>Ga0193707_1000234_pt1 | contig 17612 bp, 21 predicted proteins | sample U3c2metaG_FD_143043 | JGI IMG/M metagenome (GOLD analysis project Ga0193707, IMG submission 143043) | Soil microbial communities from a riparian zone of the East river system, Colorado, United States - U3c2 | ecosystem: Environmental > Terrestrial > Soil > Riparian zone | place: USA: East River... | reverse complement strand
CAGCAACAGGCCGCCGAGCAGCAGCGGGATGACCAGCAGGGACGCCGGCACCAAGTTCTGCCAGAGCAGGCTGCACACGGCGAAGACGATCGTCATCAACGTCAGCGCGACGAAGGCCAGTCGATGCGATCGGCGGGCACGCCGCGCCAGCGTCTCGACCCGGCGGCCGATTCGTCGTACCTCAGCAAGACCGCCGCTCGTCCCCATGGTGTGAAGAAGATAACGGCACTGACCGGTCCGCGCATCACGTCGTCACCGAACTGATGAATGTCAGCTCTTGCGAGTGAGTCCGGTGCGCTGACATTTCGGGCACCAGAACAAGTTGCGTCCGGCCAGGATCTCGGTCCGGATCACCGAGTGGCAGACATGACATCGTTGCCCCTGTCGCCGGTACACGTACACCTCGCCACCATGATCGTCACGGCGTGGGTCACGGCCCATCGCCTCGGGCGTGTGGTCGTCGGCAACGGTGTCGATCCGGCCGGTCTCGACGCCGTACTTCATCAGCTCGAGCAGGTCGTCCCACATGCCCTGCCACTCACGCTTCTTGACCAGGTTCCCGTGGGTCATCGGATGCAGCTTCGCCCGGAACAGCACCTCGGCGCGATAGACGTTGCCGACGCCACTCAGCACCTCCTGGTCCATCAGCAACTGCCCGATCGGCAGCCGGCTGCGATGGATCCGCTTCCAGGCGAGCGCCGGGTCCGCGTCGTCGCGCAGCGGGTCCGGGCCGAGCCGGGCGATCAGGGCCTCGCGTTCGCCGTCGGTCAGCACCTCGCACACGGTCGCTCCGCGCAGATCGGCGTACGACGTCGCGTTCCGCAGGCGGAGGCGGACCTGGCCGACCGGTTCGGGCACCGGGGCAGCGATGATGTCCATCTTGCCGATCAGGCCGAGGTGGATGTGCAGCCAGCCGGCGCCCTCGAAGTCGGCGAGGAAGTGTTTGCCGTGAGCCTCGGTCTGCCGCAGCACGTGCCCGTTCAGCAGCGCGGCGCCGTCGACGAACCGGCCCTGCGGGCTGGACGCCTGGACCGGACGGCCACCGAACGCGTCCCAGACGTCGTTCGCCAGGCGGTGCAGGGTGTGACCTTCAGGCATGATTCCTCATATGGGGATAACAGGTGGAGCTAAGGGCCGCAGCGGTCCGCCCACTCCGGCCGTGGTCGGAGTCAGCCGGTCGATGCGGGCCCGCGACGTCTCCCGGCCACACCAGCCGGTCAAGCGCCGGCCGGTGACACCGAAACCCGACCCGGACACCGACGAGCCGGAAGGTCAGGAGACTGGCGGCAGCTCGCCGGTCGACTCGTAGGCCGACAGCATGTCGATCCGGCGGGAGTGCCGCTCCTCGCCAGAGTAGTCGGTGGCCAGGAACGTCTCGACGAACCCGGTCGCCTCCTCTTCGGAGTGCATCCGCGCGCCGACGCTGATCACGTTGGCGTTGTTGTGCTCGCGGCCCAGCCGTGCGGTGTCGGTGCTCCAGGCCAGGATCGCCCGGACCCCCTTCACCTTGTTGGCCGCGATCTGCTCGCCGTTGCCGGAGCCACCGATCACGATGCCGAGGCTGCCCGGATCAGCGACCACCGCCTGACCGGTCCGCAGGCAGTATGGCGGATAGTCGTCGACGGCGTCGTACACGGCCGGGCCGTGGTCAACGACGTCATGTCCGGCAGCCGTGAGGTGCTGGACCAGGTGGTTCCTCAGTTCGAAGCCGGCATGGTCGGAGCCGATATGCACTCGCATGGCGAGCAATCTACTGACACACCGGCACACCCAGGAGCTTGGGTGTGCCCGAGCCGACCTACACATGCGTCACATAGCCGCCGTACTTCGGCGGAACCCGGACAAGCCCTGCTTGATGCTGAAGTCCGGGTCGAAGACCGACGCGATCCCGAAGTACTGGTCGAACCCGTCGGCGCCGTAGCGGGTCGGCCGATGCAGCAGGTCCGTCACGTACCTGCGCACCGGCATCGGCGCCCGGTCCAGGAGGTACCGATAGATGCGGACGGTGTCGGCGGCCGTGATGGCGACGTACCCCCCAGAAGCCCGGGTGGGTGGCGGGCGGCCCGACCGCCGTCACTCCCGGAGGAACGGCGACATCGTCGATACCGAGTGCGGGCAGTTCATCACGCAAGGTCATCTGGAATCTACTCACCACTTGACGAATTCATTGGTGAGCAACCTTCACCGGCCGGAGCGGCCGAATTCAAGCCTTGAACCACAGACCGAATCGGTCGCCGCGCGCCGATCAGTCGAAGATCGGCCCGCGATCCCGGGTGCGCTTGATCTCGAAGAAGCCCTCGGTGCCGGCGACCAGGCGGACGCCGTCCCACAGCTTGCCGGCCGCCTCGCCCTTCGGCGCGGGCGTGACCACCGGGCCGAAGAACGCCGTGCCCTCGACCGCGATCACCGGCGTACCGACCTCCATGCCGACCTGGTCCATGCCGGCGTGGTGCGACTTCTTCAGAGCGTCGTCGTACTTGTCGGTGTCGGCGGCCTCGATCAGGGAAGCCGGCAGGCCCACCTCGTCCAGGGACTCCTTCAGCACGTCGCCCTTGCCGTCTCCGAGGCCGCGTCCGGCGACGTGGATCCGCTGACCGAGCGCGGTGTAGAGCGGCAGGAGCACCTCGTTGCCGTGCGCCTGCTCGGCAGCGATCAGCACCCGGACCGGGCCCCACAGGTTGCGCAGGTTCTGCTTGTACTTCTCGGACAGTTCGTCACGGCCGTCGTTCAGGACGGCCAAGCTCATTACGTGCCAGGTCGTCTTCACATCCCGGACCTGCTCGACCTCGAGCATCCAGCGAGATGTCATCCAAGCCCAGGGGCAGGCCGGGTCGAACCAGAAATCGGCAGAGGCAGTCATGTTCCCAATCATACAAAGTTGAAAGACTAGATACCGGCTTGGTATCCAATACCCAATGTCGCGGGGAAACCCTCGGCCAAGCCGACAGCCAGGTGCATAGGATGCCGACATGCCTGGAACCAACCTGACGCGCGACGAGGCGCGTACCCGTGCCGGTGTGGTCAGCAACGTCAGTTACACGATCGAGCTGGACCTGACCGCCGCCCCGAGCGGCGCCCCGACGTTTCCGTCGGTGACCACCGTCACCTTCGCCGCCGAACCCGGCGCGAGCACCTTCGCCGACCTGATCGCGGACAAGATCCGCGAGGTGACGCTGAACGGTACGGCGCTGGATCCGGACACGGTGTACGACGGCGCCCGCATCCAGCTGGACGGGTTGACCGAACGCAACGAGCTCAAGGTGGTCGCCGACTGCCTGTACTCGCGCACCGGCGAGGGACTGCACCGCTCGGTCGACCCGGCCGACAAGGAGACCTACCTCTACACGCAGTTCGAGGTGCCGGACGCCCGCCGTGTGTTCACCACCTTCGAGCAGCCGAACCTCAAGGCCCCTTTCACCTTCACGGTGTCCGCACCGGCCCGCTGGGTCGTCGTTTCGAACGCCCCGGCTCCCGAGCCCACGCCGTACTCCAGTGAGAACGGCGAGGAGCTGGCCCGTTGGGAGTTCCCGCCGACCGAGCGGATCTCGACGTACATCACCGCTGTGGTGGCCGGGCCGTACCACGTGGTCACGGACACCTACGAAGGGCCGCACGGGTCGTACCCGCTGTCGCTGCTGTGCCGTCCGTCGCTCAAGGAGGCGCTGGACGTCGACGACCTGTTCGAGGTCACCAAGCAGGGCTTCGAGCTGTTCGAGAGCGCGTTCGGGACGCCGTACCCGTTCCACAAATACGACCAGGCGTTCGTGCCCGAGTACAACATGGGCGCGATGGAGAACGCGGGCTGCGTGACGCTGCGGGACGAGTACCTCTTCCGCAGCCGCACCACCCACGCGGAGATGGAAGCCCGCGCCAACACCCTGCTGCACGAGCTGGCGCACATGTGGTTCGGCGACCTGGTCACGATGACATGGTGGGACGATCTGTGGCTGAACGAATCGTTCGCGGAGTGGGCCAGCCACTGGGCGCAGGCGGTCGCGACGACCAAGTACGCCGGTGCCTGGACGACGTTCTGCAACGCCCGGAAGAACTGGGCCTACCGGCAGGACCAGCTGCCCTCGACGCACCCGATCGCGGCCGACATGGTCGACTTCCACGCGGTCGAGGTGAACTTCGACGGCATCACCTACGCCAAGGGCGCGTCCACCCTGCGGCAGCTGGTCGCGTTCGTTGGTGAGGACACCTTCATCACCGCCCTGAAGGAGTACTTCGCCGACCACGCGTTCGGCAACACCGAGCTGACCGACCTGCTCAAGCCGCTGGAGAAGGCGTCCGGCCGCGATCTGGACGACTGGACCGAGCGCTGGCTGCGGACCGCGGGCGTCAACACCCTGCGGGCCGACTTCGCCGTCGACTCCTCCGGGGCCTTCACCTCGTTCGCGATCGAGCAGACCGCGGCGGAGAAGTTCCCGGTGCTGCGGCCGCACCGGCTCGCCGTCGGGCTGTACCGCCGGACCGACGAGGGCCTGGTCCGGACCGAGCGGTTCGAGGTGGACATCGACGGGCCGCGCACCGACCTGCCCGAGCTCACCGGCGCCTCCCAGCCGGACGTGGTGCTGCTGAACGACGACGACCTCACCTACGCCAAGATCCGGCTGGACGAGCGCTCCCGGGCGACCCTGGTCGAGTCGATCGACCAGCTGACCGAATCGTTGCCCAGGGCACTGGCCTGGGGCGCGGCCTGGGACATGACCCGGGACGCGGAGATGCCGGCCAGCCAGTACGTCGGCATCGTGCTGCGCGGGATCCGGGCCGAGACCGATCTGACCGGCGTACGGTCCCTGCTCGGGCAGGCGACCAGCGCGATCAATCTGTACTCCGCGCGGGAGAACCGGCCGACCCTGCGGGCACAGTTCGAGGAGGCGCTGGCGGGCCTGCTCGCCGACGCCGAGCCGGGCAGTGACCACCAGCTCGCCTTCGCCCGCGCGTACAGCTCGGCGGTCTACTCCGCGGCAGGCGCCGACCGGCTCGCCGCCTGGCTGGACGACCGCGACCTGCCGCCGGGCCTGGTCGTCGACACCGATCTGCGCTGGACGCTGATCGTGGCCCTGGCCCGGCTCGGCCGGATCGGCGCCGACGAGATCGACGACGAGCTGACCCTGGACACCACCATCACCGGACAGGAGCGGGCCGCGCAGGCACGTGCCGCCCGGCCGACCGCCGAGGCCAAGGAAGAGGCCTGGCTGATCGCGGTGGAGTCCGAGGACACCCCGAACGAGACGCAGTTCCGGACCATCCTCGGTTTCCAGCAGCCGGGCCAGGAGGACCTCCTGCGGCCGTACGTCGGGAAGTACCTGAGCGCGGCCAAGGACGTCTACACGCGCCTCGGCTCGTCGATGGGTGAGAACGTGCTGGTCTACCTGTCGCCACGCAACCTCGCGGACCAGGCGGTGCTCGACGCCCTGACCGACTGGCTGGCCGCGGAGTCCTCGTCGGTGGATGCTCCGACCCTGCGTTACGTCACCGAGGCACAGGCCGATCTGACCCGGGCGATCGCCGCCCAGGCGCAAGACACCGTCGCCTGATCTGCTCCGACAACTGCCGGTCTCAGCGATGGCTGAGACCGGCAGTGTCGCGTTGGACCGCAGTGCGGTAAGACTGGGTCGGTGCCCGCCTCTGATCCCGCCTTGGCCGGTGCGGCAGCTGTTGCGCTGACCGGACTGGCAGAGGCTTACCGACCCCGCCCCATCACTCCCCTGATGCCCTGGCGCTATCCGCATCGCCTGGTGAAGCCGTACATCATCACCGCCCACGGACGGCAGTGGGACGACCAGATGGTCGAGCTCGCCCGCGCCACCGCGAGCCGGCAGCTCGAGTTCGACGACGCGATGGGGGCGGTCGGCCTGGCCGTCGTCGTACTGCATCTCGGCGACGACGGCATCTATCTGGTCGTGCAGAGCTGGGCGAAGGACTTCCAGTCCCGCCTCAGCATCTTCAGCGGGATGGACGTCGACGACCTGCGCCCGGCCCCGATCGGCGCAGCCCCGTGCGTGTGGGAACTCGAGGTGCTCAGCCACGAGCGATCGGCGTACGTCCAGCACATCCTCAGCTTCAGCGTCGACGTCGACGCCTGGCTGGACGACGCCCTCGACACCCGGCCGCACCCCAAGCACGACGGCATCCCGTCCGGGACCTAGCGCTCATCGAAAGCGTTGGAGTTGCAACTGTGCTGGGTTGACCTGTCCGGTGGGTCTGACGGCTTGCCGCTGACGCATGGCTCGGTGATCTGAGGTGTTCATACGGTGGCTGGAGCCCGAGGAAGCGCGGCATTTGGGTGCGGGTCACGCTGATTGTGAAGGATCGGGTTCGGACTCGCCGGAGCCCGCGCCAACTCGGCTGCTCCCTGGCCGTCACGGACCTACGCCCACAGCCGCTTCGCCGGACCGTCAGTCGGTGGCAGCGCGAGGAGTGACGGCAGTGTGTACGTCGGTGTGTGTATCGACACCGCCCGCGGTACAGGGTTCTGTGCCGGCACGCTGCCATCGCGGCAATGGTGACTGCCCGTGAGTACAAGATCGCGAAGATCGTGGCCGTCTGGCGAGGCGAGGACCAGGTGCACGTCGTGCCGCCGTGTGGCCGCTGTCGAGAGTTCATCCGCCAGATTGACCCCGCGAACCTTGATACCGAGGTGGTTCTAAGACGGCACCGAACGTCGAGACTCCGCAAGCTCCTGCCGCGTCTGACTGGCCCGCGCCGCTGGACTGAGTGTTGCGGGAGCTTGGATCTGCCACGCCTTGACCCCACCCGGCGAGACGAGTGCCCTGGAACGGCGTCCGGTATCCGATCTAATCGCTCCCCCACACCAGTGGCTCGTGGTGCTGGACAGGTACCGGACGGATGCCGGGATGGATGCGGAGCAGCTCGCGAAGGGCACCGCGACCAACCTGATCAAGGCCGGTGTGCCGGCCAAGGCGATGCTGGGTCGACGGGCAGTACCCGGGGATTGTGAACAGCACCATGGAGCCGGTCACCGACACCTGGCTGGTCTACCTCGGTCCCGGCAAGTCATCGGAGCAGATGCTCAACCTGTGCTCGGCGCCGAAGACGCAGCATGCCTATCGGAGCCCGGCCTGCCCGACCTACGAGCCGGCGGTCGCTCCGGGAGGCTGACCCGCCGGGTCTGTCGCCAGCCGTGCATGCAGGTGAGAATCGTGCCGCTCACCGGTCGGCTCGACGTAGTAGTCGCGCATGGTGCCCTCGAGCTGGAAGCCGGCCCGCAGCGCGACACGGCATGAGCCCTCGTTGATCAGTGCGTGGTCAAGCGACAGCCGAAGCAGGCCGAGACCGGCCGGTGCGAAGGCCCACTGGACTGCCGCGTCGAGTGCGCGGGCCGCGAGCCGGCGACCGCGGGCGGCCGGGCTGACCCAGTACGCGACGACAGCCTGGTCCGGGACCCGGTTCACGTCGCGGACCGACACCGTGGCGAGCACGTAGTCGGTCGCGGCGTCGGCAACAGCGAAGACGGCGCTGCCGCGTGCCCAGCCGTCGATGCGCGGCGCCAGCCACGTCCGGGCCCGATGCTCCGCGGGCGTGCGGATACCCGCGGTCCAGCGAAGGATGTCCGGATCCCGGAGCGCTTCAGTCACCGCAGTTTCGTCGGTCGCCTCGAAGGGACGCAGTACGACGTCCTCGAGCTCGATGCGATGTGGCTGCAGGGTCTGGGTCACTGCTGGTGTGGCTCACTGGCGTGCAGCAGCGGCGCCTGGTGCGCATGCTCGCCCAGCTGCTGGACTCCGGTCACCAGACCGCCGGTGAGGTCACCGGTGGCGAACGAGGTCTGCATGGTCAGCGCGGCCAGACCGGCCGAGGTGTCCGACAGCCGCCGCTTGGCCTGCGAGCCGGTGACGATCTCGAGCCGGCGCCCGGCGGGGTCGACGTACACCAGAACGCTGTGGTCCGGGTCGGCCAGCTCGTTCAGGAGCTCCTGCGCGAACGGACGGGTCTCCTCGTCGGCACCACCGACGTACACGGAGAAGCGCAGGCCGGAGACCTCCTCGGCCTGCCGGACCGCCCGCTCGATGTCGTAGAGCTGGTCCGGGGTGAATGCGTCACCAGCTGGCACTTGCGCCTCCGGTCGTGCGGGCGACGCCGGTACCGGCGGTCGCGGGGATCCCCGGCGCGCCGGGCAGCTCGGGCAGGTTGGCCGGGTCGGGCTTCGTCGCGGCCGGACCGTTGATCCAGACCGGCGGGGCCCACCAGGACAGACCCGGACGGTAGCGCGGCCCGTTCGCGATCGACGACGCGAACACCAGCAGCGCCACCACCGCGACGACCAGTACGGGAATTCCGACGAACACCAGCACGGCGTGGCCGGACAACAGAGAGATCACACGCGCAGCCTAGTACTCCACCTCTCCTGGCTGCTCCAGTGCCTACCTGAAGCAGCCAGGAGTGCGGGAGACCTCGGCACTCGCCGCGGTTGGTCAGCAGCCGCCGCAGTTGTAGTACGTGACGTCCCAGTGGCTGCCTTCGTTGGCGTAGATGTTGCCCGAGGCGGCCTGCCACTGCGGATAGCCGTCACCCCGGTCGGCGATCCGGGTGAAGTTGTTGTGCACGTAGTTGGTGACACAGGTCGTGATGGCGATATCGACCTTGTAGCCATTGCGGTGGCTGTAGGTGCCGGACGCGTGGCCGGTCTCGGTGCCACCGGTGATCCGGATCGCGCAGCCACTGGCCTGCTTCAGCGTGCGGACGCCGTACACGGTCGAGTCGTTGATGTTCGTGAACGACGTACAGGTGGAGTTGTTCCAGTCGGAACAGTTGCCGCTGGACGACCAAGTGATGCCGGCGGCGGAGAAGATCGCGGTCGCCTGGGCGTGCGTCATCTTGGTCACCGCGGAGGCCTGCTCGACCACCACCACGCCGGGCAGCAGGCCGGCCAGGACGGCGACAACAGGGATGAGGACTCGTCGGAGTACGGACTTCATGCGGACACTCCTCGAATTATGGGGCGGATATTTCAAAGAGTGCACTTCCCGCGAAAGATATTGTCGAAACATCCCGTTGAATCAGAAATTAACATCCGAACACTGATAGAAGGCGTTCGCGGTGGTATAGACCGCCAGGATCATGTGCCGCCCGGTCCGCCCGGTCCGGCCGCTCGGCAGTGTGCCGGTGTGGGAGACGTCAGCGGTCGGCCGGCTACCGCCCATCGGCACGGTCAGGAAGGGCTCGAGGTCGAGCGCCGCACGGGTCAGTGGCGCATTCTGATCCCACCCTGCTTGATCATGTAGTACTTGAAGTCGGTCGTGGCGTGCGCCGCGGTCAGGTGCCAAGCGAAGGTGTAGCCCCTCGGTGCTCTGTGGCTCCCACTGGTATCTGACCGCAGTCCTGGACCGTGCCGTTCGCGCGGTTCTTGGCGCGACTGATCGGCGCGGTCGTGTAACCGTGCCCGTAAGACAAGGGGACAGAGGTGCTGATCGTCAGCTCCAGGGCGCCGACGGCGAGTCCGGCCAGGCTGAGCTTGCGTGCTCGCAGCCTGCGGCAACCTCCTTCAACTGTTTGGGGCGGTGAGACAGCGAAGGAAGGCGCCTTCTTGTGCCAAATAGAAAACAACCGTTCAAATCTATTGTCAACGGCTCGTGAGCGATCGTGCACAGAAAGCTAATGTCCGGTAAGCTAAATGTTGAGCGCACCGATCAGACGGCGGAGGCGGTGGTTGTTCGGCAGGTCCTCGATCAGCACCGGCTGGCCGTCTGGTCCAGCGAGCGGGATCCGCCAGTTCGGATACTCGTCGGTGGTGCCCGGCTGGTTCTGGGTACGACGCTCTCCCACGGCATCCGTGAGTGCCACACCGACCAGCTTCGCCGGGGTGTGAGCGACGTACTGATGCAGGGCCTCGACGATGCGCTCCATGTCGCCGTCGGAGTTGCTGAGCAGGTACCGCTCCCGCAGTGCGTTCAGCCAGGAGTCCCGCTCGGCCTCGTCCACCGCGAGCTCCTCGGCGACCGGCCGAGTGAGCAGGCCGAGCTGGTTGCGCAGTTCGACGTGGTCCCCCGCGAGGTAGCCGGCCGTCGGCGGCAGGTCGTGTGTGGTGACCGTGGCCAGGCAGAGCTCCCGCCAGCGCTCCGGCGCCAGTGGCTTGCCCTGGGCATCGCGCTCGAACCACAGCACCGACGTACCTAGGATGCCGCGCTCGGTCAGGTAGTCACGCACCCACGGCTCGACCGTGCCGAGGTCCTCACCCACCACCGTCACCCCGGCCCGCATGGCCTCGAGGACGAGGATGCCGACGAGCGCCTCGTGGTCGTAGCGGACGTAGGTGCCTTCGGTCGGCAGCTCCGGCGACGTCACCCACCAGAGCCGGAACATGCCGAGAATGTGGTCGATCCGCAGCCCACCACCGTGGCGCATCACTGCACGGACCAGGTCCCGCCACGCGGCGTACCCTGTCTCGGCCAACGCGTTCGGCCGCCATGGCGGCTGCGACCAGTCCTGCCCCTGCTGGTTGAACGCATCCGGCGGCGCACCGACGTGGATGCCGGGGGCCAGCACGTTCTGCAAGGCCCACGCGTCCGCACCGTCCGGGTGGACGCCGACTGCCAGGTCATGGACGACGCCGAGCGACATGCCGGCCGCCTTCGCCCGGGCCTGCGTCCGGGCGAGCTGGTCGTCCAGCTGCCACTGCAGCCAGCAGTGGAACTCCACCGCATCCGGGTTCTCGTTGCGGAAGGCAACGACTTCGGAGGACGTCGGGTCCCGGAGTTCCTCGGGCCACTTGCTCCACTCCGGTCCGTGCACGTCGGAGATCGCGGCCCAAGTCGCGAAGTCGATCAGCCCCTGGCTCTCGCGGTCGCAGTAGGCGCCGTACTCCGCGATCCGGCCGATCGACGGGCGGACGCCGAACAGCAGCTGCAGTGCCTCGCGCTTGGCGGCCCAGACGGTGTCCCGGTCCAGAGCGGTCGAGTCCTCGCTCAGTGCGCGTGCCTGCAGGCTGAGGGCCCGGACCCGATCGCGCTCCGCCGGCGCGAGGTCGCCGTACTCGTCGATGTCCTCGCTGCGGAGGTAGATCGGGTTGCTGAAGCGCCGCGAGGCCGGGAGGTACGGCGAGGGCTCCATCCGGCCGGCGGTCTCCGCGGCGTGCAGTGGGTTCACCAGGACGAACCCGGCGCCAAGATCATGAGCAGACCATGCGGCCAGGTCGCCGAGGTCGTGCAGGTCGCCGATACCCCAGGACCGGCGGGAGCGGACCGAGTACAGCTGCAGCACCCAGCCCCAGGTGCGGTGCAGCTTCTCCGGCTCCAATTGGCGAGGGGTCACGATCAGCGTGCTGACAGAGATCTCCGGATTGCCACCGATCCGCGCGGACAGCCGGTGGTACCCGAGCGGCAGGTCACCTGGCAGCTGGAACGTTGCCTCGCCGACCTGTATGCCGTCGATCCACTCCGGCTGGACCCAGTTCTCCTGCTGTGGGATGTCACGCCGCTGACCGCCGTCCTCCAGGTCGACCCAGACGTCGGCCGTGGACTCGTGTGGAAGGTGTACGGCGAACCATGGCGTCCAGCCTTCCCGCATCACCACGGTGGCAGGCAACGTACGACGCCAGCGGGCCTGCTGGTGCTCGGCCAGCGCATCGGAGGCCTTGTCCGGTGTGGACGCCTCCACACCGAGAGCGGCGAGTACTGCGGACACCACCTCGCTGGAGACGATCACATGCTCGCCCTGCCAGTTCCAGTACTCCGTCGCCACGCCATGGGCAACCGCTAGCTCGACAAGGGCCGGAGTAGGAGCAGTCACCTCAGCGAGTCTGCCGTATCGACAGCGCCAACGCGTAACGCCGCGCGTGTTACCAGCGTGGGTGTTACTCGTTCGAGCGGCGAAGGCTGAGCATCAGTACGGCGAGCAGCAGCACCCCACTCGCGACCACCAGACCGATGGCCACACCGGCCATGTTGTCGGTCAGCTGATAGAGCGCTGTCGGCCAGATGACCAGCAGGATGGCGCAGCCCACCACTGCGTACGCCGAGTGGCGCCGGCGACCGTACGCGACCAGAAGAGCTGCTGGACCGGCCGTACCGACAGCCAGCGCCATGATCTCCCCGCGTTCCTGCACCAGCCAGCAGATCGAGGAGCTGAACATCGCGGCGCCGGCGAGTGACCAGGCGGTCACCTGGTCCCGGACCAGCCCGAGCATCGCGAAGACGAACGCCACCAGGATGAATCCGGTCCCGGCGATCCCCGCGCTGTTGACCGCCGACCCGGTGTCCGGAGTGAGGACGTCCGACGTGATCACCAGCACACCCACCCCGAGGATCCCAAACGTTGCCACTAGCAACGAAGAGCCGGCCAGCCACCACACTCCGACCGCGGCCAGGGCGAGCGCGACCGCCACCCCGGCGACGCGCCCGGTCTCCCCTTCGATCGCGACGTACGTGGCGAAGCCGGCCACACAGCAGCCGAGGGAGGCGAGTGCCGAACTGAGCTGCTCACGACGGTGCAGCAGCGCGAGCACGACCGCCGCCCCGAGCAGGATGACCGCGGCGCTGGTCCCGGTGGTGACGCGCTCCGCACGCCCCATTTCGCCCCAGTTCGCGAGCGTGAGCAGCGCGACCGCACCGAGGAGCAGCGCACCGCCGATGTAGCCGAGGACCTCGATCAGCGCGTTCGAGTGCGTCGCGGTCGGAGGCGTCCACAGCTTGGCCGACGGCTCGGCGGACGAGTCCTGTGACGATGGCTGTGGCCGGGCCCGCCCAGGGTCCGCCAGCGCGGCGTCGATCTCCGCATCCGCGGCGTCGCGGAGCGAGTCGGCCTGGTACTGGCGCAACACGCCCGCGCTCACGAGCCTGGTCAGCTCGTCATCCAGCCGGCTCGGCATGCGATCGTCTCCCTTGGCGTTCTTCACTATCATCGGGCGGCGAGATGCCTAATTTGACCAGCTACCTTACGTTCGCGTTCAGTCGCCCCCTGTTTTCACTGCCTGAGGCCCTCCCGACCTTCTTCCGGATGGGCAACGACGGCAAGCTGGAGGTGACCGACCAGATCATCGTGGTCCCGGCCCGGATCGCCGGGCTGATCATCGGCTTCTTCGTGCTGCGCTGGATCCTGCACAAGGTGATCCGCAAGTTCGCCCGCCGGACCGGGAACGGCGCCGTCGCCGGGGTGCTGTCGAAGTCGAAGATCGGGCAGGGGTTCGTCGAGAACACCCTCACCAACGAGCGCCGGACCCAGCGGGCCGAGACGATCGCCTCGCTGCTGAGCAGCATCGTGACGATCGTGCTGTCCGCCGTCCTGGTGGTGATGGTGCTGGCCGAGCTCGGCTTCAACATCCTGCCGGTGATCGCGTCCGCGAGCATCATCGGCGTGGCGCTCGGCTTCGGCGCGCAGACGCTGGTGAAGGACTTCCTCGCCGGTGTGTTCATGATCTTCGAGGACCAGTACGGCGTCGGCGACCTGATCGACATGGAGAAGGCGACCGGTGTCGTGATCGCGGTCGGCCTGCGGATCACCACGCTGCGCGGCGAGGACGGCACCACCTGGTACGTCCGCAACGGCGAGGTCCTCCGGATCGGCAACCTCACTACCCGCGACCCGGAAAGCGGAGCCTCCTCGGGTGTCGGCAGCGCGACCGAGAAGGCGGAGGAAGTCACGGACGAGTCCGGGCAACAAGACCACACCCAGGCCTGAGCGGGCGCCACCGACGGAAGCAGAAAGCGCCCGGCGAACCGTGGGCTGCACGGCTCGCCGGACGCTGTCGTACGACGGGGGGACTCAGGCGGTGAAGGTGACGTCCAGGGTGATCGGGACGGCGGACAGGGCCTGGGAGACCGGGCAGTTCTTCTTCGCGCCCTCGGCGAACTCGGCGAACTCGTCCGCGGTCAGGCCGGGGACCTTGCCGTTTACCGACAGCTTGATGCCGGTGATGCCCTCACCCGGCTGGAAGGTCACGTCGGCCTGGGTGTCGATCGACTCCGGCGCGTTGCCGGCGCCGGCCAGCGCGTGCGACAGCGCCATCGAGAAGCACGTCGAGTGCGCGGCGGCGATGAGCTCCTCCGGACTGGTCTTGCCGTTCGCCTCGTTCGCCCGGGAGGCCCAGGTCACGTCGTAGGTGCCGACGCCGGACGACTCCAGGGCGACCTGGCCGGCGCCCTCCATCAGCGAGCCTTCCCAGTGGGCCTTGGCCGTACGAGTGGTTGCCATGCTCGTCTTCTCTCCTAGTGTTCAGTGGCCGGACACGTCGATCGCGCCCGGGTACTGCGGTTCGTCGGTGTTCACCATGCTGTGCGCCGCCATCACCATGTACTTCCAGATCTCCTCGTCCTGCACCGGTGACAGGGCGATCTCGTCCAGGGCGGCGCGCATGTGGCCGAGCCAGCGGTCCCGGGCGCTCGGAGTCACGGCGAACGGGCCGTGCCGCATCCGCAGCCGCGGGTGCCCGCGCTGCTCGGAGTACGTGCGCGGACCGCCCCAGTACTGCTCCAGGAACATCCGGAAGCGCACCTCGGCCGGGCCGAGGTCCTCCTCCGGGTACAGCGCGCGCAGTTCCGGGTCGGCGGCGACGCCGCGGTAGAAGGCCGCCACCAGTCGGTGGAAGGTCTCCGCCCCACCGATGGCGTCGTAGAAGCTCTGCTGCTCAGTCATGTCCGTCCCAGTCTCTCAAGCCGTCACAACGTGCTTGAGCAGGGATTGCCGTTCGGCGTCACCGAGCGGCCGCTTGGCGGCCGTCTCGGCGTCCACGGTGACGATGACCGACACCGCCTTGGCGTAGACCTCCTCGGTCTCACCACTGCGGTCGACGATCCGGGAGCCGAGCGTGTAGGACGTCGTACCGACGGAGTCGATCCACACGTCCACGTCGTACGGCGGATGCCTCAGCAGGATCGGGCGCAGGTAGTCCACGGTCTGGCTGACCAGCAAACACGGGTGCTGGGCGAACAGGTCGCCGGTGGTCCCGAGTGCCTCGGCCAGGAACGTGATCCGGGCCTCCTGCAGATAGTCAAAGTACCGCACGTTGTTGACGTGGTCGTACGAGTCGATATCCGACCACCGGACCAGAACCGGATGCGTGAAGGTCATCGGGCCTCCCGGCCTGGACTGAGGAGCGCAGGGAGCGAAGCGACCGGACTGACGAGGGAAGGCCGGGGGGAGCCAAGGCCCCATGACCCCGCCGGCGCCGGAGGCCCGGCCAAAAGCACAGTCATGAGCCCACCAGCTTGGACAGGGTCTCGCGCTCGATCGGGCTGATCCGGCGGAGGCGGTTGGCGCTGAAGTCGAACGGGACGAGCTTGGTCCGCGCCTCGACATAGGTACGGCGGCCAGAGTCGAGCGCAGGGTCGACGTCGAGGATCTCGTAGTCCACGGTGAACGAGGCGGCCTTGATCTCGCTGATCCACAGCTCGATCCGGATCGGCTCGGGCCGGAAGTACAGCGGCGCGCGGTACTGCACCTCGTGCCGGGCCACCAGCAGGCCGGTCTCGAGGTCGTCCGCGCCGAGCTCCTTGGCGGTCCGGAACAGGAAGTCCACCCGGGCGTCTTGCAGGTAGTCGACGTACCGGCCGTTGTTCACGTGACCAAGGGCGTCCAGATCGCCCCATCGCAACGGGCAAAGATAGACGTGGCGGTTCTCACGGGTCTTGTGATCATCCACACGGCGATCATCGCATCCGAGGTGCTCCCGGTGTGACGGAGCGTGGGTAATGTCATCCCCGGCAGGCAGCACTGACCTAAGGAGCGGCGCGATGACTGAGCAGCGGGTGGCGATCGTGACCGGGGCGGCCCGGGGAATCGGCGCGGCCGTCGCGCATCGGCTCGCCAAGGACGGAAATGCCGTCGCAGTCCTCGACCTCGATGAGCGCGCCTGCGAAGGTACCGTGCAGGCGATCACCGAGGCCGGGGGCAAGGCCGTCGCGGTTGGCTGCGACGTCAGCAAGTCCGGCCAGGTCGCCGCCGCCGCCGAGCGAGTGGCCGCCGAGCTGGGCGCCCCGACGATCCTGGTGAACAACGCCGGTGTGCTGCGCGACAACCTGCTGTTCAAGATGTCCGAGGACGACTGGGACACGGTCATGTCGGTGCACCTGCGCGGCAGCTTCCTGATGTCCCGCGCCTGCCAGGCGCACATGGTCGACGCCGGCTACGGGCGGCTCGTCTTCCTGTCCTCGACCTCGGCGCTGGGCAACCGCGGCCAGGCGAACTACGCGTCCGCGAAGGCCGGGCTGCAGGGGCTGGCCAAGACGCTGGCGATCGAGCTGGGCAAGTTCGGTGTCACCGCGAACGCAATCGCTCCCGGATTCATCGAGACCGACATGACCGTGGCCACCGCGGCCCGGGTCGGGGTCGACTTCGAGGAGTTCAAGAAGGCCACCGCGGCCACCATCCCGGTGAACCGGACCGGCACGCCGGAGGACATCGCCGCGGCGGCGTCGTTCTTCTGCAGCGAAGAGGCCGGCTTCGTCTCCGGTCAGGTCCTGTACGTCGCCGGCGGACCCCGGAACTAGGCACCGTACTGAGGGAGCAGCAGAATGGCGCAGTCGTTCAACGGTATCGACGAGGTCGTGCACGCGGTCGGCACCCAGCTGGGTGAGACCGAGTGGCTGGAGATCACCCAGGAGCAGGTGAACACGTTCGCCGACGCGACCGGCGACCACCAGTGGATCCACGTCGACGTCGAGCGCGCCCGGAAGGGTCCGTACGGCGGGACGATCGCGCACGGCTACCTGACCCTCAGCCTGATCGCCCGCTTCGGTGACGAGCTGTTCTCCATCAACGGCGTCACCGCGAAGCTAAACTACGGCGTCAACAAGGTCCGCTTCCCGGCCCCCGTCCCGGTCGGCACCCGGATCCGCGCCGGCGCCTCCATCGCCAACGCCGTCGAAACCCCCGCCGGCGTCCAGGTCTCCCTCAACTGGGTCATCGAGCTCGAGAACTCCACCAAACCCGCCTGCGTCGCGGAGACCGTCGTACTGCTCGTCCCTTAGAGCGGGCAGATCAGGACGGCGTGGGTGGCGACGCGGTCGTAGCCGAGCCAGTCATTGACGGCGAGCATCGGGGCGTTGCCGTCGTAGTTGGCGGTGTAGGCGCCCTCGACACCGGCAGCCGCGGCGCGGTGCAGGGCGGCGGACTTGACCAGCTTGGCCAGGCCGCGGCCGCGGTACTCCGGCATCGTCGCGGTCATCTTGGACCAGATCCGAGTGCGGTCGCCGAGGCTCAGGGTGAACGAGACGACGTGGTCCTCGTACAGCGCGGCCACGCTCAGGTCGGGCCGTAGGTACGGCGAACGCCAGACCCCGGCGAGCCAGTCGTCGTACGGCCTCGAGGTGATCTTCGCGTCGCCCGGTTTGGTGCGCTGGGCAACTTGATCGGCCACGTAGAGCTGCCGCGGGTCGACATCGGTCAGCGGGACCAGTTCCACTCGGGTCGGGACCCCGGGCACCTCCGGCGCCTTGCGCGGGTCGATGCCCGCGTAATGGACCTGCCGGGTCTGCCGGTAGCCCCAGCGGGCCGCCCACTCCGCCGTGGCGGGATCGGCGAACACCCGCGCGGTGGTCGCGCCGGCCGACCGCAGATCCCGGTGCGTTGCCTCCAGCAACTTCGTACCGATTCCCCGGCCTCGCTGGTCCGGCCGGACCAGCAAGGACAGCTCCGCGTGCAGCGGATCCGAC
>Ga0193707_1000233_pt1 | contig 17630 bp, 19 predicted proteins | sample U3c2metaG_FD_143043 | JGI IMG/M metagenome (GOLD analysis project Ga0193707, IMG submission 143043) | Soil microbial communities from a riparian zone of the East river system, Colorado, United States - U3c2 | ecosystem: Environmental > Terrestrial > Soil > Riparian zone | place: USA: East River... | reverse complement strand
TCAGGTAGCGGATCTCTTTGGTCGTGACGGCCTTGACGAGACCACGCTTGGTCAGCACACCACGCGTGTACCCGCCACCCGGCACCTTCCCGAGCGACACGTTGCAGCTGGGTCCGCGCCTTCCCGCCGACGCGGAAGCCGACCACGTCGATCTTCAGGTCGATGCCCTGCTTGGCGATCGACTGTGCCACCGCACCAGGATCCGGTGCACAGGTGGCCTCGCCGTCGGAGACCAGCACGATGGTGCGCTGGGCCGCGGCGATCTTGGTCTGCCCGTCGCCTCGCCGTACGGCTTGTACTTCGTGATCGCCGGCCGGCTCCTTCATCGAGCCGGACGAGTCGAGCACCAGGACAAGCTTGCCGCTCGCCGGATCGGGGTCGGCCAGTGCGGTCCCGGTCGTCAGCCCGGCAACCAAGGCACTACATGTGATGGCGAGAAGCGCCCAGACCGCGGGGCGGCGGTGTCCCTGCAGAGCTGTCATCGTTTCCTCCAGTGAGATTCGCTGCCGCAAACCCTGGCAGTTTGCGATCGCAAATGTCAAATCTGCTATCTCGCGCTCCGGAATCCACAGATGGAGCAACCTGGACTGGAAATTTGCCTTCGCAACTGCGAAGATGTTTGCAGTTGGCCGCGCACAGCGGCCGGCCAGAGGGGAGCACGTCGATGGATCAGACAGCACACAACCTCCAGCAGCAGATCGAGCTGTACGGTGAGCCGCTCGGCGAAGTCGTGCGGCGACTGACCGGGCCGCTCGGTCTGAACCAGAGCTCCCTCGCACAGGTGATCGGGCTGTCGGCGCCGATGCTGTCGCAGCTGATGAGCGCGCAGCGGGTGAAGATCGGCAACCCCGCGGTGGTGTCGCGCCTGCGTGCCGTCTCCGAGCTCGCCGATCTGGCCGTGGCCGGTGAGATCGATCCCGACGACATCCCCGGTGAGCTGGACGGGATCCGCGCGGCCACCGGCGCCTACACGCACCCCACCACCGCGCAGTTGTCGCGATCAACCGCGCACCCGCCGGGGCAGACCGCTAGCTCGGCGGCACCGTTCGCAGCTCCGCCCGGGCTGACCGCGCCCGCCGGTCAGTCGTGGCCGTCAGCGGTCCCGCATGACACAACCCTGGGCACGCCGCCGTCCGCGCGGGCCGTCGTCCGCGAGATCCAGGAACTCTTCCGGGAGATCGCGTCCGCCGACGAGATCCAGCGGGCGGCCGTGGCCGCCACAGTCGAGTCGCCCGCGGTTGCCGAGTTGCTGCTGGCGTACGGGACCGGCCGGACGGCCGATGCTCTCGCCCACTACGAGAAACACCACGGCTGAGAAGCCGTGCGGGACGTGCGGCGGCCCGGACGTAGCCCGGCCCGCTGGCTGCAGGTCACCCGCTGACCGGCAGCGTCGAGGAGTTGGAGTCCGGCGCACCGGAGCAGATTTCACCGCTGCGGAGTCGCCACAGCTGCGGCAGTTCCTCTCACAGGTGCTCTAGTGACCCGCTTACGGGACACTGGCGTCCGCTATCCGTGGTTTATCGACGGGGAAGCGGCGTGGGTGCTGGCTTTCCGGGGCGGCGTGCTCATGGTGGACGGGTGAGGAAGTGAGCCACCCACCGCCCTGGGGGACGCATGGATGTTCGCATGACCCGCGCCGGCCACCGCACCATCGGGCTGGCGATGATGATGGTGGTCAGCGCGGTGATCGGCACTGTCGTCGTCGCGGCCGCTCGCACGCCCAGCCCACCGCCGGCGCCGAGCCCGCCGGCACCAGCGTCGGCGCCGGCCAAGGTCGCCCTGCCGGCGAAGTACGTCGTCCTGACGTTCGACGACGGCCCCGACGTGGCGTACACGCCGCGGATCCTCGAGATCCTCGCGAAGTACGACGCCAAGGCCACGTTCTTCGAGATCGGCAAGAACGTCACGAAGCACCCGGAGCTGACCAAGCGCATTCATGCCGCCGGGCACAGCGTGGAGAACCACACCTGGACCCACGCTGATCTCCGCAAGCTGTCGGCAGCGGCCTTCCGGCAGCAGGTCACGCCGACGGACCAGGCGATCCGGGCGCAGACCGGAAGTACGCCGGGCTGCCTGCGACCGCCGTACGGCGGGGTGAACGCAACCGTCAGGCAACGGGCGAAGGCGCTCGGCAAGGACCTGGTGGTGTGGACCGTGGACTCCCGTGACTGGACCAAGCCCGGTTCGACGGCGATCGTGCAGCGGGTGCTCAAGAGCGTGCACAACGGATCGGTGATCCTGATGCACGACGGCGGCGGGAATCGCAGTCAGACCGTGGCCGCGCTGCCCACGATCCTGAAGTCACTCAAGGCGCAGGGCTACGGCTTCCGCACGCTGACCTGCTGAATCCAAGGAGCTGACCTAGGACATCGCCGCCACGAGAGGCACGACGTCGGCGATCGACTCGACGATGCGCGTCGGACGGTAGGCGAACCGGTCGACCTCGTGTTCGCCCGTCGAGCCGGAGAGAACGAGCACGCTGCGCAGACCGGCCTCGAGACCGCTGATGATGTCGGTGTCCATCCGGTCACCGATCATCACTGTCGTCTCGGAGTGCGCCTCGATCCGGTTCAGCGCGCTGCGCATCATCAGCGGGTTCGGTTTGCCGACGAAGTACGGCGCGACGCCGGTGGCGCGGGTGATCAGCGCAGCCACCGAGCCGGTCGCGGGTAGCGGGCCCTCGGCGGACGGGCCGGTCGGGTCCGGATTGGTCGCGAGGAACCGCGCGCCGTCGGAGATCAACCGGATCGCCTTGGCGATCGCCTCGAAGGAATAGGTGCGGGTCTCCCCGAGGACGACGTAGTCCGGCGCCCGCTCGGTCAGCACGTAGCCGACTTCGTGCAGCGCCGTGGTGAGCCCGGCCTCCCCGATCACGTACGCCGTACCGCCCGGACGCTGATCGTCGAGGAACTGGGCGGTGGCCAGAGCCAGCTCTCCACCGGCTTGTGCTCGGTCATTGGCCCATCGTAGGTGCGCGGATTCCGTCAGCGGGGCGATCCGCCGATCAGCGCACGCAAAGTGTCGGCGCTACCTACCCGGCGCTTGCTCGGCGAGACCGCGGAGCTGGTCGACCGCGGCGTTCGGGTTGTCGGCGGCGTAGACGGCCGAACCAGCCACGAAGACGTCGGCGCCCGCGTCCGCGCACTGCTCGATGGTGTCGACCGAGATGCCGCCGTCGATCTCGATCCACAGGTCGAGGCCGTGCTTGTCCAGGAGTTCGCGGGTCCGGCGGATCTTCGGCACACAGAGGTCGAGGAACTTCTGCCCGCCGAAGCCGGGCTCGACGGTCATGATCAGGATCATGTCGAACTCGGACAGCAGGTCCTCGTACGGCTCGATCTGCGTGGCCGGCCTGAGCGCCAGCGCGGCCCGGGCGCCCTTGGCCCGGATCTCGCGCGCCGTGCGGATCGGGGCCCTGCACGCCTCGACGTGGAACGTGACGCTGGACGCGCCGGCCTCGACGTACCCGGGTGCCCAGCGGTCCGGGTCCTCGATCATCAGGTGACAGTCGAGCGGGGTGTCGGTCGCCTTCGCCAGCGACTCCACCACGGGCAGCCCGAGGGTGAGGTTCGGGACGAAGTGGTTGTCCATCACGTCGACATGCAGCCAGTCCGCGTTCGCCACAGCAGCCGCCTCATCGGCCAGCCGCGCGAAGTCGGCGGACAGGATGCTCGGCGCGATCTGAATCCCCATGAGGGTCAATCTACCGAGGCTCCGACGAGCCGGTGTCAGGTGGTGAGCTCAGGTCGGTGTGAGCGGTCCAGGAGACCGGACCGTCTTCGGGGAGGATCAGTCGCCGGACTCCAGGGCAGACCGGAGCATGCAGACAGTGGTGCTGGCGTAGAAGCCGACGCCGGTCGCCAACGCCTTGAGAGCACAGTTGCCCGACCTGACCGACGGTGAGCGGCACGTCCTCGTCGAATGGCTGACCCGGATCACCGGCGAACCGCGTTAGCGGCCGGCGAGCCATTCGGCCGCTTGGTCGACGGAGTCCACCACTTCGACTCCGGCCGGAAGTGGTGGACGGCGGATGATGACCACCGGGACGCCCACCTGGCGTGCGGCTTCCAGCTTCGCGGACGTTGCCGGGCCGCCGCTGTCCTTGGTGACCAGGACGTCGATCCGGTGATCGCGCATCAACTTCAGCTCGCCGTCGACGTCGTACGGACCCCGGGCGAGGATCAGCGTGCACCACGACGGCAGGGGTTCGGGCGGGTCGACGCAGCGGGCGAGGGTCCAGACGCGGGTGTCAGCGAAGGCCGGTAGACCCTGGCGGCCGATGCTGAGGAACGCTCGAGATCCCAGCGTGGGAAGGAGTTCGGCCGCGGCCTTCGGGGTGTCAGCCCCATGCCACACGTCGCCGGCCGCGGCGGTCCAGCCCGGGCGCCGGACGATCAGCAGCGGCACGCCGACCTCGCCCGCGGCGGCAACGGCGTGCGAAGTCATCGTGGCGGCAAACGGGTGAGTCGCGTCGATGACGGCGTCGACAGCCTGAGCACGAAGCCAGGCCGACAGCCCATCGGCGCCACCGAAGCCGCCCGATCGAACCTCGCCGGCCGGCAGTCGCGCGGCGGCGGTGCGGCCGGCCAGGGAGGACACCACCTGATGGCCGGAAGAGACCAGGAGCTGCGCGAGTTCGCGCGCCTCACCCGTGCCGCCGAGCAGGAGGATCCTCATCGAGCGCGCGCGGCCGAGTACAGATGGCTGTCACGGAAGGTCGTTGCCGAGAGCACCTTTCCCACGATGATGACGGCGGTACGGCGGATGTCCGCGGCCCGCACCTGATCCGCGATGTCCGCGAGCGTCCCGCGCAGGATCGCCTCGTCGTCGCGTGACGCCCGGGCGACGACCGCGACCGGGCAGTGGGCGCCGTAGTTCGGCACGAGCTCTGCCACCACCCGGTCGATCTGCTGGACGGCCAGATGCAGTACGAGCGTCGCCCGGCTCGCACCGAGGGTCGCCAGGTTCTCCCCAGCCGGCATGGCACTCGCCCGGCCGCTCATGCGGGTGAGGATCACCGTCTGGCCGACCTCGGGCACAGTCAGCTCGCGACCGAGCGTCGCCGCGGCCGCCGCGTAGGCGGGGACGCCGGGTGTCACGTCGTACGGAATGCCCAACGCGTCGAGGCGGCGCATCTGCTCGGCCATCGCGCTGAAGACGGACGGGTCGCCGGAGTGGAGGCGGGCGACGTCGAGTCCGTCGGCGTGGGCGGCGGAGAGTTCGGCGACGATCCCGTCGAGGGTGAGTGCGGCGGTGTCGACCTTGCGGGCTCCGACCGGGCAGTGGTCGAGGAGTTCGACCGGGACGAGGGCACCGGCGTACAGGCAGACCGGTGAGGTGGAGATCAGGTCGCGGCCGCGGACCGTGATGAGGTCCGCCGCACCCGGACCGGCTCCGATGAAGTGTACGGTCACTTGGTCACGCTCCAGATCGTGACGGACATCGCGGGCCGCCAGCCGGTCATGGTTCCGACGGGCGATGCGCGTTGCACCTCGAGGCGGATCAGATCGCCTCCGACTGAGCCGTACCAGTGGGCGATACGCGCCTCGGTCTCCAGCGTCACGCCGTTGACCACGAGACGGCCGCCCGGCCGGAGCGCGTTCCAGCAGGCGTCGAACATGCCGGCCACCGTCGCTCCCCCGCCGATGAAGATCGCGTCGGGTGACTGCAGGCCGTCCAGTGCCGCAGGAGCCGCGCCGGGTACGACATCCACCGATACTCCGAGGGCGGCGGCGTTGCGTTCCAGCCGCTTCGCCCGATCGGGATCGCTTTCGACGGCAATCGCCCGGCATGCCGGGTGATGGCGGGACCACTCGATCGCGATACTGCCTGCGCCACCGCCGACGTCCCACAGCAACTGTCCCGGCACGGGTGCGAGGCGGGAGAGCGTCACCGCACGCACCTCGCGCTTCGTCAGCTGCCCGTCGTTCTCGTACGCGTCGTCCGGCAGCCCAGGCACTGTGGGCAGCATGACTGCGTCCGCATCCGCCTGACAGAGCACGCCGATCACGTTGAGAGCGTCGGCCTCGTGGGACCACTCCGAGGCGCGCCGTTCGCGTACGCGCTCCGATGGTCCGCCGAGTTGCTCCAGGACTGTCAGCTTGCTGGCGCCGTAGCCGCGTGACACGAGCAGTCCAGCGACCTCGTCCGGCGTGTGAGCGCCCCAGCTCAAGATCAGCAGCCGGCGTCCAGGTTGGACATGCGGATGCACATGCTCAACCGGGTGGCCGACCAGGCTGACCACCTGCACCTGGTCCTGCGGCCACCCGAGCCGGGCACAGGCCAAGGACACGCTCGACGGGTGTGGGATGACGCGTACGGCGTCCGCCCCCAGCAACCGGGTCAGCGTCGTACCGATGCCATGGAACGTCGGGTCGCCACTGGCCAGCACACAGATCCGGCGACCGCGGTACTCCTGCAACAAGCCCGGTAATACCTCGGACAACGGCGAAGGCCAGGCAACCCGCAACCCGCCGGGCAGGTCCGTCGGTACGAGGGCCAACTGCCGGCCGCTGCCCATCAGTACCTCGGCCGACTCGACCGCGGCGCGGGCAGCCCGGGACAGCCCGTCCCAGCCGTCGGCGCCGATGCCCACTACCGTCAGCGGCTCAGCCGGCATTGCCGAGCACCTTCGTGATGGTGATCTCGATGACGACGCGGCGAGGGTTCTCCCGCGGCTCGCGATACCTCTTCGCATAGCGCCGTACCGCCTCCTCGACGCGCGGCGGGTCGTCGCTCACCACCGCACGCCCCTCGAGCGTGCTCCACCGCCGCCCGTCCACCTGAGTCACCGCGACCGCAGTGCCCTCAGGCCCCGCGTTCCGGATCGTCCGTGCCTTGTGCGAGGTCCCCGAGCAGATCACCCGGGCGATCCCGGCCTCGACATCCACCGTCGCCCCCACCGGCGTCGCATGCACTGTCCCATCCGCCCGGACAGTACTCAGCACGCACAGATGCCGCTCGACCCAAAACCCGGCCAGTCCCTCGCTCCACACCACCTGCCGATCGTAGACAAGGCGGCCCGCCCGGTGAGGTGCCGGGCGGGCCGGAGCGCCGGACCCCCTCAGACCACCGCTGTCAATGGGACCGGCCGACGAAGGCCGGCGCGGTTGGGTCAGCCGATGTCTCGGCGGCGGAAGGTGGTGACGCCGGCGATGGTCAGGGCGGCGGCTATTGCTGTCAGCCACATGACTGGCATGACAGAGAAGTCGCCGCCGGGGAGGCGGGGGGTGTGGCCGTACGGGCTGAGGTTCATGACCGACTGCGGCAGGTTGAAGATCGCCCCGAACTGCCCGATCAGCAGGAACACGCCGTACAGGACCCAGCCACCGGTAACCAGCCTGGGCGCGAAGCCGAACAGGATGACGACCAGCGCGGTCACCAGCCAGATCGCCGGCAGCTGTACGGCGGCGGCGGCCAGCATGCGCGGCACCTGGCGACCCATGGTGCCCAGTGACACACCACTGGAGATCCCGGAGCCCAGTCCGGCAATGAGGATCAGCACACCGGTGCCGAACAACACCATCAACACGTGACTGCCCAGCCATCGACCCCGCGTGACGTCGGTTGCCAGCAACGGCTCGGCCCGGAGTGCGGTCTCCTCGGAGCGGAGCCGGAGCGCCGCCTGGATGCCGTAGGCCGTGGCGAGGAGGCCCATGACGCCCATCTCGGTCGACAGGAACGCGTCGGTGATGCCGTTGACACCACCGAGCTTCTCCACCATCTCCTTGGCACTGTCACTGCTGACGAACCCGTCCACGTTGCTGGCGATGTTGCCGACCAGCAGCCCGAGCAAGAGGAAGGCGAAACCCCAGCCGTAGAGCGATCCGCGGTGCAGGCGCCAGGCCAACGCGACCGGCGACCGCAGCGACGGCGACGCCGTGGCCGGCCCCGGACGCGGCCGCACCAGGCCCGCACCGACATCCCTCCGCCGGATCAGCGCCATCGCACCAGCGACCGTCAACGCCATGAACGCCAGCGGGATCAGTACGACGACGAACCGGTCGCCGGCGTACGCGCGCACCTGCTGCGACCAGCCGATCGGCGACAGCCACGACACCCACTGCGAACTGCCGTCCGACGACGAGTCACCGACCGCCCGGAGGACGTACGACACGCCCAGCACGACCGCGCTGAACCCGTTCGCTGCCCGGGCGCCTTCGGTGATCTGCGCTGTCAACGCACCGACGCCGGCGAAGGCCAGACCAGCCGCCGCCCACATCAGTCCGAACGCAAACGAGCCTGTAGCGGGCAGTCCGGTCCCGATCAGCGTCAGTGCGGTCAGGAGGCCGAGCAGTACGACGGTCCCCGACGACACGATCAGTGCCGCGGTCAGAGCGGCGTACCGGCCGAGCACTCCGGCGCTGAGCAGCTCGAGGCGGCCTGACTCCTCTTCGGTCCGGGTGTGCCGGACCACGAGCATCGCGGCCAGCAACCCGACCAGCAGTGCACCGAACGCGGTCAGCTTGAACAACGAGAGCTCCCCGAGCGAGCTCTCGTCGAAGATCCGGCCGTACAGCGAGACCAGTGCGGGCGACGCGTTCGACGTACGCGCGGCCTCGATCCGGCCCTGGACGTCCGGGTAGAGGTCGATCGACGCCTTCGCCGACCCGGACGCCATCATCACGAACACCACGATCCACACCGGGATCAGGACCCGGTCCCGGCGCAGCGCGAGCCGCATCAGGGTCCCGGTACCGATGAAGTCGTTCATCGTCCGGCCGCCACGGGCTCGGCGGCGGTGACGTCGTCCTCGTAGTGCCGCAGGAACAGCTCCTCCAGCGTCGGCGGCTGCGCGACCAGGCTCTTGATCCCGCTCGCGGACAGCTGCCGCATCACCGCGTCCAGCTGGGCCGTGTCCACCTCGCAGCGGACCCGGTTGCCCTCGACGTCGAGGGCGTGGATGCCGGGAAGCTGGGCCAGACCGTTTGGCGAGCCGGCCAGCTCCGCCTGGATCGACGTACGCGTGAGGTGGCGCAGGTCGGACAGCGTGCCGGTCTCGACCACCTTGCCGCGGCGGATGATGCTGATCCGGTCGCACAGGGCCTCGACCTCGGAGAGGATGTGGCTCGACAGCAGCACGGTGCGGTCGCGCTGGCGCTCCTCCTCGATGCACTGCCGGAACACCTCCTCCATCAGCGGGTCCAGACCGGACGTCGGCTCGTCCAGGATCAGCAGCTCGACATCCGACGCCAGCGCCGCGACCAGGGCGACCTTCTGCCGGTTGCCCTTCGAGTACGTGCGGCCCTTCTTGGTCGGGTCGAGGTCGAACCGGCGGAGCAGGTTGTCGCGCTTCTTCTCGTCCAGCCCGCCGCGGAGCCGGCCGAGCAGGTCGATCACCTCGCCGCCGGTCAGGTTCGGCCACAGGTTCACGTCGCCGGGGACGTAGGCGAGCCGCCGGTGCAGCTTCGCCGCGTCGTGCCACGGGTCGCCACCGAGCAGCGAGACATCGCCGGCGTCACCTCGCAGCAGCCCCAGCAGCACCCGGATGGTGGTGGACTTCCCGGCGCCGTTCGGCCCGAGGAAGCCGTGCACCTCACCGGTCGCGACGTCCAGGTCGAGACCGTCGAGGGCGTGCGTACTCCCGTACGACTTGTGCAGTCCAGAGACCACGATGGCTGATGTCATGCTTCATAACGTACACTCCATTCAGAAGATTGTGAATCTTTCTAACGTGTCGTTCACGTGTCGGGTATCTGGGTGACCGCGAGAGGCTCACGTGTCAGGTGTCCGGGCGACCAAGAGGGGATGATGGGGCGGTGAGTGCACAGCGAGACGACGACGCAGTCAGGCGGTACACCGAACAGTTCGGCAACCTGCTGGCCGAGACCGGCTGGCCGCGGATGGCAGGCCGGGTGTTCGCCGCCATCTTGTCGAGTGTGGACGGACGGATGACGGCCGCCGACCTGTCCGACCAGCTGCAGGCGAGTCCGGCCGCCGTCTCCGGCGCGGTCAACTACCTGCTCCAGCTGCGCCTGGCCACCCGGGAGCGCGAGCCCGGCACCCGTCGCGATGTGTACGTGGTCCAGGACGACGCCTGGTACCAGACGATGATGAGCGAGGACCAGGCCCTGGTCCGCTGGGCCGACTCGTTGCGGAAAGTCCTCGACGCCTCCGGCGACGGCACCGACGCGCACCGCCGGATCCGGGTGTCACTCGGCTTCATCAACTACATCGGCGAAGAGGTCAAGGGTCTCAGCGAGCGGTGGATCAAGCGCAAGGCCGAGATCGACGCCGAGATCGACGCGGACCACAACCCCGGCAACGCCTGACCCGGCGTACGGCAGCTGCGCCATCGCCGTACCCCGGACACCATGCGGGGACCTCGGACATCGGACCTGATGTCCGAGGTCCCCGTTTCCTGTCGGCGGTGGGTGAAGCAGTTGTCCACAGCGCGCGAAGTCGGACGTCCGACGCGGCGGGGACGACGGCATGTTGTCGGTATGAACCCGAAATTGACAATGGCGGTGGCTCGGCGGCAAGGGTGGTTCACCCGCGCCGACGTGCTGGCTGCCGGTTACAGCGACAGCGAGCTTCGGCGGCGCCTGCGCGGCGGTCAATGGTCCCGACTCGCCCGCGATGCTTTCGTCGAGCATGGCGCCTGGCCTGACGAACCACCCTGGGATCGGGCCAGACGCTTGCACTTGCTGACCATCCGCGCGGTTGCAGATCGCCTGGGCGCCGTCGTTATCAGCCATCAATCCGCAGCGGTGCTGTACGGTCTGCCGACCTGGGGCCTGGACCTCACCAGGGTTCACGTCAGCCGATCGGCCGGACGGGTGCGATCCGGCGACACACTTGTTGTGCACAGGTCTCCGCTGACCGCACCCGAGGTCACTGAAGTCGATGGCCTGCGTGTCGTCTCTGTCGAGCGAGCGATCATCGAGACGGCCTGCACTACGTCGTACGAGGTCGGAGTCGTGCTTGCCGACGCGGCGCTGCGGGATCGGCTGACCACCTCGGAGCAACTGGTCGCGACGTCGGACCGCCATCGGCACTGGCGTGGTTCGCCCGCTGCCAGGGCCGCCGTCCGGTTCGCCGATGGATCGAGCGAGTCGGTGGGTGAGTCGCGGTTGCGTGTCTTGATGGACAACCACCAGTTGCCGACGCCCGAACTGCAGGTCGAAATCCACGACGAAGACGGCCGCCTGATCGGTCGGGTCGACTTCCTGTTGCTCGGCGACCTCATCGTCGAGTTCGACGGTGCCCAGAAGTACGGGAACAGCGCCGACACCATCGTGGCGGAGAAATGGCGAGAAGACCGCCTTCGCGAGCGTGGATACCGAGTGGCTCGGGTGAGCTGGTCCGACCTGGACCACCCCCGAGCGACCGCGGCCCGTCTCCACCGCGCGTCGGTCCTTGGACAAGAAATCGGGACCTCGGACATCAGATCAGATGTCCGAGGTCCCGATGAGATGACCGAGCCCAACCTACAGGTCGTAGATGGTGAAGATGGTGCAGTAGATGGGGGGGTGACTCCAGGCGGGGGTAGTAGAGGCGGCCGGCTTCGTCGGTGAGTTTGAAGTAGGCGCTTGAGGCACCTACCTGGGATGGCGCTTGGAGGGGCATCGAGACCGTGACGATGTCGCCGGGGGCGGCGTCGGGCACGGGGGCTCGCAGCGGCGAGCGCAGCCAGCCGGGGGCACCGGCGGCGCCTTGGCGGGTCAGCCAGCGGTTTCGCCAGCGGCGTTCTCCGCTGTTGCGGACCTCCCAGGTCTTCTCGAACTCCTGGTCCCGGCAGACCCGCGTCCCGTCCGGGACGGTCTCCCCCACCAGTTCGGCGCGGTCCTCCGGATGGTGGTCGATCGGTACGGACCCGCCCAGGAGTACCGGCTGCAGCCTGGTCTGGGACCACATTCCCGGTAAGGGCTACATCTCTGACTCCTACGTCGACACCGGCAGCTCCGGCCTGGTCGCTCCGCTGTGCACCGCCAACCCACGCGCGGATCGCGCCATCACCTGGTACGCCGCCCGCAACGGATCGACGGCGTACCAGGGTACTGTGAGAAGGCCGCGGAGAACTCGTACAGCAAGGACCTGATCTGGGGCTCGGCCAAGATCGACTGGAACGACGCGATCGCCCGCGGGGTCGCGCACAAGGGCGACCTCAACCCGCCGAAGGGCGCCCTGGTGTTCTGGGATCTCGCCGCACCGTACGGCCACGTCGGCGTGGCCCGCGGCGACGGCTACTTCTGGGCCACCAGCGTCAACGGCAAGATCGGCCCTGGCGAAGCTCCCCTACTTCTCCAGCTACCTCGGCTGGGCGTGGCCGAAGTTCTGACCACTACCGATCGCGAGCACCCGGACGCGCGTTCCGCCCCTCACGCGTCCGGGTGCTCGACCCTGTCCAGCCAGTCGGCCACCAACGCTCGATAGACGGCGTGGCCGCGGACCGGGAGACCGTGGTCTTGCTGATCGAGTACGGCGTACGTCGCGCGCGGGTAGTCGTCGAGGGCCGACCAGGCGTCCGCGTATCCGGTGATGGTGTCCTGGCGACCGGTGACGATCAGCGTCGGCCCCTCGAACCGGGCCGCCGGATCCTCGCTGAGCCGGTAGGTGCCGACATCGGCCTGGATCCGGCCGAGGAAGTCAAGATCCGCGATCGAGTCGACGGCGTCGTAGTAGCGGCGGTCCTTGTCCGCCTCGGCGGCGGCGAACTCGGCTGACCGGACCAGGTGCTCGTCGGTGGGCAGGGTCCGGCTCGCTCGATCCACCACAATGCCCGGAACCCGGAGCAACAGACCGAGGACGCGGGTCGGGTCACGCTTGACGACGCCACGGGCATGCAGACCGCCGGCCGACGTACCTGCCAGCGCGAAGCGGTCGTCGCCCACGAGTTCGTCGATCAGCACGGAGATCGCGGCCAGCATACCGTCCTGGTCCTCGATCGACGGATCCGCCGGAGAGCGACCGGTGCCCGGCGGGTCGACATAGATCCGCCGCCACCCGGGACGGTCCTCGAACACCGGCTCGTGGATGTCGCGGCCTTCCCCGTTGTCGCCACCCCAGCCGGGCAGGAAGACGATCGGCCGGCCCTCGCCGTACGTCTCGTAGTACATGCACTGACCCTAGCGAGCGCCGCGACGGCTCACCCAGACTTTCTCTTCGGAGCAGAATCCGGGGCGCGTTCGCCGGAGCCGCGCTGGATCAGGGCGCACGGCAACATGATCCGCTGCGGCGGACGCGTGTCCGCACCCGAGGCTCGGTCGAGCAGCAGCCGCGCCGCGCTACGGCCGAGCTCGGCGATGTCGGAGGCAACGACCGTCACCGGTGTCGGCAGCATGTCGGCCAGCCGGAAGTCGTCGAAACCCACCACCGCGGGCTCGCGGCCGAGCTCGCGCAAGGCCCGCAACACACCTTCGGTGAGGAAGTTGGTCGAGGCGAAGACGGCGGTCGGCGGATCGGGTCGCAGCATCATCTCGCGGGTCGCCTTGGCCGCGGCCTCGGCGGTGCCCTCGGGCAGCTGAACGACCAGCGACTCGTCGACGTCGACAGCGGCGGCGCGGTGCGCGCGCCGATAACCGCGCAGCCGCCGCCCGGTCGTGTAGTACGACGGCGCCAGCAGGATCGCGATCCGCTCGTGGCCCTGGTCCAGCAGGTGTTCGGCGGCGAGCCGGCCGCCGCCCTCGTTGTCGACCATCACGATGTCGGCGGCGATCCCGGTGGCCGGCCGGTCCACGAACACCACCGGTACGCCGGCGCCCACCAGGAACGAGTGATCCCCCTGGTCCGGCACGATCATCAGCCCGGCGACCTGCCGGCTGACCAGCTCCTGGATGGCCCGCTTCTCGCCCTCGGGATCCTCGTCCACACTGCCGAGGACGACGGCGAACCCGGACTGCCCGGCGACCTCGAGCGAGGCCTTCGCGATGGTCGCGTAGAACGGGTTGGTCAGGTCACCCAGGACCAGCGCGAGACTCGACGACTTCTTCCCCGGCCGCAGCGCCCGCGCCACCTCGTTGCGCTGGAACCCGAGCTCCTCGATCGCGGTCCGGACCCGCTGCGCGGTCTCGTCCCGCACGCCGTGCCCGCCGTTCACCACCCGGGACACCGTGCCCAGTCCGACCCCGGCCCGCCGGGCGACGTCGATCATCGTCGGCCGGGCGGCCTCTGGTCTGCTTGGAAACGTTTCGGACACGGGGTTGACTTCCTTTTCACGACACGGCATCGTCACCCAACAGTAAGTCGTTGGAAACGTTACCGTCCAGGAGGCCGGATGAATCTTTCTCCGAGCGTAGCGAGGGAAGAGTGAGCAGAGTCTCTCCCGTCACGTCCGGCCGCGAGCGGGCCGGCCGGAACCGGGGCGGGATGAGCCGGAACGCCGGTTCCGATGTCAAGGCGGCGTACCTGTTCATCGCCCCGGCGATCATCGGGTTCACCGTCTTCGTCGCGTATCCGCTGATCCGCTCGTTCTACCTCGCGCTGACCAAGTACAACGGGCTGACCGATCCGGTGTTCGTTGGCCTGGGCAACTTCCGCCGGTTGTTCACGGTCGACCCGGCGTTCTGGCCGGCGCTGCGCGCGACCGGATATCTGGTGCTCCTCTATGTGCCGTTGTCGCTGGCCCTCGGCCTGGCGCTGGCGATGTTCTGCAACCAGCGGTTCGCCGGCGTCCGCGTCGTACGCACGCTGGCGTACCTGCCCGTCGTCCTCCCGGCGGTCGCGACGATCACGTTGTGGAAGTTCATCCTGGATCCGCAGGTCGGACTGCTGAACACGATCCTGGACCGGCTCGGACTGCCGACCAGCCTGTGGTTGCAGAGCCCGAAGATGTCGATGCCGGCCGTCGTGCTGGTGATGCTGTGGGGCGTCGGCGGCACGATGATCATCTTCCTGGCCGCGTTGCAGTCGGTGCCGACCGAGTTGTACGAGGCGGCCCGGGTGGACGGGGCCGGGCCGTGGTCGGTGTTCACCCGGATCACGTTGCCGATGATCAGCCCGATCATGCTGCTGCAGGTGATCCTGCAGACCACGGCCGCGCTGCAGACGTTCAACCAGCCGAAGATCCTGACCAACGGCGGGCCGGGATTCAGTACCAACGTGCTGATGCTGTCGATCTACAAGAACGGCTTCCCCAACCTGGGACAGATCCCGCAACTGGGGTACGCGTCGGCGCAGGTGTGGGTGCTGTTCATCATCATCATCGCCGTGATCGCCCTGACCGCGAAGTTCTCCTCGCTCTGGACGTACAGTGACAACACTCCCGACTGAAGCCACCGCCCTGGCCGGGACCGATCAGAGCGGCGCGGACCCGGCCGCGCCGCCCGCGAGGAAGAAACCCCGCCTGGTCGGTACGATGGCGTGGTACGTGGTCGCGTTGTTCGTCTGCGCGGTGATGATCGTCCCGCTGCTGTGGATGATCACGATCGGGCTGAAGAGCCGGACCGCCGTATTCGACATCCCGCCGAGACTCCTGCCGCACGAGTGGACCTGGAGCAACTTCCTCAACGGCCCGAAGGCGATCCACTTCCCCCGGCTGCTGCTGAACACGTTCGTCATCACCGCGCTCAGTGTGCTCGGCGGGGTGATGACCGCGATGATGACCGGCTACGCACTGGCCCGGTTGCGATTCCCCGGGCGGAAGGTGTGGTTCTACCTGTTCGTCGGGAGCATGCTGCTGCCCGGTGTGGTCGGGCTGATCCCGTTGTTCCAGCTGTACAAGAGCATCGGCTGGTACGACACCTGGCTGCCGCTGATCGTGCCGGCCTTCCTGGGCGGGAACCCGCTGTTCATCTTCCTGGCCCGGCAGTACTTCCTGGCCATCCCGTACTCGATCGACGAAGCCGCCAAGATCGACGGCGCAGGGCACTTCCGGATCTTCACCCAGGTGATGCTGCCGCTGACCCGGCCGGCCTGGCTGACGATGGCGATCCTGGCCTTCCAGGCGTCCTGGAACGACTACCTGAACCCGCTGGTCTACCTGTACACCTCCGGCAAGTGGCCACTGTCGGTGGGGATGGCGTCGTTCATCTCGCCGTTCGCCGGGAAGACGCCGGACTGGAGCTACTTCATGGCCACCAACCTGCTCTACATGCTGCCGCCGCTGATCGTCTTCTTCGCCGCGCAGCGCTACTTCATCCAGGGTCTCGGCGCACTCGGCAGCACGACCCAGAAATAGAGGGGAAGTCCCTGTGAAACGCATCTTCACCATGACAGCGCTGGCATGTGCCGGCTTGCTGACGGCAACGGCCTGCAGCGGATCGGACTCCGGCGGCGGGTCGAGTGACGGCCCGGTCACCGTGACCGTGATGACGTGGGAGTCGGCGCAGACCAACGCCGCGATCAAGAAGGCCCTGGCCGACTTCAAGGACGACAACATCACCGTCCAGCTGGTCGACACTCCGGCCGGCAACTTCGGCGACAAGCTCGCCTCCCTGACCCAGGCGAAGAAGCTGCCGGACCTGTTCTGGTGCGGCAACGACACCGAGCAGCAGTACACCTCGCAAGGACTGCTGGTCGACTGGAGCAGCAAGATCAAGGACGGCGACGGCGACTTCAAGGCCGACAACTTCGTGCCGTCGGCGATGGAGAACTGGAAGACCGCGGACGGCCAGATGGGCGGCCTGCCGTCGCTGATGAACACGTACGGCGTCTGGTACAACACCGACGCGTTCACCGCCGCCGGCCTGCAGGTGCCGAAGGCCGGCTGGACCTGGGACGAGATGTACGCCGCGGCCGCGAAGCTGGCGAACAAGAACGGCGCGAAGTACGGCCTGGTCGCCGACAACCTCACCTCGCTGGACGGCCCGTTCACGATGGGCATGTACTCGGTCTCGGCCGGGGGCGCACCGTTCACCGACAACGTGAACCACCCGACCAAGGCCGAGGCCGACGCCAAGTACACCGAGGGCGTGCAGAAGCTGGTCGACGCGATCAAGAGCGGCTCGGTCTCCCCGCCCGGGTACGACGTCGCCAATGTGCAGTCGCTGTTCTCCGCCGGCAAGGTGCCGATGATGTTCGGTGGGCAGTGGCTGGCCGCCGGATTCCAGACCGACAAGCCGAAGGTGAAGTACGGGTTCGCTCCGTTCCCGCAGGTCGACACCCCGACGACCCTGTACGACTCGGTCGGCATCTGCACCCCGACGTACACGAAGAACCAGGACGCGACGTTCAAGGTGCTCGAGTACATCAACACCAAGGTGTGGGACGTCGTGCAGCCGGCCTCGCCGGTCGCGCCGCCCGCCTACACCCCGGCGCAGGCGAGCTACTTCGACGCCCTGACGAAGGCGCAGCAGCCGACGGTGGTCGACACGGTCAAGGCGGACCTGGGCGCGGAGAAGACGGTCGGCGTGCGGTTCACCACCCAGTGGGCACAGCAGGTCGGTGACCTGACCACGGCGAACTACCAGCCGATCCTGAGCGGCAAGAAGCCGGTCTCCGACCTCCCGGCGTACATCGACAAGATCAACGGCCTGATCAAGACGGCCGGCTGACCCACCGAGCGCTCGCGTCCGAAGATCCGGGGGGCTACAACCCTCGGATCTTCGGACGTAACGGTTCAGGTGGCGGCTTGCCAGAGGGAGAGGGCGAAGCGGGCCCGGGTGTCGGTCCACCAGGCGGCGGGGGCGAAGCCGGCCTGGTCGAGTTCGGCTTCGACACGGTCACGGTGGAACTTGGCGGAGATCTCGGTG
>Ga0193707_1000232_pt1 | contig 17632 bp, 15 predicted proteins | sample U3c2metaG_FD_143043 | JGI IMG/M metagenome (GOLD analysis project Ga0193707, IMG submission 143043) | Soil microbial communities from a riparian zone of the East river system, Colorado, United States - U3c2 | ecosystem: Environmental > Terrestrial > Soil > Riparian zone | place: USA: East River... | reverse complement strand
GCCAAGCCAGCAATGACCCGCGTTCAGATGCGCGATCCCAACGCCACTTATCACCGCATGACTTCCGCGGAACTGGCCCAGCTCGCACCCGGCTTCAACTGGCCGACTCTCTTCAGCGAAGAGGGGCGCGCCGACATCTCGACGATAAACGTGCAGAATCCAGAGTTCATGAAGGCCGCTGACACCATGCTGGGCTCGGTGCCGCTAGATGACTGGAAGGCGTACCTCCGCTGGCACCTGCTCGATGTATCGGCAGGGAGTCTCAGCTCGGCGTTCGTGAATGAGGACTTCCGTTTCGGCAGCACCCTGAGCGGCACCAAGGAGATGCTGTCCCGCGACAAGCGGTGCGCCCGCGCCACTGATTCCGGATTGAGGGACGCGCTCGGACAGGCGTACGTAGCACAATACTTCACGCCGCAGGCGAAGCAGCGCGCGCTCGAGATGGTGCGCAACCTCGAGTCGGTGTTCCACGACCGGCTTCAGACGCTTGGCTGGATGAGCGACACGACCAAAGTCCAGGCGACCGGCAAGCTCGCCGCATTTACCAACAAGATCGGCTACCCCGACAAGTGGCGCGACTATTCGACGCTGACGATCAAGCCCGGAAATTTTCTCGACAATCAGGTCGCGGTGCGCCAGTACGAGCGCCGGCGCACGCTCTCGAGAATCGGCCAGCCGGTCGATCGCGCCGAGTGGGGAATGACCCCGCCGACGGTCAACGCGTACTACAACCCGTCCATGAACGAGATTGTGTTCCCGGCCGGCATCATGCAGCCGCCGTTCTTCGATCCGAAGGCCGATGACGCTGTGAACTATGGTGGGATGGGCGCGGTCATCGGTCACGAGATGACGCACGGCTTCGACGACCAGGGCGCGCAGTTCGACGCGCAGGGCAATCTCCGCAACTGGTGGGGCGCGTCCGATCTCGAGAAGTTCAAGCGCGGAACCGGGCTCGTGGCGTCGCAGTTCGACGGCTATACGGTTCTCGACAGCGTCCACGTAAACGGGAAGCTCACGCTCGGCGAGAATCTCGCCGATCTGGGAGGCCTCTCCGTCTCCTACGCGGCGATGGAAAAAGCCCTGGCCGCGAAGGGGAAGCCACCCCTCATCGACGGATTTACTCCCGAACAGCGCTTCTTCCTGGCGTGGGCCCAGATCTGGAGGCAGAACATTACGCCGGAAGCGCAGCGCGTCAGGATCAACACGGACCCGCACTCTCCGGGTAGGTGGAGAACCAACGGCCCAGTCTCGAATCTGCCGCAATTCGCCGCCGCGTTCGGGTGCAAGCCAGGGGACCCGATGGTCAGGCCCGATTCGGTGAGGCCGGTTATCTGGTAGTCACGACCAAACCGCAACTGAACGAGAGGGTAGCTGGAAGCTTTGCAGCTCTAAGCGGGAAGCCTTTGGAACGACAGGACGTTATTGGTGGCGTGTTGGGAAAAGCAGTTGCTTTTGCCCGGACGCGTGAGGATAGCGTCCCGGCGTAGTGAAGCTTGCAGCCTCAAGCTTCAAAGCTTACAGCTCACCTCTCGTTCAGTTGCAGTTAAGTGGCGCGGTCTCAGACCCAACGACTAACTTGAATGCATGACTGCCCGGAGCTTCTTCTACCGGGAGACAGAGGGGATTCGCGTTACCGTGCGACCCGTCTATCTCCGCGATCACTCGGAGCCTTCGCAGAGCCATTACGTATTCGCCTATTTCGTGCGCATCGAGAACGTCGGAACGATGGCGGCGCAGGTTCTCACGCGCCGCTGGCTGATTCACGATTCGGTTGGGGAGGGAGTGGACACCGAAGTGATCGGCGAAGGTGTGGTCGGCGAGCAGCCGACGATCGTGCCGGGCGCGGTCCACGAGTACCAGAGCTTCTGCATTCTCAAGTCGGGAGAAGGCTGGATGGAGGGGCACTACGGCCTCCTCCGGCAGGATGGAACGCCCTTCGAGGCGACGATCCCGCGCTTCATACTCAGCGCGAGCGAGTCGACCAGCCTCCCATCGTAAGCCGCGCACGACAGTTGCCTTGCATCCGGCCGTGAGCCGCATCTACGACATCTCGGTACCGATCCGGTCCGGTGGACTGGTGTACCCGGGAAACCCCGAGATCGACATCGCCCTCCAACAGGCGGTGGCGAAGGGCGCCAGCGCCAACGTGTCGACGATACGATTCGGCTCCCACACCGGCACGCACGTCGATGCTTCGCGCCACTTCTTTGACGATGGCCAGCCAGTCGACAAGATTCCGCTCGATCGTTTGATCGGGCCCGCGCTTCTTCTGAGCTTCGCCGACGACGTCCGCTCCGTTGGCGCGGCGGAGCTCAGCGCGCACGACATCAAGGGTCAAACGCGAATCCTTCTTCGCACCCGCAACTCGGCGCTTCTCTCGCAGAAGGAATTCGTCAGGGATTACACCTACCTGGCGCCCGATGGAGCTCAGTACCTCGTGGACCAGGGCGTGGAACTGGTCGGGGTCGACTATCTCTCGATCGAGCAGTTCCACTCGGGCCACCATCTCACCCACCGTACTCTGCTCGAGCGCTCAGTGGTAATCGTGGAAGGGCTCGACTTTTCGGACCCGCCGCCGGGCGAGTACCAGTTCATATGCCTGCCCCTCCGGATCGAGGGCTGTGACGGCGCACCCGCGCGCGCGGTACTGATTACATGACCGAGATTCGGCACGTCTTCTTCGACATCGGCGGAGTGCTCGGCTCGAATGGCTGGGACCACGAACAGCGCGAGCGCGCGATCACCAAATTCGGCCTGAACTCTGAAGACTTCGAGTGGCGGCACAAGGAGGTGGTTGCGGAATGGGAGGAGGGAAGGATCACGATGGATGAGTATCTCGACATCTCCGTGTTCCACACCAAGAGGGATTTCACGCGCGACGCTTTCATCGAATTCATGTACTCGCAGAGCGTCCCCGACGAAGCGACGATCAGCATTGCGCGCGCTCTCTCCCGCCAGCCGGGACTCACAATGATGACGCTCAACAACGAAGCCCTCGAGCTCAATACTTACCGCATCGAGAAGTTCGGAATCTCGCAGATCTTCGAGGCGTTTCTGTCATCGTGTTTTCTCGGCGTTCGCAAGCCGATCCGTAGATTCTACAGTCGCGGTCTGGGGATCGCCCACGCCGAGCCGTCGAGCTCGGTCTTCATCGACGACCGCCATCAGAACATCCTCTCTGCGAGCACGCTCGGAATAAACGTGGTTCAGTTCAAGTCAGCCACACAGCTTCGCTCCGACCTGGAGCGGGTTCTCAACCTGGAAATACCCGGAGCATAGGCAATGCGCTTGGCGATGATCGGCCTCGGCCGAATGGGCGGCAACATGTCGGAGCGGTTGATCAAAGGCGGCCACGAGGTGGTGGTTTTCGATCGCACCGCGGAGGTGACGCAGAAGTACGTCGCCAAGGGAGCAACCCCCGCCGCGACGCTAGTCGAGGTCACCGCGAAACTCAAGAGTCCGCGCATCGTGTGGATCATGGTTCCCTCGGGGAAGCCGGTGGACGACACGATCACCGCGCTGGTAGCCGGGATGTCGAAGGGAGACGTGATCATCGATGGCGGCAACTCGAACTTTCACGACTCGATGCGAAGAGCGGCCGATCTGCAGGCGAAGGGAATCCAGTTCATCGATTCGGGAACGAGCGGAGGCATTTGGGGGCTGGCTAACGGATACTGTTTGATGATCGGCGCGTCGGCGGAAGCGTTCGGATTGTGTGAGCCTATCTTCAAGACGCTGGCTCCGCCAGATGGTTACGCGCACATGGGACCGCCGGGCTCTGGCCACTACGTCAAGATGATTCACAACGGGATCGAGTACGGAATGCTACAGGCGTACGCGGAAGGCTATGAGATTCTGCACGCATCGAAGAACTTTAAGCTGGATCTGCACAAGATCGCGGCGGTATGGAATCGCGGCAGCGTCGTGCGCTCCTGGCTCAACGAGCTCGCCGAGACCGCGTTCGAGAACGATGGCGACCTGAGCGATCTGCGCGGCTACGTTGAAGATTCAGGCGAGGGGCGCTGGACAGTGCAGGAAGCGATCGATCTGGATGTCCCGGCGCCCGTCATCACGCTTTCATTGCTCACGAGGCTCCGGTCGCGGCAAGCCGATTCGTTCTCGGCCAAGGTGATCGCGGCTCTGCGCAACGAATTCGGCGGTCACGCGGTAAAGAAATCATGAGAACTCCGGTTGCCGTGCCGTTGATCCGCGCGCCAAGAAAGCGCGGAAGCCGTGACAAAGCCGACCCGTGCACGATGGTGATCTTCGGCGGCGCCGGCGACCTCACCAAGCGCAAGCTCATTCCGGCGATTTACTATCTGGCGGAGCAGAAGCTCCTGCCGGACAATTTCGCGCTGCTCGGTGTGGCCCGCGATCAGAATACCGACGAGGGGTATCGCGCCGTGATGCGTGAGGCGATGACGCACTCCGACGAGATCCACAAGGTCCACGACGACGTCTGGCAATGGCTCTGCGAGCGGACGTTCTACGCCGGTGGCGATTTCTCGACGGACGAGGCTTACGGGAACATCGAGAAGCGGCTCAAGGAGATCGAGGCGCGCTCTCCGAACGAGGAGCAAAACCGACTCTTCTATCTGGCGATTCCGCCGAGCGTGTTCGAGACGACTCTCAAACACCTCTGCGCGAGCGGACTCGCCAAACGCACGCATTCGTACGAGCAGCGGCCCTGGAGCCGGATCGTGATCGAAAAGCCGTTTGGCCGCAGTCTCGAGTCGGCAAAAGCCCTCAACCGCCTCGTGCTCGACGAGTTCGGCGAGCACCAGATCTATCGCATCGATCACTACCTGGGGAAGGAAAGCGTACAGAACATCCTCGTGTTCCGGTTCGCGAACTCGATTTACGAGCCGCTGTGGAACCGCCATTACATCTCGCACGTGCAGATCACGGCCGCGGAGTCGGTCGGCGTCGAGGGGCGGGGCAAGTATTACGAGGAAGCGGGCGTGCTGCGGGACATGTTCCAGAACCACCTGCTGCAGCTTCTCACCCTGGCGGCGATGGAGCCGCCCAGCTCGTTCACCGCGGACGCAGTTCGCGACGAGAAAGTAAAAGTGCTTCACTCGGTGCGCCCACTCATTCAGGGCGACTGCGAGCCGCCGGTTGTGCGCGCGCAGTACGACGCTGGCACGATCGAAGGCAAAACGGTTCCGGGGTTTCACAGCGAGCCGGACGTGTCACCGGATTCGCTCACGCCGACTTTCGCCGCCATGCGAATCTCGATCGATAACTGGCGGTGGAAGGGAGTCCCGTTCTACCTGCGATCCGGAAAGAGAATGGCGAGCCGGATCTCCGAGATCGCCATCCAGTTCCGGTCGCCGCCCCTCCTGCTGTTCGGTCAGAAAACCGTCGAGGAGATGTCGCCCAGCGTCCTGGCGCTGCGCGTTCAGCCCGACGAGGGAATCTCTCTGCGTTTTCAGGTGAAGACTCCCGGCGCGATGCACGAGCTCACGCCGGGCCTCGAGATCACGCCGGTCGACATGGACTTTACTTACGCCGAGGCGTTCGGAAATGAAGCACACCCGGCGTACGAGACACTGCTGCTCGATTGCATGATCGGCGATCCCACGCTGTTCACGCGCAGCGACGAAGTCGAGATGGCATGGTCCATCATCGACCCGGTGCTCGAGTATTGGGACAGCCATCCCGCAAAGTCACTTCCTACCTATCCGGCGGGCAGCTGGGGACCCGAGGAAGCGAATAAAATCCTTGACGGAGATCATACACGTTGGCGATAGCCCCGCTCATACTCCCGCTTGTCGCGCTGATCCTTTCGTCGACAGCCTGTCAAAATTCAAAACCGAGCCAGAAGGATTCGGCCGCTGTGCTGGCGGGGGACACGACGCAGCACGTGCTGTCGACGGGGGATCGGGCACTCGTGCTGCGCGCCCGAGAGCTCGATCGAGCGGACAGCCTCGATGCCGCGCGTTCCGCTTACGACCAGGCCGCGCAAAAGCTCCCGCAGCTTTCCGATTGGCTGTATCTGCGAGCCGCCGGCGTCACCGGCGACAGCTCGGCGAGAGCGGCCTATTACGCAAAACTTCGAACGGACGTGGCGCGGGATCGCATCCGCGTGACCGACGCGATCGCGCGGGAACGGACACGCGATTTCGCGGGCGCAATACGCGCCTACAACGCCCTCGGCCAGCGGCTGGATGCTTTGCGGCTTCGTATCAATCCCCCGGCAGACGAGGCCTCGAGGACGGCGGCGCGCGGCGAGCTCCTGTCGTACATCTCCAACTCGAACAACTCCGCGGACACGCGCGAAGCAATTGATCTCTTCGATAAAGTCTTCACGACCACGACGCCTTCAGAGGAGCTCGTCATCGCGCGCGCGGCGAACAAATCGGGATTGCCTGATCGCGCAGCCACAGCCTACGCAAAGGCGCTCGGCGCCGGACTGGGCGACGTGGATGACAACGTCAGCTACGGCTCGGTGCTCTACCGCCTGAGGCGCTACGCCGACGCCGCGAGTCAGCTCGCCAAGGTTCGAGCTCCAGCCAAGCTCGCCGCCGCGGCGCAATACCAGCGGGCGAGAGCACAGATCGCTCTCGGCAACACTGAGGTCGGGCGGTCCACGCTCCGGGCGATCACGACCGCGTATCCGAAGGACACGAGCGCGGCGTCGGCGCTGCTATTGCTCGCCGACCTCGCCACCGACGACAATCGCGACCAGGACGCGCGCCAGACCCTCACCGCGCTGCTCAAGCGCTTTCCAGCTGGCCGGCATGCCACGAATGCCCGTTTTCGCGCTGGCATGATTGCCTACATACAGGGAGACAGAAAAAACGCCGCCGCGGAATTCGATTCGCTCGTCGCGCGCGACTCCAACAGCACTGAGGCGCTGGCCGCCTCCTATTGGGCCGGACGGTCTTACTCCGCACTGGGTGACAAGACGCGCAGCAAGGCGAGATGGCGGTCGATAATTGCGAAGGAGCCACTCAGCTACTACGCGGTTGTGGCCGCCAAACGGCTCGACACGACGCTCGTCGCGTCGGACCGCTCACCGGCGAACTACGCCAGAGTGCCAGCAATCGACACAGCGCTGAACCGGGTCGTGGCGCTCAAGGACGTCGGAATGGATGTGGAAGCCGGATTCGAAAACGACAGGCTGTTCCGCGACGCTCTGGGAAATCAGACCCGCATGATTGCCACGGCACACGCCCTCGCCGGATCGGATCAGGCATCGCGCTCGATCGCGCTCGGTCGTCGCGCCCTCGACGAGATCGGACGCAGTCCGGAGAATTACCGACTCTACTTTCCGGTGCTGGAGCGTGAGACTCTGATCTCGAGCAGCAAGGAGAACGGACTGGATCCGGTTCTCGTCGCGGCGCTCATCCGACAGGAATCGAACTTCAATCCGCTGGCTACTTCACCCGCCGGCGCGAGAGGGCTGATGCAGCTGATGCCGGCCGTTGGAAAGGGAATCGCCGACACCAAAGGCATCGGGCCGTGGGATCCGGATCTTCTTTATCAGCCCGCCACCAACATCAAGCTGGGCACTGCTCACCTGAGTGGCTTGGCCCACAGGTATCCAGAGGTCGTGAAAGTGCTCTCAGCATATAACGCGGGCGAATCGCGCGTGGAAAAATGGTCGACCAAAGCAGGGGCGGCAGATCCGGAGGTATTCACGGAGCGCATTCCGTTCGTGGAGACGCGCGACTATGTGCGCACGATCCTGCGCAATCGCGCCTACTATCAGGCGCTTTATTCCTGGTAGCGTTCCTTCTCCGAAGCCGGTTTCATCTCGCCCTTTCTCCGCTTGCGCCAATCGAGGAGCCACGTCCCGGGAATCAGGAACAACGGCGTGAGAAACATGCCGAGGAGTGAGTTCAGCCAGATCAGCGCGAGGTAGAATGCGATGAGGCCGAACGATACCCATAGCGTGCCAAGCGGGCCGTGCGTTTCCAAGCGAAACTCCCCCGTGAATAGGTAGATTAAAAGGTATCATGACCTACGCCCGGGTTGAAGCATCCGATGTAGACCGCGCTGTCGACGCGGCGCTTGGGAACGGCGGCCCAGCGGTTCTCGCGGTCTCGGGCGGGCTCGATTCGATGGTGCTGCTCACCGCCACCGCCTCGCAGCTTTCTTCGCGGGCGCGCAAGAAGGTCATGGTCGCCACCTTCGATCACGGCACGGGCAAAGCGGCAGGACGCGCGGCGGCCCTCGTCGCGCGGCAGGCTTTCCGCTCCGGGTTCGTTTGCGTCACCGGCCGCGCATCGACCATTGGAACGCGCGAGGAGCAATGGCGGCGCGGTCGCTGGCAGTTCCTCCAGCAAGTCGCATCGAAGCGCGAAGCAAGCGTTGTGACCGCGCACAACCTTGACGACCAGGTCGAGACCGTTTTCATGCGGATCCTTCGCGATGCCGGTCCACGCGGACTCGCCGGCCTGTACGCGGAATCGGAGATCGTTCGGCCGTTTCTGAACATCAGCCGAGCTGCGTTGGCGAGCTACGCCGAGCAGAACGATGTGCCGTTCGTCCAGGATCCGTCGAACTGCGACCGCAAGCACCTGCGGAACCGAATCAGGCTCGACATTCTGCCCTCGATCATGAAGCAGAATCCGAAGTTTTCGGACGAGCTCCTCTCGCTGGCCCGGGAAGCCGCGGCCTGGCGTCGGTCCCTCGAAGATCTCGCCGGCAGTGTGGGGGCCGAGGCGGAACAGGATGGCGCGCTCCGTATCAGCCGATCGAGCCTCGAGGGCTACGACGCCGACTCTCTGAGAGTTCTTTGGCCCGCCCTGGCGGCACGGGCGAGCGTGGTCATGGACCGGCGAGGAACCCAGCGCGCCGCCGAGTTTACTATTAAGGGCGCGACGGGTGGGGCGATTCAGCTCTCCGGAGGGATCGAGATCGTCATGCGGCGCGATCACATGCTGCTGCGTCGCTGGCGGTCGGTCGGACAGGAGGTCCGGGCATGAGCAGCACGGTCAGACCGCTCGGGGCGAAAGCCGATCCACGCCTTTCCGGAAGAGCAGTCAAGCGGATCGCGTTCGATGAAGCCGCGATCGCGAGGCGAGTCACCGAGCTCGGCGGAGAGATCACCGAAGCGTATCCGGACGGCGATCTTTTAGTGCTGGGCTTGCTCAAGGGAAGCTTCATATTTCTGAGCGACCTGGTTCGACAAATCACTCGTCCGCTTCAGGTCGATTTTCTGGTAGCATCCAGTTATGGTGATGGGACGGTGTCGAGCGGTACGGTCAATCTGGTGTACGATCCGGAAACGGAGCTGGAGGGGAAAGACATCCTTTTGGTCGAAGACATCGTTGATTCCGGCCGGACGTTGAATCGTCTGATGGCTATCTTGAAGGAGCGGAATCCGAGGTCATTGGAGATCTGCGCACTGCTTCACAAGAGGATCGCGGAAGGATTGCAGTACGATGCGAAGTTCGTTGGTTTTGATGCGCCGAACGAGTTTCTGGTTGGATATGGGTTGGATCACGCGGAGAACTTCCGCCATTTGCCGTACATAGCGAGCTTGCAGTAATGCCTATACAGATGCCTAACAAACCGCCCAAGAAGCCGACCAACTGGAGCAGGATCTCCAAGAACGTCTCGTTCTGGGTTTTCGTCATATTGGTGCCCGTCGCGATCATCCAGTTCTCGGGGAAGGGATCCGACGCAGCACCCGAGATTTCGTACACGGAGTACACTGGCCAGCTTCTGCGCGACAACGTCGACAAGGTCACCATCCAGGGCGGCCAGTCTCTGACGGGCGATTTCAAGCAGAAGGTCGCGGTGAAGGGGGGGCGGCTCGTCCAGAAATTCAAGGTCCTTCTGCCGATGGAGAATTCGAGCGACGACCTCAAGCAGCTCGTTGCGCACGGAGTCCAGATCCAGGCGGAAGTGCCGCGCACTTCGATGACATCGCTCCTCATCGGTCTGTTCCCGTACCTGCTGATTTTCGGAATCTGGTTCTTCCTGTTCCGCTCGATGCAGGCCGGGGGAGCAAAGGCGTTCAGCTTCGGAAAGTCCAAGGCCAAGCTGCTCACCGGCGACACCCCCAAAGTGACTTTCGACGATGTTGCCGGGGCTGACGAGGCGAAGGTGGAGCTGCAGGAGATCATCGAGTTCCTGAAGGATCCGCAGAAATTCACCAAGCTCGGCGGACGACTGCCGAAGGGCGCGCTGCTGGTCGGTCCTCCGGGAACAGGCAAGACGCTGCTAGCCCGCGCCGTCGCGGGAGAAGCCGGCCGTCCATTCTTCTCGATGTCGGGTTCCGACTTCGTGGAGATGTTCGTCGGAGTCGGCGCCAGTCGTGTGCGCGATCTGTTCGAGCAGGGCAAGGCGCACGCGCCGTGCATCATTTTCATCGACGAGATCGACGCGGTCGGGCGCCACCGGGGCGCTGGACTCGGTGGTGGCCATGATGAACGCGAGCAGACGCTCAATCAGCTGCTGGTCGAGATGGACGGCTTCGAGTCGAACGAGGGCGTCATCCTGATCGCGGCTACCAACCGTCCTGACGTTCTCGATCCCGCGCTCATGCGTCCCGGCCGCTTCGATCGGCAGATCGTGGTGGATTTGCCGGATCTGCGCGGACGTGAGGGAATTCTTCGCGTGCACATCCGCAATAAGCCGATGGCGGAGGACGTGGACGTCACGACGCTCGCGCGCGGAACTCCGGGCATGGCGGGAGCAGATCTCGCGAATCTTGTAAACGAAGGGGCCCTGCTTGCCGCCCGCCGCAACCACGAGAAAGTGTACATGGCCGATCTCGAGGACGCGAAGGACAAAGTGATGATGGGCGCCGAGCGGAAATCGATGGTCATGAAGGACGAAGAGCGGAAGCTCACCGCCTATCACGAGGGTGGCCACGCCATCTGCGCGGTCAAGGTGAAGGGCAATGATCCGCTGCACAAAGTCACGATCGTTCCGCGCGGACGCACACTCGGCGTGGCGTGGACGCTGCCGGAAGACGACCGTGTTTCAGTCACCAGAGAGCAGCTCGAGGCGAATCTCGTCAAGGCGTACGGCGGTCGTGTGGCCGAGGAGCTGGTATTCGGCCGTGACCGTGTGACGACCGGGGCCGCCAGCGACATCCAGCAGGCGACGGGCCTGGCGCGGCGCTACGTCTCGCAGTGGGGACTTTCGGACGAGATCGGTCCTATCCTCGTCGGCGACAACGAGCAGGAGCTCTTCCTCGGCCGCGAGATCCAGACGCGTCGGGAAGTTTCCGAGCGCACTGCGCAGCTCGTCGATTCCGAGGTGACGCGCGTGATCAAGGAGGCATACGCGCGCGCGACGGTGGTGCTCCAGGAGAACATGGAGCTTCTCCACACGGTCGCGGCCGCGTTGCTGGATCGTGAGACTCTCACGGGTGACGATGTTGCCGCGCTCTCACGGGGCGAAAAACTCCCGCCCCGCCCGATTAGCCCGCCGCCTGCAGCGCCCGCGCTGGCGACACCGGTCATGCATCCCAAGCCGTCGAAGCCTCCGCTCTTCGGAGGACCGGAGGTGGCCCCGGCGTGATCTTCGCCTGGCCGTCAAAGTCACAGCGGCCAAACATCTTCGGAATACTGAACGTTACCCCCGACAGCTTCAGCGACGGGGGTAACTTTTTTTCCACGGAAGCGGCGATCGCTCAAGCGGGGACAATGATCTCCGAAGGGGCCGACGCCATCGACGTCGGCGGAGAGTCAACGCGACCCGGTGCCAATCCAGTCTCGGCGCGCGAAGAGATGAAGCGCGTGCTCCCGGTGATCCGCGGCATACGCTCGCGGTGGAGTGATGTCGCGATCTCCATCGATACCGTTAAAGCAGAGGTTGCCGGCGCAGCCCTGGCCGAAGGTGCGTCGATCGTGAACGATGTGTCGGGAATGTCGCTCGATCCCGAGATGCCGCGCGTGTGCGCCGAGGCTGGTTGCAGCGTCGTCCTGATGCATTCCCGCGGCACGGTGGCAGACATGGCGAGCTACGAGAACGCGGTCTATGGCAACGATCCGGTTGGAGAGATCGTTGCTGAGCTGGAGGAGAGCATCCAGACCGCGCAACGCGCGGGAATTCATCCGGGCCGCATCGCGCTCGACCCCGGCATCGGATTTTCGAAGCGAACCGGCCATTCGCTCGCCGCACTGGTAGAGCTGCCACGAATCGTAGCGCTTGGCTACCCCGTTTTCGTCGGCGCCTCGCGCAAGCGCGTGATCGCCGAGCTCATTCGCTACACCTCGGGGCCAGGGGGCTCATCTGGTGGAACCACGCTCGCCCCACAGATGATTTCCAACGACGACCGCGACATGACGACGGTTGGGGTCAACGTCGTCGCTTTCTTTGCCGGCGCCCGGGTCTTTCGTGTGCACCGCGTCCGCGCCAACCGGCTTGCCCTCGACGCCGCGTGGGCACTTACTCCAGAGGCGTCAGAACTCCTTGCGGAATGATCCCGACAGTGTCCCCGGAGCCGTGTCTTCGAGATAGATCGTTCGTCGGCCGAGCCACCATACGAGCAGCCAGGACGATACGATCTGTATCAGAATCACGGTGGGCAAAATCGCTGGGTGTTCGACGATCGGCGTGATCGAGCCGGACCGCGGAAACATCAGCGGAACGTTGAGAAGGTTGAAGATGACGATTCCGATGAGGAGTCCCCTCGAGCCGCCAAGGATCTTCCAGCAGACGACACAAAACGCCAGTTCCACGATGAAATCGAGCATAGGATATCCCTGAAGATTCAATCCGAGACGCGGTCCCCAGGCCATTGGGAGAAGCGTGATGTTGGGCTCGTGGTGGATTATATCCAGCACGATGTGCGAGAAGATGCCCAACGCGATCGCCGCGCCCACATTGGAGCGTTGCACAGATTTGCCCATCCCCCACGCGAGGAGGGCCAGCAGAGCTCCGGTAAATACGGAATGAGAGTAGGGGAGGAAATCCAGATGAATGGCGTCGGGAGTCGCGCGAAAATGCTCGATGCCGAGGTAGGTGAAAACAATCCAGAGCAGCTCCACCAGCTGCACCGAAATCAGAAGCGGCCACAGCCCGACTCGCGGAAATTTCCTCTTGAGAGCCATCGCTGCTGAGGCGTGAGCGATCGCGTACGTAGTGCCTCCTGGCGGGCGTGGGAAGTCAATCTGCCTAAGATGTCAACCGCCCAATGCTTGGGCAACTCACGAGCCGCTGAATTAATTTTGAGGCGGTACTCTTCACCGAGGCGCTCCCGATAAGACGATTCCCTTCGCCGGGTTGGACGACCGCCGTTCTCCTCCTGTTCGTCTACATGCTCACCCTTGCCCCCGGCGTCACGCTCTGGGATTCGGGGGAGTTTCTGGCTGCCATCCATTCGATGGGGATTCCGCACCCGCCCGGCACTCCGCTCTATGTGCTGATCGGCAAAGTGTGGAGCATGGCGTTCGGTGCGGTGTTTGGATTCGCGCGGTCGATCAATCTGCTGTCCGCCGCCTGTACCGCCTTTGGATGCGGCATTCTCACCAACCTGTTCGCAAAGTGGACCGAAGATGGTTTCGCTGCGACTGCCGCGGGCCTCGCCGCCGGACTCATGTCGACGGTATGGCTGAGCGCGACGGAGACCGAGGTATACGCGGTCGCGCTTCTTTTCGGCTGCATGATTCTCTGGGCAGCGGATCGCGCCGGCGAGAACTCGGACGCGCGCTGGGCTCTGCTTGCCGCGTATCTCGCCGGACTGGGGTGGTCGCTTCATCTGATGGCATTGCTCGTGGTCCCGAGCGCGATTCTGCTCGTGTTCAGCACGGGCGACGGTTATTTCGCGGTTCCAGTGGGACGGCGTTACGTCGATGGCCGGCGGGAGGCTCACTCGTTCGCCAAGCTGCTCCGCGGGTCGATCATCGTCACGATCATCGGAATGACCTGCGTGGTGTTCATGCTGATTCGCGCACGCCACGATCCGGCGATCAATCAGGGCAATCCGTCAACGTTTGGGTCACTCGTGGATGTGATTTTTCGCCGCCAGTATGATGTGCCCTCGCTCTGGCCGCGCCAGGCTCCGTTCTATCTCCAGCTCGGCAACGTCTTCGAGTACGCGGATTGGCAGTTTGCAAAAGGACTCGCGCCGGCCGCGCCGCCCAGCTGGTGGAGAACTCCAGTCACGATTTTTTATGCGCTTCTTGGGCTCTTCGGGTTTTTCGCGCATCGGAGCGCGGACCGTCGCAGCTGGCGGGCCCTGGCGCTCCTCTTTCTGGTTTCGTCCCTCGGGGTCGTGCTGTATCTCAACCTCAAGGCGGGACCATCGTTCGGAGAGGGAATCCTTCCCGCGAACGCTCTGCACGAAGCCCGCGAGCGAGACTATTTCTTTTTCTGGGCGTTCATCTGCTGGGGACTGTGGGCCGGATTCGGGGCGATCACGCTGTCACGCCGCGTCAAGCCGCCGCTCAGCTTCGTGATGATGGTCTTCCCATTCGCGCCGGCAATTCTCAACTGGACGGCTGTCGATCGCAGAACCGATCAGATCGAGGCGAACGCCCGGCTCGATGAAGCCGACATGCTGGCGAAGGTCCCGCCGTCGGGCATCCTCCTCGCTCTGGGTGACAACGACACGTATCCGCTGTGGTACCTCCAGCAGGTGGAGGGAACACGCAAGGATGTAACTGTCGTGACGTTGCCACTGCTCGCGGCGGAGTGGTACCGCGCCGAGCTCGCACGCCGGTACAAGTTGCTCGACTCGGCGTCCGTGGAGAGATGGTCGGGGCGCGACAGCACCCTCGCCTTCCTCACCAGGCGATCCTACGATCAGAATCGTCCGGTTATTCGATCTCCGTTCTTCTCGCTCGATTCGACAGCCGCGAAGAAGAAGTGATCGCAGGGCCCTTCTGTTAACGGTATTGCCTCAGTTCTAGCTTGATCGGTGGGCGCTGCCCGGTCTCACTGTATGGCGAAAGTGTAGGCGCCCGTCGCACCGGCCACCTTCGAGGCCGCGGTGATGATGTAAAAGTCCCCCGCCGCAGCGGTAAACGTGACCTGTGAGTTTTTGGTGGTGGCATCGATGTCGTCGTTAGACGCCAGAAGCGCGCTGCTACCGTTCCTGCGAATCTCGAGATACGAATCCAGGACGGTCGACGTCATGGAGAGGGTGACGGACTGCCCTGAATTCAGGAAAATGACATACTCGTCGGAAAAGAATCCGTTGGTGGCGCAATCGGTGGTCTCGAGGGCCTGTGGGCTGCTGATTCCGCCCAACACGAAGACGTCCTCGCAGTTGGTGACCGGCGTAGTCGATGCCGCCGACGCAAGAGAATAGTTGCCGGTCGCGTTGACGTCGAACGAGTTGGCAGCGACGAAATATGTTCCTGCCGGCACGATGACCTTGACCCTGGAGTCTGTGGTGCCGATGGGTCCGAAGTCGTCATTGACGCCGACCAGCTCGGTGGCGGATGTGAACAGGTCCAAAAAAGTGTCGAAAGACCCTGACGTCTGATTGAAGATGTAAGTGCCGCCCGTCGGAAGGGTTACCGTGTAAAAGTCGACGAATCGGCCGGAGAGCTGGCAATCCGTCAGTGACAGCTGGCTGTTGTCGGTCGAGCCCAGCGTGTGTATCGCGGTTCCGCAAGCAGTGAACGTTACCGCGGGTAGGGTTCCGCTCGTTGCTGTAAGTGTGTTCCCTTCGGGCGCTGCACCGAGCGTCCAGCTGCCAACGGTTGCGATGCCATCGGAGTTGGTCGTCGCGCTGCCACCCGTGATCGACCCACCGCCAGTCGTCACCGCGAATGTCACGGCGACACCGGTCATCGGCCTTCCGCTCACATCACTTACCAGGACCGACGGAAGCTCCGTCACCTGCGTCCCCGGTGCTGCTGTCGTGACCGTCGAGGAATTCGGGGCGATACTCGTCGCCTGGCTGGTGCCGGGCCCGGAGGCGTCGCCGCCGCAGGAGAGCTGCAGCACCAGGAGTCCCACTGGAGGCAGTGAAGAGACAATAGTTCGCAGCATCTTCATGGTTTGCAGTATCCGCGAGGAAGAGGTTGGGCCAAAAACGGAGCAAGGCAAAGGCCATAGAAATGACGAGCCGTCACTTCTGTAGTCATTCGCCGTCCATGGAAAGTATTCCACCGGCAGGCTCGCCGCCTATACGAAAAGGCCCCGTCATTTGACGGGGCCTTTCAGGCTACTGACGACCGACGACTTCCTAGTACCTGTAGTGTTCCGACTTGTACGGTCCCTCGAGCGGCACCCCGAGGTAGTCCGCCTGATCCTTCGACAGCTTCGTGAGCTTCACTCCCAGCTTGTCGAGATGCAGCCGCGCGACCTTCTCGTCGAGCTTCTTGGGCAGCGTGTACACCTTGCACTCGTAGGAGTCGCAGTTGGTGTGCAGCTCGATCTGAGCCATTACCTGGTTGGTGAAGCTGGCCGACATCACGAAGCTCGGGTGCCCCGTTGCGCAACCAAGATTCAACAGCCGTCCCTCGGCGAGAATCATCACGCTGTGCCCATCGGGGAAGACGTACTCATCGTACTGCGGCTTGATCTGCACGCGCTTGATGCCCTTGGTCTTTTTCAGGCCGGCCATGTCGATTTCATTGTCGAAATGCCCGATGTTGCCGACGATCGCCTTGTCCTTCATCTGCGCCATGTGCTCGGCAGTGATGATGTTCATATTGCCGGTCGCCGTAACGAAGATGTCGGCCGTCTTGACGACATCCTCGAGCGTCGTCACCTGATAGCCTTCCATCGCCGCCTGCAGCGCGCAGATCGGATCGACCTCGGTGATCACGACGCGGGCGCCCTGTCCCTTCAGCGCCTGCGCGCATCCCTTGCCGACGTCGCCGTACCCACAGATCACCGCGACCTTGCCGGCCAGCATTACGTCGGACGCGCGCAGAATTCCATCCGTGAGTGAGTGGCGGCAACCATACAGGTTGTCGAACTTCGACTTGGTCACGGAATCATTCACATTGATAGCGGGGAAAAGTAGGGTGCGGGCTTCCATCATCTGATAGAGCCGGTGCACGCCTGTCGTCGTCTCCTCGGATACTCCACGCAGATCCTTCGACATGCGCGTCCAGCGCTTCGGGTCCTTCTTGAGCTCACGCTTCAGCAGGCCGAGAATGATTCCGAACTCCTCGGAATCCTTATTGGCATCGAACTCCGGCACTCGGCCCGCCTTCTCGAACTCGACGCCCTTGTGAACGAGCAGCGTCGCGTCGCCACCGTCGTCGAGGATCAAATTTGGGCCAGTGCCATCGGGCCAGACGAGCGCCTGGTCCGTGCACCACCAGTACTCCTCGAGCGACTCCCCCTTCCAGGCGAATACCGGAGTTCCACGCGGATCGCTGACCGTGCCGTTCTTGCCGACGACGACCGCGGCAGCGGCGTGATCCTGCGTCGAGAAGATGTTGCACGACACCCAGCGCACGTCGGCGCCCAGGTGCGTGAGCGTCTCGATGAGGACGGCCGTCTGCACGGTCATGTGCAGTGACCCCATGATCTTGGCACCGGCGAGGGGCTGGCTGGCCTTGTACTCCGCGCGCAGCGCCATCAGGCCGGGCATCTCGTGCTCGGCAAGTCGAATCTCGTTGCGCCCGTACTCGGCGAGCTCGAGATCCTTGACCTTGTACGGCTCCCGTCCTGCTTCGACTGCCGCGGCGAATGCGTTCATCGGTTCTGCGATCGTGGCCACTGTGCGCTCCATTTGATGGTCTGCGTGTTCTTG
>Ga0193707_1000231_pt1 | contig 17688 bp, 17 predicted proteins | sample U3c2metaG_FD_143043 | JGI IMG/M metagenome (GOLD analysis project Ga0193707, IMG submission 143043) | Soil microbial communities from a riparian zone of the East river system, Colorado, United States - U3c2 | ecosystem: Environmental > Terrestrial > Soil > Riparian zone | place: USA: East River... | reverse complement strand
TGCCTAGCGCCCGGTATGTAGCGGTAGAGTTGGACGCATTCGCGGCGTTGGAAGAGGCCTCGGTGTCGGAGTGGGTCTCGGCGTCGGAGTGATGGTCGGTGTGGGCGTTGGAGTTGATGTAGGTGTCCCCGTTGGTGTCGGGGTCGTTTGCACTTCGAACGAGCCGACATCAATGCGGCTGTTCGCGACGCGATTAAAGCCAGGGCCACGCTGATCGTAGAACGGTGGGGGAGTGAAGTTCGGATCGCCTGCATCAATGGCTGGACTACCAGGCAGTAGCTCGTGAGTGAACGTCGGGCCGCCATTATCTTGCAACGGACCAAGCAGCGGATCGGTATTGATCTGATCGCCTGGACCGGTCAAATAATCTCCGCCGTCATCACTGCTGACGTTGTACCCGAGAGATGTAACTGTGCCACCACTGTTGAACATATTAGCGCCCACTTTGGCGCCGCCGCGGTCCAGAATCGTATTTACTAGCGAAACCATCGCCGCATTGTAGATAGCACCGCCATCCACGCCGCTATTCCCGTTCAATGTGCTATTCGCAACAATCAGTGTAGCGGCCCCTGAATTACGGTTGTAGACACCGCCGCCCTGTGCCGCGGCGAAGTTGCCACTGAGTGTACTGTTGCTGACGTCCAGCGATCCGGAGTTGTCGATTCCGCCGCCGGTGCCCGAACCCATCATCCCGCCGATGGCTGAGTTGTTGCTAAGCGTACTGCTCGCGATCGTCAGTGTTCCAAAGTTCACGATGCCAGCGCCCCCAAGCGCAGCCGTGTTACCGCTCACCGTGCAACCGGTGATAGTCAACGTGTTCGGCCCTTCACAGAAAATTCCGCCAGCGGCACCGACCCCATCAAACGGTGTGACCATATTTCCGTTGATCGTGCTGTTGGTGATCGTTCCATCACCACCGGCGATACCGCCCCCGGCATAATTGGCGTAGTTCCCATTAATGGTGCTATTCGTAATAGTCATCACTCCCCCAGAGATGCCGCCCCCAGTGCTAAAGTCGTTTTCGCCTTTACTCGTAGCGCTGTTGCTGTTCACTTCGCTGTCCGTGATGGTTAGCGTCCCGCCAGCCGATATACCGCCGCCGTTCGCGCCGAACCCGCCCAACAATCGATTATTATTGATGCTGCTATTGAGAATTGTCAGCGAGCCGCCATTCATATAGATACCCCCGCCGGCGTAATCCGAACAGTTGCCTTCCACCGCGCAATTGGACACGGTTAACGCCGCATCATCATTTAAGATTCCGCCGCTGCAGTTGAGAAACGTCTCCCCCTCAATCTTGAGACCATCTATTGTGACTGTCTGCCCAGGCATGACATGGAAGATCCGGATTAACTGTAAACCTGAAGTGTTTACCGTGAGCAAATCCGGCCCTGGGCCGGTGATTGTAATGCTTTTATCGATTACGAGCTCTGCACTGGTCACAGTAATCGTCTGTCCATTAAGGGCCTGATCGAAATCAATCGTGTCGCCGTCATTCGCGTCGGCAAGCGCCTGCCGTAATGAGCCGGGCCCGCTGTCATTCGTGTTGATGACTGTGATGGTGTCCGCATGCGCCTTGATTGCGATTACGCAAAGCAGGAGCGCTGCGATGACGAAAGCTTTTCGCGTAATTCTGGCGTTCATCTGAGCCCGAGCATTCTAGAAAATCTTTTGAGATCAGTCGATCAAAAGCGAAGAAAGCAAAGCGACTAGCCAGCTTAGTTCAGCGGATTACACGAATGAAGACCGTTTCGAGCGCCTCATCAAAGCTGATCGACGGCACAAAGGTACGCTTGCGTTTTGCTTCGTGCTTTTGAGTGGTCTTTCGCTTCGCTTAGGATGACGTTTCGCGTTTGGGCGACTTTCAGATCCGCTTTCCGACAAAGATTGAGATGCGCTTGGCGAAGGCTTTCGCAGGCTCGGCGTAGAAACGTCGTCCGAGTTCGAGCGCATTCGTGCGCAATCGTTTCCCGCGTTTACGGACTAGCTTCTCCAGTTGTGCAAGCTCATCGCAGAGCGCTTCGTCGCTGCTTTCCTTCTCCAAGCGCGCCCAAAGAAAATGCAAATCGTGCTCGCGACCCAGTAATTCCCCCAAAACTTCAGCGTCGTGAGCCATCTCTGTCAGGACCACGCGATTAAGCGGCTGCAAAATGCGCAACTGATACCATAGATCTTTCACCCGCTTGCGCCAGGCATGAAAATCTTCCGGATCCGGGTCGTCAATTGTTCTCGCGAGACCGCGTTGACCGCGCTTGTAGATTTTTGCCACCGCGCCGCAAACTTGCTTCCAAGTCAAACCATCCAGCGGCCATTTCAACAGACGCGCTTCCACGCGTTCCAGTTGCGGGATGGCTTGTTTTTGCCACCCGGCGAATGCTGCAGAAAAACTTTCCCGTTCCAGTGACAATAATTCTTCTATGCGGGGAAAAGGACTGTCTTTCGGCCCTTTTGCGGTGTCGTCGCGCAATTGAATGAGTGTTTGCAACCGCACTTGGGCATCGCGCAGATCCGAAACAAGCCGTCCGATTTTGCGTACGCAGCGGTCCTCGCGTGCGTGCCTGTTCTTGCCCACTTCGGGAATGGCAAGGCGCATTGCCGCCCGCAGCTTTTTGAGGTGCTTGCGAACTTCGTGTACGGTGACGCCGCGTTGCTTTGCAGGGTGCCGACACAACTCCAGGGCAGACTTGATCTGTTCCCGGAAGACTCGTTTCAGCCCATCAGGCAATGGTTCACGCAATTTCAAACGGAAGCCCATAGAACTTCCTGCTTACTCGTTAGCGAGTCGCACGTTGCTGTAGCGTTTTTCCCCAGTCACTTCCCGTCCAAACCAGGAAGGCGGCTTGAATCTTCGGCAGCTGACGCGGTCGGCGAATTCCACTTCTGCCACCACGAGGCCGGCGTGTCTACCCTGATAAATATCAATCTCAACAACTATATTTTTCCAGGGAATTTCGCAGCGCACCTTGCGCAATCTTCTGCCGGCGGTTCCCGGCCAAAGCGCATCGAATTGTTTTGGGCTGAGCCTGATCTCGCGTTCTTCCCGGTGTGTACCGCGGCCGACCTTGAAAGTCAGCGTTGCGGCCGTGCCTTTTTTGCGGAGACGGACCTGTCTGCCTGCGGGCTCACTCGCCAGATAACCTTGATCGATAACGTAGCACCGCGAGCCTTTCAGTTTATCGGGCAGCCGCTTAAGCAAAAATTTGCGTTCAATTTCTCGATTGTTTGCTGCACGAGCATTTTTTTGCACAAGGCCAACATGCTAAACGCGATGAGCTTGCTGTCGAGATTTTCGCGTTGGCGAGAAAACCAGATGGATCGTGTTGTCCTTAACACGTTGCCAGGCTTGGAATATAAGATTCACGTCCGGCATCGCCGATGCCGGCTGCAAACGGGCGCGATTAGCCTAGTGCGCGCTGAAAAAACTCGTGTAATGCGCCTGCAGCCGCAAGGATTGGCCAGGCTGAGATCGCCACGATTATCACAAAGAACAGTGCTTCGGCTGCGAACTCCAAACTGTGTTCCCTCGCAAAGTAGGTGCGGGTTAATTCGCGGAACGACCGGCGGATGGTCGAGATTTTCTTCGACCTTCCGTTGACCACTATTCTTTTCACGGGTGCTTCTCTGCGCAATCCGTGGAAAACTGTCCTCCTCACTGTAATCACGTTCATGTTTGAACGTTCGATCGGTATTGCGCGGAGTCAGGTTACGAATTGTCAAAAACGGGTGACGATGCGGTGACATCACTAGATGACGTGTGGCACAAAGAGCGTTCCGCAACCGCTTGGGTGGATGACGATTGAAGGCGGACGATTGTCACCCCCGAGCGTCCGTTGGTCTGAAGTGCGAGCCATCGATTTTGACGTCTCTTAATGCACTTTAACGAGCAGACATTCCTTGCGGCCGCAGCGAATCGGTGGTTCGGCTCGCCGCTGGCCGGCTCGACACGAGTGGATCGTAATTAACCAACGAGAGGATGCCGTCCTCGCCCTCAACAAGCGCCGAGCAACTCTCTACCCAATCGCCACAGTTGTAGTATGTGACTTTGCCGAACTCCCGAATGGCGGGGCTATGGATGTGGCCGCATAGGACGGCATCTACTTGATAGCGCTCCGCATAATGCGCGACAGCAGCTTCGAATTTGCCGATAAAGCTGACAGCATCCTTCACCCGCCGCTTTGCATATGCGCTAAGCGACCAGTACCCGAGACCGAACCGGCGTCGTACGAAATTGATGAGCGGATTTAGCGAGAGCAAAAATTGATAGCCAACGTCGCCGGCGAATGCCAGCCACTTCACGTTTTGCACCACGGCATCCAGCTCGTGTCCGTGAATGATTAGAATGCGTTCCCCGCAGGCAGTCACGTGGATGGCGTTTTCCTTGATATCGATGTTTCCGTAGGCACCAAGAAAGCTGGTTACCAACTCGTCGTGATTTCCCGGAATATAAATGACGCGAGTGCCCTTGCGGGCTTTGCGCAAAATTTTTTGGATGACGTCGTTATGTTGCTGCGGCCAATAAATTCCGCGGCGTAGCGACCAGATATCGATGAGATCCCCTACAACGTAGAGCGTCTCGAAGTCATTCTCGCGAAGAAAATCGAGCAACGCCGTGGCATTGCAGCCGCGCGTGCCCAGATGGGTGTCGGAGATCCAGCCAGTGCGATAACGCCTCGGCATCGGCAGTTGCTCGGGCGATTTCCCAAATGAGAAACGCTGTTGGGCGGCGAATATTCGCGCCGAATCCCTGGGAGGAAAGGTGGACGCCTGCATTCCCGGTCAGAAGCGACCGTAGAAATCAGCGGCCCTCAGAGCAAACGATTTACTGTTACGTTTGTGTGGCAAAGATCAGCCGTCGCAGTCGAAGGTGAAACGGTCGCCACGCGAATCTTCAACGCGTTGAAAACATGCTTGTGCCGTTGCCGCCGGATTTTGAAGAGACAGTGCGCATCCTCCGCGTCGCCATCGTCTTCGGAGAAACCGATCCACCTCAAAAAAAGCCCGCCGCGGGAAATTCCCGCGGCGGGCTTGGATTGACCTAACCTTACTAGAATTTAAAGTTCAAATTCGCTTGGAATATTTGATATTGATCTTCCGGATTGATGGTTATGGCGTCGGGAGTTCCCCCTGTACCGTAGGAGCCGTTGATACGCCAGGCATACGACCAGGTGAGGTTGAAGAGTACTGCATCAGCCAGCATGTATCCGGCTGTCACGACGACGCCTTGCTGGTTCAGCTGGGCGTTGAACAAGTCTGAATCGATCAGGTTGGGATCCAGCGAGAATTGTTCCTGGTGTTGCCAATAGGCCTCCATCTGCCAATCGCGCTTCTTTTTAAGCTGACCAATACCGAGACCACCTTCATAAGCGTAGCGCTGGCCACCGCCTCCTGGATGGCCTGCTGCTGTAGCGCGATCGTCGGCTTCGAAGTTCGTGGCGAAATCCCCAAAGGCGCGCATGGGAATTTTCCCAACTTTCCAGCCGATCTCGGCAGGGATATCGAAAACCAAAAGACTGTTGATTCCCGTCTGATTGCCACCCGGGTCACCTGAGTAATGAATGTTAAACGTGTTGCCGTCGCCGGTGTAGTTGTAGAGGGTTGGTGCGAGCTGGAAGTACGCGATGTGGGGGAAATCAAACTTCGCTCCAACCTGCCAGCCAAGCAGGAATGCATTGGCAAGCGGCACCTGCTGAGTCTCACCGCCTATTGGTTGCGTCGTTGTTGGGGGTGCGCCAATTGGGTTTGACGGGTTAGAATCGTCATAAACAAACTGACCGAAGTTCGCGAAGACGTCGATTTTCAACCACGGTTCCGCTGGAGGTGGCGGGGCTACATTTTTCCCGTCCTTGCTGTAGGACACTGGCTCCGCTGCTCCGCCACCGATGGTGAACGTATGTTTCCACTGTTCCGCCAAGCCTTCCGGATTGATGTCGTCATCCCACACCATTCGAGTATTGACGAATGGGTTCGGCATTCGGCCGCCGGTGAACGTAAAACCGGGGAAGCCTTTGTAACCTCCGTATGCCTGGCCGATAAAGACACCGTCATCCCCTTTTGCGAACGGTCCGCCACCACCGGGCGAGGTGGGCGATGTGTCGCCGCCCATCGTGACGTTCGTCGAACGCGCGCCGGCGCCTGTCTCTAACCGAACACCAAAGAACCAATCATCAAGAACGGTTCCGCGAAGACCTATGCGAAGACGATAGCGCTCGCGTTCGCGCTCCTGCCAGTCATTTTGATTATCCTGACCGAACTGAAAGTGGTCGGGAAGTCTGCCACCTCGATATTCGTAGCGCAGGCGCAGATCACCAAAGAGCTCCAGCTCAGTGATCGCCGGAAACAATTTCCATTTTTCGCCGCCGTGTAATTCGGGCACGACTCTCTCGACATATGTCTTTCCGTCGCTGGTCACCTCCGTCTTGGTTTTGCCTTCCGCGCCAACCACGGGTTCCCAAGAGGTGCGCTTCTTTAATCCCGAAACCTCCTGTTCAAGCTCGGCATTGCGCTTTTGTAACTGGTTGACGGCCTGTTCGAGTTTTTGCAGCCGCTCGGCGTCGGATTGAGCTCTCACCGGCTGTGCCGCCAGTGAAAGAACTGCAGCCAGACTCGCTCCGGCTGCGCGTAAGATGGTCTTTCTGGTAAACATTCGTTTCTCCTTGGTGTGATGGTTATGGTTGTCTGAGGGGACGCGGTTAAGTGAACGCGTGGAGGCTAAAAGCCGATTGTTACAAGCGTATGACGAAGAAGTAACAATTCGGCGAACTTTGCCGCGGACCTCAGGCAGCGGCGGCTTTCAAATCGCCGAGTGAAAATAAGGCGGCTGGGCAGCCGTCTTTTTTTTGTTCACTTGAACGAAACGCCAGAGTTACGGCGTCGCTGTTGGTTGCGCCGCGGGCGCCGGAGAAGAAGCGGGAAACGCCTGAATGGGCGAACTCGCTGGAGTAGAAACGGGTGAAGATTGAGGCGTGGCTGGTGCGGGAGAAGTTGCCGGAGCAGCTTGCTGTTTCATCAGTTCACGCCGGAACGCGCTCTCCCCGCCCGTACCCCGATGCGCATACAAAACCGACAACCCAAATGTGAGTGCGAAGAAAATGCCAGCCAACCAGGTCGTGAACTTCACAAGAACGTTCGTCGTTTGCGCGCCGAAAATATTTTCCGTGACCCCCCCGCCAAATGCTGCGCCCAGGCCTTCGCTCTTTGGACGTTGCATCAAGATCACGAGCACCATGATCAGGGCCACCAGAACAAAAAGCACCAACGACAGGTTGATCAGAAGATTCATCGGGGCGGGAAATATCGCCAAAGAGACGAGAGAAGCAAACACCCAACGCTCAACGCCCAACATCGAACATCCAATTCAGAAGGCTTCAGCGCTGGGCGTTGGAGGTTCGACGTTGGGCGTTTCTTTGATCTGATTCCAAATCTTGTCCATCTCCGCGAGGTCGACGTCCCCCAGTTTTTTGCCGCGCAATTGCAGTTCGTCCTCTAATCGATTGAAACGGGCGACGAATTTGTCAGTCGCACGTTGCAACGCGCTTTCCGCGTCGAGATTGCATTTCCGTGCGAGATTGACGACTGCGAAAAGCAAATCACCTGTTTCGTCTTCGACCTCGTGGCAGGGGCTTCCAGCCCGTGAAGCATCGGCAGGCTGCCGAGGCCACTTCGCAATGGCCAGTTTTAATTCCTGAATCTCTTCTTCAACTTTTGCCATCACGTCGCCCAGTTCAGTCCAGTCGAAATTGACACGGGCAACCTTTGACTGCGTTTTTTGTGCGCGCATGAGGGCGGGAAATGCGAGCGGCAAATCATCGAGATAATGTCCAGCTGCATCACCGGCATTACGGCCAGGTTTATGTTTTTTTTCAGCGCGCTTGATCGATTCCCACTGTTTTAGCACTGCGCCGCTGTCGCCTGCATCGCTGTTGCCGAATACGTGTGGATGGCGCCGGATCAGTTTCTCCGTTACATCCTTGAGTACGCCGTTGATATCGAACCGGCCAGATTCGCTCGCGATTTGGGCATGCATCACGATCAACAGCAGCAGATCGCCGAGTTCTTCGCGAAAATTTGCGGTATCGTTGGCGCGCACCGCCCCGGCTACTTCGTATGCCTCTTCGATCAGCGGTGGCAATAGTGATTGATGGGTTTGCTCGCGATCCCAGGGACAGCCGCCGGGAGCGCGAAGCGTTGCGACAATTTCGCAGAGTTTTTCAAACGCAGTCATTCTCAGCGAAGCGCAGCAGAGTCGAAGAATCCTGCGGCGTTAATTTTGGGTTTCATCACGGGATTCCTCGACCTCGCTCAGAATGAGGTTCAAATCCGCCAGAGCGAACGGTGCGTGCCGAACTCTGAAATTTCGCCGGACGACTTCTTGCTGACGTAAATCGTGATGGAAATTACACTGACAAACGTGCCCGCAAAAATCAGCGCCACCAGCCAGGACGGAATGTGCCCGATGCGCATCGCCTGGTAAAACGACACCACATCGTTAATCGGTTCGCTGGCATGCAAAAATACCTTCGTCACCCACGCCATCAGGATGAGAATGAAAATGAAAATATAATTGCGTTTCAATCGGCGCCCGACCGCTTCCAGTTTGCTGATCTTGAAGCAAGGCAGAATCAAATCTTCGCAAACGAGTTTTTTCCATTCGCCCTGCAGCATCTCGCGATTTTCCATCACCATCGGCACAAGAAAATGCGCTTCGAGCATCCGGACGCGCGCGCGGAAAGCATCGTAAAAACGGTACCGCCGAGCCTCAATCCAGAGAAGCACCCACACAATGGCAAGATTGAAAAAGAAAATGATGTGCGGCACCTCGCGAGTCGAGAATGCAATGGTGATGATGGCGGTGGTACTGGTGATCGCCCAGTTTGTTGTCACATCAAGCCGCTGCCGCCACACCATGATCCGGCCCATCTCGCCGCGGTAAAAATGCGACATCGCGTTGACATAGCCCGGATCGTAAATGCTCCGTTGCACAGAGACGGTCCTCTCTTCGTTTTCTGCTAGAGCTGTGTTTTCAGTTGCCACGGCCGCGTATTTAACTGGATAACTGGCTTTGCCTGATAATCCAATAAATCTCTCGACACCCAATGGCTATCGCGCTGACCGATCTGCTTGATGAAAAACAGGTGGTCCTGGGGTTGCGCTCCAGGAAAGTGCCAAACGCGCTGCGCGAGATTATCGAGTTGCTGGCACAAAATGGGAAGATCCAGAACCCGCAAGCGTTCTTTGAAAAGGTGCTGGCACGCGAGGAGGCTCACGCCAGTGTAGTCGAAAACGGCGTCGCATTCCCCCATGCGCGAACGGATTTGGTTGATGAAATTGTCGTTGGCATAGGTCGCAGCCGTGCCGGGATTCCATTCGGACTCAACGGAGTGCGCGCCCGTTTGATTTTTGTGATCGGCGTTCCAGAACGGTTAGTGAACGATTATTTGATTTGCGTTGGGACGCTCGCTCGGCTGGTAAGAGATGACACGATACGATCGGCGCTGCTGCATGCTCAAACTCCGCGCGAATTTGTCGACGCCCTTACAGCAACCCTGTAGCCGGGGTCGGTGACCCCGGCCGTACTAAGTCAGGTCGCGGATCGCGCGAAGCGCCGTGTCGACTTCCTGCGGAGTATTGACGACGCTGCACGCCAGGCGCGCATACGACACGCGATAAGGAGTCGTTGAAGCGACAATGCGCTGATCGAGAAGATGCTTTACGACTTGCTGGGGCTTCGTTCCCTTTACATCAAAGCAAACCATTCCGGCCGAAAGATTCTCGTCGCGCGGTGTGTAGAGCTGAATGTTCGGCATCCGCGCAAGTCCCTCCTTCATTTGACCGTTTAATTCGTGCATCCGCGCCGTGATTCGTGCGGGCCCGATGTCCTGGTGAAAACGAATGGCCGCTGGCAACGCAAAATAATGTTCGAAAGCCTGGAAGCCGCCCGGTGAAAACCAAGCTGCGCGTGCCGTAGTCTGCGGTTCACGTTCCTGTTCCCACGCTTCGAACGGTTCGAGCGAAAAGAAACTCGGAATCACCGGGCGCATTTTCTGCCAAACCACGGGCTTTGCCCAAACAAACCCTGTGCCGCGGGGCCCAAACATCCATTTGTGGGTGCCGGCCGCAAACGCGTCGCACCCCTGGGCGGTGATCTTCGGATCTTCCACTCCCAACCCATGCACGCCATCGACAATCAGCAGCACTCGATCGTTCTCTTCCCGGCCGCGATTCGCGTCTGCAATGCTTTCTGCAATGCGTGCGATCGGAAGGCGGACACCGCTGCTGGAGTGCACCCATGTCACGCCCACAGCGCGCGTTTTTGGTCCGATTTCCTTGCGAACGCGTCGCGCAATTTCGTCCGGCGAAATCGAGTCGTAGGAATCGAAAAGCGGAATCTTGCGCCAGGTCGCTCCGCAACGCCCGGTGGCCAGTCGAATGGACTCGTGATGCACGTAGTGATCGTGCGTAGTCGTTAGAATCTCATCGCCTTGGCGCAACGGCAGTCCGTGGTAGAGAAGAGCGAGACCGGTCGTAGTGTTCTGGGTCAGTGCGATGTCCTGCGGGTCACCACCGATGTAGCTGGCGATGGCCCGGCAGACCTGCGACGGAATATTTTCCTTACCCGATTCAAAGATCGCGCTATCAACGGCAATGAACGGATTTGCATCTATTTTTTCCCTGTACTGTTCAATTGCCTGCCGCACCGGTGCGGGGTGAGACGCCAGAAAGAATAAGGCGAGATGCACGTAATCGGGAGCCAGTTCAAACTCCCGGCGCACGGATTCCCAATCTTTCAAGTCGGCAGGCGTGTTCGGCTTCGTTTTCTCAGCCCGTACAACAAGCGGTGAAAACGCTCCAGCAGCGAGGGACAGTGAGCCACTGATGAGAAAATCGCGGCGGCTTAGGGGCATAACTTTTCCTTTCTGCGTTCTGATGATTTTTGGCGGAAAGACCGAAGCTTAAACGAATCTGGTCAAAGCGCGCGATCCAATTTGTGGACGCGAGCTGTATCCGCGATCGATAATTTCGCCCACCGGGATCAACGATCCCGGCTACAGCTACACTGCGGCGCGCTCGGCTCTGATTTCGGTCGGCGCAACGGCGGCGCTCGCGCTCCGGCGGTATCGCCAGATGGCGAACGCCACGAACAAAAGATCCAGAGCAACAAAGATTGCCACGTAAGTCTCACCGCCGATGCCGAAGCCGTAGCTATGCAGCCCCTTGCCCAGTACAAAGTTCACGCCGTACCACGCCATTAACACAGCGAGAAAACAAACGACGCTCGCAACAGCCAGGCCGAATTGCGTCCACCAACCTGCCAGCCGGCCATGCAGCGCCAGGATGTAACAAAGCAACGCGATCAGCGCCCATGTCTCCTTTGGATCCCAGCCCCAGAACCTCCCCCAGGAATAATTTGCCCAGACTCCGCCGAGAATCGTTCCGGCCGCGAGCAAAAGGACACCGAGCTGCAGTACGCGATAAAGCCAGAAATGCATCGGCGCGTCCGCGCGCGCGGCTGCCGGATTCCGTGTGTATCGCCAAAGCAAAATGTGCCCGAAACCCATCGCCAGCGCGAAAGCCGCGTAGCTTAGAGTAATCGTTAACACATGAATTGTGAGCCAGAAATTATCGCGCAGCACGGGGACCAACGGATCGATGCTCGAAGGCATGGCAATCGGCATTTGATGCACAAGCAACAGTGCGATAAGCGTGACCGGTAATGCCGCCAGCAAATAGATGGGGGCCCGATAACGAACAAAAAAGATCATCCCGAAAAACGAAACTGCGAAGGAAACCCAGATGATCGATTCATACATGTTCGTAACCGGCGGCCGGCCGGCGATCATGCAACGCATCGCGATCCCAGCCGCTTGAAACGCGAGACCGACTATCGCCACTGCGACGCCAATATTTTGCAGCACGCGTCCGCGCCGGCGAAGATGCGCCATAATCAGAATTACCAGCGCAATTCCGTAACACCAGATGGCCCGATAAAACGCTTCGAAATGATTATAGAAATATTCGAGGCGTAATTGCTGGTCCCGCGGATAAATCGATGGACTCAAGGCGCGCAGATCTTCGCGAAGCTCATTCGCGGCGCGACTGAGGTTAAATCCGTCACCCTCCACATATGCGGTGGCAACCGCTTGCAACTGAGTCCGGATGGGCGCGAATTGCGCATCTGCATAATATTTCGACCCGCCCAAGGCGGGGCTCGACCCACGGATCTGTTTCGTTGGCCGGCGCAGGGACGATCAGCAATGCCCTCCCGTCCATTACACGCGCGAGAAGAGTAAGCCGATCGCTCACACTCAGCGCTTCCTGCTGGATCCGGGTCAGGGGTTTCTCTGCGCGCTTGAGTGCCTGCGCCTCAGTCACAAACCGTTGCAATTCGGCAGATCCGGTTAATTGCGCAAACGAAAATCGCCGCTGCGTCTTATCGAGTCTAAGCTACTCCACTAGCTGGCCTGACGAGATCAACACCATTGGCTCATTTTTCCAATCGTGCGTCTCGATCAAAGCCGACAAGACGAAATCATTCGGTTGCCATTTTCGACCGGTCTTGTCTGTGTATGTCGATCGTCCGGTGATTCGGATCAGCGTTTCTTTTGCAAACGTATCCACTGGCTTGCGCCGACCGCCGTCCTGAATCGCCAGCAATCCCCACTGCTTGAAATCCAGATTGCCGGTATTCGCAGCGGGGAGGTCTGATGCGCCATAGCCGATGCTTCCCAAGGACATGCCTGCTGCTGCTGCTGCCATGATGATGAAGTTGCGCATTTTCAAAGCAGGCGAATGCAGTTCGCAGCCCGAGTCGTGTCGAGCAAGGCAGTAGAATTCTTAACAGATAAACACACGACTAAAGTTCACTAGCCCCTACGACTAAGGTCCCATAGACCCGCAAGACGCGAACGTGCATCATCAAGACGGATCTGAATCAGGCGGAGAATTCCTCCCTGCTCTCTTCTTTGTCTGCTCTGGATCCGCAGTTATCAGAAGCGATCAGCGGAGATAGGCAACGGAAGGACCATATGAAGAAGCTGTTAGCACCATCAGGGGCGAATTTTTCAAAAAATAGTTTGACACACTTTCGCGTTTCAAGCAGAAACGCCGCCTCAATTCCGAACTAACCGTGTGCCACGATGAGCTGCGGTCAACAGGATCAACCAGCGGGGAAAAGAAGAAAGTCCAAAATATGTATCAGTCGACTCAGCTAAAGAAAACGACCACTCCATCGGTCCAAAATTCGATTAAACGGTGGTCTTTGCAGTACGGGTTCCTTCTCATTCTGCTCATCGCCGCAATTACCCTGGCTGCCGCCGGGCCAGCTGGCGCTCAATTTCCCAATTGCATCAAATCGGTCGACAACCAAGAGTTGAATCCCAACGCGGACGGGACATATCCACCGGATCCTGCGGTTCCGTATCCCGGCACCCATACCACGTGGTCCACCGAGGGGGTTGTGATCAACTTGAAGATCGGTGACCAGGAGCCATCACAGTTCTACATCCGGGGTATAAACTACGAACCAACGCAGATCGGAGGCGGCGCTGGACTGCCTCCTTTCAATGACTTTTTTTACACAAACTCTGTTGAGACCTTCGTCCCTCTGTGGAGTGACAACGGCCGCAAAGACATTGAAGCGATGCGTGCGATGGGGGTGAACTCGATCCGCACTTACGGCGTGTGGAAGTGGGAGGTGGCCTTCGCCAACGGTGCGCCTCCTCCCCATAACGGCCGACCTGTCCAGGACGGCCTAGCCGATTTCTGGAAGCTGCTCAATTTCAGTGTAAACGACGAAACTGACAACCAGTTCTGCGATCCTGATCGACGGTCCCTTTACGCCTTGAAGCACCCGACGCACAAGCCCTTCCTCGACAAGCTGTGGAACAATGGCGTGAACCCAATCTACGTCTGGATCGGCCTGTCGGTCCCACTCGATTTGGTGGACCGTAATACCTCCGCAGAACGCAAATCTAACCTTCGCCAGTTCTACCGCTACACTGCGAAATGGTTGGCGAAAAATTACGGCAACCACCCGGCGGTGATTGGGTTTGTGCTCGGCAACGAGATCGACACGGCCGGTACCACCCCGACGTCGGAGTTCTGGCAAACCCTCAATGACTTCAATGCGCTGGTCAAGGCCAGCGCACCCGACAAGCTGACGACTGTTACTTTCCACGATACAGACGACTACAATCAAGTAATCCGCGACGCTCCGTTTAGAGGAAAACGTGGGCCAGACCCAGACGTGTACAAACTGGATGTATGGGGCTTTAATCCCTACAATAATCCTGAACCGAACGGCAACTTGTTCACTCGGTTCAGGGACAATGTTGTCGCTAGGAATCCAAAACCTCTGATGTATGGCGAGTTCGGAGTCCCGGCGGATACGCATCAGCAGTCGCAGGACCCCGAAAAAGCATATCCTATTCAGTGGGTTGGAGTGAATTTCATATGGCAAGAACAACCTCCACCCGCAACATGCTTGACTCAACCAGGGTTGACGCCGCCGCCTGGATCGGGCGGTAACGGTCCCATCGCCGAGCATGACGCTGGCCGGACTATTGCGTTGGAGCTACCCGCTAAAGAGGGCACTTACAAGCTACCGAAAGATCTTGTGCCATATTTTCCGAACAGTGGGTTCAAACAAGGGGACTCACTAATGGCAGCCGACCAAGCAGACTGGATCGCTTCCTTTTGGAGGGTGACGCTCAGGCACAAGGCAAGTAATGGGCCGGATCGCGATCCGATGCTTTTATATAGCTCTGGAGGCTACGTTTTTGAGTGGCGTGACGAATGGTGGAAGGGGAACGAAGGACACGCCTGTTTCCACAGCATTAGCGGCAATCAGAACTGCGGCCGCGGGTGGCAGGGTTGTCCTGCCCCTTGCGGTAATACGGGCGCCGCAAATGTTGTGTTTCCAGGCGGCTGGGGTGACGAGGAATGGTTCGGTGTGACTGGAGCTAAGGCGCGGGGACGCATGAACTGCGATCCCGTCATAAATGCAAACACCGGCAAGCTGAACGGCGGCCCCGATATCTTGATACCTCGCGCGCCCGTCGTTGCTTTGTATGAACTGTTCAACAATCCCTAAAGCCGCATCCTGGGTACAGCCACCGTACAATGGGCGAGTGCACGCCGCAGCGATAAATTTATTCGTTTCCGTTTGCGCAAGCTGAAGCAACGCGGCTAACGTAAGTTCCGTGTTCAGCTTGACGATGCTCGGCAGCGGGAGCGCGGGAAACTCCGCGCTGGTTGCAACGCATCACTGCAAGATTCTTGTCGATGGCGGGCTCAGCGCGCGGCAATTGGTACTGCGCTTGGAGCAGTGCGGCGTCATGCCGGAGCAGATCGATGGCGTCCTGCTCACGCACGAGCACGGTGATCACATTTGCGGACTTGAAGTTCTCTGCCGGAAATTTGATGTCCCGATCTATTGCAACGCGTTGACGGCAGAAGCGGTGCGTAGCGATAGCTCATTCGAGCGGCATGGAAACTGGCGAATTTTTGCGACCGGCGCCGAGTTTTCGATTTGCGACATCACAGTGCAAACATTTCCGGTCCCGCATGACGCGGTCGATCCGCTGGGGTTCGTCTTACAGGCGGGCGCAGGCAGCCTCGGGTTTATCACTGATCTCGGTTATGTGACCAAGATGATCGTGGAGCGGTTGCGCCAGGTGCGCACGCTGGTGATCGAGACCAATCACGATGAAAAACTTTTGCAGAATGACACGCATCGGCCCTGGCCGGTTAAACAGCGAATCCAATCGCGGCATGGCCATCTCTCAAACACGGCGGCAGCAGGCGTCATCGAGGAATTGTTACCGGGAAAAATCGAGCGCGTCGTGCTTGGACATCTCAGCAGGGATTGCAACAGACCCGAGCTTGCACTGCAGACTGTGCGATCGTCACTAGCAAAGCACCGCAGAATGGACGTAGAAATCCATTGCGCCACTCAATTCGAAATCACTTCGCAATTTCGAATTGGCGAAACTGAACCGGGCCCGTTTCAACCAACATTCGAGCACGCGTTTTTCCAAAACGCTCCGTGACGACTGTCCACTCCGTTTATTGGGATCATTAGGGGTTGGATGTTCGACGTCGGAGGCTCGGCGTTTTCCTAAGCTTCTTATTCGCGACGTTCTTCACCGCAGCATCGAGCGCAGGGCGCACAATGGTCGCCTTCGCGACGGGAAGATAAACATTCGTGCAACCTTGCCGACCCCAGGCACCGCTGGAAGGCTTGAAAATCTTGGGCGCCTTTTCGATCAATGTGCGCTGCTGCTCTGGCGTGAGCTTTACCATGCCCCAGCTTTCGTCCGGCACACCAAGCGATGCGAAAATCTTTCCGGCAACGCGGAAGTCGGGGTGATTCATGTGCGACCGTTCGACGGCCGTCGGAATCTCCAGCGCCATCTTTCGAAACTCGTCGCTTGTCATTTCACGCGCTCCCCATGCCAGTTATTTTTTTCTGTGGCCGACCATTTCGCCGCGCATTGTGCGTCGATCAACGCGGGTGAGGTTCTTTTCCATCGCAGGTGTAAGCAAAGAAATGTGCGGAATCTCGCAGAGATGCTGGGCGATGAACCAAATTGGTTTTTCCGTGGTCATCCAGTTTAGACGATCGAATCGCGCCAGATTTACCGGACGGGAATAGCGCCGCAGCGTGCGTTCGCCGCGCAGGTTGAAATAAATATTAAAATAGCTCATGGCCAGCTCGCGCAGGCTGCGATAAACGGGCTCACGATAACGGCAGCCGGTGAAATTAGATTTCGCGACCGCGCCCCAGTGTCCGCGTAACTTGAAAATCGCAACGACATGATCGGTGTCCTGTTCCGCTTCCAAATCGAAGATCAACGCCGGGAACCCGAGGATTCGCAAGGCGGCCGCCGCAAAAATTCCTCCTTCGAGACAAGACGCGGTGCGGTCGTCCAGGACTTTCTTTGGCGACCGCGCGGTATAACTCAGATTGTAAGGCAGCTCGTCGAGAAACCTCTGAACGCCAGCTGGCGTTTTCAGAGCGCGCAACTGGCGCAACTCCGATTGCGTGAAACCGAAGGTGTCAGTGCTTGGCACGACCGAAACTCCAATGTCGCGGGCCGCTTTTCACTTCTTTTCCTGGACGCGTGTGAAAATCCCGAAAGCTTCGTTTGCAAAACCCTCCGCACTTCCGTCCTCACCGATCATGAACGTTGTGATGGAGGGAACCTGGGTTGCGCCGGGAAATTGCATCAGAAACGCGCCGTTGTTCCAGTGTTTCAAGGTTGCTGGATATTTCGCGGGACCACATTCGACTTTCAGCGCGTCGCCATCCTGCAGGATCGCGCAACGGCCGTAATAATCATTTTCGTAAATTCCGACCAGCGATTGCAGCGTGCCGTTGAATTTCCCCGGATTCTTTGGCGACGGCGGAGGCGCCAGCAATTTTTTCAGTTTCTCGTTGTCTGCGAAAATCTCTTTTTGACCCGCCTCGGGATCAAGGCCTAACAGCTGATTCAGAAAGTACGCACGCACAGCTTCGGGAAACGCAGTCAGATTGAGGTTGGCCAGAACGACAATTCCGGCGTTTTTATCAGGCACCAGCACCAGAATTGTTCGCACGCCTGCGAGAGCGCCGCCTTTTTCAATGATCTGATGTCCGGCGTAATCATAACTGCCCACACCAAGTCCATAATAAAAGCCGGTCTTGTCGCT
>Ga0193707_1000230_pt1 | contig 17745 bp, 17 predicted proteins | sample U3c2metaG_FD_143043 | JGI IMG/M metagenome (GOLD analysis project Ga0193707, IMG submission 143043) | Soil microbial communities from a riparian zone of the East river system, Colorado, United States - U3c2 | ecosystem: Environmental > Terrestrial > Soil > Riparian zone | place: USA: East River... | reverse complement strand
CCGGTCGCACCACCGAGCCACATCGCGCGCCTTCCCGCTCCACAGATTCGCGCTGAGAGACTCTCCGATATCGACGATCTGGTCGCCGATCGCCACGCCGACGCGGCGCTCCGAATCGCCTTTGCGCGAGAATACGCCGAAAGGAAGATTCTGGATCGGAAAATCGCCATCGGGCGAGTTCGCGGATTCGACCCACGAGGTGAGCGCTGGATTGTGGGTCTGATTCATTGGTCGGTTGATCTCGCTCTGCGGGTGAGGTGCGCGAGCTCATCGACCGGCTCACGGAACGAGCAGGAGCCAAACGAAATCGCGAATTCCGAGCGCGCAGCCAGAATCTGCTCAGCGGCAATGCGCTTTCCGCGCCACTGAATCGCGTCGTCGGAAAACTGGAACGCAGACGCATCGCTCTCCTCGAGCGCGGCGACCGCCGTGGCCTCGCTCTCACCACCATACAGCAGGGCCGCGGCGAGGAAGACGTTGAGGAACCCGTACATCATTCCTGATGGACCGCCCGGCTCATAGGTAAGACGGTATTCCCCGCGAATCGGATGATGAAGTCCGGCTGTGGCCTTGAACGGGACAGCCTCCCGCTGGCACGCGGCAATGAAGCGGATGACGGCCTCGGCCGGAGGAAACGCTTCTGGCGTTACACCGCCGGTGCGAACCTTCGCCCGGGCACCAACCTGCGCGATTGCGTTCACGAGCGGCGACACATCGCCGGTGATGGGAATCTCGAAGTACGGCGTGAATGCGGTGGGAAGATCACGCCGCTGATGTCCGATCTCGTCCACCGTGCTCGCCTTCAGCTCGGCCACGTCGATCACGGCGCGCCCGTCCTTTGATTCCGACGAATGGCGGCAATTGAATTTCTGCATCTCTTCACTCGCTGCCCGGACGTCTTCCGCCACCAGCACGCTCAAGCGCCACGGAGCGGTGCGCGAGCCGCGGGGCATGAGGTCGCGGCCAACTTCTTCGAGCTCCTGCACGGGCACGATGAAACGGCCAAGTGCCGTCTTGTCCGGCCCCTGGAAATACGAAGCGTAACTCTCGAGAGCTGGCCGCATGTCTTCGCTCGCGGGCGGAAACAGACCCGCGTAGTCCACCAGCCCCGCGACGAGTGCGTCGACAGATTTCAATCGGGGACTCGGGCGTTGAGATCGATCATCGCAGTGAAGTTAATCCCCAACGCCAGTCCGGCGCGATATCAACGGTCCTTCAGCCTGCGAACGAACTTGAGTCCCGACCATGTGTCATCGACGGCGCACACCTTCACGTCGACGAGTCCGGATTCGAGCCCGAAGGTACGCACGACCCCCTCGGTGAGATCGGTCTCCACGCCCGACGCTTTCTTGGGCCAGGCGACCCAGAGCATTCCATTGGCCTCGAGCCTGTCCCGCAGACGAGGGAATTCCTTTTCGAGTTCGGACCGCGCCTTGACGAACAGCATCGCGAAGTCGAGAGATCCTCTCGACGCGATGCGCGTATCGTCGGGAAGCGCGCCCAGCAGTTCGCCAAAATCCGGCGGCTCAGAGACGAATTGCAGACGCGTCCCCGATTTTATTCCAAGCTTGTCCACGAGCGGAGTGCCCGAATATCCGAAGCTCCTGGCGCTCTGCCGCTTCATCGCCACCTAAGCGGGCAGCGACGCTCGACGCGCGTCGCCGCACCGCATGGAGCGCTCTACACCTTTCGTGTAGAGCCGCGTATCAGCCTGAGGACAAAGAGAAGAACGACGGCGCCGATGAACGCGACGAAAATCGTTCCGCCCATGCCCCCCATGGGCGACGAAATTCCGAGTGCACTGAACAGCCAGCCACCAATGAAGGCGCCGACGATGCCGATGACGATGTCACCGATGATTCCGTACCCGGTGCCACCCATCACGAGAGATGCAAGAACTCCAGCGACGAGCCCAACCACGATCCAGGCCACTATGCCCATTGTGTCCGTCCTCGAAAGAGTTTTGAGCCTTACGGCGCCGCACGGGAAACGGTTCCAGGTGTACAAACGATAACGAAAAGGGAGCGCTCGGACGAGAGCGCTCCTTTTTCAGGTCATCTTCGATCACCGGTGGGCCTCCACGGTCCCGACCGATCCGGCACCAATGGCCAAGCCTGCTATCGCACGTACTCGAAAGCGTTGACGTTACCCGTGCCGTCGTCTTCCGAATAATTGACGGCGAGCCTGTTGTTGAAATTGGTGTCCAGAGTTCCGGTCACGAACCGCGCGTTGGCGTTGTTTTGCGGCGGCGCGCTGAGTGTCAAATCCGTGCCGTTGAGCGTCCAGGTTCCGTTGCTGATGAAGTCATTGTGAAACGCCGTCTGGCCGTTTGGCGTGATGAGAATGTTGTTCGTCTCGGTAAACGCCCCGTTGCTGTTCAAAACAAGGGTCCCACCAGTCACGTCAAAAGTGGCGCCGTTGGGAAAATCGGGATCTCCGGCGGGGACCGTAAAATGTGCGGGTACGCCATGCCCCGCATAGACGGTGAGCTGGTAGGTGCCGGAAGCATCCGACATCGGATTGAAGATGCCGTTGTCGGTGCACGCGGCAAACAACAGTGGAATCGCCGCCGTGAGGCCAAGGAACAGCCTAGATTTTTTTGTGAGCATGTTGCCTCGCGCGTTACATGGTTTAGGAAGGAGCCGCTGAACGCGCGCGGCCCAACGTTCCAATTGTATGCAATTCCCTAACGTAGTATCCACCACGGCTCAGTTATGTTCCCCGTTCCGCCCAGGGTTAAGGTCTGTTGCATAGCGTCCGAAGAAGAGGCCGCGCTCGCTGTGCGAATGGGCGCGTCGGCTCTGGGTCTCGTGTCTCGAATGCCCAGCGGGCCCGGCCCCATTCCCGAGTCCCGCATCCGTGACATTGCGGATACCGTGCCACCCGGCGTCGCGACCTTCCTTCTGACTTGCGAAACGACGGCTGAGCCGATCATCGCGCAACAACGATTCTGCCGCACGTCGACTTTGCAGCTCGTTGACGAGGTCCAGCCCGGCGTTCACGCGCAATTGCGCGATGCGCTACCCGGGATTTCCATCGTTCAGGTGATCCACGTGCGCGGCAGCGATGGTGAAGGCGCGTTACGCGAATCCGTCGCTGTGTCCTCGTCAGTGGACGCCATTCTTCTCGATTCCGGGAATCCTTCGCTCTCGACCAAAGAGCTTGGCGGCACGGGGCGCGTTCATGACTGGGGCGTCAGCAGAAGGATTCGCGACGCCGTCGACGTCCCCGTTTTTCTTGCCGGCGGGCTCAATCCCGACAACGTTCAAAAAGCGATTGCCCAGGTCATACCCTTCGCGGTTGATGTCTGCAGCGGATTGCGGAGCGATGGGCGACTGGACGAAACGAAGCTTGCCGCCTTTATGCGCGCCGTTCGCGCGAGCGCAGAAACGCCCTGAGCACGAGCCTGATGGGAGCACCGCCGCTGAATGCGCCCGCAATGGCGTAGAACGCACGCGGCGGGAAGCTCGCGCCTTCCACAATCGCGTATACCGGTTCCCACACTTCAGGATTGAACTTCGCCTTGAACGCATCGAGACCGCCAAAGTTGTAGAACCTCGCTCCATATTTGCGTACCGATCGAAGGACGAAACTGACCCACGATGGTTGGTGCAATGGCTCGAGCTCGGCGCGGTGAGAGAGCGGCGAAAGCCCGAGCGTGGCGTAAGTGGATCCGGACGCCGCGACCGCGCGCATCGCGGTATCGAGGAGCAGCTCCGCCGTTCCGTTGGGAGCCCGGGTTCCTCGCACAATCTGTTCGACGAGCCAACCATTACGCGCGGGAACCGGTGACAGTACGGTAAACGCGACCACTTCGCGTCCGCCGCGCTCGGCGACGAATACGCGCCGATCCCGCAAGTCGCTCAGCGTCTCCGGCTCGATCAGGAAATGCAGCGGCGGTAGATGGCGCATCGCGAGCCACTGTGACAGCACCAGCCGAAGCGCGGGATGATTCTCCGCTTTCGCGGGTAGCCACTCAGTAACCGTTACACCTTTGTTGCGAGCGCGGTTGAATTGGGCGCGCAGCGATCCGCGCCTTGCCACGGCAGCAGGCCAGTTGTGCGGGTCCCACGCGGGCTGCGCGCCGAGCAGCACGCGGGACCACGACGGATCACTGCCGTAGCTGGTATCGAGCCGTTCTCCGGCGCCGAAGTAGCAGACGCGCTCTCCGCGTCCGTGCGCCGCGGCGACAAATTCCGCCGCGACCGCATCGAGTCGACCCGGCGCGCACGCAGGCGCCCCTGCCACCACCAGCATGCCGCGGTGTCGCACGAACCCGACGACGCCATCTTCCGCTCTCGAGAACCAAAGCTCGATGCCCGGATTCAGAATCTGGTACGCGGTCGAGTTCCACCCGAATCTCAAGACGAGATCGCGCGCCTTTTCACGTTGAGAGCCGACAGTGGAATCTTGCAACTGAGTGATGCGGTAATGAGAACGTAAACTTGGCAAAAGAACACTCGCAGACGTTGCGCCAGATTTTTCCGTCCCCCTCAAAATGTCTTTCACCGCGCTCTACAAGTCACTCGCCCCGAACAGGAGTTCTCCCGCCCTCTGGTGGGTCGTCGCAATGTAGGATTGACATACTTTCCACGCAGCCGACGAGGACACCCATTCGCGGCGAAAGCCGAGAGGACCTCAATGACCAAACACCTAATACGGTACACGACGCCGATTGCCGGCATTGCAGCTCTGAGCATTCTTGCAGGCTGCTCGAGCGACTTGACAGGCGGCAACAGGCATCCCGTTCAGATTTCGTTCACGACGAACTCAACCACAACGTCCGCCGCTGCGAACCGCGTGGCGGCGGACCTTTTGGTAGGCCCGAACAACGAGCTGGTTCTTCAGAAGGTGCAGCTCGTCTTCAGAAAGATCGAGCTCGATCGCAGCGGAACCGCTGATTGCGTTGGAGATGCAGAATCAGATGATGACGACGATCGCGCGAACATGGGCGATGATTGCGAAGATGTTTCGCGCAATCCTCTTCTCGTCGATGTGCCGGTAGATGACGCACTGCATCCGGTGATCAACATTCCGCTCGCGGCGGGCACGTTTTCCGAGCTGGAGGCCAAGCTGGCTCCGGCGAAAGATGACGCGACCGTTTTCAACACCGCCAACCCGAATCTAGTCGGGAAGAGCGTCCGCGTCGAAGGAACATTCAAGGGAACGCCCTTCCTGTTCACCACACCGGTGCGGGCAAGGCTGGAAATGGAGTTTGATCCAGCCCTCGTCATCGATGAGACGACCAAGAATGCCACCGTCGCAATCGATGTCCGTAACTGGTTCCTGACCTCCAACGGCGCGGTGATCGATCCGACCACGGCGACCCCTGGGAGCATCAGTCTGCAACAGATCGAAAACAACATCCGCCGCTCGTTCCATGCATTCGAGGACAACGACGAGCGCGGCGAAGATCATCATGAAGGTCATAACGAGGGTCACGGCAACGACGACGGGCACGACTAAGCCGGCGTCGGGGGTAGCAGGTACCTCGTCGGCCTGCTATCCCAGCCACCCCGCTCCAGCCAGATTCATTTAATGCAGTTGTTCGCTTCTTCTTCATTTGCGCCGCCCGAGAGTCTCCGCCTGAGGCGCGACAGGGCGGAGCGGATACTCAACGGCCTCCGGGCCGCGGTGGTGTTCCTGCTCACCGGCTCGGCGCTCATGTACGCGCCGCATCTATCGCAGGCGCTAAACAGCGCCAACGTGCTGGTGCTGGGCCCGATGCTACTCTGGACCGTCGCGCAATATCTGATATGGTATCGGCGCCCCGAGCTCCCGGACTGGCTGTCGGCGGTGAATCCGATCGTCGACGTTACGGCAGTGACGGCGATCATTGGCGGCTACGCGATGGCGCAGTCCGGCGTGCTCGCGCTCCGCTCCCCGATTTTCCTGATGTACTTCGTGGTGCTGGCAGGCCGTCCGGTTGCTTCGTCGGTCCGGAAGGCCGCGTTGATCTCGGTTCTCGCCTTTGCAGAGTACCTTGGCCTCCTCATCTGGCTGTGGGCGACCAATCGAGTGCCGCTGGTGATCAATCCGATCGATGCGGTACAGCTGGCGCGCATCACTCCGCTCGATGAAGCGGCAAAACTCATTCTGCTCGGCGTCTTCGGCACCGTTTCCACCTACGCGACTTCCTGGGTGGAGCACCTCGTGCGCGAGGCAAGCAAGGAATCAGCCGAGCGTCAGCGAGTGGTGACGCGGCTCGTCCAGTCGGAGCTGGATACGCTCAAGCTTCAGCTCAATCCGCACTTTCTCTTCAACGCGCTCAACAGCGCCATGGCGCTCATCGCGACGGACCCGCCGGCGGCCGAGCGAATGGTGTCGGAGCTGAGCGACTTCCTGCGGCTGGTGCTTTCGACATCGAGCGAGCAGGAGGTTCCGCTCGAGCGCGAGCTCGGGCTTCTGGACCGGTACGTGGCGATCCAGCGCGTGCGCTTCCAGGATCGCCTTACCGTCAGCTGCAACATCGAGGACGGCGTTCGGGCGGCGCTCGTTCCGAGCCTGCTGCTCCAGCCCCTGGTGGAGAACGCTATCCGGCACGGGATTAGTCCGCGCGCCGGCGCGGGCTACGTTCAGGTCACCGCGCGGCGCCTGGGAGACAAGCTCTCGATTACCATTCTAGACGATGGGGTGGGGGTGCGTGCCCGCCGGTCGCGCGAACGCTCGCGCGGGACGGGTCTCGGCCTGACCAATACGATCACCCGGCTGATCCACCTCTACGGCGACAGCCACGAATTCGAGAGTGGCCCTCGGGACGAGGGAGGCTACGCGGTGCAGATTACAATTCCGTTCAAGCTCGGGCGCCTGTCGCCCACGCGAAACGGCGCTCAAAAGGACAGTAACCTCGCCACGGCGGTGCAGGCATGATCGGGCAATCTCTGCGGGTTCTGGTGATCGACGACGAAACGCTCGCGCGACAGCGTCTATTATCGCTTCTCTCGCGCTCCCCCGACATCGAAGTCGTTGGCGAGTGCCAGAACGGACTCGAGGCGGTAGCCGCGATTCGCGCACAGCAGCCGGATCTGGTTTTCCTTGACGTCCAGATGCCCGAGCTGGATGGCTTCGACGTGATCACCGAGGTCGGGACGGACAAGATGCCCCCCGTGATCTTCGTCACCGCATTCGACGATTACGCGGTTTCTGCCTTCGAGTTCGGTGCGTTCGACTATCTGCTCAAGCCCGTCGATCACGTGCGCTTCCACCAGACGCTCGACCGCGCGAAGAAGCGACTCAAGGAATCACCACAGCCCAGCGTGTCGTCGCAGCTGAGCGCGCTCCTCAAGTATGTCGGGCAGCTCGATGCGCCGAAGAACAGAATCGGCGTCAAAGTGAACGGGAAAATCCTCTTTCTCGATCCCGACGAGATCTTCTGGATTCAGGCGCGCGACGACCTGGCGAGGATTCATCTCGCTGAGGTGGCGTACGACGTACGCGAGCCGCTGAGCAGGCTCGAGGCGCGCTTGCCCAGCAATCGGTTCCTGCGCGTCCATCGCTCGACCATCGTGAACACGGCGCAGGTACGCGAGGCGCAGCCTTTCGATCAGGGCGACCAGCTGCTGATCCTGCGGAATGGCAAACGCATCACGACCGGGCGAAGCTACCGCAAGGCAGTCCAGGAATTTCTGAAGCGCGCCACGTGAGATTCATTCTGGCGGCTGAGGATGGCGGGATTCCCCTAGTTCTTCGCCGCCCTGAGGGCGCGGATCGTAGCTCCAAGCTGCTCGATTTCGCGTCCATACTCCGCCCAGTTGCCCGCCCGCTGCGCCGCGATCGCCCGGTCGTAGTGCGTCTGCGCCTCCCGAAGCAGCGCGCTGACCGCGCCTGAGGGCGCGGCACCGGTAGGCGGAGCCGCGCCGCCTCCGACAACCGACGGCTCGACGCCGAGCGTGCTGAGTGAATCCTGCACGTTCGTTCTCGTTTGCGCCGCGGCACCGGAGCCGAACAGAGCGTCGAGACCCTCCTCGAGCGTCTCTCCCATCACCACGCGGTTCTCGTGGGCGACCACCACCCGCTTGAGCTCCGGGATGTTGCCGCCCTCGGCGCGAAGGTAGATCGGCTGCACGTAGATCAGTGACTCCTCGATTGGAATCACCAGCAGCTCACCCCTGATTACCTGCGACCCGCGCTGATCCCACAGCGTGAGCTGCCTCGAGATGTCGGTGTCCTGGTTGATGCGGTTCGCGATCTGCTTCGGCCCGTAGACGAGACTTTGCTTGGGGAAACGGTAAACCGAAAGCTTGCCGTAATTGTCCCCGTCCATCCGCGCCACCATCCACGCCGCCAGATTGTCCTTCCCTCGGGGCGTGAAGGGCGTCATGAAGATGAATTCGGGATTCTTTTCTCCCGGGAGTCGCATGATGATGTGACGCATGAACGGATTTTCATTGGTCGACTTGTTGAGGCCGCCCGGGATCTGCCACTGATCTTCCCGGTGGTAGAACGCATCGGGCTCGGTCATGTGATACGTCGCGTGCAATGTCGTCTGGATTCTGAAGAGATCGCCCGGGTAGCGGACGTGCTTCCGGATGTCGGCCGGCATCGTGCTGATCGGCTTGAAGATTCCGCCAAATATTTTCGCGTACGTCTTGACGACCGGGTCGTTCGGATCCGCGATGTAGGCGTCCACCGTTCCATCATAGGCGTCGATCACGACCTTTACGCTGTTGCGCATGTAGCTCGTTCCGTCCCCGGTGCGCTGCGAATACGGATAAGCGTCGCTCTCCGTGTAGGCATCGAGGATCCACTTCAATTGACCGGCGTCGGTGACAATGAGGTACGGATCGTTGTCGAAGTCGAGAAACGGCATCGCCGTAGTGGCCCGCTCCATCACATTTCGCCGATAGAGAACTTTCGCGCCGGCCCTGATATCGTCCGAGAGAAGAATCTTGAGCGACCCGAACTGGAACGCGTACAACACCTTTCTGAGGAAGGACCCGATCGGGACTCCACCACGCCCCGTGTACTTGGTGTAGATGTTCTGGTCACCCGCCGGATAGTCGAACTCCGGCTGACCCGTGCCGACGAAAACGTACTCGTTGGTCAGCTCCCCATAGTAGATCTGCGGCCGAGTGAGCTTGATCGACACACTCGAGACTGGCGGCACGTCCTTGATGAACAGAACAGGCAACCCCTCGCTGGTAACCTGATTGACCGGTGCCATCGTCACGCCCATGCCGTGCGTGAAAGTCAGCCTCGAATTGATGAATGTTCGGGTTGGAAGCGACTCGGAATTCAGCTCGCGCGCCGCGATGTGAACCTGCCGGTACTTGCCGTCGATCATGTACCGGTCGTCGTCCACCGACACGAAGTCATAGTAGGTGCGAATTTCCTGGAGCTGCTTGAACGTCTGCATCAGCAGGTCGCGCTCCCAGAGCCGCACGTTGTCGACCGTGGCGGCGTTCGCCTTTATGTCCGTCATTGCGAGCTGCACCTCGCCCGACAGGTCCCTGCCCTCGACTTTGTTCAGACCCCACGCGTTGCGCGTGGCGTCGATGTGCTGCCTGATGTAGGGAGTCTCGCGCGTCAGCTCATTGGCCGAGACGACGAGTTTCTGGAACGCGGCGGGGACGATGCCGCGAGCGAGCACGCTCACCACCACGTAGAAAACGATCCCCGAGACGGCCGACCAGACGAGTTTGTCGCGCGCAATTCCGAAGACGATCCACGCGGCGGCAACGAGCGCCGCGATCGCGGAGATGTAGAGTCCGGGCAGCGCGATGTGAACGTCGGTGTAGCTCGCGCCCACCAGCGGGCCGGTGGTCGAGAAGAGAAGGTTGGATGTGTCGACGATCCAGAGGCGTATCGCCATCAGCACGAACAGCAGCGCCAGAAGTCCGCCCAGATGCCGCGCCGCCCTCGGCTTTGCGGACGCGCGACGCGGGGGCAGCGTGATGTCGTTTCGCAGCCAGTACATCGCGCCCGTCGCGACGAGCGAGAGCAGCGTAAGTGTTATCAGCGTACCCAGCACTCCCGAGATCAGCGGAAGTCTGAAGAGGTAGAACGAGATGTCGCGGTTGAAGAGAGTGTCCCGCGTTCCGAGCGCCACTCCGTTCATTCCCTTGAGGAGCGTCAGCCACCAGGCGGAGAGCGAGATCGCGGTCAGAAACGAGAGAAAGGCCGCGGCTGGGAGAAAGAGCTTGGTGAACATCCTCGAGATATCGACCGTCACGCCATCGCCGCGGTTCACGAACAAAACAGGGAACGCGGTCCCGGCCCCGCGCGCGATCCGTACGTTGCCGTAGAAGTATGCGAAGGTGAACGCGCCACCCACGATGAACAGGCCGATCCGCCAGATCAGCGAGGTGACGAAGACCGTCTGAAAACCGATTTCCTCGAACCAAAGCCAGTCAGTGAAAAAGCTGGCCAGCCACGGGACGACGATCAGCGCGACGAAGATGGCGGCGACGATCCACAACACGAGTTTCCGGAGGGATCGGGGCAATGGAGGCAGGCGCCCGGGCCCCGGGCGCTCGAATGGTGTACTCATCAGGACAAGAACATGCCACCGCGAGCCCAGCCTTGCCACCCATCCGCTAATTCACGTGGCGCCGGTACACCATCTGCAATATTGGAACGGAATCAATCAGGAGGAAAAATGCCACGCGGCGACAAATCAAAATACACGGACAAAGAGAAGAGACAGGCCGAGCACATAGAGGAGGGCTACGAGAAGCGCGGCACTCCCAAGGATGAGGCGGAACGCCGGGCCTGGGCCACGGTCAATGCAGTGCACGGTGGCGGGGAAAAACCGGGCGGCAGCGGCTACGGCAAGCCGGAGAATCACGAACCGATGCGAAAGGGCGGACGAAAATCGCACGGAAGCTGATCGCGCCTGACTCCAGAAACACAAAAGGGCATCCATTGGATGCCCTTTTTTTCAGAAGCTCTTTCGCGTGCCGGTCGGCTACGCTTCCCTCAAGAACGAGGAGCGGCCGCGGCCTTGGTCGTGATCACGACCACTCCGTACGACGCGTCGGGCCCGTACTCCTTGAGCGCCGCGTGTCCCTTGATCACGCGAACCGCCGAGATCTGGTCGGCGGTCAGCGACGGTACCTGATCTCGCTGGAGCCGCACACCATCGACGACGAAGAGGAGCGGGACCTGCGCCATTCCGGGCGCGACAACGCTGGCAACGGAGTGTCCGGCCGTCTGCGGCGAGAGTGCGCGCTCCGCGGTGCAGGCGGTACCGGCGGTTGCGAGTGCAAGAGTGAATGTCAGATGAGCGAGTTTCATATCTTTTCCCGAAGGCGGTCCACCTCAGCTGTAGCATTGCGTATGCCACCGCCTTTACCCCGCGAAACATAGGGCTAAGCTCATCAGTAAGCTAGGCCCGTCCCTTCCAGGCCCCTTTGGCGACCGCGGGAACGAAGGATTCCAGGCCGGGCGGGGGGAAGTCGAGGGTCTGACCCTTTTCGGCGCTCATATAGGCTGCCATGAGGATCTTCACGACCTCGAGGCCGTCCTCGAAAGTCAGCATTGGCTTCTCACCGCTCAGGAATGCGCGAGCCATGTGCCGGTTCTCGGCGCTGTAGCCGTACACCGACGCCTCTTCGGCCACGACGGGCATCAATCCCATCTCTGCGTTCTGTTTTTCGACGAGATCCTCGCCGGATTTCCCCTTTACTTCCCTGCTGAAGAACATCTTGAGGCTCGAGTCGAGCGTATTCCACGACATCGAGTACTCGGGCCCGAGCAATTCGGCCGACAGCCTGAGACCGGCCCCGATAAAAGCCCACGAGGTCGTCACCTCGCCAATCAGCGGCTCTCCCTCCTCCGATTCGTACTCTATAGTAGCGCGGGCGAAGTCCTCGGACGGACGCTTGGTGTAGTCGACGTCCTTGCCCATCGTCTCCGAGAGCTGCTTGGCGTATTTGGCGCGCGACCACTTGAGTGAGGCGATGTGGGCGCTGATTCGCACCGGCTTGATCGAAGAGCGGGGAGAACCTGGCTTGGTGAGGAGATGCCGCACCACTTCGACGGAGTGGCACATCATGTCGTTGAGCACACCCCCGCCCTGGAGCGACCCCTGCCAGAACCAGGGCATGTGGGGCCCGCTGTGTTCTTCAGCCGCTCGGGCGAGGTAAGGACGGCCCGTCAGCGACGCGCCCCGCGCCCAGACGAGCTCGCGCCCGCGGGTGATGTCAGGCGCGAACAGCTGGTTCTCGAGATACCCGGTGCTCAGGCCGACACTCCGCGCGAGGTCCGCCACTTTTTTCGCCTCGGCGACGTTCCGCGCGAGCGGCTTTTCACAGGCAAGCCCTCTTAAAGTCCCGGCGCCGCTCTTGATCGCGGCGACGATCTCTTCGATGTTCGCGATTCGCGCCTGATTGGGCCCGCACATCCAGACGGCATTGATGGCGGGATCGGCGACCATGTCGCGGATCGATTTGTACGGGCGCGCCTCGCCGACGTCGAGCTCGCGCGCCAGCGCCGCCGAAGAAGCCGCGTTCTTTTCGTTCGGACTCCAGACACCGCGGACATCGATCTCGCGGACGGATGTCAGAGACTGAATGTGGAAGCGCGCATTGAAGCCGCTTCCCACGAAGCCGATGCCGAGACGTTCTGTGCTCATGTCGTTCGCCGAAGAGGTTCGCGGTCAGTTCTTCAATCGGGTGTGAGGCGCAACATGTTCCTGTCGGCCCCGGATCAATCGGGTGTGAGGCGCTGCTTTTTTCTGTCGAACTTCGCGTACGTCACGCCCAGTTTCTTGAGCGCGTCCGGAGGGCACCCGTCCCAGTTGGGAGCGAATACGTTGCCTTGATATTTGAGATCCTTCACGCCGATCCTGCTGGACCAGAATCCAGACGCTGTCATATCGCGGAAGCGGTTGAAGAAGTTGACTCCATCGGCCATTGCTGGCGTCGCGCGCGCTGGCCACGCAATGTCGTTTAGGATTGCCTCGCGTTGTGATTCCGTGGCATCGGCAAACGGCTTCCCGAATCTGGTGCTCGATTGCGCATCGATCCAGGCAAGTCCGGGTCGCATCCATTTCTGACCATTCGGCCGATCGATCATCGTGAAATCCATGAACTCGAGGACGCCGGCATCGCTGGCGCTGCCCGATCGCTCGTCGCGCGGGATGATCATGTCGGCGAGGATGCGCGCGGTTCTGAATTCCGCCGTTGTGAAAAACTTGGGCGCGAACGGAGTCCCTTCCGCGGCCGCGCGCATGGCGTTGTCGACGAAGCGCCGAACTTTCTCCTGCTCCGCGGTGGGCCAGCTCAGAAACGCGGCGACCGGAAGCGACGCCAAGAGTTGAACGGCGTCGCGTCGGCTCATCTCCTTTCCAGGCGGTGCGTCATCGTGCTCGGGCTCCATACCGTTCACGGGATCTCCCGTTTCTTGTGTCTGCGGTGTACCGCGCATTGAACGATTATTCCGGATCGCCATCAGAGTGCCCCCCGCTTCCGCTCTTGTGCAATGAATTCGCTCGTTCGCATCGAGAGCGCGAGTATGGTCCAGGTCGGATTCTTGTCGGCCTGCGAGACGAACGGGCCGCCATCGGTCACGAAAAGATTCTTGACGTCGTGCGCCCGGCAGTTCGCGTCGAGCACCGACTTCGACGCATCGGCGCCCATGCGGACTGTTCCCAGCTCGTGGATGATCTCGCCGCCGCGCGCGATGCCGTACCCCTTCGACTGGTCCGGCATCGGGTCGAACACCTGACCGCCCATCTCCGCGATCAACGCACGGAAAGTCTGTTGCATGTGGCGAACCTGGTTGTACTCGTAATCGGTCCACTGCCAGTGGAAGCGCAGCACGGGAATCCCGTACTTGTCCTTCACGACCGGATCGATCTCGCAGTAGCTCTTGTCGTTTGGAATCATCTCTCCACGGCCAGCGAAATAAACCTGGGCGCCATAGTAGCGGCGGTAGTCTTCCTTGAGTGACTTTCCAAATCCGCCGCCGCCGGGATAGCGCTGGATTCCACCCATGAATCCGTAACTGGGTGGATTCAATCCGCCACCGACTTCGATGTGATAGCCGCGGGGAAAATCGAGCTTCTTGTTGTCGACCCACCACGGCATGTAGATGTGGTTGCCGCCGACGCCGTCTTCGTTGTGCGGAACGTGGTCCACCATTTTGGGAATGAAGCCCCCGACGTCCGTCCCGGTGGTATCGGTGAGATACTTCCCGACGACTCCGCTCGAATTGGCGAGGCCGTTCGGAAACTGCGGAGATTTCGAGTTGAGCATCAGACGCGCGGTCTCGCACGCGCTCGCGGCAAGGACGACTACCCGCGCATCCGCGTGCCTTTCCGCTCCACTCTTGGTATCGATATAGGTCACGCCGCTCGCGAGTCCGCGATTGTTGAGCGTCACTTCGCGCGCCATCGCGTGGGTGATCAGCGTCAGTCGCCCGGTCTTGAGCGCAGGCGCGATCAGCACATTGGTCGACGAGAAATTCGAATTCGTCCGGCAGCCGCGGCCGCATTGTCCGCAATAGTGACATGCCATGCGGCCATTGTGCGCCTTCGTGATCACGGAGAGGCGCGCGGCGGTGCACCAGATGTTGAGCCGGTCCGCCGCATCTTTCACCATCAACTCGTAGCAGCGCGGTGGTGGCGGCGGCAGAAAATAACCGCCGGGATGGTTGGGCAGATTGTCGTTGTTGCCGAACACCCCGATCAGCTTGTCGATGCGATCGTAGTACGGAGCAAGGTCCGAGTATGCGATCGGCCAGTCGTCACCGAGCCCGTCGCGACTCTTCGCCCTGAAATCCTCGGGCCCGAATCGAAGCGAGATGCGGCCCCAGTGATTTGTGCGGCCACCAACCATTCGCGCTCGCCACCACTTGAAGTCGGTGCCCTCGGCGTTGGTGAATGGCTCTCCCTGAAGGTCCCACCCGCCGATGCAGCCATCGAACTCGCCGAAGGGATGATCCGGCGTTGACGCTCCTCGGCGCGGTGAGTCAGATGCCCACTTGAGCATGGCAGAGTCTGTCATGTTGTCCCACGGTCCGCCGGCCTCGAGGAGCAGCACGTTTGCCCCGGCGCGGGTGAGCACGTAGGCGGCCATTCCACCGCCTGCGCCGGACCCGACGATACAGACGTCGTAGGTCTTCCGCTGTGGCAATGGGAGGGAGGAGGAGCCCGGAGTCATCGACAAAATCCGCAGTTGAGGACACGAGAAACTACGACCCGCTGTGGTCAGGCACTAGGCCCGGCCGATATCACCTTTGTGATGGCACCGGGAGGGTTTTTGCCCATGAAATCAAGCGTCCGTTTTCGATCAGAAACGTGACGTAAGGGGGCGTAAGGCAGTCTTTCTACCGAGCGACGAAGTACTTACGCCAACCCTTTTCGCGCGTGCCCCAGCCTTACACAAGTGACAGCGCGAATCTCTACCGCATCGAGACCACCCGAAAGGCGGTCATACTCACGATGCTGGGCGGCGAAGAGCTGCGGGGAAATGTATTCATCCATTTCTCCTCGTACCGCCCATTCGAGCTGGAAGACGTGTCCGAGCTGTTGAACGCCGACACCCCGTTCTTCCCGTTGGAGCTTCCGAACCGCGAAGTCATCCTGGTCCCGAAGGAGCGCGTCGCGGAAGCCGCAGCCGATCGTGGCGAAGACGGCGCCGACCAGCCTCCACCCGAGCCGCCAAGCCCCACTGCCCTCCTTCAGCTCGTGCTCATTGGAGGCGAGGTTCGCCTCGGCTCCATCCGGCTCGATGCGCCGCCGGCCCGGGCGCGGGTGCTCGACTATCTCAACGCGCTAACGTCGCGGTTTCTCACTCTGTATACCTCAAACGAAGCGCGCCTGATCAATCGTTCCCTGATCGATCGCGTTCGTCCACTGGACTGACATGGCCCAGCTAGATCGCTTTCTCAACCTGCTCGTAACCAACAACGGCTCCGCGCTCATTCTGGCCGAGGGCGACGTGCCGTCTGTCATCATCAAGGATTCTCCACGCCCGGTGATGAAGCAGCAGCTCACGAGCGCGCAGATACTTACGCTGGTGCGAGAGATCGCACCCCCCGATAAGCCGCACGCGCTCGATGCAACGGGCGCGGTTCGTTTCGACTACAAGTCTGCGGACGGGACGTTCGAGGTGGCACTAACCCAGACCGGAAAAATCTTGGCGCGAATCGAGCCGAAGGCAGTTTCGACAAATGGAGTCAAACCCGGCGCCGCGCCCGCAAAGGCCGCCGCTCCGCAGGCAGTGGCTCCGCAGGCGCCCGCTCCGCAAGCTGCGGCGCCGCGCGTGGAAGCCACCAATGTCGGAACCCCGATGACGCAGGCCCGCCGCGTTGCCGCAACGGGGAATCCAGCGTTCGACAAGATTGAGTCGCTGCTGCGAGTCCTCGTGGGTAATAAGGCGTCGGATCTTCATCTCCGCTCCGGCTCGCCACCGCTCCTGAGATCGAGCGGAGAGATCGCTCCGATTCCCAACGAGCCGGCGCTCAGCTCGGAAGAAATCGATGCAATGCTGAACACCGTGATGCTCGAGCAGAACCGGGTCGAGTTCAAGGAGCTCAACGACACGGACTTCGCGCACGAAATTCCGGGTGTCGCCAGATTCCGGGGCAACGCACTTCGGGAACGCCGTGGAACGGGCGCGGTATTTCGCGCCGTGCCAGCGTCGGTCGTGACAGTCGAGGAGATGGGCATCTCGCAGGAAGTGCAGCGCCTTTGCCACCTGACGAAGGGGCTCGTTCTCGTCACCGGTCCCACCGGATCGGGAAAATCGACGACGCTCTGCGCGCTGATCGACCTGATCAACCGCACGCGCTCGGATCACGTCATTACGATCGAGGATCCGATCGAGTTCGTCCACGAGAGCAAGAAGTGCCTGATTACGCAGCGCCACGTGGGCGTGCACACGTCGTCATTCAGACACGCACTGCGCGCCGCGCTTCGTGAGGATCCGGACATCGTGCTCGTGGGTGAGCTACGCGACCTCGAGACCGTGTCGATGGCGATCGAGACCGCCGAGACGGGACACCTTGTCTTCGGCACCGTCCACACCTCTACCGCGGTCAGCACCGTCGATCGCATCATCGATCAGTTCCCACCCGATCGTCAGGCGCAGATCCGCGTGATGCTCTCCGAGTCGCTGAAGGGAGTCATCTCGCAGGTTCTCTGCAAGAAAATCGGCGGCGGCCGCGTCGCGGCCCGCGAGATTCTGCTGTCGACGCCGTCGGTCTCCAACCTGATTCGCGAGGGCAAGACCTTCCAGCTGCCCTCGGTGCTCCAGACTTCACGCCGCCTCGGAATGGTGACGATGAACGATGCGCTGATCGAGCTCGTCGATTCGAACAAGGTCGAGCCGCAGGAAGCGTATCTCAAGGCGACCGACAAGACCGGCATTCTGCATATGCTGAAGCAACGCGGCAAGGACATCAGCTTCGCCGACGTCGAGGATGCCAAGAGCGCGGGGGCGGAGAAGGAAGCGCCCGCCAAGCCCGCTGGTCGAACGGCACCCGCTCGTTAGCTCTCGTGCTTATTTGATAAAAACGCCCTCCGCGAATTTGGAGGGCGTTATTGTTGGTTGTATCCAAGCGACCGAATTGTTGCCGGTACGGCGGAGGGGATCCTCTTCGGCGGCTACGCTCGCTTGGTCGGAGCCCCTAACTACGCTCCTTCGCTCCGCTCAGTCGCGGGTCTCCTCCGCGCGCTCGCTTTGGAAAGCCGCCTACGAGGACCCCCTCCGCCTTCCCCCTTGCTCCAAGGTGCGGCCAGTGATCGCTGTCGCGCCTTTGGGCGAGCACTTCGAGTCGCGGCTCTTCCCTCCTTGCTCG
>Ga0193707_1000229_pt1 | contig 17789 bp, 11 predicted proteins | sample U3c2metaG_FD_143043 | JGI IMG/M metagenome (GOLD analysis project Ga0193707, IMG submission 143043) | Soil microbial communities from a riparian zone of the East river system, Colorado, United States - U3c2 | ecosystem: Environmental > Terrestrial > Soil > Riparian zone | place: USA: East River... | reverse complement strand
GCTTCGACAGATCGTTTGTCTCGAAGCCGGGGCTCCGCCAGTTCTGCGCAGTCTCCCAGAACCAGTCCCCAGTGTTCTTTGCAATCCGGGTGTAGAAGCCATAGCCCTGAAGCGATGTCGCGTTGGGATCATATTTGGTATCGAAGAGCCCATCGCTCGTTACATGACGATCGGGCCGCTGGAAGTAATGCGCGCTCGACTGTTCGGTCTGATCGATGACAGATGCAGTTCCGCCGACATCCGAAACGAGCAGCGAGCCGATCCAGCCATACTCGCGCTGATGCCACGTATGGTTGAAGTCGATGCCGCCCGCCTCGGCTCGACGTCGAAGCCTGTCGGAGACGATGGTGTCGTCCATCTGACGTAGCGTCGACGTGAAAGCACCGCCTATCGTCGTCGCTCCCTGATTCAGGTCTCTCTTGACCCGGCCCACGAAATAGTTGGTCAGCGGCTCGACCTGCTGTGTCTGTTCCGGCCCCCCACCAGCGGGGATGAACCGCGACGTTTCGCTACTTGTCAGTGCATCGAGAAGGCCCACCGTGAACCCGCTCTTCGTCCGGCCGGTGATCTTCCCGGCGCCCAGGATCGTCGTGTTGTCGGGCTCGTCGGCGAAGTCGGCGACGTTACTGACATATGGATTCAGCTGCGGCGGGCGTCCGATGCGTCGAGAGTAAAACATGTCCAGGCTCGACGTATTGCTGCAGAAGTTGCAGCTGAAGTTGCCGAAGTCGAACGCACTGTTGCCGGCCACGAAAAACGGCCGCTTTTCCTGATAATAGGTTTCATACGCCGACAGGTTGATCGTCGCGGGATCGACTTCTACTTGCCCGAAATCCGGATTGACCGTCGCGTCGAGAGCGAGGCTCGAGGTCAACAGATATTTGAGATCGGCGCCCGCGCTCATCCGTCCGTAGCTGCTGCTGTGATAGGGGTCGCCAGGAGTGGCAAACTTGTACTGTTCGCGGGATTCGACATACGGAAGGATCTCGAGCTGATGCGGCTGTTTCTCGATCACGAGTCCATTGAGGGTCCCGAAATACATCGCGCCACCCGCCTCGCTCTTCTTGCGGAAAGACCACATGTCCTGCTCGTTCAGCCGGTCCGTGTAGCGCCAGATCTGCATTCCCCATGATTGCAAGCTGTCACGCGAGAAACGCAGCTGCGAGTACGGAATCCGTAACTCGGCTGTCCATCCGAGGGAGTCTACGCGAGTGGCCGCTTGCCAGATCGGATCCCAGGACGGATCGCCATTGAATTGATCGCCGCGAACACCCGCGGGATTGATCTCGAACCACGCCTGGTCGATGTGGTTGTGGTACGGATCGAGAATGACGATCAGCTTGTCGGTCGTCAGTGAATTGAACGAGCCGTTGTTTCCATTCGAGTCGAGAAGTTGGTCACGCCGCGCCAGGGGAGCGCGAATACCGCGAGCGCCCAATGAGTCATACATGCGCGCGCCGATGTAGATCGCGCGCTCGTCGTAGAGCACTCGCACTTCGGTTCGCTGGGTGGGCGCTACGCCTTCAATCGGGTTCTGCTGCCGAAGTTCAGTAATCGGAGTGGCTTTAGCCCAAGCGCTTTCATCGAGCTTGCCGTCGATGACAATCGTTCCAGTTACCGCCGCGGCTGCTGCATTTGGCAGTGTTGCCGAGCTGGCTTGCGCGGCCGGGGCGGTCTGTGCGCCCACACGAGTGCTACTTATGAACAAAACGAACGAGGTCACGGCGATCAGGCGGAGCGTGCTGGAGCAATCAATGGAAATGAAGCCCGTTTCAGAATTCGATCCGGGCCAACGGACAAAGGATTTTGAGATCATAGGCAGCTTGAGGACGGGGATGATCAGTTGGACAATTATCCCTACGAGATAGTTTTGATTCCGTTTCGGGGCCGGGTGACTATCCCGCGCGCACAGCGCATCTTAAACAGTACGGCTATGACAGGCGTTTCACCAACCGGCTTCGCAATGGCATCTACCCTCGAAATCAAAGACCTCGTCTCCGACAGTCAGCCTTCACTGGACAACCTCGAGTCCGCTGCTGCGCTGATCTACAAGTCGATGCCACCGACGCCGCAATACCGGTGGCCGCTCCTCGAGGCGCGCGCAGGAACGACCGTCTGGGTGAAACACGAAAACCACACGCCAGTCGGAGGGTTCAAGATCCGTGGCGGTCTTGTCTACATGGACGCGCTGTGTCGCGTCGGGCCCAAACCCAAAGGAGTCATCTCCGCGACGCGCGGAAATCACGGCCAGTCCATTGGATTTGCCGCTCGCCAATACGGTATTCCGGCAGCCGTCGTCGTACCCATGGGGAACAGCATCGAGAAAAACGCGGCCATGCGCTCTCTTGGCGTCGAAGTCATCGAGAAGGGACGTGATTTTCAGGAGGCGTGCGAGATCGCCGACGAAATGGCGATTGCACGGGGCTGGCATCGCTTTCCGTCCTTTCATCCACTGCTCGTACGCGGCGTCGGGACATACGCGCTCGAGCTATTTCGAGCTGTGCCGGACCTCGACACCGTTTACGTACCCGTTGGACTGGGAAGCGGTATCTGCGGCGTCATCGCCGCAAGAGACGCGCTGGGTCTTCGCACAGAGGTCGTTGCTGTCGTCTCAGAAAGCGCCCCGGCATTCGCGCTTTCGTACGAGCAGGCTCGCATTGTCTCCCACGAAGTGACTACGCGCGTCGCCGATGGAATGGCCTGCCGGACTCCCGTGGAGCCGGCACTTTCTGTCGCGCGCAAGGGCGCCGAACGCGTAATCCGGGTCAGTGACGATGAAGTGGAATCGGCAATGCGCGCGTTGTTCGAGGACACCCACAACACCGCCGAGGGCGCCGGTGCGGCGGCGCTCGCCGCTTTGCTCCAGGAAAAGGAGACAATGCGTGGACGGAACGTGGCGATCGTCTTGTCAGGCGGAAATGTGGACTCCAGCCTCTTTGCAACGATTCTTCAGAACACGCGCTGACTTCCGCTCCTCCGTCGCTTTCGATCGCGTACCACTAAAACGCCGACCTCACTCGTAGAGTGAAAACAGGCCGTTAGTCGCATCGATCCTGATTTTCCCGAACCGCGCGACGTCGCTGCCAAGAATGCCGTCGCAGTTGATCAGCCCCGAATAGACCGGCCCGTACACGAGGATGCTTTCGAGGTGCACTGAGTTCCCTCCCACATTCAGCGTCAGGTTCGGTACGACCAGCTTCGTCTGTCCGCCCGTCTTTGCAATCCCGAATACGCGACCACCGTATGTCGTCGCGACTCTTCCCAGTTTGTCCAGTATCGAACCGTTGAGAAGCGTTACCTGCGCCCCGGTGTCGAGGCTAAACTGGAACGTACCCCCTGGGTTCGTCCGGACTTGAACCAGTGGCTTTCCAGCCCACGTCAGATTCTGAAACCCTGTTCCGATTATTCCCAGGTGTTCCGGCTTTTTGAAGGTGATCGTGCTCGTCCGGTAGTCCATCACGACGTCGAACTGCCGGATAATGTCCCAGCCAATGATTCCATCGACGCGGACTCCCCGCCCAGTAACGCCCTCGCTGGTTGATTTCAGTCGCATGAGAGCGGCGTCCATGACGATCGCCGGACTATTCGTGAACGCGATCGGTCCGATTTCAAGTCGCCTGACAATCGCGGCCTTGACGGGTGCGGTCCCCTCGAACGTTCGAATTCTCAGCGTGTCAGCAGAAACGAACGGAATGCCTGCCTCTGAGACGACCGTGGAGCTCAACACCGTCATGCTCGATCCTGTGTCGAGCCAGAACTCATAGTCCTTCCCATTTATTCTCACCTGAACCGCCGGCGTCCCAATGGCGGTTATCGCCAGGGAAAGCGAGGTCGGCTTGTCCGGAGCAATCGTCGTTTGCTCGTCTACACCGGCAAAGGCGTGCCCCCATTGTTCGAGCTCGGAGGTATTTCCGCTATTCGCGGGGGTCAGCGTCGAGTTAGCGGACAGATCTCGAAGCGCCGTCCACTTGTGCTCATAAAGAAGCGTGGTCGCCAGCATGATTTGCGCTGCCGCGGCGACGTTGAGGTCGATGGCCTGTCTGCTCATTGCGACGAAAGAGTTCTCAGCTCCTGCCGGATCCCCTCCCATCAGCCGAACCATCCCTTCAGCAAAGCCGATCTCCTCATCGCTTCGCGCGGCCTTACGCAACGCTATTACATCGAGGCCCGCCAAAGCTTCCCAGTATTCTTCCGAATAAAACGTGCTAATGGATGGGTCGAGCACCGGCACTGAGGGGCCTGGTGACACCGAACGCTGCAACCGAACCGGCACAACGTTCTCGAGACCGTCATCGAAGACTACGGGCTTTACATCCTTCGGCGCTTGGGACAGAACGCCCGCGCTTTCCAGGCAACCGGTGAGCAGCCCGATCAGGGCGACAACCGCGCAGGCGCGCGTCTGCATTTGGTAGGAACGGGTCCAGTACTCGGACCCTACAGTGCCAACAGAGGTCTGACACATACACGGCCCTCTCCGAAAAGGAGTCGGAGTCCGTGCTGGTGGGCCGTCGCTGCTGCCTCCGATGAAGGGTTTGACGTCCGATATGAGGAAAAGGTTTGCAGGCGCAGTTCCACGTTCGCGAAATGAGCAAATGCTATTGAAAAAACAGATAGAACGGACAGATTCTGCGCACGTCCCCCGGCCAGCGGAGAGATTGGCAATGCGAACAGACCAACGCATCCACTCGATCGATGTCACGCGTGGCGTTGTCATGGTCCTGATGGCGATCGATCACGTGCGAGTCTACGCCGGCGTGCCTGCGGGCGGTCCAAGACCTGGCGTCTTCTTCACGCGGTGGATCACCAACTTCGTCGCGCCGGCCTTCGCTTTTTTCGCAGGCACATCGGCCTATCTCCTCGGCCAACGCATAGGCGATCGAAAAGCGCTGGCGCGATATCTCGTATCTCGCGGGTTGATCCTCGTCTTGCTCGAGCTCACGGTCATTCGCCTGGCGTGGACCTTCAACTTCGACTTCGGCGAGTATCTCCTGGCGGGCGTCATCTGGATGCTTGGCTGGTGCATGGTGCTGCTCGCCGGGCTGATCTTTCTGCCAATTGCGGCGATCGGAGCGTTTGGCGTGGCCGTGATCGCTCTTCACAACTTGATGGACTTTATTTCGCCCGCGGCAGGCACGGCGTTGCAGGAGAGCTCGCTCAGCTGGCTCTGGCAGATCCTCTACTTCGGCGGCCCGATACAGCTCGGGCACAACGGTCCGACGCTGATGGTGCTGTACTCGATCGTGCCGTGGATCGGTGTGATGGCGGCGGGCTATGCATTCGGCGCCGTGCTAACGCTGGAGTCCCAGCGCCGAAACAGGATTTGCATCGCACTCGGCGCTTCAGCTATCGTGCTTTTCCTCGGACTCCGCCTGATCGATGTCTACGGCGATCCGCGTCATTGGCGTGCGGCTGGACCGAATCCGGCGCCCACGCTGTTCCGATTCATAAATACGAGCAAGTATCCCGCGTCGCTCCAGTTTTTACTGATGACGCTCGGGCCGACGATTCTATTATTGCCGCTCGCCGACAAAGCGCGCGGCAAGATCGGTGAGATTTTCGCGGTGTTCGGACGTGTGCCGATGTTCTACTACCTGCTGCACATTCCGACGATTCATCTCGCGGCTGTTTTTGTCTCGCTCGCTCGCGAAGGGCGGGTCGATCCGTGGCTCTTCGCCAACCACCCGATGATGAATCCGCCACCGCCAGAGGGATACACGTGGAGCCTGGCGCTACTCTATGCAGTATTCTTCGTGGTGGTCGCCCTGCTCTATCTGCCCTGTCGCTGGTACGCGCGGAGAAAGGCGACGAATCCGGCGCCGTGGATGCGATATATCTGATTTTGATGGGATGTGAGAGGCGCCGGTCAGAATCGAACTGACGATAGCAGATTTGCAGTCTGCCGCCTTACCACTTGGCCACGGCGCCGTGCGACAAAGTTATCGGGTCCAGAGCCCCCAGAGCAATCGCGCTGCGAATACTCCTAGCGCGAGTCCGGCTGCGAGTATCAGCAGCAATACGATCAGGGCGAGTATAATCGCGCGAGTCGCGCCTCGCTTCTCGCGAACCGCCGCGTCATGTGCACCAAGATGTTGCTCCAGCAGCGCCACGTTCATGAGATTCGATTTCCACATGGCGTCGAAGACATCGCCGGCGGCTGGAATCGACCCGAGCAAAGTGTCGATGCCGACATTCACCAGCATCCTTGCAAGCGTTAACGGAGGCACCTCCGCGCGCGCAGCCTCGAGAACGATGTAGCCCGAGAGAATGGCGCCGAGTACGTCGCCGACGCCGGGTATCAATCCAATGATTGCGTCGAACCCGAACTTGAAGCGCGTTCCTGGGATCGAGATGGAATTGTCGAGCAGCTTGGCCAGCACGCGGACACGCCTGATTCGGCTCGGTAAGTCATTTCCGAAAATGTCCGGCTTCTCGGGAACAACGATTCGCGATTGAGTCCTGCTCACCGCGACACTTTCCCATCGAGCGCCGACATCCGCGTCGGTCCCGGATAAGGCTGGTCGCCCTTGATCGCTCCCCACAGGATTCGGTTGAACAGATCGTCGTCCGACAAGTCTTCCTTTTCCAGTCTCAGCTTCTTCGACGCTTCCGCCAGCGCCGTGCGCGGTGGGTTCTTCTCATCGAGCGGCACGCTCGATACGAGATGGGTGTACGGCGTCAGATCCGGTGTTGCTTCCCAGATCTCACGCAGGGGTCGACCGAAGTGATCGAACTGCGACATCCTTCCAAGTCCCAGAATGTCCTCGATCGTCGCCACGACATCGGTCGTGTTCGCAAATCGGTGAAAGACTCTCCCGCGGTTATACGCAGAGATTACGAGTAGCGGTGAACGGTGCGAGTCGACGTGATCGGGACCGTCCTGCGCATCGTCCTCGAGTACGAAGACAACGGTGTTCATCCAGTACGGACTCTTCGACAATGCCTCGATGATTCTGCCGAGCGCGAGATCGTTGTCCGCCATATAGGCCCGCGGTGTCGGCTTGCCGGCTTGCGCCCCGGAAGTATGATCGTTCGGCAGCGTCATTATCTCGAGCGCCGGCATCTTCCCGGTTCGAACGAATTCCTGAAACTCGGTGAGCCAGACGTCGGCGCGCTTCTGGTCGGGGACGTCCAGGTTCCATCCGGAATACGCGGTGTTGACGTGTCCGTTCAAGGCACGCTTGGTGGCCACGGTGGAGACAGGTGCATTCCCCGCAGGCATTTCGTCCGCTTCGCTGACGAACTCGCCGTAATCCCTGTAGGTGATCCCCGCCCGCTCGGCGAGATTCCACAGATATCCGTTCGCTGCCTCCGAAATGTCATCATCCGGAATGACGTTTCGGTTGGTTCCCTGATAGTCGTAGGTCCTTCCGCGCGACGAATAGTGCGACGGTATCGTCTTTTCCGCGTAATCGGTCACGTAAGCCGCCGTCGACCACTCGTGGCCATCCGGACTCACCTCAGCGTTCACGAAAAACCTGTCGAAGATTCCGAAACGCTCCGCCAGCGCGTGATGATTCGGTGACACCGACCGCGGAAAGAAGACGAGTGATGGATCGCCATCCGCCTGCGTCAAGTCGCCGAAAACCTGGTCGTACGTCCTGTTTTCCTTGATGATGTAGATCACGTGCTCGAATGGCGGATAACTCTTCGCCCGCTGCGCGGCATTCCATCCATTCGCTGTTGCAACACGGCTGGAAAAACCATCGAGATCCACACCGCTCGTGGTGACCGCCGGGACAATCGTCAGCGTACCGTTGATCTGCCCGAGCGTATAGTCGGAACTATGGGCCGGCTGGTGCTGCCCGGTTTGCCAGTGCCCAGAGTTGGGCGCGGTGCCGCGCCCCTTCCCGTTGACGACGATGAGATCGTTCCCGTCCGCGGCGACCGCCGAAGGATACCAACCTACCGGAATCCGTCCGGCCAGCTCGTCATTTCCCGCAGCCGCCGAAACCCCGGAGACTGACGCCGACAGATTGAATACGGCTACTGCGTTGTTGTCGGCCTCGGCCACGAAGAGTCGCTTTCCATCGGGAGAAAGGGCCAGAGCATTGGGAGTGCTGCCCTCACCAGTCGCAGCTGGCGTAGCATCGTTCAAAGTGGCGACGACGCGCTGATTGCGCGTGTCGATGACACTCACCTTGTCCGTGCTTCCCGACGCAACAAAGAGCCGCGTCCCGTCCGCGTTGAGCAACAACGCCGACGGGTGCCTTCCCACCTTGATCTCTTGCCCATTACCCAGCGTGCCGTTAGCCCGCGACGGAAAGGCCGACACAGTCCAGCCATTCCACCCGGAGACATAAATGGTCCCGTCGGATCCGGTGACAACTCCATAAGGATATCGGCCTGTCGCGAGTCGTTGTACGACGCGACGCGCGGCCAGATCCACGACCGCGAGCGAATCACCCAGATTCTCGGCGACATAAAGCGTTCGTCCATCACGCGAGATCGATATTCCCGCCGGATACTTCGTACCACTCTTCCCTTTCTCTTTGACCGCAAGCGCGATCGAATCAGAAAGTGCTGCCCGTCCATCGCGCCAGTCAAAGCGATAGATCTGATCCTCGTTCCCGCCCGAGACGTACAGCGATTTTCCATCCGGGCTGAACGTGATGCCGAGGAAGACGGCGGGAAGTGGAATTGTCTGTAGAATACGTCCGGACGATCTCTCGACGACCTGAATTCCCTGCTCCCTCCATCCATTGAGCAGCACTATCACACGATTCCTGTCGGGCGAGAGCGTCATCGCCAACGGCATCGAGCCGAGGTCGTATGAAACGCCAGCCGGATCGAGCCGCGCGCCCGTGGGTAGACGCCGCGCTCCGGCCGGATCCTGCGCCGAGATGCCAGCTTTGACTTGCGGCGATGGCGAGCCGCACGCGCCCGCGACGAGCGCGAGAGCAAATAGACGGGTGAATGAATTCATCCTGGAAAAGATGGCATTGACACCCGATTCTGCCAGTCTGATACTCCGCGAATGCGTACCACCTCGGTAAAACCTCGAATCGTTTCCGGGACTAAGAAGGACGTTCCGCTCATTCGTGCGCTCATTCTGGAGCTGGCCGAATACGAGCGCGCTCTTCCAGGTGAAGCGCCAGTTACTGAAAAGGATCTAGAGAAAACCTTGTTCGGAAAGCGGCCGGCGGCTGAAGTTCTGATCGCCTACCTGGGAAAGGAACCCGCCGGCTTCGCCCTTTTCTTTCATAACTATTCCACCTGGCTCGGGAAGCGCGGGATCTACCTCGAGGATCTTTTCGTCAGACCGTCCGCGCGGAAACATGGCGTCGGCTTTGCTTTGTTACAGGCAATCGCCCGCGTTGCCCTCGAGCGCGATTGCGGCCGTCTGGACTGGTCCGTGCTCACGTGGAACGAGCTTGCGATATCATTCTACAAACGGATCGGCGCAAAACACATGGACGATTGGACGACATTCCGGCTCACTGGCGACGCACTCGCCCATGTAGCCGGAGCGGAGAAATGATTTACGGCCGAAGACCTCGCCAGCTGATCGTCGTCTGGGGCGTATCACTCGTGTCGATCGCCCTGATCTATTGGCTCGAGTACAGCGCTCCTGCCTTGCACGAGCTGCTGGTGCCGTTTTACTGGATCATCCTTGCGCTCGCGTTCTATCTCACGTGGCGATGGCTTCGCGCCCGGTCTCGCAAGGATCGGAGAGGTGGGGATCGCAGGCGCACCGACCGCCGCGATGAGACCGACGCTACTTCGTCCTGAGAATCGATAGCGCGAACCCCGCCGGAACTACCGCGCCGCGGCTCGCGATTCGGCCACCACCAATCGCGTTAGCCGCCACTCCAAAGCGCAGGTAGGCAGCAGAGCCGTCGGCTATTGAAACTGACGTGACACTCGCGGTGTCGACCACCGGCGTGGCCAGCGGCCAGCTGCTCTGGTTCACGGCTGAGACCATCGAGCGAACATTCCAACTCGAGTACATGTCCACGGGCTGGGCTCCCGTAGCAAAATCGTCCGCGTAGTTCGCAACGGTCCAATCGCGAACCCATGCGCTCAGATCGGGTGTCACGGACCGGGTCAGATTGGACAGGCCGTGCACTCCAGCTGGTGGATTCGCTAGCTGAAACCACATCTCGTTCTCCGAGCCGCCGCGTCTGTCGGCTGCATAGCGCAGGAAAGACCAGATCGCGCCCCGCGTCATGATGTTGGCGTTGCTTGCATAGGGCGAGTTGATCAAAGGACTGCTCAGGAATTCCCGAAATCGCCGGAAATTCGCAGCGCCAAAGTTGTCGAACGCAGACTGGGATGTCTGAGATGACTGTATTGCCTGGAAGTTGAGGTTCTGTCCCGGCGCGAATCCGCTCGCCCGATAGAATGTCAGCTCCTCGGCTATGTGCGCGAGACCTTCGTCGAGAAAACTGTCTTCGAAGTTCGGGTTGAGGTTTACGTAAAGATGACGTGAGGCATTGATCAGGTGCTGGAACTCGTGCGCCAGCGTTCCGACGGTGGTCGACTTCACGAAATCGGTGGTGCGTACGTTCTGATTTACGATTCCGGCGGGGTCTGGCACCAGCAGGTAAAACATTTCCGCGAAGTTGCTTCCAGCGCAGCCTTGAAGGGATCCGGCGCCTGTAATTGGGAAGAGATCCCTGCTGAAGAAGAACCCGCCGACGAAGAAATTCTGATTCGGGGGCGTCAGCTCGTTGACCGCTCGCGTGAAGAAGAGGACTACACGCTGATTATTGTCGATGTCGGTCGGATCGCCGAAATTGAGCGTATCTACCGGATACACCAGCGTATCGAACGTTGCGCCGAAGGATTGATAATCCTCCGTCGTTAAGCCGTTAGCTGGGTTCGCCGTATCGCTCATGACAATCGCCCGGTTCGTGATGGCAACGACTCGCGCCGTTCTCAGATTAGGATTGGCGCAACCCGACGACGAATTGGTGTTGAGTTTGATCAGATCGCCGATCTGGGGAAGCGCCACCACCATGTTGAACCGGCCAGCGCTCTCCTGCTTTGCGGCCCGAGCCCGGGAAATCAGCGGAGTCAATTCCGCTATCGAGCGTTGTCTGAGCGCTGTCTCGAAAGCCTCGTCCTGCTTTGGCTGACGGGAACCGAGCGACTGAAGCAAAGCGAACCGCGAAGGCGCAAGCCTGTTCGGCGACACTCCGATCGTAGTCCTACCACTAGATATCGACACGCGAAGCACCGACCCGGAGAAATCCGAGTAAAACGGGACCGCGATGAACTCCGCGCCAGTCGGTGTCCCCTGCACGCAGAATTCCGAAGCCGCCGCGCCGGAGAGAAGCGCAACCTCACCAACGCCCAGATTGAATGCGCTCGCGCCGGACTGACAGGGCGGCGCCAAAACCACCACGATCGCTGCTTTGGAGATGGATCCTACTGTTGCTCGTATCGTGGTCGTTTTGCCCGAAGCGCGACCGATGAGGACTGCTCCAGTCCCGAAGTTGTCGGCGGTTACGATCGACGTATCGGCTGACTCCACCGTCGTCTGGAGCAAGACCGTATTTCCGAACTGGTCGGCAGCGCGCGCATTGAACCGGAATACGTCGCCGACTCCGAGGAGCTGAACGGTGTCGCGCGAAAGAACTATCTGGGTTGGAGGACCGGGGATCGTAACGGCGGTGAATGTTATCGGCGTGAGTCCTGTGACGGTCGCTGTCGCGGTCTGGGTCCCAACGAGAGTTCCGAGCGTCCAGTCCGCCGTCGCCACGCCATCCGCATTAGTGGACGAGGTTGACGCGCTAAGCACACCCGATGTCGTTGTCCACGCGACGACAACTCCGGATAGATGCTGGCCCTGAGAATCGGCTACTCTGACGCTGAGCGGTTGCCCAAGCTTGGCCCCTACTTCGATAGTGCCCTGGCCGTCGCCCGACACGAGGACGATGTTCGCGGGCGGCCCGAGCTTTGGGCCGGATGCATCCCCACACGCGATCATCAGAGCGACAATCGTGGTAGCAGTCAGTGCCACCATTCCAGAAGCGAACCGCATATCTGCCGTGAAGGACTCGGAGAAAAAGTACTGACAACTCGAGTTCTATCCCTACGGCATTAAGCTATCTGGCGGAATCACCCTCTGCTGGCCGCCAGTTTCTCCGCATCTGCGTTTCAGTCTTTTCACTCCGGCCCTTTGCCACATCGCCGGGCTCGGTGATGTCGGAGACCTTCTCGACGAAGATCTGCGTCAGCTCATCGACTCGGTCCCGGACCATCGTGTCGCCGGCACGGGAGAGGGTCGCGGCTCGACGCGTGACGTCGTCAATCGCTGCGCGCACGGTCGATGGGCCGTCCACCTCGAGCATACTCGAGATCGCCGCCGACGGAGCGAGCACTCCGATCAGGCATTGCACGAGAATTGCCCGAATCGCCGGCGGCTGCAGGCCGTCGGTAAGACGAGAGATGGCTTCCGCTTCCATACCAGTACGACTGCTCATGACTGTGCCATTGAGATGGGCGATCACAACTAGATCGACGCGATGATTCACTGGCACAACACGCGCCATCGGGCAGGAAATCGAGACCACCAAACCCGAAACGGAGGAGGAAAATGGCTGCACGCAAATCTTCAGGCCGCCGGAAATACGGCAAAGCCGCGTCGAAACGCGTCGAAAGCGCGATGCGACGGCGGAAAAAGGGGACGCTCAAATCCGGAAGGAGCGGAAAGACAGTAAAAAGCCGTAAGCAGGCGATCGCAATCGGCTTATCCGAGGCGCGGAAGAAAGGGGCGAAGGTTCCTCGGAAGCGCACCGGACGAAAGAGCTCCGGCGGAAGGAAGCGGAGCCGCTGACGCGGTTGTCGTTAGACACGTAGTTAACTCGGTCGTTACTTCCCGTTTCCTGCCAGGCGTCCGGCGGGTGCGTTTCTGATCCTGAGCGCATGAATTAGCGTCGGGACATCGTGGGTCCAGACGGGAAGCGCGACCGAGATCAACAGACCTTCGATTTGGGCGATAAGTCCGAGGATGACCGTGATCCCAACGAAGGGCCAGCTGATCCCGAAGCCCATTAGAAGCACGAGCGCCAGTGCGAGTGAAAGGCCCCAGACCTTGGAGCTCCACGCATGGTACGCGACATCCCTTCCAAACTTCGCAAAGTCGAAGATGTGGCGGACAACATCGAGACCGATGACGACCAGCGCCGGAATCGCGACGGATCGGACAACATCCGGATGCAGACGCCACACCGCCCAGGCCGCCGTCGCATAAAACACCAGGTCCGCTCTACTGTCGAAATGCCGTAACTCGGCGCTCGCGACCCCTAACCTGCGCGCGATCACCCCGTCGAAATAGTCCGACACGAAGGCGACCAACACGACGCCCGCGAAAACCAACCCGGGCGCGCCCGCGTAGACCAACCAGACAAGTACCGGCGCCAGCAGCAGTCTCAGAACCGTGAGACCCATTGGCACGGATCTCAATAGTCGGCTCCGCGCCGGCAGCTCAGTACTTGGCGAGATAGTTATCCAGCTCCCACTGCGAGACCTGCGTGATGTACTCCTGCCACTCGAGTCGCTTGGCCGCGAGGAACTGGGTTGTGATGTGCTCACCCAGCGCTTCGGTGATCACTGCATCCTTCTCGAGTTCGTTGCAGGCTTCCTCGAGATTGTGCGGAAGGTCGTCGATGCGAAGCCGACGCTTTTCCCGGTGCGACATCTCCCAGATGTTGGTGTTGACTGGCTCGCGCGCATCAGCCTTGGTCGTGATGCCATCGAGCCCTGCCGCCAGCTGCACAGCCAGCGCGAGATAGGGATTCGCCGCGGGATCCGGAATACGCAGCTCGATTCTCGTTCCCGATCCACGACGATCGGGAATACGGATCATCGGCGATCGATTACGCATCGACCAGGCAACATTCACCGGCGCCTCAAACCCTGGCACCAGTCGCTTGTAGGAGTTTACCAGCGGGTTCGTAATAGCGGTAAAACCCCGCGCGTGCCTGAGCAGCCCTCCTATGTAACTGAGTGCGGTGGTCGAGAGCTCCCACTCCGCTTTCTCGTCCCAGAACGCGTTGTCCTTCCCGTGGAAAAGCGATTGATGGGTGTGCATGCCGCTGCCGTTCTGCCCGAAAATTGGTTTCGGCATGAAGGACGCGGTGAGCCCGAACGTTCCGGCGACATACTTCACCACGAATCGGAACGTCGCGATGTTATCCGCTGTCTTGAGCGCCTCAGCGTATCTGAAATCGATTTCGTGCTGCCCGTGCGCGACTTCGTGGTGCGCCGCTTCCACCTCGAATCCCATGCGCTCGAGGACATCGACGATCGCTCGGCGCGCGTCCTCGCCGAGATCGGCTGGCGCGAGATCGAAGTACGATCCCACATCGTGCGTGACAGTCGAAGGCTCTTCGTCCGCTCGCGGCTTGAACATGAAGAACTCGGCTTCCATCCCCGCGTTCATCGTGTAGCCAAGCTTCGCGGCCCGCGCGATCATTTTTCTGAGAACTCCTCGCGGATCACCGGCGAAGGGATTTCCGTCCGGAGTGTTGATGTCGCAGATCAACCTGGCTACGCGACTCTTCTCATCCCCCCACGGAAAGACCTGAAACGTGCTGAGGTCCGGAGCCAGCAACATGTCCGATTCCTCGATCCGCACGAACCCCTCGATCGAAGAGCCATCGAACATGATGTCCCCGGCCAATGCTTTTTCGAATTGCGACGCGGGAATCTCGACGTTCTTGTTGACGCCGAGGATATCCGTGAATTGCAGTCTCAGGAAGCGAACGTTGTTGGCGGCAGCGAGGTCCAGAATGTCTTTGGCCGTAGCGCCTGAGGTATCAGGAGTCTGGGAGCGGGGTCGGGGCATGGGCTCAACGTAGCCTTTCTGCCACATTTTTGCAAATCATGCACAGAAAAGCGCCTCTTGCTTGCGTTTTGCTGCTCAAATAGCCAATTTTGTCGATCAAATGTGCCGTCAGCGCACTTTTCCTTACATTCTCACCATCGTAGACAGCCATGACAGCCGCCGGAATCACCACGCGTAAAGACCTTCTGAGAGAGATCTCCACCCGCGAGCCCCGAATCGCGCGCGGCTTCAGCAAGGATGGAATACCCGGTCCGACTTCCCAATACTTCGGCGTCAATATCCTTGGCGTAAGACAGCTGCGCGACAAGCTTCCGAAAGAAGTCTTCGGCAGTCTCGCCGCTTCTATTCGACATGGCAAGAAGCTCGATCGCGCGATTGCGCCGGTCGTGGCGCAGGTCATCAAGGAGTGGGCGATCTCGCGCGGCGTGACTCACTTCACACACTGGTTCCAGCCGCAGACCGGACTCACCGCGGAAAAGCACGACGCGTTCTTCGCGTTCGACGACGACCGGCAGCCAATGGAATCCTTCACCGGCGACCAGCTGATTCAGAGCGAGCCCGATGCCTCGAGCTTCCCCTCCGGGGGACTTCGTGCGACGTGGGAAGCGCGCGGCTATACGGCGTGGAACCCGGCCAGCCCTGTCTTCATCGTCGAATCGACAGGCGCACGGACGCTCTGCATTCCATCGGTCTTCATCGGCTACAACGGTGAAGCACTCGATGAAATGACGCCTTTGCTCCGAAGCTCCGACGTGCTTTCACAAAAGTCTATCGCGCTGCTGGAGCTGCTCGGCGACAAGGGAGTGCAGCGCGTCTTCACGACGCTCGGACCCGAGCAGGAATATTTCCTCATCGATCGCGCGCATTTCGCGATGCGCCCCGACCTCGTGATGGGCGGGCGCACTCTTCTTGGCGCTCCACCTCCTCGCGGGCAGCAGCTCGAGGACCATTACTTCGGCGGCATTCCGGAGCGCATCCAGGGCTGCATTGCCGAAGCGGAGTTCGAGCTGTACAAGCTCGGAGTACCTATCACTACCCGGCACAACGAAGTCGCGCCCTGTCAGTTCGAGATGGCTCCGTATTTCGAGGAGACGGATCTCGCCGTCGATCACAACATGCTGGTCATGGCGACGCTACGCCGAGTTGCGCTGAGGCACGGTCTTCAGGCGCTCCTTCACGAGAAGCCGTTCGCCGGTATCAACGGATCAGGAAAACACTGTAACTGGTCCATGTCGGTCATCGCGGATTCATCGGACCTGGATGGCCTGAACCTCCTCAAGCCCGGAAAGACGCCTCACCACAACATCCGCTTCCTTGTCTTCCTCGCCGCCGTGCTGAAGGGAGTCCACAAGCACTCAGGTCTTCTCCGCGCCGGAATCGCCACCTCGGGTAACGAGCACCGACTCGGCGCCAACGAAGCGCCACCCGCAATCATCTCCGTTTTCATGGGCGAGATGCTCACCAAGGTCATCGAGGAAATCGCCGCCGGAAAAAGCTCCGGATCCGCCGAGCAGGAGATGATCAAGCTAGGAGTGGCAAAGCTGCCAGAAGTTCAGCGCGACAACACCGACCGCAACCGTACGTCTCCATTTGCATTCACGGGACAGAAGTTCGAGTTCCGTGCCGTTGGATCGTCGGCGTCGATCGCCTTCCCGGTCGCTTTGCTCAACACCGTTGTCGCCGATTCTATCGGTGAGATCACAGATTCCCTGCGCGAGACTCTCAAGAAGACCAAGTCGGTGGATGACGCCGTGCTCAAGGTCGTTCGCGAAGTATTCAAGGACACGGCTGCCATTCGCTTCGAGGGAAACAACTACTCGGAAGACTGGGTGAAAGAGGCGAAGAAGCGCGGCCTGCCGAACCTGCGCCGGACTCCGGAAGCACTCAAGGAGCTCATCTCCAAACAGTCGCGCACGCTTCTCACCAAACTCGGTGTTCTCACCAAGGAGGAGCTCGAGTCCCGCTATCACGTTCGTGTCGAGCGTTACGTGAAGGACATGCTGATCGAGATGCACACCATGCGCGAGATGGTGGACACCATTGTGATTCCCGCGGCTTACGGCTACCTCGGCCTTCTTTCCAAGGCAGCATCACAATCGAAAGCGGCGGGTGTCGCTGTAGTTCCGCAGATCACCACCGCAAATCAGGTGGGCGAGCTGGTGCAGGAGCTCCAGGAATTTCGTGAGGATCTGAGCGACGTCATCGCTCGCGTCGAGGCAAAACACGACGATCCGAGCGGCCAGGCCGAGATGCTCACCTCGGAAGGAGCCGACACCATGGCGGAAGTGAGAAAAGTGTGCGACGCCCTGGAGCTTTCGGTGGGCGACGATTACTGGCCGCTGCCGAAGTACCGGGAGATGCTCTTTCCAGTCTGATTCCTCGAGGGTGGACAAACCGTTAACTACAACTGAAGACTACCTGCTGGTGGCCATGAGAGGCGTAGTTAATGGCTGCGGGCGTGCTCAAGCATCTTGCGCCCGGAGCCCGCACCTGTGCCTCTGACGGCCCTTGGTAGGTAGTCTTCACTTTGTAGTTGATTCCTGACTGCGCGGTGATGCACGAAGGGGAGCGCCCGACTATTTTCACCCGCATGACGTCGCCCCCATCATCAGATTCCACCGCAGCCTGCCCAGCATGCGGCGCAGCTGCTACTGGCAGATACTGCGCTAGCTGTGGCGCCCCACTGGCGGGAGCCACGTGCGCCTCATGCGCGGCCGAGCTGAGTGCCGGAGCCAAGTTCTGTCATCGTTGTGGTACGGCGGTCGGCGCCAGCCCATCTGCCACCCGTGATTCGAGAACGAACGCGCTTCCCTGGATCGTCGCGGCACTCGCCTTTCTAGCCCTTTTTGCGATGGCCGCAGGTCGTGGCTTCAATGCGCGTCGGGGCAGCGTTGTGGACGGTTCACAAAATGCGCTACCACAGACTGGACTCGACGATCGCGGAGTCACAGCCGACGATCAATCCGGGGGTGTACGCGCCCCCGACATCTCGAGC
>Ga0193707_1000228_pt1 | contig 17805 bp, 9 predicted proteins | sample U3c2metaG_FD_143043 | JGI IMG/M metagenome (GOLD analysis project Ga0193707, IMG submission 143043) | Soil microbial communities from a riparian zone of the East river system, Colorado, United States - U3c2 | ecosystem: Environmental > Terrestrial > Soil > Riparian zone | place: USA: East River... | reverse complement strand
AAAAATCGCAGCCACCTCCGCTGGAAATTATGCAAGACCTGGTTGCGGGAGCGCTTGCGCAACGAGACATCAACGGAGCGATTCGTCTGCTGGAGAACAAGAAAGATCGCAGCTCGCTTAGTCTCGACGACACGTATCTGCTTACCTATCTTTACTGTTTAAACGGCGAGGTGGACAAAGCGGAAGCGCTGGCTGCCACAAATGCTGCCGCGGCCAAGAAGAATAGTTCCGTCGATTGGCTGTGGGGGAAATTGCAGAGCGAGTTCGGATTTCACCCCCCAGCTGATTGACGTTAACCATGCTTTGTCCTGCTCGCACATTGCAACTCAACAACGATCCTCCTGACCGAGACTGAACTCACTCTAAAGAGATGAAAGTCTCAATCGTCATTCCCTGCTATAACGAGAAAGCTACAATTGAAAAGATCGTCGTGGCAGCTCGCGCGGCGCCAATCGGCAGCAGGGAGATTATCGTAGTTGACGATTGTTCGGAAGATGGCACCAGGGCGGTGCTGGAAGGAAAGGTTTCCCACCTGGTCGACCGCATCATTTATCATCAAGTCAATCAGGGCAAGGGAGCGGCTTTGCGCACAGGTTTTGCGGCTGCAACCGGTGATTTCGTCCTCATCCAGGACGCAGACCTCGAGTACAGCCCCGACGATTATCCGGCACTTCTGGAGCCTCTTATGTCAGACAAAGCGGACGCGGTTCTGGGTTCCCGGTTCCTGGGCGGTCGACCGCATCGAGTTCTCTTTTTTTGGCACATGGTCGCAAATAAGTTTTTGACGCTTCTTTCAAACATGTTCACGAATCTTAACCTGACCGACATGCAGACGGGGTATAAGGTCTTCAAAGCTCCGCTCATCAAGTCGATTCTGATAGAAGAAAATGGTTTTGGCGTTGAGCCCGAAATTGTGTCGAAACTGGCGAAGGTAGGCTGTAGGATCTTCGAAGTGGGAATTTCCTATTATGGTCGTACATACGAGGAGGGCAAAAAAATCGGGTGGCGTGATGGGTTTCGAGCCTTATACGCCATAATCAAGTATGGTTGTCGACCCTAGGCAGCTTGAGCCTTTGAGCAGGCAAAGGGTTCATATCGAGTCTCGATTTCCCACGGATCCGCCGCTAATCGCGCTGGCGAAGAGAAACGCTTAATGCGCCGACACGCCCTGTTTATCGGACTATTCATTGTTGTCGCAGCGACACGCCTCACGATTCTGTTGGCGTCGCAGACGCATGTGCATAGCGACGAGGCGATCATCGGCTTGATGGCGAAGCATATTTTGGAAGGACGTTATTTTCCCTTCTATATGTATGGTCAACCCTACAATGCAGGTGCAGCATGGGAAGCTTATCTGGCCGCGGTTGCGTTCGCATTCCTCGGCGTCAGCGTCACTTCGTTGAAGGGCTGCATCGTGGTGCTGTCCTTGCTGTGCCTTTTTCTATTTTATCGGATGTGTCTGGTCCTTTATAACCAGCGCACAGCCCTTTTGGGCACGATTGTGTTTGCGATAACTCCCTCACTTCTCAAGTGGCACTTTCAAGTGAGAGGTTATTCCTGGTATTTCCTTTCGATTCCTCTGCAGACGAGTCTCTTCTTATCGATTCAATCGACCCCGAGCCGAAGGTGGCCGCTATTTCTATTCTTCGGCGTAGCCTCGGGGTTGAGCATCTGGAATTTAGAGCTGGGAATCACGTTTAACGTGGCGCTATGGGTTCTCATTTTGCTGCGCCGAAGCTTGTCGCTTAAGAACGCGCTCGTCGCGCTCGCCGGTTTCATCGCCGGCTACTTGCCGGCCATTGTGTTCAACCTCACGCATGATTGCGCGAACTGGAATGCTGTGCTCGAAAAAACAGGTGGCGGCGGACTTGCCGCGCTTTTTCACCCGGAAACACTCTCACAAATTTTCCTAACGGAGATGCCGAAGTTCTTCGGTGCCGATACCGTTCTTTGGTATTACCCGGAGAAGTCTGTTTTGGGGTTCGTATTTTACACGATCGCCCTGCTGGCGGCAGGCGCTGCGGCCCGGCCATTCATCCGATCGCCTTCAAAAATTGTGGAGGCGATTCGCGGCGGTTTCGCAGGCGGGGATGAAGAGCGGGATCTGCTTCTGCTCATGCTGATATTGGCGTGCTTTGTTCCGTACGTTACAGCCCCCTTCCGAGTGCCCGGTTATTTTTTGGCCGGTTCTTTCTTTTTTGCAGCACTCACTGGCCGATTGCTCGCGCGCTGCTTTGCTTCTTCCAAAACGCTGATTCTTTTCGGCGGAGCCGGGGTCTTTGCCGTTGCGGTAGCTACGGGAACTGCGTTGATGCTAGACATGGCGCGCCACAATCAAATTGAAACATTAACGCTCTGCGATCAGGGAGAGAACTATTGTATGACCCGGATTCCCGGCGGGGCTCTCGATGGCGTCGAACGCCACCTGAGCCAACACGGCGTAACCGACGTGTGGACCACTGTTTCTTTTATTTATCCGTTGCTGTTCGAATGCCACGAAGCGTTCGCCGCCTCCGACACGTTTTTTGGTTACCAACATCGTGTTTACCCGGAAACAATTCCCTGGCGCGAACCGGATCCTGAAGGACACGTTGCGATTGTACTTGAGAGCGATTCGCCTTTTCGCGCTGCGGTTGAGAAGCGCTTGCAACTCGCAGCCGTTGCGCCGTTGATCAGCGAATACGGAAAACTCGCGGTAATCGAGGGGAAGCGCCGATGAGGGCGGCGTCCCGACCTGCGACGCGACATGAGCGAAAGTTGGTCTTTCTATTTTGCGCGATTGCCGCGCTTCGCGTCTTCACGTTTTCCGCGGCGTTTCCGTTTTTCAACAATGTAGATGAGCAAGCGCATCTCGATTTGGTGATGAAATACGCGCGAGGCGACGTGCCACGCGGTTTAGGTCACTATTCTCCCGAATCAGCAAATGTCATCGCTTTGTACGGCACGCCAGAGTACTTTATCGCTCCGCAGCAGTTCGCGACGAACGATTTTCCGCCGCCAAACTGGACGTTGCCAGCTGAACAGCGCGAGAACGTCGTAGACAAGAATTCGTCATGGTGGCGATCCAATGAAAACCACGAATCAGGAGAGCCGCCACTTTATTATTTTATCGCTGGCTTGTGGCTGAATCTCGGCCGCATCATGGGGATTACGGGCGCGTGGCTGTTGTATTGGGTTCGCTTTTTGAACGTGTTCGCCGCCGCAGCTCTTGTCTGGGTCGGGTACGTTGCTGCGAAGTTCGTATTTCCCGATCGGCAATTCATACGTCTAAGCGTTCCGCTGTTGCTGGCAGTTTGGCCGCAGACCACTTTTTATTCAATACAAAGTGATTTGCTCTCTCCGCTCTGCTTTGGAATCGCTTTTATCGGTTTGATAGAATTTTTGCGGGCCGAGCCACCGACTCTGCCTCTGGCAATGTGGACTGGCCTTGCGCTCGCCGCGACCTGTCTGGCCAAGGCGACTAACATTTTACTCCTCTTGGTGCCCGGAATAGCCCTGATCTTCAAGATTCGACATCTGGCCCAAAGCAGAAAATCGCGCGCCGTTTTGATATCGGTCGCTGGATTGATGTTATCCGCGGTCGTCCCAATCGCTATTTGGTTTGTATGGAATTATCACACCTTCGGCGATCTTACTGCCACTGCCTCGAAAATTGAGTTCCTCGGATGGACTCGCAAACCGGTTAGCAATTGGTGGCCGCACCCAATCTTCACACTGAGTGGGGTAAAAGAGTTTTGGCCAGAATTAATGGCGAGTTTCTGGCGGGGCGAGTTCATCTGGCACGGCAAGCGACTCGCATGGCAAGCGATTGACGCGTTCTACTGGGTCTCTTCCACGCTCGCGGTTGGCCTCGCCGTGATCAGTCTGTTTCTGCGCTCAACCAAACTCACTGACTTTCAACGACAGGCTCTTTGGCTCGCAGTCTCAAGCTTCGCCGTTTTGGTGTTGTTAGTTGCGCTTTTATCAATGGCCTTCGACTTCGGGCTTTGCGTGTATCCGTCCCGTGAGCATCCGTTTTTCACTTCCGGAAGGCTGCTCAGCGGTGCAGCGGTTCCATTTTTCTTGCTTTACTCCCAGGCGATGGACTGCGCGTTTTTTTGGACTCCTCGGATCTGGCCTCGGATAATTTTAAGCGGAGCAATTGTGCTCTTCATCACAGTTTCGCAATTGACGGTTAACTGGCCGGCATTTTTCAGTCGCTACAATTTCTTTAGTTTGAATCAGGCCAACCACGAATAAACACGAATATCTTAACGGTGAGAAGAGCCCGCGAATCACACGAATAGAATCGCCGTTTCGCAAATCATCTATCCTAAATCCGGCAGCGCGCAGATAGCGCAGCGATCACGCAACATTCATTTTCCTTCGGCTGACAGAATCCGGCGTTGATTTCCGCGTATTTTTATTGCCGTCAATTCGCGTGATTTGCGGAAAACAATTCGTGTCAATTAGTGTCCATTCGTGGTTTTCGCCCGCTCAAAAAAAGTTTTAAAAAATTCAAAAAAAAGCTTGCCAGCCCCTGACGCGTTCATTAAACGGTGGGGTCGACGCGACAAATAGGTCCAGAAAGCCGTTCAAAAAAACTTTGAAAAAAGTGAAAAAAAAGCTTGTCAGGGCCGGAGAGATTTAATAAGCGTGTCAAAACCTAACCAAACCAATGGAGAAACTAATGACTAAAAACGTGCTAAATAAACTCGGATTTCTTGGTGTCGTCTGTGTGGCGGCCGTGGGATTTCCTCTAATTTTTGCATCAAGCGCATCCGCTCAGTTGCCGGCGCCGGCTGGCCCAGCAGAGCCGGGGACTCCGGCTAGTGAGGTCGAGCGCGTCATCGTGACCGGTTCAAACATTCCCACGGCGGAAGAGACCGGCCCGAACCCGGTGGACACCTACCGCCCGCAAGACATCGAGAAGCTGGGTATCCGTAATGCCACCGACCTGACTACGTTCATACCGCAAGAGGCCGGCGGCACCGTTAACCAGAACATTGCAAACGGCGGTGATGGTACCGTGCAATTGAACTTGCGCGGCCTGCTGCCAAAAGAGACGCTGATCCTGATCGACGGCAAGCGCATCGCGCAGGCCGCACTATTCGGCGGCTACGACATTCAGCTGATTCCCTTCTCGATGATCGATCACATCGACATCCTGAAGGACGGCGCCTCGGCTGTGTACGGAGCCGATGCCGTGGCCGGTGTGGTCAACTTCTTCTTGATCCATAAGTTCCGTGGGTTGGAGATCGGTGGCACGTACGGGAACACGAACCTCGGAGGCTCCAACGACATGGGTGAATGGGAAGCGTGGTTGAAAGCCGGCACCGGCGACGACAAGACCGACATCGTGGTGATCGCCGATTTCTACCAGCGCACCGGTGGCCTGTTCAGCCGCGACCGCGACATTTCCAGTAACGGGAATTTTGTTCCGTTTGGCGGATTCGACGTTCGCAGTGGCAACGAACCTGGCCGAGTGGCAGGTCAACGTTTGATTCCCAGGTTGTTTTTCAGCGGGAATTCTCCGACGCCGCATTCGTCTACCACCGTTGCGACTTCTCCATTTTATACTCCCCCGGGTGCGGTACCGGGAATTGTTAACGGTACGCCTGGCGATGGAAACTACCTGTTCTTTAACTTCGCCGCTTTCACGCCAGCGCTGCCTCCGGCAGATCGCCAGGTGTTCTACGGCTCGTTCACGCGTGATATCTGCGACAAGTACCTGACGGTATTTGCCGATTTCAAAATTGCGCGGTCGTTTTTCGATTCAGCCCTGGCGGCTGCTCCGTTTACGCCCGATCCGTTTAAGGCAGTGGACGCAGCGGGTAACACAACCAGCGTAGGGTTTAGCGCTGCCGGCATCAGTGTGCCAATTCAGAATGCGTTTAATCCGTTCACCGTCGGAGATACGACGCTGGCTATTAACGGTGTCCTAACACCCATAACTACCGGCGTCCGGTTCCGCGGTATCAACGATAGCGGTCTCAGAAGCGAGAAGTTTACTTACTGGGATATGCTTTTCGATGTTGGAATGAAGGGTGAGATGGGAGAATTTGGGGATTATTTCAAGACGTGGAACTGGGAGACGGGCTTCCGCTACTCTCGCAACGAAGGACAGGACTTGTCGCTGGGTGAGGTCAGCCAGCCTGGTCTGCGAGATGCGTTGATGGATACGAATCCACGCACGGCCTTTAATCCGTTCTTAGGTTTCTTTGGTCGCAATTCGAATGCGGCGATAAACAGGGTTTACGTAAATCTTCATAACACCGCCGAGTATGAGATGCCATTGGCTTACGCCACGTTTAACGGCGATCTGTTTAATCTGCCTGCCGGTCCAGTGTCGTTTGCGATCGGCGGCGAGTACTACGGGGAGAGATGGAATCGCAGGCCCGACTCACTCAATACGACGTTCCAAACCATCGGCTCAACTGATCGTGAAGGCGCGAGGGTGAACCGGGATGTTTGGTCGATCTACGAGGAAGTGCGGGTACCGTTTACCAGTCCCACATGGAACTTCCCTGGCTTCTATAGCTTCGAAGTTGACTTTGCCGAGCGGGAGCAGTGGTTCAGCCAGAACACTACGGCCGTGCTAAGTACGTCGTTCCCGGCAGCGCACACTACATACGACGCACAGAAGCCGAAAGTATCGGTACGCTGGCAGCCGGTCGATCCCAAGTATATCGGAGCGGTGACACTGCGTGGCAGTTATTCTGAAGCGTTCCACGCGCCGACGGTGCTCGAGCTCAATCCTGCCGGTTCGCAGAGCTTCCCGCTGGTTGTTGATCCAAATTCTACCCAGACTGAGCCGCAGATCGAGGAACGCCTTAGCGGAAATCCCTTTCTCCATCCGGAAACTGCCTATGAGTGGACTTACGGGATCGTGTACAGCCCGAAATGGCTCAAGGGTTTGACAGTAAGCGCGGATTGGTGGCACATCGACCTGCGCGACATTGTCGCGCCCCTCGGCGCGCAGTTCATTATCAACTCTACTGCGGCGCCAAACGGCGCGTCAGTCATTACAAACCCCGGCGGGACGCAGGTAACCCGTAGTGCCGGTACCAACCCGACTGGGGAGCCGGGGCCAGTCACACTCGTGCTCGACCCGAGCCAAAACATTTCGGGTGCGATTTTCGAAGGTCTCGACTACGAAGCGATCTATATCCTGGATTCGACGATCTTCGGCGGTGGAGATTTCGGTCGACTGACCACTACGATCAACGGCACCTACCTGTCCCGTGCTGAGCTTCAGCCTGCTCCCGGTACCAAGCGTTTCGGTATCGCTGGCGAATTCCTGCCTACATCATTCACATTGACCAGTTCGCTGCCGAGAAATCGAGCCAATTTCAGTATCTTCTACGATGGCCCGGCGGACACATGGTTGGGTGGCTTGGATGTTGGAGCAGTTGTTCACTGGATCGGCCAGTATGAAGATGACAACGTCTCTCTGGTCGGAACTTACGACGGCGGAACGCCCAAGCAGCAAACGCCGCGAACTGACCCTACCACCGGCCAAGACGGCCTACATGCGCGGAAAGTGGCGATGTGGACTACGTTCGACCTGATCTTAAACTATACGTTTAACTTCCCGGCGCCCGCTCCGGCCGAGGTCCCTGGATATGCTAAGGATGGCGGCAAGAACGTGAAAATGAAGGACGGCAAGGAGAAGAATGTCGTCCCGGTGTCCACGGCCGAGTACGGCTGCAGCAACTGGCAATGGTGGCTTAACAACACCACGGTTACACTTGGTATGCAGAACGTAACCGACGAAGACCCGCCATTCGTGGCCGGCAACTTCGAGAACGGCTACGACGAGTCACTAACCACGATCAAAGGCCGGTTCTGGTACGTCGGGCTAAAGAAGCGGTTCTAAAAATCAGCTAATACAATTCACAGCGGCCGGGCTTGTAACGAGCCCGGCCGTTTTGCTTTCTGAGTGTACGGTCGCAGTTCGGCAGCGTTGTTTGCCGGATAGAATTTGTCGAGATCAGCAAAGTAGATATTCTCGGGCAACGGCTCGTTGGCTTTGGCAGCGACGAGCGGTTGGGAAATCGCCGCTTGTTGAACGCTCACCCGGCTTTACTTGTGATACGGCAGGCCGAGCTCATAAAGTGCGATTTCATCCCTAAGCGCGTTGGCCAAAACAGAGTTGCTCCGCCTCTCGGCTGCTTGCAGAGCCTGCCGAGCAGTTTCTTTCGCCTCACCGAAATGGCCAGCTTCAGCGAACGCAGCGGCAAGGGTTCGGAGGTAATTGGGATCTTTGCCGCGGGAGAGTCGGACAGCCTCTTTCGCGAGCTCGATTGCCCGATTTCCATCGCGAATTGAAGCATCAGGAGAGGTCGCGAGGAGCCAGGCCAAATTGTTACGGCCCAGCGGGTCCTGCGCGGACATCTGCGCTGCACGCTCGTACTCCGCGATCGCAACCTTCTGTGATCCTGCTCGTAGAAACGCGTCGCCCAGCAGGGCATGAAAAACTGCGTCGTGTGGCTGTGTCCCAAGCGCCTTCTCCCATTGGGCCATCGCATCGTCGATTTGGCCCTGCTGAAACAGAAGGTTGCCAAGGTTGAGATAAGGATCGCCATAATCAGGTCGCATGCTTATTGCCTTGTGATGATGGCTGATCGATTCATTGATGAGGCCTCTTTGGGCGAGAATAGCGGCGAGACTATTTTCGATGAGTGCGCCACCAAAGTTGTAATAAGGGGCAGCGGTGCGAGCGCGAATCTTCAATGCGGTCTCGAAGTGCGAGCGCGCGCTGTCCAATTCGCGGCGTTGCAAGAACAGATTACCGAGATTGTTATGCGCTACGTCGTTGTCACCCGTGACAGTCAACGCGTGGTTCCAGAGCGCCTCGCTATTTTTCCAATACGACGTTTGCACAAACGCACGCCAGCTCAACACGATGACGATCATTACAGACGTCGCGGCGCAGAGCAGCGTGTACTCGCCGCTTCGGTTGCGTTCACGACGCGTTATGGACAGTATCAGGTCTGGAATGCCCCAAGCGATAACGACATACAAACCGATTTGCGGCAGGTAAGTATACCGATCCGCGCGCGCTTGTTCGCCGGCCTGCACGAGCCCAATCACCGGAACAAGCATTCCCACATACCAAAACCAGCCGGTGAAAACGTACGGTCGTTCTTTCCGCCAATGAATTGCGAGCAGGGTGATTGCGATGAGAAATGCAATTGCCAAAAGAACCTGCCAGAGAGCCAGCTGATCATTGGGGTGAGGATAGAAAGCTGCCAGGCGGACGGGCCAGAACATCTGCCAGATGTAGGCCACATAGCTGACAACAGCATTGTTGAATCGCCATGTGAATGGCAACTGATTCTTACTTCCCGCACTTTGGAGGTGTGTCAGCCAAGTCAGTACGGACGAAACAGCAGACAGTGCGAACAAAGGAATTTTTTCCGTTATGAGGCGGCTGACGATCGGCCACTGACTTCTGATCATCGGTTTCCCTCTCCCCTTTCCAAATCCGGGAGCTCTGATTCTGCTGAGGGGCCAGTAATCTAACAGCAGAAGAACGAATGGAAGGGTCACCAGCATCGGTTTCGACATCAGACCGAGAGCGAACATGAGCAGGACTAGCAGGTAGGATGTCCGTGAAGGGGCGTGGACATAGCGTGTGTAGGCGCCGAGGGTTAGCATGAAGAAGACGGCGCTTAACACGTCCTTGCGCTCGGAGATCCACGCCACCGATTCCACGTGCAACGGATGAATTGCGAACAGCGCTGCAACAAAACCGCTTCGCCACAAGCTCCCAGTCATTTGCTGCAACGCGAGAAACAGGAGGATGACGGCTATCGTGTGCAAAAGAACATTGGTGAAATGATGCCCGCTAGCGTTTAGCCCGTACAGCTGGCAATCCAACATGTGCGAAATGGTCGTGATGGGGTGCCAGTTACCGGCTATTATGTGGGTAAAGCCCCAAGCGATCCCTCCCAGCGACAGCCCTGCGGCGACGTCTCTATTCCCATAGACGTACTCTGGGTCGTCGAAGCTGACGAATTGATGTCCCAGGGTTTGGCCGAAAACCAACCACGTGATCGCGGCAAGGACAGCACAAATCCCAATCGCTACTAGGCGCTTTGAGGCTGTTGACGGGGTGGAAATGCGCTTTGCCATTCCGCAGACTAGATCGACCATGTGTAGCGCACGCCATTAGGTGAATCAAATTACGGCAGATGATCTTTCCCGATTGCTGTGGCGTTGCGTGGACCCTTGAGTCTGTGTCGCTCGAACTCACACTGGTTGATCTTCGTGCTAACGTCTCATGAAAGTGATAAGCTGAAGCTTGTCGACCGCCTTACGACACTCGAAATGACCTGGAGCGTTAGCTAATGACGATGCCCACGACGCCGGCCATTGTTAGGGGACCGCCAGACTTACAGAGATTGTCGCGGCAAAGAGAATGGCTTTGGGCGTTCCTTCTAATCGCCCTCGTTTTTGTCTCCTACGCTCGAGTCTTTAATGCCGGCTTCATTTGGGATGACGAATCACATCTGACTAGAAACCCCTGTATTGTTGGTCCGCTGGGGTTGAAAGAAGTTTGGACCAGCGCGCAGGCGGTCTATTACCCGCTGGTGCTGACGACTTTTTGGACTGTGCACAAGTTCGCCGGCCTTTCGCCCTGGCCATACCACCTTCTGAATGTGTTTTTGCACGCCGGATCGGCTGTCTTGCTTTGGCAGGTCTTGCGACAACTAAATGTTCGCGGCGCTTGGCTGGGAGCGGCGCTATGGGCTCTGCATCCCGTGATGGTCGAATCAGTCGCCTGGGTAACCGAGCTGAAAAACACGCAATCGGGCTTCTTTTATCTGTTGTCGATCTTCTGTTTTTTGAAATCGGACGCCGCAATCCAAGGGCGGGCGATCTCCAGTTCGCCACTGCGTCGGAGTGGAGACCGCCGCTCTTTGCTTTTTGCCTCGTCTTTAGTCTTCTTCATCCTGGCGACTCTAAGCAAGCCTTCTGTGGTCATGTTGCCTGTGGTCCTTTTGCTCTGTATCTGGTGGCGAACAGGACGGACCCACCAGCATGATGTTCTGGCGCTTGCCCCGTTTGTGTTAATGTCCGCACTTGCCAGCGTCTGGACGATCTTCGAACAGAAGTTCCATGCTGGCGCAATTGGCACTGAGTGGGCGCAGACCTGGCCGGAGCGGCTTATCATCGCAGGGCGCGCGATATGGTTTTACCTGGCAAAGCTGATATGGCCGCATCCGCTCATCTTCATCTATCCACGGTGGCAGATTGATTCGTCCCAGGTAACGGCTTATTTGCCGCTCCTCGCGGCAATAGGTGGGTTGCTTGCCTTGTGGTTGAACCGCGCAAAATGGAGCCGCGCCGTATTCTTTGCCGCGACATACTATGTGGTTTCGCTGTTTCCTGTGCTTGGATTTTTCAGCGTCTATTTCTTTCGCTACTCGTTTGTGAGCGATCATTTTCAATATCTGGCGAGCATGGGGCCGCTGGCATTAGCTGGCGCAGGCGTCGTAGCTGCTGTAGGGCGTTTCGATGAAACGCCATCCCGCTTGGCGTCTGACACAGACGCCCTACAATTTTCTGGTAACATCGCCGCAGTTAGATCGAAATCGCTTTTACTTCTGACAACCGCGGGAACGTGCCTTCTGTTGCTTGGTGTTCTGACATGGCGACAAAGTGCCATTTACCACAATCTTGTCACCCTGTATACAGCGACGCTGACAAGGAATCCCGGTTGCTGGATGGCTCATTACAATTTGGGCATCACTCTCAACGAACAGGGCGACACTGATGGGGCGATTAGTCATTATCGCGAGGCGGTTGAGCTGTGGCCAGGTTATGCGGAAGCGCATTACAATCTAGGCCGGCTTCTTGTACAGAAGGGTCAGGTCGACGAAGCTATAACTCATTACGAGAAAGCACTGGAAATAAATCCTGCTGATGCAGAAGCACACAACAACCTTGGCGCTGCGCTTTTTGCGACCGGTCGTGTAGATGAGGCCATTGCTCATTATCGGAAGGCGCTCACAATCCGGCGAGATTACGCCGATGCCTCCTGCAATCTGGCAAGTGCGCTTCTTTCCAACGGTGATTTAGATGGTGCCATCGCTTATTACTCAGGCTGCCTCGCGGTATCACCAAATCAGGTCGAGGCTCAGTACAATCTTGCGACCGTCTTGCTTCGAACAGGCCGGACGGATGAGGCGATGGCTCATTACCAAAAAGTCCTCGAGTTGAGCCCGAACAATGCGGATGCTCGCGCAAATTTGGGAAGCGTGTTTCTTGCCAAAGGCCGCGTCCGAGATGCAATTGCTCAGTACAGAGATGTGCTTCGTATTACGCCTGATAACATGACTGCCCAGAGCAATCTTGCATGGCTGCTGGCGACAGCTGCCGACCCATCGCTTCGAAATGGATCAGAGGCCGTCCTTTTGGCCGAACGCGCAGAATCTGAAGGCTCTCGGAGCGAAAATCATCCGATTGTTTTACGCATCCTTGCTGCGGCATACGCCGAGACCGGCCGCTTTGTTGAGGCTAAGAAAACCGCTGAACAGGCATTGCAAGCGGCGCAGATCCAGGGGAACTCCACCTTGTCCAGCGCTCTCCGGGACGAAATCTCGCTTTACGACCTTGGTTTACCGTACCATAAGGAGGCGAGATGACCTCATGTGCCCGACTCTTTATCGCGAGCCATACAACGCTGTGAGTTAATCGCCGGCAGATGTTCGTCGAAGCGGAGCCTGCTGGCGATAGAGCAAAGCGTCTCCTTCGAGAAGATCCGCCAGACTGGTTTTCCCCTGTACCCTGGCAATGGCTACACCTTGTTGTATCACCGCGATGGCGTTAGAGAAACGGCCGGTTTCTGCATAAGCGGCGGCGAGCGTCCGAAAAAAGAGGGGTTCTCTACCACCTGAGACGGATACCGCCTGCTGTGCCAGTTCGACCGCCTTTGCGCCGTCCCGGATCGAGGCATCACTTGATGTTGCCAGCAGCCAGGCAAGGTTGCTACGAGAATGCGGATCTTCGGGCGCTAACGCCACTGCCTGGCTGTACTGCGCGATCGCCTCCTTCACGGCACCTTTGCGCAGAAACGCGTTACCAAGGCCGGTATGAGCATCCGCGTCGTTGGGTTGTATTTGAAGGGCCTTCTCAAAGTCAGCCATTGCTTCGTCGATCCTCCCCTTTGCATAAAGAACATTTCCACGATTGTAATAGGCTTCTGCGTAATCGGGTTGCAGGTTTATCGCTTGTTCGAAGTGGGCCATCGCTTCATCGGGTTGCCCTTTTCTCGCCAGAGCGTCTCCGAGATTCATTTCTACAAACGCGGTACCCATTTTGTAATGAGGGTCTAACTTACCGGACCTGATTTTCGATGCGGCCTCAAAATGTGACATCGCTTTGTCCAGTTCACCGCGGTCAACGCAGAGGTAGCCGAGATTATTGTGGGCAAAATCGTTATCGGTGGTGACGGCGAGAGCATGTGTCCAAAGCGTCTCGCTGTTTCGCCAGTACGAGGTTTGAGTGAAGGCCGTGCATGCCAGGGCGGTGACGATCACTACGATGCCTGCGGTAGCTACACCACGCCATAATCTGACCTGACCCACTGCAGCTACCTCGCCAGCAGCCCAAACTGCGATCAGAAACAAACCGATAGAAGGAAGGTAGGTATAACGGTCGGCATGGCCTTGTTCACCAACCTGAACAAGCCCAATCACTGGAACCAGCATAATAAGGTACCAAAACCAACCGGTAAACAGATAAGGTCGCTTTTCTCGCCAAACGATTGCCGCAAAAGTGATGGCGAGGAGGAATGCAATCGTGAGAACAACCTGCCAGGTTGCCAAAGTATCATTTGGATGAGGATAAAAAACGGCGAGGCGCGTCGGCCACAATGTTTTCCAGGCGTAGACAACGTAAGTCGTGACTGCATTCTCTGCCCGCCAGAGAAACGGCAACGGAGGCAGCGCGCCAACGGCGCGTTTTTGCAGCACAAATGTGACGATACCGACGCCGGCGGAAAAGATGAGCAAGGGAATCTTTTCCAGAAAAAGCCGTCGTATGATGCGCCTTTGATTGTCTGAGTGCAGGATTTTCGCTTTCCCTCTTGTGGAGGAGATTTGCTCAAAACGACGGAGCGGCCAGTAATCCAAAAGGAGAAGGACAATCGGGACGGTTACCAGCATGGGCTTGGACATAAGTCCTGCCACGAACAGGGCGGTCACCACGAGATAGCGCGTTATCGACGACGCCCGTGCGTAACGAACGTATGCGTCCAGCATGAGGAAAAAGAAAACTGCGCTCAGAACGTCTTTTCGCTCGCTCACCCACGCGACCGACTCGACGTGCAGCGGGTGAACGGCAAATAGTGCAGCGACAATGGCACTCTTCCAAAATGCGCCGGTCATCTGCCGCAGTGCACGAAACAGCAGGAGCGCGGCGATGGTATGCAGCACCACGTTGGTAGCATGATGGCCGCCAGCGTTTAAGCCGTATAGCCCACAATCCAACATATGTGAGAGGGTCGTTAACGGATGCCAGTTGCCAGCGTGCGGGCTGGTAAAGGCGGCTGCTATCCCTTTTAGCGTCAGGCCGGCCCGAATGGCCGGGGCGTTGTAGACGTATATATCGTCGTCGAAATTAACGAAGTTGTAATGAATTGTCTGACTGAATACGGCCAGACTAAGCCCGGTAAGGAGCAGGTATATACCGACAGTTATACTGCGCCTGTGAACGCCGCGTGGTAATTCACGTGGTCGGCGGTCCGGTTGTCGCTTCCTTTTATTCGCTATGGGGCGACGAGCTGGCATTTGTTAGGCTCGAGTCCCGGAGCGGCTGCTGTTCCCGGTAAAGCGCGATGTGTGCCTGCAGTTCGGTAGCGAGACCAGAGTTCCCCTGGCTATTGGCTAATTCGACGCCGCGCTGCGCGGTCTGGATTGCGTCCACGAATCGGCCATTCTCTGCATATGCCGCCGCTAACGTGCGGAAGAGTATTGCGATTCTGCCTCCCGAGATGCGTACGGCTTGCTCTGCCAGTTGGACTGCTTTGGCGCCATTTCGAATCGACTGGTCTGGTGAGGTGGCAAATACCCAGGCGAGATTGCTCATCGCGTTTCCATTGTCGGGTTCAACCGACAACACCTTCTGCCACTCTTCGACGCCTTCTTGCACACTGCCTTGCTGCACAAGAACGGTGCCCACGATATTGTGGACCTCCATGTTGTCGGGTTGTAGGTCGAGTAATTTACGGTAGTGAACTAGCGCGTCGGCTACCTGGCCCTTTTGAAGGAGCGCCTTGGCAAGATTCTCATGGGCAGGGCTGTTATCTGGCCGAAGATCCACGGCTGATTGCAGGAGCGAGATAGCTTCGTCCAGCTTACCTTTCCCCAAAAAGACGATCCCGAGATTATTTTCAGCCACATCGTTGTTTGTGGTTACGGCAAGTGCATGCCTGAATAATGTTTCGCTATCGCGCCAGTACGACGTCTGAACCCATGCGCAACAGCTCAAAGCGGCGATGACAACTATTGCAGCAGTGCTCAAAGTTGCGCGTTGATGTCGATACAAAGCAGTCAAGTCGGTCACTGCCCAGGTGGCTGCTATGTATAAGCCAATCTGAGGTAAATACGTGTATCGATCAGCGCGACCCTGCCATCCGACTTGCACCAGTCCGATCACCGGGACAAGCATTCCCAGATACCATAACCAACCCGTAAGCAGGTACGGTCGCTGTTTTCGCATTACGATGGCGGCCACCGTGATACCCATTAGAACGAGTAGACAGCAGACGATTTCCCAAAGCGGTAGCCGGTTCTCCGGATGCGGGTAGAACACTGAGAGGTTTACCGGCCAGAGCATTTGCCAGATGTAAAGGACATAGCTGACTACCGCGTTGTTGATGCGTTCCAATATCGGTAACTCCTCGGTCTGGCCGACCGCCCCTTTCTGAACAAGAAACGTAATGACACTTGAAACAGCCGACAGCGCGATCAATGGGATTTTCTCCGCGACGCGCTTCCACAATTGACCTTTGATTCTATCGAGAGGCCAGTAGTCCAGAAGTAAGAGCACAAAAGGCAATGTTACGAGCATCGGCTTAGACATGAGTCCACAGGCGAACAGGAATACCACAACCAGATAAGCTCTGACCCGAGGCAAACGCGCATAATAATGTAAGAAGACACCGCTGAGCACATCCTTTCGTTCTGCAATCCAGGCAACCGATTCGACACGCAACGGATGAATTGCGAACACCGCCGCAACAAAAGCGCTTCGCCAAACCGCTCCGGTCATCTGTTGCAGCGCAAGAAAAAGGAGCATCGCCGTCAGGGTATGGAGGAGAACGTTCGTAAAATGATGCCATCCTGCCTTCAAACCATGTATCTGGCAGTCGAGCATGTGCGAAATGGTTGTCAGCGGATGCCAGTTCAAAGAGTGAATATGACTGAATGCCCAGGCAATACCGCTGATGCTAAGACCACGTGTTATTTTCGTGTTCTCATAAACGTAATGCGGATCATCGTAATTAATGAAGTCGTGCCAGAGCGTTTGGCTAAAAACAAGCCATGTCAGACCCGCCAAAGCGATGCAGATGCCGATGCTAAACCACCAGCGGTTGACTTTAGGTGGGCTTATTGATTGAGCTCTGAGCCGGTGCATGCGCTGCGTTCGAAAGAATGAGGAAGCACGAATGCCGAATGGCGAAGGAAATCCAAATGGAGAAACCCGAAAAGACTCGAAGGCTGTCGTGCGTGTTTTTGCCACTCGAGCTTCGTCATTAATTCGTCATTCGTCATTTTCTTAGGATTTCCTCTCGTAAATCAAAATGTATTTTCCCAGCTGTGGCACCGATTGTGGTATGTTATCAAAATAATAGTCTGTTTTGCCTGGCGCCAAGATGTTCACGAAACCTGCAACAGTATAGTTTTGTGCCGTGTATTCGTTTGCCCAGGTAAGAATTGACCGGTCAGACTCGGGACGCCCCAACCATGAATAAAAGACTACCACGGAGACCAGATACTTTGGAGAAGTGCCTTCGATCTCGCGAATCATCTCCTGTTGCATCTGCTGCGCGTACTTTTGCGGTTCCATCAAGCTGTAAGTGTAAATATATCCGGTCGCCGAATGGCGCTGTGAATAAAAATAAATCTGCGGCTCCGATCCCAACACTGCGATTGAATCATCCGGGCTTGTATGTTGCCGCAGGTAGTCTGCAACCTTGACGGACTCGACGAATGGATTCTCGGGGTAAATGAGCCGGCAGGCGTCAACCGGAGAAACCCCAAAAAAGATTTGTTTGTCCCCTAGCATTGGCAGGCTTAGGGCTGTGCCAAGCAGAAAGAGTGGGATTAATCTAACCAAAGCGATTTGGCCAGTCAAAAGATCGGACAGTTTGGCCATTACAACGCCGACGAGGAGTGAGACTGCTGGCAGAATCATGATAAAGTAATGAGGCCGAAAATAGAGATCCTGGCATACCGCTAAAGCAGAGGATGCGAGCAGGCCGAACAAAAAACCTGTTCTGGCGCGGTTCTTCCTGTCCAAAAGTCCGACTACCAAGCCCAGTCCAGCCAATGTCCACAACATCCAGCCGGCTCCAATCGCTTCGGTTATGCTATGAACAGAAACCTGCGCTGCTCGCGACAAAGGCCATCTGCCGCTGGATATTTCGCCGATAAGGAAACTGCCATACTGAGTAGCATAGCTGACTGTCCAGAACCAGAATTTATCGAGGACTCCTGCGTGCCACAGAATGAGACACGTTATCCCAAGTGGGCTAATTGCGGCGATCCAGAAGATCAGGTTTCGCAGAAGAATTCTCTTCAGGGTAAGTCG
>Ga0193707_1000227_pt1 | contig 17817 bp, 14 predicted proteins | sample U3c2metaG_FD_143043 | JGI IMG/M metagenome (GOLD analysis project Ga0193707, IMG submission 143043) | Soil microbial communities from a riparian zone of the East river system, Colorado, United States - U3c2 | ecosystem: Environmental > Terrestrial > Soil > Riparian zone | place: USA: East River... | reverse complement strand
GTTCGGATTTTGGTCAATAGCGCAGTAACCACAAAAAAGGCCCGACTGCGATCCAGTCGGGCCCTCTTTTATCAAAAAACGGGTTTTACTTCTTGTCGTCGACGATCTCGTAGTCAGCCTCGACCACATCATCAGGCTTGCCGCCTGGCTCCGCGCCGGCGGTCGCGCCAGCGGGCTGACCAGCTTCCGGTTGCGCGCCGGCCTGTCCCTGCTGCTGGTAGAACGCCTGGCCGGCCTCGCTGAACACCTTCGTCAGCTCTTCCTGGGCCGCGCGGATCTCGGTCATGTCGTCGCCCTTCAGCGCCTTGCGGGCCCTCTCGACGGCGGCATCGACTTTGGCTTTCGTGTCCGGAGTGACCTTGTCGCCCCACTCCTTCACGTTCTTCTCGACCTCGTAGGTCATCGAATCGAGGCGGTTTCTGGCGTCGATCGCCTCTCTCGCCTTCTTGTCCTCGGCGGCGTTCTTCTCCGCGTCCTTGACCATGCGATCGATCTCGCCGTCGGAGAGTCCGCTCGAAGCTTCGATGCGGATCTTCTGCTCCTTGCCCGTGGCCTTGTCCTTCGCGGTCACGTGGAGAATTCCGTTGGCGTCGATGTCGAACGTCACTTCGACCTGCGGCATCCCGCGTGGTGCGGGTGGAATTCCGGTGAGCTGGAATTTGCCGATGGTCTTGTTGTACGTCGCCAGCTCACGCTCGCCCTGTAGAACGTGGATCTCAACCGTCGTCTGATTGTCGTCAGCCGTCGAGAAGGTCTCGCTCTTCTTGGTCGGGATCGTGGTGTTGCGCGGGATGAGAACCGTCGTGACTCCACCCAGCGTCTCGATGCCAAGCGAGAGCGGAGTGACGTCGAGCAGCAGAACATCCTTCTGCTCGCCGGTGAGAACGGCGCCCTGGACCGCGGCGCCGATCGCCACGACTTCGTCCGGGTTGACGCCCTTGTTCGGATCCTTGCCGAAGAACTTCTTGACGATTTCCTGGATCTTCGGAATGCGCGTCGAGCCTCCGACCAGAAGCACTTCGTCGATCTCGTTCGGCTTGATTCCGGCGTCCTTGAGCGCCTGTTCCATCGGGGGAATCGTGCGCTGAATCAGGTCGTCCACGAGCTGCTCGAACTTCGCTCTGGTGAGCGAATAGTTGAGGTGCTTGGGCCCGCTCTGATCGGCGGTGATGAAGGGGAGATTTATGTCAGTAGTCTGAGTGGTGCTTAGTTCCATCTTCGCCTTCTCGCCGGCCTCCTTGAGGCGCTGGAGCGCCATCGGATCCTTGGAGAGATCGATCGCCTGGTCGCGCTTGAACTCGGTCACGAGCCAGTCGATGACGCGCTGGTCGAAGTCGTCGCCGCCAAGGTGGGTGTCACCATTGGTCGACTTCACTTCGAACTGACGCGACCCTTCGACGTCGTACAGCTCGAGGACCGAGATGTCGTAGGTACCGCCGCCGAGATCGAACACAGCAACCTTTTCATCTTTCTTCTTGTCGAGGCCATACGCGAGTGCGGCGGCCGTCGGCTCATTGATGATGCGCAGCACGTCGAGGCCAGCGATCTTGCCGGCGTCCTTGGTCGCCTGGCGCTGCGAGTCGTTGAAGTACGCTGGAACGGTGATGACTGCCTTTTCGACCTTATAGCCGAGGTAGTCCTCAGCGGTCTGCTTCATCTTCTGGAGAATCATCGCCGAGATCTCGGGCGGAGAGTAGCGCTTGCCCTGGACTTCGACCATCGCGACATCGTTAGGTCCGGCAACGACCTTGTATGGAACGCGCTTAATCTCTTCGGTGACTTCCGACATCTTGCGCCCCATGAAGCGCTTGATCGAGAAGACTGTATTCTGGGGATTGGTTACCGCCTGTCTCTTCGCGATCTGACCAACGAGCCGCTCGCCGTCCTTGGTGAATCCGACGACCGAGGGCGTGGTCCGTCCACCTTCCGCGTTCGGGATGACGACGGGGTCTCCGCCCTCCATCACCGCGACGACCGAGTTGGTGGTCCCGAGGTCGATCCCAATTACTTTATCTGCCATCTCTGAATTCTCCTGGCCTTTTAGCCGCTACCGCGTCTGTCATTTTGCTGAATTTCGCTGAGCGCTCTTTCCGCGCCGCACTGGTCTTAGGCAAGCGAGAGGCCGCTTATTTCTGCCATAACGGCGGTGTCTCTGAACGATTGGGCGGGCCTGGACGGTCAACTTGCCCGACAATGCGAAAACCCGAGTAACTTTCCAGCCCAGTGATTCCACTCAGCGACGAGCTTCCGACTGTCCGCACGCCATGGATGACTTATGCCATCCTGGCTGCAATGTTCCTGACCTGGATATTCGTGCAGGGAGCCGGGTTCGATCAGCAGGCGCTCGCCTCGAGCGTTTGCAACCTCGGAATGGTTCCGGGGGAGCTCACGCACATGGCCCCACTGGGAGAGGCAGTGCCCTTTGGGCGCGGAGTCGGCTGCAGCGTCGACAATGACCCGATCAACATCCTCACGCCGCTCATCTCAATGTTTCTGCACGGAGGCTGGGGACACATTCTGGGCAATGCCCTTTTCTTCTGGGTCTTCGGCAACAACATCGAAGACAGCCTCGGTCACTTCCGGTTTCTCGTGTTCTATCTCGTGTGCGGCCTGGCGGCGGCGGTCGCGCACATCCTTGCACAACCAGCTTCCCCGCTTCCGACTGTCGGCGCGTCGGGAGCCATCTCCGGAATTCTGGGTGCGTACCTGGTGCTCTATCCCAAGGTCCGCGTCAACATGCTGTTCTTCTTCGTCATCTTTTTCAAGGTGATTCCCATTCCCGCCTGGATGGTTCTGATCTGGTGGTTCTTCTGGCAGATCGTCGCGGCGCTGCCAGAGCTGACGAATGGTGCCGACCTCAGCGGTGGAGTGGCCGTCTGGGCCCATGTCGGCGGATTCGTAACCGGCGTTCTGCTGGTGAAGCTGTTCGAAAACCGCAGATTGGTGATCCGGCGCACGGCGCCGCGCCTTTCGGGCTAATTGGTAGCTCGAAAGTCGGGGTCTGGATAGATTCCCGCCGACCCTGGTTCGAAGGGACGCCTCGAGTTTTTGGACTTTCATGGAGATGGCGCTTTGCGGATTCTTCCTCGCGACGAAAAGTTCTACGACCTGTTCACCGAGCTCGCGAAGAGGCTGACTGCCTCGGCGACCATTCTTCAGGAGATGTTTCAGGATCCGACGCACCTCGACGCGAAAGTCATCGCCATCAAGGGGCTGGAGCACGAGGCGGATAACCTCACCCACGACATCATCGATCGCATCGATCGGACTTTCGTGACTCCGTTCGACCGCGAGGACATCCACGCCCTTGCGTCGGAGCTGGACGATGTGATCGACCTCATAGATGGCACGGCGCGCCGAGCTCAGATCTTTCGGGTGCAGAAGGCGCGGCCCGCGGCGGTCGTGCTGGCGGAAGTGCTGGCACGCGCCAGCTGCGCCGTAGAGGAAGGGGTGCGCGAGATGAAGAACGTGAAGCAGGTATTCGCGATCAGCGAGAAGCTGAAGGTGCTCGAGGAGGAGGGCGACGCGGTCTATCACGAGGCAATGGGGAAGCTTTTCGCCGAGGGCGGCGATGCGCTCGAGGTCATCAAGTGGAAGGATCTCTACGATAAGCTCGAGGATGCGCTCGACCAGTGTGAGGATGTCGGCAATGTGCTGCAAAGCATCGCACTGAAGAACGCGTAGTGATCTATTACGTCGTCGCGATCGTTCTGATCGCGTTTGTATTCGACTTCATAAATGGCTTTCACGACTCGGCGAATTCGATCGCCACGATCGTGGGCACCCGCGTTCTCAGCCCTCTGGCCGCGGTCGTCTGGGCGGCGTTCTTCAATTTCACCGCCGCGTTCACCGCCGGCGAGCTCGTGGCCAAAGCGATCCAGACGGGAATCATCCGGACGGACATCGTCACGCCGAACGTAATTCTCGCCGGGTTGTTGGGCGCGATAATGTGGAATCTCATCACCTGGTTTTACGGGATTCCGTCGAGCTCCTCCCACGCGTTGATCGGCGGTTATGCTGGGGCGGGAGTGGCGAAGGCTGGCTGGAGCGCGATCACCTGGGGCACCAAGTGGGTGCAGACGTTGTCCTTCATCGTCATCTCCCCGCTCGTCGGAGGGCTCGCCGGTTTTCTTTTGATGGTCGCCGTCTACTGGACGTTCAAGAACATGGGACCAGCGCGCGTTGACCGATTTTTCCGGACCATGCAGCTGGTGAGCTCGGCGTTCCTTTCACACGCCCACGGTGCGAACGATGCTCAGAAGACGATGGGGATCATCGTCGGCCTGCTGGTCTCCGTGAAGCCGCTGACGGCGGCACAAACTGGATTCCTTCACCACCTTTACGTTTCGGGCGATGGGATTCCGCTTTGGGTGAAGATGGGCGCCTACACCGCGATTTCACTCGGCACACTCTCGGGCGGGTGGAGGATCGTACACACCATGGGATCGCGCATCACGCGACTGCGCCCGGTGAGCGGTTTCGCCGCCGAGACGGGCGGCGCGATCGCTATCACTGTGGCGACACACTACGGAATTCCGGTGAGCACGACGCACACGATTGCCGGGTCGATCATCGGCGCCGGCGCGACCTACCGGTTCTCGGCGGTGCGGTGGGGCATTGCGCAGAGAATCGTCTGGGCCTGGATCATCACGATCCCCGCGTCGGCGCTCGTCGCGGCGCTCAGTTACTGGGCGCTGGCTGCAGTCGGCCTTCGTTGAAGCGATCTTCCTCGTGGTGGTGCTTGATCTGCTTGCCCTCCGCCAGGTAGACCGCGTCTTCGCCAATGTTCGTGGCCAGGTCGGCGATTCTCTCCAGATTGCGCCCCACCAGTAGAAGCTCGAGACAGGGCGTGATGGTCTTGGCGTCGGCCATCATGTGAGTGAGGAGGACCCGGAAAACGGAATCGTGCAGCGAGTCGACCACATCGTCGTCCTTGCAAACCTTGCGGCCTAGCGCTCCGTCGGCGCGGATGAACGCATCGAGTGACTCGCCCAGCATCTTGCGCGCCCTCCTTGCCATTACCTCGATCTCGGGAATCCGGATATTCACCTTGGGCATGTCGGCCAGGCGCAGGGCGGATTCGGCGATGTTGACCGCGTGATCTCCGACGCGCTCGAGGTCGTTGGACACCTTGATCGCGCCGATGATGAAGCGAAGGTCGCGCGCCATCGGCTGCTGTAAAGCCAGTAGCTCCACCGCCGCCTGTTCCACTTCTATCTCCAGCCGGTTCAGCTCGGGATCCCCGTCGATCACGAGCTGCGCCTTGACGCGATCGCGGCTCATCAGCGCTTCGACGGCGATGTCGGTGCGCTCCTCTGCCGTTGACGACATGCCGAGCAGCGTCTCCTTGAGCGAAGAAAGCTGATCGTGAAAGTGCCTGAATCCTGCGGCGCTCGAGTCGGGTGTCATCCAAATCTCCCAGTGATGTATGCTTCGGTGCGTTCCTCTCGCGGGCTCGTGAAGATCTGCTCCGTCGGGCCGAACTCGACGAGCTCGCCTGTAAAAAAGAACGCGGTGTATTCAGACGCTCTTGCCGCCTGTTGCAGATTGTGCGTCACGATGATGATCGTCAACTCCCGCTTCAGCTCGTAGACGAGCTCCTCGATCCTTTGGGTGGAGCTTGGGTCGAGTGCGCTCGCCGGCTCGTCGAGGAGGAGCACTTCGGGCTGATTGGCCAGCGCGCGGGCGATACAAACGCGCTGCTGCTGGCCCCCGGAGAGGCCGAGCGCGGATGTACGGAGCCTGTCCTTCACCTCGTCCCAGATTGCCGTGCGTCTGAGCGAGCGCTCCACGATTTCATCCAGCGATGTTTCGTCCGCGATCCCGTTGATGCGCGGGCCATAGGCGACGTTCTCGTAGATGGATTTTGGAAATGGATTCCAGCGCTGGAACACCATCCCTACCCGCTGCCTGAGAGCAACGACGTCGAGCGACGGCTCGTAGACGCTGTTTCCATCGAGACAGAGATCGCCCTCCTGGCGCACACCAGGAATGAGATCGTTGAGCCTGTTGATCGATCTCAGGAACGTCGATTTTCCACAGCCGGATGGTCCGATGAAAGCGGTCACGGATCGTGGCGGCACCTTCATCGTAATGTTCTTGAGCGCCTGCTTCTTACCGTACCAGAACGAGAAGTTGCGCGCCTCGATGGTACCGACTGTATCTGGCACAGCCGGCGCCGGTGGCGCTACCTGAGCGACGGCGGTCATCCGAACCGTCCCGTAATGTATGACTCAGTCCGAGGATCCTTGGGCGCCGTGAAAAGCTCCCTGGTGGACGCGAATTCGATCAGCTCGCCCATGAGCAGAAATGCGGTGCCGTCCGAAACGCGCGCGGCCTGCTGCATGTTGTGCGTGACGATTACCACCGTGACAGTCTTCCGCAGGTCGTACACGAGCTCCTCGACCTTCTGGGTGCTGAGCGGATCGAGGGATGCAGTGGGCTCATCCAGCAAGATTACGCGCGGTCTCGTGGCAAGCGCCCGCGCGATGCAAAGCCGCTGCTGCTGGCCGCCCGAGAGGGCCATCGCGCTTTCGTCGAGCTGGTCCTTAACCTCGGCCCACAGTCCCGCGCGCTGAAGCGCCTCCTCGACAATTTCGCTCGTTGCCCCCCTCGACGCGTGGCTCTTCGAATCGACGCGCAGACCCGCGGCGACGTTCGCGCGAATCGACATCGTGGGGAAGGGAGTGGGCCGCTGGAACACCATCCCGACGTGACGGCGAACGGCGATGGGGCTGGTGTCGTCTCCATAGATGGGGCTGCCGAGGATTTCCACGGAGCCGTCGACGCGCGCGCTCGCGACCGTCTCGTGCATTCGGTTGAAGCAACGCAGCAGCGTCGACTTGCCGCAGCCCGAAGGACCAATGATCGCGGTCACGGCGTTCTGAGGAATCGAGATGGACACGTCCTTGACCGCTGCGGTTTCGCCGAAGAAGGCCGAGAGGTGGCTCGCGACAATGCATGGCCGGGTCCCGTCTTTTGATGCGGTTGGCTCGGGCGCCCGTACCTGGACGGTCGGCGTGATTACGCGCATCGGCTTCTCGCGAAGCACTTCAGTCGACTGGAGCACCGAACCGGGACCTGGTTGCAAATCGCGCCGCGAGACTGATGACGAGAACGATGGAAATCAACACGAGGGCACCAGCCCAAGCCAGCCGGTGCAACTCCTCGTATGCGTTCGTGGCGTAGGTGAAGATCTGAAGGGGGAGCGCCGCAATCGGCTCTCGAATCGATGTTGACCAGAACTGGTTACCCAGGGCTGTAAAGAGAAGGGGAGCGGTCTCACCTGCAATTCTTGCCACTGCAACCAGCGCACCCGTCACAATTCCGGCCATGGCGGTACGAAGCACGACAGAAATCGAAGTTCGCCACTTCGGATAGCCGAGCGCGAGCGCTGCCTCTCGCAGCGAGGTCGGCACTACGAGCAGCATTTCTTCCGTGGTCCTGGTGACGAGAGGGATCATCATCGCGCCAAGAGCAACGCCCCCGGCGAGGGCCGAGAAGTGCCCAATGGGGCGAACCAGAACCTCCCAGGCGAAGATACCCATCACTATCGAAGGAAGCCCATTGAGAACGTCTGCGAGAAATCGGACGGTGTATGCGAGTGGTGTAGTCTTCTTTTCGGCGAGATGCAGCCCTGCTCCGATCCCGATTGGAAGTCCGATCACACTCGCAACTCCAATGAGTATGAGTGTTCCGACGATTGCGTTGGCCATTCCGCCACCCGACTCACCGACTGGTCTCGGCATGTGGGTGAAGAAATCCAGTGAAATCGAGGAAGCCCCTTTGACGATCAAATGGAACAGTATGAAAAGCAGGGGCAGGGTTGCCATGGCGGCGGCCAGATACGTAAGGCCTATCATCGCCCCGCTCACGAGGTGGCGATTGCGCGCTGTTCTCATTGCGCGCGCCTCCGCGAGACGCTCCACACGAGCCACCGCGCCACGGCATTAACGATGAGAGTGATGATGAACAGAATTGCGCCCACAGCCATCAGAGCCGAGAGGTGCAGGTCATTCGTCGCCTCGCTGAACTCGTTGGCAATGAGCGAGGCCATTGTATAACCCGGCGCCAGGAGCGATGCCGAGATCTCGGGCCGGTTCCCGATGACCATCGTGACGGCCATGGTTTCCCCGAGGGCTCGCCCGAGGCCTAGCATGATGCCACCAATGATTCCAGAGCGGGCATACGGGATCACGGCATCGCGGATCATTTCCCAGCGTGTGGCGCCGAGCGCAAGCGCCGCCTCGCGCTGCGACCTGGGCACCGCCATCAGAACTTCGCGCGACACCGACGAGATGTACGGCAGAGCCATGATCGCGAGTATTACTCCCGCCGCAAGCATGCTCGGCCCGTACGCGGGTCCGCGGAAGAACGGCGTGGCTCCAAGGTGCAGAGTATCGCGAAGGAACGGCATCACGTGCTCTCGCAGCAGCGGGATGAGAACGAAGATGCCCCACAGGCCGTAGACGACGCTCGGAATGGCGGCAAGCAGATCGACGAGGAAGCCGACGGGCTGACGGAGCCACGACGGCGAGAATTCAGAGAGGAATATTGCCACGCCGATCGCCAACGGTGTCGCAATGATGAGAGCAACGGTCGACGAGACCAAAGTGCCGAAGATCGCCGGCGCGGCGCCGAAATGGCCTCCCGCCACATCCCAGTCGCTCGTCGTGACTATCGATAACCCGAGCTTTGCGAAAGCCGGCCAGGCCGCGGCGAAAACGGCCACCGCGATCGCGATAACGAGTCCGGGCACGACCAGCGCACACGCGGCGGTGAGAGCCTCGTAAACCTTATCGCTGAACGCCGACGCGCCGACGTTCAGCCTACGCCGATCTTTTTCTTTTTCCAGCCAGTTGACCGGAAGCGATGTCACTTCGCACCGGATAAATCGATCGTATTGATTTTGGCTTTGACGGTGGTCGCCATCTCCGCCGGCAGCGGTGCGTAATCCAGAGTGATCGCTGACTTCTCTCCGTCGGTCAAAGCCCAGTTGAGGAAGTCCACCAGCTTCTTGCCTTTCACCGCGTCGGTCTGATGCTGGTAAACCAGTATCCACGTAAACGATGAAATCGGATACGAGCCGGCTCCCGGGGCGTCGACGATTGAAATGCGGTAATCGGTATTGGCCGGAAGCGCCTTCGCGGTTTCGGCCGCCGCCGCAGTCACAGCCTCAATCGAGGCTTGAACGAACTGACCAGCCTTGTTTCGAACCGCCGCGACCGGGAGGTTGTTCTGTTTTGCGTAGGCAAGCTCTACGTACCCGACCGATCCCGGCGTCTGTTTAACCTGTCCAGCAACGCCTTCATTCCCTTTGGCTCCGAGACCAACTGGCCATTTGACCTCTTTTCCCTTGCCTACGCTGGTCTTCCATGCGGGAACTGCCGTTGTCAGGTAGTCAGTAAAGATGTAGGTCGTTCCACTGCCGTCGGATCGATGGACGACCAGAATATCCTGATTGGGCAGAGAAACGCCGGGGTTGAGCGACGCGAGGCGGGTATCGTTCCACTTCTTGATGCGCCCCATGAAGACGTCGGCAATCGCTGAGGAAGTGAGCTTCAGAGGCGCCGTTATTCCTGGAACGTTGTAAGTGATAACGTCGGCACCAAGTACGGTCGGAATGTGAAGGATCGGGCCGCCTTTGGCCTTCGCCAATTCCTCATCGCTCATCGGACCATCTGACGCGCCGAAGTCGACAGTCTCTTCAGAGAGCTGGCGGATACCACCACCAGAGCCAATCGACTGGTAGTTGATCTTGACGCCTGTGGCGGTGGCGTAATCCGAGAACCACTTGGAGTAGATGGGATAGGGGAAGGTCGCACCGGCTCCGGTGAGGTCGACTGATCCGCCCGATGCTACAGTGGAGGACGCCGTGCTCGAGCTACTCGAGTTATTCGCGCCTTCCTTGGCGCATGCGACAGCCAACAACATGAGGGCTGCAAGCTTCAAGGCTCTCACTGGACGGCTCCTGGTTTCGGTTTTTTGAGGGACGATCGCCTGGTGCATCAAAAATAGAAGCGCCCCCGAGAGGTCACGACATACGTCAGGTAACGACATTGTCACAACCGCCCCGAGGGCGCTCCGTTCCCCGATAGGCTGCGCCTAGAAGTTCGCCACCAGGTGCAGGAAGTAGGTCTTGGTTGCCGCGGCAATCGCTCCTGAATGCGGAGTGACTTCCTGGTAATCCAGAGAAATAGCAGTCTTCTTGTTGAGGTCCAACGTCAGGCCACCGATGACAGTGTTGAGGTAGGCATCGGTGTTGGTGTTCGGCTTGAAGCGGTCCCAGCGGGCGACAAGGCCAAGTGGGAAGGTCGACTGATCGTTCATCAGCTGGAACGGCTTGATCACCGCAAATCCGGCGAGAAGCCGCCCAGTGCTGTCAACCTCGGCACGCGGCAGCGCCACGGTGTTGGCTCCTGTCTCGATGGCGTCCTTCCGTGTATCCCACTCTCCGCCAAGGACAAGACGCGGGTCTCGAACACCCACGAAAAACCCCGATCTCGTTCTCGGCATCGAAACGCCGACCGGTCCGATCTGGCCAGCACCCCCGGCCGCGAATGCGCTGCCCACCGCGCCGACGTAGGTCCACCCGGTAAGGGCAAACGTCTTGATGAATTTATTATCCGAGGTGGCGAACGGGGTCAGAGACACTCTTGCCGCGTAGTCCTTGAAACGATCGGTCTCGCGCGACGTGTAGCCGGGCCCGTTCGTGATAGTCGCGTAGATTTCCCCGAACTTGTTCGGGAAAGTGAGGAGCGTCGCGACTCCGGCATCGGACGATGCGAAGAAACCAGCCCGTTCGACTGGTGTCTGCGAGATCCACCGCGGCCAGAACTGCTCGACGTGATCGATCACCACGTTGTGCAGCAGTCCGCCGCGAACCACGCCGTTAAAGCCAGTGGCGCTCTTCAGATAATCGTATTGCAGGTACGCATACTTCGCGCGGATGACCCAGCCTTTATAGAACGCGTCGGGCCCGGTCGCGGTTTGCTGGAACACGTCAGCAGTGATGCGGATGCTGGCGCGGTCGCCGGCCGGCATCCTGAACGTCAGGTACGCTCGCTCGAGGTCGAACTTGTTCGTCGACTTGGCCGCACCCTTATCGCCCCGGTACTGAAAATTCGCGTACAGTACTCCGGAGAAATCGACCGGAATCGAGACGGCTGCCGGAGGAGGCGTCGGCGGCGGAGCAGGCCTGGTCGTGTCAGCAGGCTGCTGGGCAGAAATGGCCAGCGGCAGAGCGAACAGTCCGAGCGCAACGATCGTGATTTTGTTCATCGAGCGTCTCCCACGCGCGTGTCGGCGATACGTATGGTCTTCAATCTGCTCTGGAGTTGTGCAACCATTGAAGGGGGGAGCGGAGCGTAGTCGAGCGCTGCCGCGGTTTTCTCTCCGTCCTTGTAAGCCCAGCGCAGGAAGCTTACGAGCTTGGTGCCCTTCACGCGATCGGGCTGATTCTGGTAAACGAGAATCCAGGTCATCGAGGAGATCGGATACGAGTCCTTTCCCGGCGCGTTCGCGATCGAGACGCGGTAGTCGGTGTTCTTCGGCAGCTTCATGCTGGCGGCCGCGGCGGTTACCGACGTGATCGAAGGCGTGATGAAGCGTCCAGCGGCATTCCGGATGTTCGCGTAAGGGAGACCGTTCTGCTTGGCATACGCCAACTCGACGTAACCAATTGAACCGGGCGTCTGCTTGACCTGTCCGGCGACGCCTTCGTTGCCCTTTCCACCAAGACCGACGGGCCACTTGATCTCTTTGCCCTTGCCGAGCGAGCTCGACCAGGACGGACTCACCGCGGTGAGATAGTCGCTGAAGATATAGGTAGTCCCGCTGCCATCCGAGCGGTGGACGACGAGAATGTCAGAGTTGGGAAGAGCCACCCCGCGGTTTTGTGCGACAATCTGCGCATCATTCCACTTCGTGATCTTCCCGGCAAAGATATCCGCGATCGCATCGCCAGTCAGATTGAGCGGCCGGTCGAGACCCGGAACGTTGTATGTGATGACGACCGCGCCCATCACGGTCGGGAAATGGAGCACGGCACCGCCTTTGGCGCCAGCAAGCTCCTGGTCGCTCATCGGTCCGTCGGAAGCGCCGAAGTCGACGGTCTGTTCAGACAGCTGTCTGATGCCACCGCCTGAGCCGATCGACTGGTAGTTGATCTTGACGCCGGTGCTCTGGGCGTAATCTGAGAACCACTTCGAATAAATGGGATACGGGAACGTCGCGCCTGCTCCGGTCAGATCCACTGATTGTGCTGAGGCAACACCACCTGAGAGAAGCGCTGCCGCCGATAGGGCGACAGCAATGCTGCGAACCGTTTTGATCACTTGTGACTCCGTGAGAGAAAGTTTGTCGCGCTACAAACTCTCTCAGGCACGTCACGGACAGTTACACCGCAGGTAAAGGATGTGTCACGATTGAGCCGCGATTGCCGCGTCGGGGAAGAAGATTCTGATGGTGGTGCCGACGCCCACGACGCTCTCCGCTCGGACGCTACCTCCATGGGCCTGAACGAGATGCCTCACAATTGCGAGGCCGAGTCCGGTGCCACCCGCCTCGCGCGAGCGGCCGCTGTCGGCGCGGTAGAAGCGCTCGAAGATTCTCGGCAGGTGCTCGGGCGGAATGCCGGTCCCCGTGTCGACGACGGAGAGGGAGACTCCGTCGCCTTCACGCAGAGTCCGGATCGTGATCCGCCCTCCTTCACCCGTGTGCCTGATCGCGTTTTCCACGAGGTTGAGAAGGATCTGCTCCAGCGCGGTCCGATCCGCGTAAATCGTTTGCGCTCCCGCATCGACCGCGGTGTCGAGCGTGACGCCCTTCTCCTTCGCGCTGGCCGCAACTCGTCCGAAAGCCTCCGCTGCCAGGTCCGCTATGCGAATCGCCTCCGGCCGTGGCTTCCAGTGTCCGGTCTCGATCCGGGAGAGGTCCAGCAGCTCGTCGACGATCCGCTGCATACGCTGGGCGTTGGCAAAGATCGTTTTTGCAAATTCGGCCCTCATCTGGGCCGGAACGTTTCGATCCTGAAGCGTCTCCGCGAAGCCGCCGATTATTGTGAGGGGAGTACGAAGCTCGTGGGAGACGTTGGCAACGAAATCTCTTCTGACGGCTTCCAGTTTCCGGATGGGCGTGAGATCGAAAAGTGCGACAACCGCGCCGCCATTCACGAGAGGACGCGCGGTCAGGGAGAGCGTCGTGTCACCGACGACTATCTCTTCCGGCTCGGTCTCCGTCCCGCTCAGGGCTAGCGATATCGCGCTTCGCAACGTCGCCTCCCGTGGCAGGAAGTCGATCGCGAATGGAATGGGGCGCGCGATTGAAAGAAGGCGGCGTCCCGTGTCGTTGATGCGCACGACCTCGCGCGTCGGAGAAATCGCGATCACGCCTTCGTTCAGTGTTTCGACGAGAGCGGAGAGTATTGATTGCTCCGCCGCGAGCGCTGATATCCGCGCTTCGAGCTGTTCCGCCAGGCGGTGGACAGCGTCGGCGAGATCTCCAACTTCGCCCGGCGCGGCGAGCGCTGGGTGCCGCTTTCGTTCGCCCGCCGCGAGCGAGCGCGCGACGTTGCTCAGATCGACAATCGGTTTCGAGACTGCGCGGGAGAAAAGCACGGCGAGAATGGCCGCCAGCAGGAAAGAGATGAGCCCGGCGAGGAGAGCTCCGTTCCGGGCTCTCGCGAAGATTTCCTCGACTGCGACGGTCGTCACGGAGACGCGAGCGACGCCCCGTGGCGCCTTGACGGCGACGTAGAGCTGCTCTTCGCCGGTAGATGGGCTCATGCGCCGAACCGACCCGACCCCGTTCTTGCGGGCATCGATTACTTCCGGTCGCTTGCTATGATTTTCCAGGGCCTCAAGGGCTGGCCCATCGAACTCCGAGTCACCGACAACGTGCCCGGTGGAATCGATCAGGGTGATCCTGTGTCCGGTGGCGACACCCGCTTCATCCGCCAGCGAGTCGGGATCCACTCCCGATCTCCATTGGATCGCCACGAGTCTTGCCTCTCCAGCGAGGTCGTGGGTCGTTTGCTCCGTGATACTCGCGTGCAGCTGAATATCGATTATGACGACGACCGAAATCACCATTACCGCGATGATCGCGAGCGACTGGAGGAGCAGTCGATGCGCCAGCTTCACGATCGCTCGCTGACGTTCCGAATGCGATAGCCGAAACCGCGCACTGTTTCGATCAGATCACCCGCAGGACCAAGCTTGGCACGGAGACGCTGCACGTGCATATCCACGGTCCGTGTCTGAATGTCGGGCGCTGCCTCCCAGACGGTCTCGAGCAGCAGATTGCGCGGCTGCACTCTGCCTTTTCGTTCGGCGAGCAGCAGGAGAAGCTTGAACTCCGTCGGAGTCAGATCGATCTCGCGACCATCCACGGTGACGCGGTGCGCGGTGGTCTCGATCTTCAGGGGTCCAATCTGCTTGACGTCTTCTGACTCCTCGCGTCCCGCCTTCACTCGTCTGAGGATCGCGGCGACGCGCAGCACCAGCTCCTGCGGACTGAACGGCTTGGTCAGGTAGTCGTCGGCGCCAAGCGTAAGACCCTTTATGCGGTCGCTCTCTTCCCGGCGGGCCGTGAGCATCAACACTGCTATCCGAGAAGTCGCGCTGTCGGAGCGAAGCTCTTCCATCACCTCGAGTCCCGAAAGGCCGGGGAGCATGAGGTCGAGGACGATTATCGATGGCTTATCCCGTCGCGCGGCGGCAAGCCCTTCGGGCCCGCTCGTCGCCGTGGATACCGAGTAGCCCGATTTGGCGAGGTGATACGCCACGAGCGCAACGATGTCGGGCTCGTCGTCAACGACTAGGACGCGCTCAACGGCAACGCTCTGTTCGGTCACGCGTGGAAGTTGTCTGACCTCACGACGCGGCGTCAACTCGCCGTCTGTCACGAACACGTTACGATAACGTTGCACTCCCTCGCCCGTCACCGCGCCGCTAGCTTTGCAATCCACCCAGTGAAAAGGCTTTCAGAGAGATGACTTTTCGAGCGCTCAGTTTCGTTCTACTGCTGACCCTGGCCTGCGCCCCGGCGCAGCTGCCGCGTTCGACCGGGCCCGTCGATCTCGTCATCGCCACCACGACCGACGTGCACGGGCGGCTCCGGGCCTGGGACTACTATTCCAACCAGGTCGAAGCCGTGCGCGGCCTCTCACGGGCGGCCACGATCGTGGATTCGGTTCGCGCAGCCAACCCGGGGCGTGTGATCCTGCTCGACGCCGGGGATCTGCTCCAGGGGAATCCGCTGGCATACGTGGCTGCCAGAGTCTCCCGCGATCGGACGAACCCGATCATCGCCGCGATGAATGCGATGCGATACGACGCCTCGGCAATCGGAAATCATGAATACAACTACGGCGTTCCCTACCTCGACTCAGTTGTGCGGCAGGCAAAATTCCCATTTCTTTCCACCAACACGTACCGGCTCGATCCCGAGGGGGTACACGCATATCGTCCCTGGACGATCATCGAGCGCGGTGGTCTGAAAATTGGGATCGTGGGCGCGACGACTCCCGGCGTCACGCTGTGGGATGCCGAGAACATCAAAGGCCGCCTGCGCTTTGGGGACATAGTGGCCGCGGTGAGACAAGCTGTTCAGGAGACTCGCGCGGCTGGCGCGGACATCGTGCTCGTGACCGTGCACTCGGGGCTCAACGAGCCCTCGAGCTATGACACTCTGACCACCGGCGTGCCGAGCGAGAACGTCGCGGCGAGGGTCGCCGGCGAAGTGCCGGGAATCGACCTCGTGCTCTACGGACACTCTCACAAGGAGAATCGTGGTAGCACCATCGGCCAGACACTCCTCATTCAGCCAAAGAACTGGGCGACGAGCGTCGGCGTCGCGCATCTGATCGTGTCGAGATCGGGTGGCCGGTGGATCGTTAGCGAGAAGAGAAGTGAAATCGTCCAGTCGGCCGGACACGCCGAGAACGCGGCGGTCCTTGCCGCGACGGAAGCGATTCACCGTGAGACCGTGGCTTACGTGACGACGCCCATCGGATCTACATCCGACCGCTGGAGCGCGGACTCGGCGCGATTCAAGGACACGCCACTCACCGACTTCATTCTCGAGACGGAGAGAAAAGCGGCGGGAAGCGATCTCGCGTCGACGGCGGCCTTCTCCACCGAAGTGGTGCTGGGACCGGGTCCCATCACCATCGCGCAGGTTGCGCAGCTCTATCCTTACGACAATACGCTCCGCGCGGTGAGAATCAGCGGCAAGCAGCTGCGCGATTATCTCGAGTTCAGCAGCAGGTACTATCGAACCCGCGCGTCTCCGAGCGCCCCCCTCGAGACGGATCCACAAATCCCGGGCTACAACTTCGACATCGTATCCGGCGTCGACTATGTGATGGATGTGTCGCGGCCGGTCGGATCGAGGATCACGCGGCTCGACTACAAGGGAGTGCCGGTGCGCGACACTGATTCGTTCACGATGGCACTCAACAACTACCGCCAGACGGGTGGCGGCGGTTACGCCATGCTGAGCGGCGCGCCGGTGGTCTATGACAAGCAGCAGGAAATCCGCCAACTCCTGATCGACGAAGTGAAGCAGCGAAACGTGGTGAGGCAGGCCGATTACTTCACTCCCAATTGGAGGCTCGTTACAGGCGGAGGTGTCGATGCCGCAACTGTGACGCCGGCGAGCCGCGTTCCGGCCTCCGCGACCATCGTTCCTGCGTCACAGCCGCCCTTCCCGGCCGGCACCCGTTTCCTTCGCATCATCGCAACCAACGACTTCCACGGCGCGCTCGAGCCTCGTCCGGATGCGAACGGAGTCCGGCGCGGCGGCGCCGCCTACGTCGCGGCAGCGATCGACCGCGCCCGCCACGAATGCGCTCCGCGTTGCGAGACTCTTTTGCTGGATGCCGGTGACATGTTCCAGGGCACCCCTGCCTCCAACCTCGCGTATGGCCGGCCGGTGGTGGAGTACTACAATAGGATGGGTTACGCCGCGGCCGCGCTCGGCAACCACGAGTTTGATTGGGGAACCGATTCTCTCCGCGCGCGCATGCGGCAGGCGAAGTACGGAATCTTCGGCGCCAACGTTCGATACACTGACGGCCGCGACGTGAAATGGGTCCGCAACGACACGATCGTGACGCGGGGCGCCGCCCGCGTAGGAATCATCGGAGTGTCCACCGTCTCCACTCCGACGTCGACTCGCGCCGGCAATGTCGTGGGGCTGCGCTTCGACGATCCTGCGCCGATTGTTGATAGCATTGGAACCGCGCTCAGAAAGCGCGGCGCCAATTTCGTCGTGGTGATCGCTCATGCCGGAGCGAGCTGCAGCAGGGACGGAGCCGCCGACTGCGGCGGAGAGATCATCGACCTCGCACGGAAGCTCACGACCAAGGTCGACGCCATCGTGAGCGGACACACTCACACACTCGTCAACACCGAGGTGAAGGGAATTCCGATCGTCCAGGCGCGCTCGAGTGGGCGCGCGATCGACGTCCTCGATCTGCCGATCGGCAGGAGCGCCGGTCTACCGGTGCGGCACGAGGTGCGCGAGCTGGCCGCGGACACGATTCAGCCTGTCCCCGCGATCGATTCAATCGTTCGCAAGGCGGTGGGGCGTGTCGCCCCGCTCGTGAGCCGTCACGTCGCGACCATCCCCACGACACTTCCGCGTCAGGGCAACCAATATCCGCTCGGCAATCTCATCGCCGATGCGCAGCGCTGGGCGGGGAAGGGCGATGTCGCGATCATGAACAACGGCGGAATCCGCACCGAGCTCCGCGCGGGGGACGCAACGTACGGATCGCTATTCGAGATCCAGCCCTTTGGAAACACCCTGTAC
>Ga0193707_1000226_pt1 | contig 17829 bp, 14 predicted proteins | sample U3c2metaG_FD_143043 | JGI IMG/M metagenome (GOLD analysis project Ga0193707, IMG submission 143043) | Soil microbial communities from a riparian zone of the East river system, Colorado, United States - U3c2 | ecosystem: Environmental > Terrestrial > Soil > Riparian zone | place: USA: East River... | reverse complement strand
AGCGTCGGCTCGTTCTTGGCTCAACGCCTGGCAACGGAAATCGAGAAGCAACGCCGACGAAGACCGGAGCTCGGGGAAATTGAACTTTATGGCGGCGGCGAAGAGTTGAGACGGGTCCCGCCGGGCGATCCCGACGCTGGACCGCTGAATTTAAAAGACCGCGAAGTCATTCTGGTCGATGACGTCATCTTCACCGGGCGAACAGTGAAGAGCGCGCTGAGCATTATTTTTCGCTCCGGAAGGCCGCAGTCGGTTCGCTTGGCCGTTTTGATCGACCGCGGCCATCGTGAAGTGCCGGTGCGGCCCAATTACGTCGGCAAAAGTATACCCAGCTCGGAAAAGGATCGGGTGCGCGTCAAACTGCGCGAGCTCGACCAGGAAGAGCGCGATCAGGTCGTGATGTATTCGGTTATTAATCCGAGCGAGGAAGGATTCCAGCCATCGAGCGACGCGGTGGCAACTGCGACGAAGTAATTCCATGAAAGCGATTTTGGCATTAGCGGATGGGCGAATCTTCGAAGGGACGGCTTTTGGCGCCGAAGGCGAGGCAACCGGCGAAGTGGTTTTTAACACCAGTATGACCGGTTATCAGGAAATCCTCACGGATCCCTCCTACCAAGGTCAACTCGTCGCCATGACATATCCGGAGATCGGCAACGTCGGGGTCAATCCCGAGGATGTCGAGTCGCGTCGGCCTTTTATGAACGGTTTTATCGTCAAAGATTATACGCCGCAGCCGAGTAATTGGCGCGCCGCCCAGCCGCTGCATGAGTACATGAAATCGCACGGCATCGTCGGCATTCAGGGCATAGATACGCGCTCACTCGTTCGCCACCTGCGCGATCAGGGGTCGCAAGAAGGCGTGATTTCTACGTTGACCGCCAACGCCGATGAGTTGGTCGCGAAAGCGAAAAAATCGCCGGGCTTGATCGGACTGGATTTAGTCCGCGAGGTATCTTGCAGCGAAGCGTACGACTGGCATCAGGGTATGTGGCAGCTCGAAGACGGCTACAAAGAGCGCGATGGCTCGAAGACCATGTCCAAGCGCAAAGGGAAGGGAACCTTTGGCGCGCCGGCATTTTTTGTCGTCGCCTATGACTACGGCATCAAATACAACATTCTGCGCAATCTCGCCGAGGCCGGCTGTCGAGTCAAAGTCGTCCCAGCGGCGACCCCGGCCGAAGAGGTTTTGGCGCTCGATCCCGATGGAATTTTTCTCTCCAACGGGCCCGGCGATCCCGACGCTGTCCCGTACGCTAAAGAAAACGTACAAAAATTGATCGGCAAGAAACCGGTATTCGGCATTTGCCTCGGCCATCAGATCATGGGACTCGCCCTCGGTGGCACGACTTACAAGCTCAAGTTCGGCCACCACGGCGGCAATCAGCCGGTGATGGATCTAACAACGCGCAAAGTCGAGATCACCGCGCAGAACCACGGCTTCGCCGTCGACGCGGATTCACTCAAAGGCGCTGCGGAGGTAACGCACCTGAACTTGAACGACAACACCGTCGAAGGTCTGGCGCACCGCGAGTTGCCGATCTTTTCGGTGCAATATCATCCGGAATCTTCGCCGGGACCGCATGACGCCAATTATCTTTTCAAACGATTTACCGACATGATGGCAAGACATCGAGGCAAGTAACGACCCATGCCGAAACGAACGGATATCGAATCGATTCTGCTCATCGGTGCTGGGCCGATCATTATCGGCCAAGCTTGCGAGTTCGACTATTCTGGCACGCAAGCATTGAAAGCTCTTAAAGAAGAGGGCTACAGGGTCATTCTCGTCAACTCTAATCCGGCGACAATCATGACCGACCCCGGATTTGCCGCTCGCACGTACATCGAGCCAATTACAACCGACATCGTCGAAAAGATCATCGCCAAGGAAAAACCCGACGCGATTCTACCAACCTTGGGCGGCCAAACGGCGCTCAATCTCGCCATCGATCTCGCTGAGAAGGGAATTCTGGAGCGTTACGGCGTCGAGATGATCGGCGCCAAGATCGATTCGATCAAAAAAGCCGAAGACCGTGATCTGTTCAAAGAAGCCATGCGGCGCATCGGTCTCGACCTGCCGCGCAGCGGCTATGCGCGCAGCATGCGCGACGCCATGCGCATTCAAAAACGCTTGAACTTCCCGGTAATCATCCGCGCGTCGCGCACGCTCGGCGGCAGCGGCGGAAACTTTGCCTACGGACGTGACGATTTTAAAGAAGTCGTTCAGGCGGGTTTAAGCATCTCGCCGGTGCATGAAGTCCTGATCGAAGAGTCGGTGCTCGGCTGGAAAGAGTTCGAGCTCGAAGTCATGCGCGATCACAAAGACAACGTCGTGATCATCTGCTCGATCGAAAACTTCGATCCCATGGGTATCCATACCGGCGACTCGATCACCGTCGCGCCGGCGCAGACCCTGACCGACAAAGAGTATCAGATCATGCGCGACGCCGCGCTCCGGGTCATTCGCGAGATCGGCGTCGACACCGGCGGGTCAAACATTCAATTTGCCGTGAATCCCAAAAACGGCCGCATGGTGGTCATCGAAATGAATCCGCGCGTATCACGCAGCTCCGCCCTGGCGAGCAAGGCGACGGGGTTTCCCATTGCCAAGATCGCGGCGAAGCTCGCGGTCGGTTATACCCTCGACGAAATCCGTAACGATATTACGCGCGAAACGCCGGCCTGTTTCGAGCCGACCATCGATTACGTGGTCGTGAAGGTGCCGCGCTTTACGTTCGAGAAGTTTCCCCAGGCCAAAGATGTTTTAACGCCGCAAATGAAATCCGTGGGCGAAGCGATGGCCATCGGGCGAACGTTCAAAGAATCGCTGCAAAAGGCCATGCGCTCGTTGGAAACCGGCTCCTTTGGTTTCGAACCGAAAATCGACTTGGCTGAAGCGGTCCGACCGGAGTCGCTAGCGATCGTGCGCGAAAAACTCAAGCAGGCCAACGCACAGCGTCTTTGGTATTTGGGCGACGCGTATCGGCTCGGCATGACCACCGACGAGATCTTTCAACTCTCAGCCATCGATCCCTGGTTTCTCGAAAAGATTCGCGAGATCATCGCCACCGAAAATGACATCACTTGCGGCACAGGATCATTGACTCAATTGGACGCGAAATTATTGCGTCAGTGGAAACAAATGGGATTTGCCGATGCGCGCATCGCCACACTCATCGGCGCGAGCGAAGCTGAAGTTCGAAACACCAGGAAAGCCAAGGGCGTTGAGGCGGTGTTTAATTCGGTCGATACCTGCGGCGCAGAATTTCAGGCGTTTACTCCATATCTCTATTCAACCTATGAAGGCGAGGATGAAGCGAACCCGACGCCGCGCCAGAAGATCATGATCTTGGGGGGCGGCCCGAACCGCATCGGTCAAGGCATTGAATTCGACTACTGCTGCGTACATGCCGCCTTTGCGCTCAAGGAAGAGGGTTACGAGACCATCATGGTCAATTGTAATCCTGAAACGGTGAGCACCGATTACGATACCTCGGATAAACTCTATTTCGAGCCGCTGACCATGGAAGAGGTGATGAATATCGTCGACCGGGAAAAGCCCGACGGAGTCATCGTCCAATTCGGCGGCCAGACCCCGCTCAAACTGGCGCTGCCCTTGGAGCGCGCCGGCGTACCGATCATAGGCACCTCGCCGGACAGTATCGATCTTGCGGAGGACCGCGAGCGCTTTTCCAAGTTAATCAATAAACTGGACATCAAGCAGCCGGACAACGGCATCGCACGTTCCTACAACGAAGCATTTAAGATCGCCGAGGGGTTGGGTTACCCCGTTTTAGTGCGGCCCTCCTACGTGCTCGGCGGGCGCGCGATGCAGATCGTCTACGACGGCGACGCGCTAAAAGAGTATATGACACGTGCCGTGTCGGCGTCGCCGGAACATCCGGTGCTGATCGACAAGTTTCTCGACGACGCGATCGAAGTCGATGTCGACGCGCTGGGAGACGGCGAGCAGGTGATCATCGGCGGCATCATGGAACATATCGAGCGGGCGGGGGTTCACTCGGGAGATAGCGCCTGCAGTCTACCGCCAAAGTCGATCCACCCGGATATTCAAGACGAAATTCGCCGGCACACTGTCGCGATCGCCACCGCGCTCAACGTTCGGGGCCTGATGAACGTTCAGTTTGCGGTGCAAGGAGACAATGTTTTCGTGCTTGAAGTGAATCCGCGGGCGTCGCGTACCGTACCGTTCGTCAGCAAAGCGATCGGGGTCCCTCTGGCGAAAATCGCGGCGCGCATCATGGTCGGAAAGAAACTCAAGGATCTGGGTTTAACTAAAGAGATTGTGCCGAAGCATGTGTCTGTCAAAGAGGCGGTATTTCCCTTCAATAAATTCCCCGGCGTCGATACGCTGCTGGGCCCGGAGATGAAGTCGACCGGCGAGGTCATGGGGATCGACGATAATTTCGGCATGGCGTTCGCTAAAGCCCAACTCGGCGGCGGCATGCGCTTGCCGCGGAGGGGCAAAGTGTTTATCAGCGTTCGCGACGACGACAAGGTGGCAGCAACTTTTGTCGCGCGGAAACTGTACCGCATCGGTTTTCAAATCGTTGCAACGCGCGGTACGGCGCACTGTTTCGAAGAGCGGCAAATCCCCACTGAGGTCGTCAACAAGGTACAGGACGGTAGCCCGCATATCGGCGACCAGATCAAAAGCGGCGAGATCGCGATAGTGATCAACACTCCCGAGGACACCCGCTCCCAGGCGGATTCGTACGCGATCCGGCGCTGCGCTTTGGATTACCAGGTGCCGTACTTTACGACGATGGCGGGAGCCGATGCCGCGGCCGATGGAATCGAATTCCTATTGCAGTGCGACTTCGAAGTCAAAGCCTTACAAGACTACGAGGCGCCGGTCTTGCCATAGCGAGCGTCATGAAGCCGTCCGTCGCAGATTCCGCCACCCATCCGTCGCCGATTGGCGTTCGGGCTTGCCTGCGCGCTTTCGACACGCCGATTCAAAGTCTCAAAGGCGTCGGTCCGAAGCGCGCGAGCCAGCTCGAATCCTTCGGACTGACGACCATCGAAGATCTGCTCTATCACTTACCGTTTCGCTATGAAGATCGGCGGCAAATTAGGAAAATCGCCAGCGCGACGCCGGGCGAGGAGGCGAGCTTTGTCGGCCGTTTGCTCGCTTTGCAAAAGAAATATAACCCGCGCCGCCGTAGTCAACTGCTTCTCGGGGCGCTACAGGATGACAGCGGCAGCGTCGATTTGATCTGGTATCGAGCGCCGAGATATCTGGCCAATGGCCTCGCCAACGGCCAAACGCTTTTAGTCCACGGCAAAATCGAACAAGGAATGCCGGGGCGGCTGCGCATCGTTCATCCGGATTTCGAGGTCATCGAAACAATAGAGGAGCAACCGCTGCAGCGGATCCTGCCGATGTACGTTCGACCAGCGGGCCTGCCGTTGTCTCTGATGCGTCGATGGATGGCTCAAGCGTTGTGCGAATACAGGGGCTATTTTTCATACCGTCTGCCCCCGGAAATTATTCAACGTCACCGTTTGATGACGGTCGCCGACGCGCTCGCGCAATTGCACGAGACGCCACTTGAGATCGATATCCACGCGTTCAACGAATTTGCTTCACCGGCACACCGAACGGTCATCTTTGACGAGCTTTTCTATCTTCAGCTCGGCTTGGGCCTGCGCAAGAGATCCCGCGCCAAGAGCGCGGCGATTCACTTTAGCGCCAAGAGCGCGCCGCTCGGAGCGCGCATGCGCGACCTTTTGCCGTTCAAACTCACCGGCGCGCAACAACGCGTTCTAAACGAAATAAGCGAAGACATGAAGCGCGATCAACCCATGCAGCGCCTCGTCCAAGGGGACGTAGGATCGGGAAAAACCATGGTCGCTTGGTTGGCGTCACTCCAGGCGATCGACAACGATTACCAAGCGCTCTGGATGGCGCCCACGGAAATCTTGGCCGAGCAGCATTTCCGCAACTTGAAAAGGTTTGCCGACAGCCTCGGCGTCTCGTCGGCCCTGTTGACGGCGGCGACGCCGGTAAAAGACAAACGATTGCTGCTCGGACGGATCGAGCGCGGCGAGGTTTCCTTCGTTGTCGGCACCCACGCGCTGATACAAGATGAAGTGCGCGCGCCGCACATGGGCTTGGGTGTGATCGATGAACAGCATCGCTTCGGTGTCATGCAGCGCCTTTCGCTCCAGCGTCTGATCGCTGGCTCGGAAAACGCGTCGCCGTCGAGCCGCCAACCGCATACGCTGCTGATGAGCGCGACACCAATTCCCCGGAGCTTGGCGATGGTGCTTTACGGCGACATGGAAGTGTCATTCGTCGACGAGATGCCGCCGGGACGAACCCCGGTGCAAACTAAGGTTTTCACCGTGCGCGAACGCCGGCAAGTCTACACCATCGTGCTCGATGAGTTAAAACGCGGCCATCAGGCGTTCATCGTGTTGCCGCTGGTAGAGGCCTCGGAACAGCTTCAACAAGTGCGCGACGCCACTCAAATGGCCGAGAAAATGCGCCAGACCTTGTTCAAAGACTACGGCATCGGTCTGGTCCACGGCCGCTTGAAGACCGAAGAGCGCGATCAAATCATGCGCTCGTTCCGTGACGGCAAGCTCGGACTTCTCGTCGCGACCACCGTGATCGAAGTCGGCATCGACATTCCCAACGCCACGGTCATGGTGGTCGAGCATGCGGAGCGGTTTGGCCTATCGCAATTGCACCAGCTGCGCGGCCGAGTGGGACGAGGTTCGGCGCCGGGTCACTGCCTATTGGTCAATCACGGAACCGGCAGCGCCGTGGCTGCCGAACGTCTTCGCGTGATGGAAAAAGAGCGCGACGGCTTTAAGATCGCTGAAGCCGATCTGCGCCTGCGCGGTCCTGGGGAAATGCTTGGCGCGCGCCAATCCGGGTTGGCCGACTTTCGCTTCGCCAATTTGGCGCGCGATGCGCGCTTGCTCGCTGACGCCCGCCAGGAAGCTCTGGCTTGGTTGGACAAAGACCCCGAGTTGAAAAGCAAAGCTTCGACAGGCATGAAGCAAATCCTCCGCCACCGCTGGGGAGCGACATTGCAGTTGGGCTTGGTCGGATGAACACGCCACGATTTTCGGCGTCATCAACGCCGGTCGTTCCGGAGGGGCGGCCCGATTCCGTTGCCTGACCGATAGGGCGACACGCAGGTCGTGCGCTACAACGCCACATCAATAATCCAATTAATTCGAACCGTCACACCAAAAAACCTTTTAGTTGCGCCAGCCACGACGATGCTTTATAAAATGAAAGAATTATTTGCTATAGAAGGGATCAGGTAACCACGCGTGGAATTTCAGCGGATTAAACGGCTGCCGCCCTACGTATTTAGCATCATCGATGGCATGAAAATGGCGGCGCGTCATCGCGGTGAAGACATTGTCGACTTCGGCATGGGCAATCCTGATTTGCCAACCCCGCCGCACGTCGTCGCCAAGCTCGTCGAAGCCGCCAGCAAGCCGCAGAATCACCGCTATTCCGTGTCACGAGGCATCTACAAACTGCGCGTGGCGATATGCGACTGGTACCAGCGGCGCTACCAAGTCAGCCTCGATCCGGACGCCGAAGCCATCGTGACCATCGGCGCCAAAGAGGGCATCTCCCATCTTGCCTGGGCGACCATCGACCCCGGCGACGTGGTGCTCTGCCCAAGCCCGACATACCCGATTCATCAGTACGCCGTGGTTTTAGCTGGCGGCGATCTACGCTGCATTCCGTTGACGACGAGCGAATCGTTCTTCGCGCACCTAGAAGAGGCGATTCGCCAGACCTGGCCGAAACCAAAGATGCTGATCATCAGCTTTCCGCACAATCCGACGACGGAGGTTGTCGAGCTCGACTTTTTCGAGCGGGTCGTGAAGACAGCGCAAGAGCATGGCTTTCTCGTAGTCCACGATCTCGCCTATGCCGATCTCACCTTCGACGGCTATGAAGCGCCGAGTTTTCTGCAGGTACCGGGCGCAAAAGAGGTCGGCGTGGAATTTTTCTCATTGTCAAAGAGTTACAACATGCCCGGTTGGCGCGTTGGCTTTTGCGTCGGCAATAAAGAGATCATTCACGCCTTGGCGCGCATCAAGAGTTACCTGGATTACGGCATTTTCCAACCGATTCAGATCGCTGCGATTCAAGCGTTGAACGGCCCACAGGATTGCGTCGAAGAGATCCGGTTGATGTATGAGAAACGGCGTGACTCATTAGTCGACGGTCTCGACCGTGCCGGCTGGAAAATTCCCAAGCCAAAAGGAACTATGTTCGTCTGGGCTGAGATTCCCGAGCCGGCAAAGAAAATGGGCTCCGTGGAGTTTTCCAAATATTTGCTCCAGGAAGCCCAGGTGGCGGTGTCACCGGGCATCGGCTTCGGGCAATACGGCGACGAGCATGTGCGCTTCGCGCTGATCGAAAACGAGCACCGCACCAAGCAAGCCGTTCGGAAGATCAAACGAGCGTTGGGAAAACTGCTCGACTAGCGTCGAATAATCTCTCGAACATTTCACACTCATCGCCATGGCGTCAGTGAACAAACCGCGTACAGTCGGCGTCGGCCTGCTCGGCTCGGGCGTGGTCGGCGAAGCGATCCAGGATACTCTTTTTCACGACCTCAGCGGCGCATTGGGCAAAGAGATCGGCCTTGATCTCCGCAAGATCTATACGCGAAATCCCAAGGGCAAAAAGTGGTACCGCAAGCGTCCGGCGCTGTTCACGAGCCGCGCCGAAGAAGTGCTCGATCATCCCGGCGTCGATATCGTGATCGAGGCCTTGGGCTTTCAGTCCGTTCGGCAGCTACCGCAGTTTCGCGATTATATTCTGCGTGCTTTTCGCAACGGAAAGTCCGTCGTCACTTCCGACAAGGCGGTTCTGGCGCGCTACGGGAAGGAGATTTGGTCAGCCGCAAAAAGGTCCGGACAGCAGTTGCGCTTCGAAGCTTGCGTTGGCGGCGGCATCCCGGTGATTCGGTCCCTCAGCGAAAGCTTTGCGATCGAAGAGCCGGAGGCGATCTTCGGCATCGTCAACGGCACCTGCAACTATATCCTGTCGCAGATGGAAAAGAGCGGCAAGCCGTACGCCGAGGCGCTCAAGGAAGCCCAGGAAAAGGGCTACGCGGAAACGAATCCGGCATCGGATGTAAACGGCAGCGATGCCGAGGCGAAGCTGATTTTGCTCAGCTTGGTCGGCTTCGGTCTTCAACTCCAACCCGGTCGGATCTGGCGCAAGGGTATAGAAGATATTCAAGCTGTGGATTTTCGCTATGCCGGACGCATCGGCGGCAGCACAATCAAGCAACTTGCGGTGGCTCAGCGCAAAGGCCAAGCCGTGCAAGTTTTTGTCTCACCGGCCTTGGTGGCGAGAGATAATTTTCTGGCGAGCGTCGACGGCGCGACCAACGCGATCTGTTTCGCCGGCAAGAACAGCAGCGCCGGGCGTGGCGAGCGGGACTGCGATTATGTCCTGGTCGGGCCGGGCGCAGGCGGCGGTCCGACTGCAGTGGCGGTGCTCGGCGATGTGTGCGAGCTGGCACGCAGCGAACGCAAATTCAGCGGTGTGCCTAGCCTCATTCCACCGGGGATGCTCAAGCTTCAAGCCGAAAACGACATCGACGTGCCGTTTTACGTCCGCTTCGTGGTCAAAGACCGCGCCGGGATCGTCGGTGATATCGGCCGGACTTTCGGCCGTATCGGTGTGAACATTTCAGAAATTTGGCAGCTTCGGCACGTCGAAGAAGAGATTCAGAGCTTGAAGCAAAGCGCTAAGCTCAAGCAAAAATATCAGGATATGCTGCCCTTCGTCATGACCTTGGAGCGCACCACCTTGCGGCAAATGCGCAAGGCTCTGGATTCCATCCGCAATCGAGATTATATCGTTATTGATCCGGTTTGGTTTCCGATTTGGGGCGGGAAATAGCGCGGCGGCGCTGTCGCGCGGTTCAATGTTCAAGGTTCCGAGTTCAACGTTGAACTTTGAACCTGAAACCCGGAACTTTTTGCAGTCGGAGCAAGCGTGAAGTACATTATCCTTCAAGGCGACGGCATGGCCGACTATCCGCTCGAGGTTTTGGGCGGGCGAACACCCCTGCAAGCGGCGCGCACGCCGAACATGGACTGGCTTGCCCAGCACGGCGTATATGGCATTGCCCATGTGATCCCAGAAGGTTTTCCTCCGGGCAGTGACGTCGGTAACATGAGCATCATGGGTTACGACCCGGCGATTTATCACACCGGGCGCTCGCCGCTGGAAGCGGCAAGCATGGGCGTCGCCTTGGGACCGAATGATATCGCGTTTCGCTGCAATCTGGTGACGCTGGGCGGCGCCGGCGATGAGACTTTCATGGAGGATTTCACCTCCGGCCATATTTCGACCGAAGAAGCCGCTGCGATCATTCGCGACCTCGGACGCGAGCTCGGCGGCGACGGCATCGAATTGTTTTCCGGCGTGAGCTATCGCCATTTGATGGTTTGGCGCGACGGCAAAGAGAAAATGACCACCACGCCGCCGCACGACATCACCGATCAGAAAATTGTCGCGTATATGCCGATGGGCGACGGCGCCGAGCGCTTGCTGCAACTCATGCAAGCTTCGCAGCCGATTTTGGCAAACCATCCGGTGAATCAAAAACGTCAAGCCGAAGGACAGCGCCAGGCGACGACAATCTGGCTCTGGGGGCAGGGGAGGGCGCCGCAATTGCCGCTGCTGACCAAGCGTTTTGGCATCAGGGGCGGCGTCATTTCTGCCGTCGACATCATCCACGGGCTCGGTGTCTATGCCGGGCTCGAAAGAATCGATGTGCCGGGCATTACCGGTTTTCTCGATACCAATTACGTCGGCAAAGGCGAATACGGCGTGCGCTCGCTGGAAAAAAACGACCTTGTATTCATCCACGTCGAAGCCGCCGACGAAGCTGGCCACATGGGTGATGTGGAAAAAAAGATCCAAGCGCTGGAAGATTTCGATGAAAAAGTCGTCGGCACGGTATTGAAGGGAATGGCACACCGCAGAGATTATCGCATCCTATTAATGCCGGATCATCCCACCGCCATCGCGCTCAAGACCCACGTCGCCGAACCGGTGCCGTTTGTTTTGTTTTCCGCGGGAGCGCCGCAAGATAATGGCAAGCTCGGCTACAACGAGGAAGACGCGCTAAAAACCGGTATTGTAGCCAAGCAAGCCTATCGATTAATCGAAGCACTGATCGAAGGGAGGCCGACATGGACCGAAATCTAGCTCTGGAAGCTGTGCGAGTAACCGAGGCTGCGGCGCTCAACTGTGCGCACTGGACCGGCCGCGGCGACGAGAAGGCCGCTGATCAGGCGGCGGTCGACGCTATGCGCAAGGCATTCGATGCGCTGTCGATCGACGGCACGGTGGTGATCGGCGAAGGTGAGCGCGACGAAGCGCCGATGCTCTACATCGGCGAGAAAGTCGGTTCCGGTGGTCCGAAAGTCGATATCGCACTCGATCCGCTCGAAGGCACGACGATTTGCGCGACGGGCGCGCCGAATGCACTCGCGGTCATCGCGATGGCAGATGGCGGCAACTTGCTGCATTGCCCGGATACTTACATGTCCAAAATCGCCGCCGGTCCCGTTGGCAACGGGGTGATCGATCTCGATAAATCGCCGACGGAAAACCTCCATGCCCTGGCGGAAGCAAAGCGTTGTAAGGTCGAGGATCTCACCGTGATCATCTTGTCGCGCCCGCGTCATGAAGCACTCATCGCGGAAGTCCGTAAGGCCGGCGCGCGCATTCGCTTGATCGGTGACGGCGACGTTTCGGCTGCGATAGCGACGACGAAGCCGGAAACCGGTATCGATCTGCTGATGGGTATCGGCGGCGCGCCAGAAGGCGTGTTGGCCGCGGCAGCCCTGCGCTGCGTCGGCGGCTCGTTTCAGGGCCGTTTGGCGCCGCGCAACGATGAAGAGATCGAGCGCGCCAAAAAGATGGGCGTCAAGGACATCAAGAAGAAATTCCAGATCGAGGAGCTGGCTGCCGGGGACGTCATGTTCGCGGCGACGGGAGTGACGGATGGTGACTACCTACGCGGCGTGCACTTTTCCGTGGTAATGCGCTCCAAGACCAAAACCGTTCGCGTTATCAACGCGACCCATTATTTTGAGCACAAGCCCAATTACTGAATTTCCACGTTCAGTTGATCCGCGCTGAAAGTGGCCACCCGAAAGCGCAAGAAGCGGAGCCGGTTCAAGACGCTTCTTATTTATACGTTCGTTCCGCTCGTTGTTTGGGTTATAGCGTTTGTCATTTGGTTCTACTGGCGCGAGATCGCTGCTTCGTTCACGCCAGCCAATGAACAGCTCAGACCGGCCGCTAAATCAAACCGGAGCGAATCCCTGCCGGCGAAACAGCCGCGAGAGAAAATCCTCGACGAAGACCGCAGGAAGCTGGAAGAGATTCTCAAACGCCGCGGTTGACTCGCGGGTTTGAGGGGAGCATGCGGCAATGATACGCTAATCGGTGACCGATATGAATTTTTGGCACAACATAACTAGGCCGATCATCGGTCTCTCCCCGATGGACGGCGTTACGGACGCGTCGTTCCGTTTCATCACGGCCAAGCACGGCGCGCCGGATGTAATTCTGAGTGAGTTCGTCAATATCCAATCCGCCTTCTACTCGCCGCATACCTTGCTCAAGGACTTTACCTATTCTGAAATCGAGCGGCCAGTGGTCGCGCAGATTTACGGCAAGACGCCCGAGCTTTTTTACAAAGTAGCCCACATCGTCTGCGAGCTTGGATTCGACGGCTTGGATATCAACATGGGTTGCCCGGCAAAAAAGGTTGCCGCCAGTGGCTGCGGTGCGGCGCTCATACGCACACCAGATCTGGCCCGCGAAATTATCCGAGCTGCCCGCCGAGGAATCAAAGATTGGCACGGCGGTCAGACGCTTAGAGACATCGATCTTTGTGACGATGTGATCGAACAAGTAAGGCAGGTGAATCGACAGCGAAGCGGCCGGACAACGCCGTTGGACCGGCGACTTATTCCGGTCTCCGTAAAAACCCGACTCGGCTATGACCAGATCATCATCGACGATTGGTTGAAGACGCTTTTGGAAGAAAAGCCGGCGGCGATCTCCCTGCACGGCCGCACGTTAGAGCAAGGATACAAAGGCGAGGCGAATTGGCACGCGATTGCTCGCGCCGTCCAAATCGCCAAAGGATCGGGTACGCTGATTCTTGGCAATGGTGACGTGCAAAATTTGCGCGATGCTTTCCGGCGCGTTCGCGACACAGAAGTCGATGGCGTGCTGATTGGCCGCGGCGCGCAAGGCGATCCGTGGCTCTTTCAAAATAAACATGCCGTTAAACAAGCACTCCGCGCTGGCCGTGAATTCCTTTGTACCGATGCGCTCATCAGCCTTGAGGAAAGATTTGCGGTGATCGCCGAGCATAGCGAGCATTTCGAGCGACGCTGCGGGCGCTCGCGCTTCATGGCCATGCGTAAGCACTTAACTTGGTACTGCCGCAATTTTCGCGGCGCGGCCGAGATGCGCGCCCAGATGACTCGGGCAAACAGCTCCGCGGACGTCTGCCGCTGTTTAACGGAATTCAAGTCTTGCGCATTTCCAGGCATAACGGCGCGCCAGCCGACAGAGGTCCTTTGTGAAGCCGGCGTGCCGGAAGGTTTCGTCGCTCCCTGATTTGATCCTTCCATGCGTTTGATTCTTGCTTCCACTTCGCCGCGGCGGCGGGAGATTTTAGCCTTGCTCGGCGTGCCGTTTGACGTTATTGCGCCAGAATTTGACGAACGGGTTTCCCCTCATTTATCGATCGAAGAAGAAGTTCTCGCATTCGCCGTCGGGAAGGCGCGCTCGGTAGGCAGCAAAAATTCGCATAGCCTTGTGATCGGCAGCGACACGATGATTTCGCTTGACGGCGAGAAAATCGGCAAGCCCGTCGACCGCGACAATGCCGCGCGGATATTGCGCGTGCTGGCCGGCAAGACACACGAGATTTACACCAGCCTGGCGATCCTCGACGGCGGTGACGAAGCTCAACTGACAACGGTCGAAAAAGTGGCGGTGGAAATGCGGGCGTACACGGATGACGACATCGAACGTTATCTTATTTGCGGCGAATCCCTCGACAAGGCGGGTGCTTATTCGATTCAAGGGGAGGGGAGCCGACTGATCAAATCGATCCGGGGCGACTATCTCGCCGCCGTAGGCATGCCTTTGAAGCCCATCGCCGAGTACTTAGGAAGCCGGGGAATATCATTTCTCGCCGACATTGAGAAACTTTACGTTGAAAAGTCGTTCATGAACTGGTCTGCTTTTGTTTAGACTGCAGTTTTGCCTTTGCCCGTCCGTAGATATCATCGATATTATCGTGCAGAATATTTTCGCTTCTTTCCTAATCGTACTTTGCGGCGCATGGACCGGCGGTTTCCTTTACTTAATCGTTTCCATGCGGCGCTTGCCTCGCCTTGAACGCGAGTCGCCGCCCGCGCCGCCCGTCTGGCCGCGTCTCAGCGTTATCGTTCCGGCATGCAATGAGGCAGCGCACATTGAGTCAGCGCTGGCGTCGCTTGTGCAGCAGGACTATCCAAATCTAGAAATTATTCTGGTCAATGACCGTTCGATGGACGGCACTGGAAAAATCATCGATCGATTCGCGTCTTCGGACGCGCGGATTCATGCTGTCCATGTTGATCAATTACCCGCCGGCTGGCTTGGCAAGGTGCACGCCCTGCAATGTGGGATTCAAAAGGCGACCGGAACGTGGCTTCTCTTTACCGATGCAGACGTGCATTTTACCGGCGGCACCTTGCGCCGCGCCGTGGCCTTTGCCCTGAATCAGGGCTGCGATCACCTGGCGCTCATTCCTCTAACGCTGGAGAGCGGCTTCTGGCTTGATGTCGTGGTGCGCACTTTCGGGTTATTGTTTTTCGTCACTACCCGAGCCGGAAGCGCGAACCGGCCTTCGAGCAAAACATTTGTCGGCATCGGCGCATTCAATCTCGTCAGAGCCCAAACGCTGTGCCGGACTCAAGGATTTGAATGGCTGCGGCTGGAGCCTGCCGATGATGTCGGTTTAGCGCTGATGATTAAGTTAGCCGGCGGCGTTTCCCGGCTCGCAATCGCCTATGAAAATCTCACGGTCGAGTGGTATCCCACCGTCGGCGCAATGTTCAAAGGCTTAGAGAAAAATCTCTTCGGCCCGGCGTGTTACTATCACTGGTGGCTGATGCTTATCCAAGTCGGGGTTCTTTGCGCTCTCGCCGTCGCTCCGTTGACGGCGCTAGGATGGGGTTTACAGCAACCGTCTTTGCCTGTGCTGTTGAGTGGATTAAGCGCGGTCGTAGCACATGGAATCTTTTCACTCGTTGTTGACCACCGCGGTCGGGAGGCAGTAGCAACTGTCTTCAAAGTCAAGTGGTCTGGAGAGTAATTTCGGACCAACGAGTTTTATGTTTGATCATCGAGTTAAGAATCGTCAGCAGTTTGCGCATGCAAGCGACCAAGGCCACCTTGGGTGCTTTGCCTGCATGGCGCAGCCGTTTGTAGAAAGCACGGATCGCAGCATTACGTCTGCTGGCGACCAAGGCCGCCATGTAGAGCGCTGCCCGTACGCTAGCGCGACCACCCCAGATGGCGCGACGCCCTCTCAGTGTACCGCTGTCGCGATTAAGCGGGGCAATGCCGACCAACGCAGCGATCTGTTTACGGTTGAGTCGTCCCAACTCTGGCAGCTCGGCCAGAAGCGTACGGCTAACGACCGGACCGATACTCGGAACGCTACGGAGCAAGTCTTCGTTCTCGCGCCAGATCGGGCTTTGACGGATGCTTTGGTCCAGATCTTTGTCGGCTCTCACCAGTTCTGCTTCCAACCAGCGGATGTGAGCGGCGATACGTTTTCTGACACTCTTGGAAGCTCCGCTCAGCCGGTTTCTCTCGGCCACAATCATCTCGGTGATCTGTCGACGCCGGGCAATGAGTGCGCGCAACTCCAAGGTGACCTCGTCGGGGAAGGGGCGCAGTGCGGGGCGCACGGCTTCACCAAAACGAGCCAACACCCCAGCATCGATGCTATCGGTCTTGGCCAACTGACCGGTGGCTTTGGCAAAGTCCCTGACCTGGCGAGGGTTAACGACAACGACGGGGAGTTCAGCACTGCTCAGAGCACGAGCGACAAGACGTTCGACTCCGCCGGTGGCTTCCAGCACGATCAAAGCGGGCTGGATCTCACCCAACCGTTTGACCAAGGCCTTGATTCCGTCTTCATCGTTCGAAACCGATTCACTCTCACCCGAGGGACGTACCGCGACATCGAGTCGTGCTTTGGATACGTCGATACCAATAAAGATGGGGCTAATTTCCAAAACTCAATCCTCCTTGATTTTACTTTCCTCCAATACAGCTCAACCTTGCGAATGATGCGGGCTTTAATAACCCAGGCAACTGTTCGAGCTTTTGGAGAGCCGGAACGGGACGTCCCATGCTATTGCACGATCTCTTCGGATCAAGGCACAGTCGGTCTGTCCCGTCCTGTTCGTATTAACTGTGACCATACTGAAACACTAAATTGAAGATACAAGGCGTGTTGATGCTTCCGGTCGGACTGCTCATGATATGCGCGATGTTAATTCGCGCCGCTTACAAGTGTATTCAAAACGGCGGTGTCGATTGGCGCGGCACGCATTATTCGCTTGCGGAACTGCGCGCTGGGCAGCGGGTCAGATTTTAGAGATCAGGTGGGCGATAAAGGGATTGAGATCGTGCGCAACCCTCATCGTCCACCGGTACGTACGGTGACCTGAGTCGCTTCCAGCGCGCCGTCGGGGCTTTGGGTTCCTTGCAGTGAGACTTCGGCGCCGTTTTTCAGTGAGTTTCGGTCGCCTAAAACGCGTTTGACCAGCGGGATATCCGGCGGGACCAGAACTTTGACCTCGCCGCCTTTGTACTTTAGAGTGATCAGCCTGCCTTTGATGCCCTTTACCGCGATATCCTCGACATGTTCGACATTGGCGTTGGTCATAGTCGTCCCGCTCTGTGGCGCCGAGCCTAGGGGACGATGCCCCTCGCCGGTACCGCGTTGATCCTCGGAGAAAACATGGACCTCCGAAGCGAGGAATGTTCCATCAGATTGCTTCGTCGCCGTGGTCCCGAGATACATCCCCGAGCCAATCTCCGAAAGATTGATCGGCACCTCTGCGCGAATCACGGTCTTGTCCGTCAAGATCGCTTTCACGTCTCCGTTGGAGCTACTCACGATCAACTCCTGGCCCTTAAATGAGGTGATTTTGCCTCGGACCGTCGCGGCGGCAGTCTGCGGAGAACTCGGCGACGAGACCAGGAGGAGTATCGCTATCCCGCCAGCGACTGTCATGCTTGTCACACGAAACATCGTCAAATGTGTCATTGCAGCGTTCCTCAACCCTGATACTTGTATATGTCACGACCAGGTTTGACTCAAGCAGAGTCGACGAAAACGCACCGCGGCCCGGCGTTTTAATAATCGATCGGATGCCACGTAACTGCCCATCAGATAACGGTTTCTGGCCGCTAAGGACAATTTTTGTTCAAGTCAATAATTATCAATCCGGCAAACAACCGATAAATTAGGTGCTTACGGATGGTACGAAGCTTGCTCATCGATTTCCTAAAAGAGAATCGCCATGAAACAGTCAAATAGCTATCCTAATCTTGATCAAAATTGGCAATGGCCTGAGAAAACTTGGTTTCGCGAGCGGCTCAATGCGATCAAAGCAAAAGAGCACGAACAGCGTCGCAGACCATTGGTTGGGACCCAGCCGACCGAGCATCTCGGCGAACCCGACAACCCTGAG
>Ga0193707_1000225_pt1 | contig 17829 bp, 12 predicted proteins | sample U3c2metaG_FD_143043 | JGI IMG/M metagenome (GOLD analysis project Ga0193707, IMG submission 143043) | Soil microbial communities from a riparian zone of the East river system, Colorado, United States - U3c2 | ecosystem: Environmental > Terrestrial > Soil > Riparian zone | place: USA: East River... | reverse complement strand
GACCGGCACCACCATCAGTCGACGCACTCCCGCCGATCCCGAGGATCACGCGAGTACACCCACTGTCGATCGCGGCAGCGATCACCTCGCCTGTGCCGTATGACGTCGCAGTCACCGGAGCCGGCCGACCTCCAGGCAGCCGAACCAGCCCAGAAACATCAGCCAACTCCACAACAGCCACATCCCCCCGGCCCCTGGATCCACCCTGCCCGCCGGACTCACGAACCCCGGACTCGCCCCGCAGGGCGGATCCACGAACCCCGGACTCGCCTCGCGCGCCGGATCCGCCCGGCCCGCGTTCGAGGGGATATCCCCTCGAACCGGGGGTTCTCCCCTCGTATACCAGGGGAGAACCCCCCACGGGAGGGGATATCCCCTCGAACGGCTGGGGTGAGCCGCAGTCGGCGGTCTCGCGGTCGGTGGAGCTGCCGTCGGTGGCCCCGCGGTCCGTGCAGCCGTGGTTGGTGGGGGTGCGATGGCGGGCGTAGGCGGTGTGGAGAGGGGTGCCGGTGGGGCCGGTTGCTGTGATCGGGATGAGTTCGAAGCCGGCGGCGACGACGGCGGCAAGGGTGCCGTCGCCGCCGTCGGCTACTGGGATCGGGACCACGGTGGCGCCGGGGTGGACTCGTCGTACCCCGGCATCGACCGCGGCCGCGACCTCCGTGCTGGTCAGCGTGCCCTTGAACTTGTCAGAGGCAACGACCACTCGGAGGCCCGCCCCGCGGGGCGGAGGAGGTGAGGGAGCCGGCATCAGTCGAGCAACGCGAGGGCTGTGGGGGCGTCCTCCAGCACCTCGGCGAGGTCTTCGAATTCGGTGATGTTGTCGATCTCGAGGCCCATGGAGACGTTCGTGATGCGTTCGAGGATGACCTCGACCACGATCGGGACCCGGTGTTCGACCATCAGTTTCTTGGCCTGCTCGAGGGCCGGTAGGATCCCGTCCGGCTCGAACACCCGCAACGCCTTGCAGCCAAGGCCTTCCGCGACCTTCACGTGGTCGACGCCGTACCCGTTGAGCTCGGGGCTGTTGATGTTCTCGAACGACAGTTGCACGCAGAAGTCCATGTCGAGCCCGCGTTGCGACTGCCGGATCAACCCGAGGTAGGAGTTGTTCACCACGACGTGGATGTACGGGATGTTGAACTGCGCGCCGACCGCCAGTTCCTCGATCAGGAACTGGAAGTCGTAGTCACCCGACAACGCCACCACCGTGCTGTCCGGGTCAGCGACCGCGACCCCCAGCGTGGCCGGCACGGTCCACCCGAGCGGACCGGCCTGGCCGGCGTTGATCCAATGCCGCGGCTTGTAGACGTGCAGCATCTGCGCGGCCTGGATCTGCGACAACCCGATCGTGCTGACGTAACGAACATCGGGCCCGAACGCGCGGTTCATCTCCTCGTAGACACGCTGCGGCTTGATCGGTACGACGTCGAAGTGCGTCTTGCGCTGCAACGCCGTACGCCGCTCCCGGCACTCGGAGGCCCACGTGGACCGGTCCGCGAGCTTGCCCTCAGCGGCCCACTCCCGCGCCACCTCGACAAACGCCGAGAGCGCGGCCTTGGCGTCGGACACGACCCCGTAGTCCGGCGCGAACACCCGCCCGATCTGCGTCGGCTCGATGTCGACGTGGATGAACTTCCGTTCGGCCCGGTACACATCGAGACCGCCGGTGTGCCGGTTCGCCCACCGGTTGCCGATCCCGAGGACAAGATCGGAGGCCAGCAAAGTCGCGTTGCCGTAGCGATGCGACGTCTGTAACCCGACCATCCCGGCCATCAGCGGGTGATCGTCCGGCAGCGTCCCCCAGCCCATCAGCGTGGGTACGACGGGAATCCCGGTGAGCTCGGCGAATTCGACCAGCAGATCGGCCGCGTCCGCGTTGACGATCCCGCCACCGGCGACGATCAGCGGCCGCTCGGCGGCGGCCAGGAACGACAGCACCTTCTCGGCCTGCGCCCGGGTCGCGGCCGGCCGGGACACCGGCAACGGCTCGTAGGTGTCGATGTCGAAGTCGATCTCGGCCAACTGCACATCCAGCGGCAGGTCGATCAGCACTGGACCCGGACGGCCTTCGCGCATCAGCTGGAACGCCTTCTGGAAGGTGCCCGGCACCTGCGCGGCCTCCATCACCGTGACCGCCCACTTCGCGACCGGCTTGGCGATCGACGAGATGTCGACCGCCTGGAAGTCCTCCTTGTGCAGCTTGGCGACCGGCGCCTGGCCGGTGATGCACAGGATCGGGATCGAGTCCGCCGACGCCGAGTACAGGCCGGTGATCATGTCGGTGCCGGCGGGTCCCGACGTACCGACGCAGATGCCGATGTTGCCGGCCCGCGCCCGGGTGTACCCCTCGGCCATGTACGAGGCGCCCTCGACGTGGCGTGCCAGCACATGCTTGATCCCGCCGTGCTTCTTCATCGCGCTGTAGAAGGGGTTGATCGCGGCACCGGGCAGCCCGAACGCCTGCGTGGAACCTTCCTTCTCCAGGATCAGGACCGCGGCGTCGACCGCGCGCATCCGGGCCATCAGCCGACCTGCCCGCTCTGAGACTCGAGTCCGGACAGGCGCTCCACGCCGCGGAGCAGAGCGGAATGGTCGAGACCACCGTCGCCATTCGCGCGCGCCGACGCGACCAGTTGCGCCACCAGCGCACCGAGCGGTACGACGACACCCGCCTCACGCGCGGCCGCGGTGACGATGCCCATGTCCTTGTGGTGCAGGTCGATCCGGAAGCCGGGCTGGAAGGAGCGCGACAGCATGTTCTCCTTCTTCTGGTTCAGCACCGACGATCCGGCCAGACCACCCCCGAGGACTTCCAGAGCTGCCTTCGTGTCGACGCCGTACGCCTCCAGGAAGATCACCGCCTCGGCCACGGCCTGGATGTTGGCAGCAACGATGAGCTGGTTGGCGGCCTTGACCGTCTGGCCCGAACCGCTCGGCCCGACGTGGACCACGGTCTTGCCGACCACGTCGAACAGCGGCTTGGCGGCAGCGAAGTCGTCGGCCTCCCCGCCGACCATGATCGACAGCGCCGCGTTCTTGGCGCCCGCCTCACCACCGGAGACCGGGGCGTCGAGCAGCCGGAAGCCGAGTGCTCGCGCTTGCTCGGCGAGCTGCTGCGTGACATCGGGCCGGATGCTGGAGAAGTCGATGACCAGCGTGCCGATCTCGGCCTGCTGGAAGACACCTTCCTCCCCTTCGAGCACGTCCTGGACGTCGGGCGAGACCGGCACCATCACACAGACCACGTCGGCGCCCTTGACCGCGTCGGCGATCGAGGTGGCGGCCCGGCCGCCGGCGTCGACCAGGGTCTGGGTCCGCTCCGGGCTGCGGTCGAGGCCGGCCACGGTGTGACCGGCGTTGACCAGGTGGACGGCCATCGGGTTTCCCATGATCCCGAGGCCGATGAAGGCGATATTCGTCATTGTTGTCTCCTAATCAGCGGTGCTCGTAGGGCAGCCAGCCGAAGCTCCCGTCGGTGGTGGTGGACGGCTTGTACTCCAGCCCGACCCAGCCGGTGTAGCCATGCGCCGCGAGGGCACTGAGCTGCTGGTCGAGCGGAAGGGTGCCGGTGCCGGGCTCGTTGCGGCCCGGTGCGTCGGCGATCTGCACGTGCGCGACCCGGTCGGTGTGCTCCGCGATCACCCGGTCGACGTCGTCGCCGTTGACCGCGAGGTGGTAGAGGTCCGCGAGCAGCCCGATGTTCGGTACGTCGTACGCCGCCTGGACCCGATCGATCACGGTCAGGGCATCGGCCGCGGTCCGCAGTGGGTACCGGTCCGCGCCACTGACCGGCTCGACCAGCACGCTGGCGCCGATCCGGGCCGCCGCACGGGCGGCCAGGCCGAGGTTCTCGACCGCGAGGTCGTCCTGCTCGGCCTCGGTGTGAGCGTCGTCCCGATTGCCGTAGAGGGCGTTGAATCCCTGGCACCCGAGCCGTTCGCCGATGCCAACGGTGACCTCGACGTTGTCCCGGAACTCGCTCGACCGCTTCGGCAGCGACACCAGACCGCGGTCGCCGCCCGGCATGTCGCCGGCGAAGAAGTTCAGACCGGTCAGCTGCACGCCGGCATCCGCGATCGCGGTCACGAACGCGTCGACCTGCCGATCCGGTGGCACCGCCTCGACGAACGGCCACCAGAACTCGACGGCACCGAATCCGGCGCGCCGGACGGCCGCGGGCCGCTCCAGCAGGGGCAGCTCGGTGAACAGCAGCGAGCAGTTCACCGTGTGGCGCAGTGGGTGGCTCATCACAACTCCCAAATTCCGCATTGCGGAAGTTCAATTCTATTCTGCGAAATGACCTTAAGGCGGTCGTGTCGACAGCGTCAAGCGGCCGGGCAACCACACAGCTCCCGGCAGCGAGCGCTGTCTCACGTACGGGCGCGCGTTGTACGTTCCTCTAAAGCGACCTGACCGAAGGGGGTACGTCGTGCTCCTGTCCGAACTGCTCGACGCGCCCGAGTTGGGGCTCCGGCTGCTGCACGCGGCCGGCGGTGCGCTCGACCGTCCGATCGGTCGCCTGGTGACCACGGACCTACTCGGACCCGGCCGCTATCTGAACGGCGGCGAGGTCGTCCTCACTGGTTTGGTCTGGCGCCGGCAGCCGGCCGACAGCGAGCGGTTCGTCACCTCGATGGCGGGCCGCGGCGCCACCACGATCCTGGCCGGCAAGGCGCTGCTGGGCGACGTTCCGGAGGACCTGCTCGAGGCCTGCGGCCGGCACGAGGTCACCCTCGTCGAGGTGCCGATCGAGATCGCGTTCGCGGACGTGACCGAGTACGTCGCCGCCGCGGGATCGGCCGAGACCGGGGCGCGGTTGTCCGCGAGTCTGGTCCGTCAGCGACAGCTCCTGTCGTCGATCGCGGCAGGCCGCAGTCTGGACGAGCTGGCAGCCCGGATCTCCGCCGAGATCGGCCACGACTGCCGGGTGCTCACCCCGACCGGACGGCACGTCGTACCAGGGCCGGGTGAGCTGGACGACGACACGCTCGACGTGGTCATGCGGCGGTTCCTGACCGCCGATCGCACACCGGCGGTGGCCAAGGCCGGTGATACGTCGTACAGCCTGTTCCCGGTCGGATCGGGGCTGGGTAATCGGCTGACGGCGTGGGTGCTGGTCATCGAGGGCGACCACACGCAGTGGTCCCACGACCATGTCGAGGCTGTGCACGAATTGGGTGCGATCGGCGCGCTGGACCGTGCCCGGCGGGACGAAGGCCGACGGGCGCTGCGACCGCTGGTGGCGGACGCGCTGGCGCTGGTCGAGTCCGGAGCGCCGTACGTCGAGGTCGCCGCGCGACTGCGGCAAGCCGGATCCCATGCGGAGCGACCGATGGTGGTCGCGGTGGCCGAGTTGCGGGACGAGGGGCCGAGCGAGGTGGCGCTCAGCCTGTTCGAGGACGTCGCCCTCACCGTCGGCCCGGCGGTGGTCGCGCCTGGTCGCGACGGTTTGCTGGTCGGGTTCCTGCCGTTCGTACCGGGGCTGCCCGAGCAGATGCGGCGGGCCTTCAGGCGGCTGGCCCCCGGGCTCGTCCGAGCCCGGCTCGCGGTCGGTATCAGCGGCGAGACCGCTATCGACACGCTGGCCGGCGCACTCGAGGAAGCACGGTTCGCGCAGCGAGCAGCCGGAGCCGGACGCGCGCCGGTGTCGGTGGTCACCTCGGACGAGGTCGCCTCCCACGTGCTCCTGCTCGCGACACTGCCTGACGACGTACGACGTACCTACGCGCAGCGAGTGCTCGGACCAGTCGTCGAGCACGATCGCCGGACCCATGCCGACCTGCTCGCCACCCTGCAGGAGTTCCTCGCCTGCTCGGGTTCGTGGGCGCGGACGGCGGAGTCGTTGCATCTGCACGTCAACACGGTTCGCTACCGGATCGAACGCGTGGAGCAACTGACCGGACGCGATCTGTCGCGGCTCGAGGACCGGGTCGACGTGTTCCTGGCGCTGAAATCGCTCTGACTGTGTGATCCTCCAAGCCGGGCGTTCATGAACGGTTCATCTTCGGAGGTTCATCGGGTGCAAATCGCGGCCGCGCTGAGCAGATGCTGGCGTCCAGGTCCTTACAGCCGACGCCGAGGAGCGTGTCCGATGAAGGCAAGCCTGCGACCGAGCCGCCGCGCCAGCCGCCATCCCGTCGACGAGGTTCTGCCGGCCGGGAAGCTCGCCGTGTACGGCGCTCAGCACGTCCTCGCGTTCTACGCCGGCGCCGTGATCGTGCCGATCCTGCTGGCGAACTCCATCGGGCTCAGCACCCAGCAACTCATCCACCTGATCAACGCGGATCTCTTCACCTGCGGCATCGCGTCGATCATCCAGTCCGTCGGGTTCTGGAAGGTCGGCGTCCGGTTGCCGCTCCTGCAGGGCGTCACGTTCACGGCGGTGTCGCCGATGATCGCGATCGGGATGGCCGCGGGCGGCGGGACCGACGGGCTGCTGGTGATCTACGGCGCGGTGCTGGTGGCGGGTCTCGCGACCTTCTTCATCGCGCCGTTCTTCAGCAAGCTGATCCGGTTCTTCCCGCCGGTGGTGACCGGCTCGGTGATCACGATCATCGGCCTCGCGCTGCTGCCGGTGGCGGCCGGGGACGCGGTCGGCGGCGCCGGACCGACCGCCGACCCGACCAGCGGGAAGAACCTGGCCTACGCGCTCGGAACGCTCGCGCTGATCGTGCTGATCCAGCGGGTCTTCAAGGGCTTCATGGCGACGATCGCCGTACTGGTCGGCCTGGTGGCCGGCACGCTGGTCGCCTGGGCCTTCGGCGACACGCACTTCGGCGCGGTCGCCGACTCGTCCTGGGTCGGTGTCACCCAGCCGTTCTACTTCGGCTGGTCGAAGTTCTCGATCGCGGCGATCATCTCGATGGTCGTTGTCATGCTGATCACCGCGGTGGAGACGACGGGTGACGTCTTCGCGACCGGCGAGATCGTGGAGAAGCGGATCAGCCGCGACGACATCGCCCGCGCGCTGCGGGCCGACGGCCTGGCCACCACGATCGGCGGCGTCTTCAACTCCTTTCCCTACACGTGTTTCGCCGAGAACGTCGGCCTGGTCCGGCTCACCCGGGTCCGCAGCCGCTGGGTGGTCGCGGCGGCCGGCGGGATCATGATCCTGATCGGCCTGGTGCCGAAGGCCGGCGCGGTCGTCGCGGGCATCCCGCACCCGGTGCTGGGCGGCGCGGCGCTGGCGATGTTCGCCACCGTGGCTGTGGTCGGGTTCCAGACGCTGGCCAAGGTCGACTTCCACGACCACCGGAACGTCGTCATCGTCGCGACCAGTGTCGGTCTGGCCATGTACGTCACCGCGCAGCCGCAGGTCGCCCAGGCGGTCCCGGGCTGGGCCGAGATCATCTTCGGCAGCGGCATCACGCTGGGCAGCCTGACCGCGATCGGCCTGAACATCCTGTTCCACCACGTCGGCAAGGACTACGGTCCCGCGGTCGCCGGCCGGCCCGGCACCTCGGTCCGGCTGGACCAGGTGAACAAGATGAGCCGCGAGCAGTTCGTCGAGACCTTCGCCGGGCTGTTCCAGGGTCCGCGCTGGATGGTCGAGCGGGCCTGGGACATGCGGCCGTTCGCCGACACTCACGCACTGCGTCGCTCCTTCCAGGAGGCCCTGTTCTCCGGCTCGCGCGACGAGCAGCGCGAGCTGATCGAGGCGTACCCGCAGCTCGGCTCGCAGTTCGTTGCCGACGGCCTCAGTGGTGAGGCGTCGCTGCGGGACCAGTCCGCCCGCGGGCTGATCTTCCTGGCCGATCCCGACCGCGACGAACTGGCCGCGATCGCCGGGGCATACCGGGAGCGGTTCGGCTTCCCGCTGGTCATCTCGGTGCGGGACGCGGAGTCGTTCGACCGGATCGTCGAGCAGGGCCGGGAGCGGCTCGGCAACTGCGAGAACCAGGAGCACGCCGCCGCGCTACTCGAGATCGCGAAGATCGCCGGCTACCGGTTCGACGACTTCGTCTCCGATGCCAACCCGATTCACAGTGCGAGAACCCGCTGGAGCAGCAACCGATGACCACTCAAGCACTCCGTGCACCCGCTCTGAAGGTGAACGGCGAGGACACCGCGATCGGCGATGTACCCGTCCACACCACCGTGCTGGACTGGCTTCGCGACCGCGGCCTCACCGGAGCCAAGGAAGGCTGTGCCGAAGGCGAGTGCGGTGCCTGCTCGGTGCTTGTCGCCCGGCCCGGCATCGACACCGAAACCGAGTGGACCGCGGTGAACGCCTGCCTGCTGCCGGTCGCCTCGCTGGACGGCCAGGAGATCGTCACGTCCGAAGGGCTGGGATCGCCGGTGGCTCTCCACCCGGTCCAACAGGAGATGGCCGTCCGAGGTGGATCGCAGTGCGGTTTCTGCACCCCGGGCTTCATCTGCAGCATGGCCGCCGAGTACTACCGACCTGGGCGTACGACGTCCGCCGCCAACGATCACGAGCACGGGGCGAACGGCTTCGATCTGCATGCCCTCAGCGGGAACCTGTGCCGGTGCACCGGATACCGGCCGATCCGGGACGCGGCGTACGCGCTCGGCGATCCGACCGAGAACGACGCGCTCGCCGTTCGCCGGAACTCACCGCCGCCGACGCCCGCGGCGACCGGCATGGTGACCGGCGAGGCGGAGTTCGTCCGGCCCGCATCGCTCGACGAGGTCCTGGGCTTGCTGGCCGATCGGCCCGGAGCGCAGGTCGTGGCGGGATCCACGGACCTCGGTGTGCAGGTGAACATCTTCGGCTCCCGCCCGCCGCTGACCGTCGCGATCGACCAGCTGGCCGAACTGCGCGAGTTCGCCTTCGGGCCGGACGAGGTCCGGCTGGGCGCCGCGCTCACACTGACGGAGATCGAGCGACGACTGGCCGGGCGGGTGCCGTTGCTCGGCCAGATGTTCCCGCAGTTCGCGTCCCGGCTGATCCGGAACGGCGCGACCATCGGCGGCAACCTGGGCACCGGTTCGCCGATCGGCGACACCCCGCCCGCCCTGCTCGCCTTGGATGCGTCGATCATCCTGGCCTCGCGCCGCGGCGAGCGGTCGGTCCTGCTCGCGGACTACTTCACGGGCTATCGACAGACCCTGAAGGCACCCGATGAACTGATCAAGACGATCGTGGTTCCGCTGCCGCTCGCCCCACTGACCGCCTTCCACAAGATCGCCAAGCGGCGCTTCGACGACATCTCGAGCGTCGCGATCGGGTACGCCGTCGAGGTCGTGGACGGCGTCGTCCGTCAGGCCCGGATCGGGCTCGGCGGCGTCGCGGCCACGCCACTGCGGGCGAGTGCCACCGAGGAGGCAGTGATCGGTCAGCCGTGGACCGAGCACACAGTCCGGACCGCGGCCGCGGTGATGGCGGGTGAGGGTACGCCGATGGACGATCACCGCGCGAGTGCGTCGTACCGCTCGGCGATGCTCGGCCAGTCACTGCTCCGGTTCTACTGTGCCGCAGAGGGGGCGAGCGCATGAGCTCCTTGTCTGAAAGGCCCGCGCACGCGGTTGTCGGAGTACCGCTGCCGCATGAGAGTGCCGCGCTGCATGTCACCGGGACCGCGCTCTACACCGACGACCTCGTCGTACGGACGCGCGACATCCTGCACGCGTGGCCGGTCCAGGCGCCGCACGCCCACGCTCGGATCACGGCGCTGCGGGTGAAGCCGGCGTACGACGTCCCTGGCGTGGTGCGGGTATTGACTGCGGACGACGTACCGGGGGTGAACGACGCGGGGGTGAAGCACGACGAGCCGCTGTTCCCGGATGAGGTGATGTTCAACGGGCACGCGGTGTGCTGGATACTCGCGGAGACGTTGGAGGCCGCGCGGCTCGGGGCGCTGGCGGTGGAGGTCGAGTATGAGCCGCTGTCGTCGCTCGTGACAGTGCGCGAGGCGATCGCTGCCAAGTCCTTCCAGGGGATCGGGCGGCACTTGGAGCGCGGCGAGGTGGAGGGCGCGTTGACCGACGCTGCCCATGTGTTCCGGGGCGAGTTCGAGTTCGCCGGGCAGGAGCACTTCTATCTCGAGACGCACGCGGCACTGGCTCTTGTCGACGAGGGCGGTCAGATCTTTGTGCAGAGCAGTACGCAGCATCCGTCCGAGACACAGGAGATCGTCGCGCATGTGCTTGGGCTGGCGAGTCACGCGGTGACGGTGCAGTGCCTCCGGATGGGCGGAGGCTTTGGTGGCAAGGAGATGCAGCCGCATGGGTTCGCCGCGATCGCGGCGCTCGGCGCGACGTTGACCGGTCGGCCGGTGCGGTTGCGGCTCAACCGCACGCAGGACATGACGATGTCGGGGAAGCGACATGGGTTCCACAGCTCATGGCAGGTTGGCTTCGACGACGAGGGTCGGCTGGTGGCGCTCGACGCCACGCTGACCGCGGACGGCGGGTGGAGCCTCGACCTGTCCGAGCCGGTGCTGGCCCGCGCGATGTGCCACATCGACAACTCGTACTGGATCCCGAACGTCCGCGTCGACGGGCAGATCGCGAAGACGAACAAGACGTCGCAGACGGCGTTCCGTGGCTTCGGTGGACCGCAGGGCATGCTCGTCATCGAGGACATCCTCGGCCGGTGTGCACCACTGCTCGGGTACGACGCTCTAGAGTTGCGGCGGCGGAACTTGTATCGGGTGGGCGACAGCACGCCGTACGGACAGCCGGTCCGGCACGCCGATCGGCTGGAGTCCTGCTGGAGCCAGGTGATCTCCTCGGGCGACGTCGTACGGCGCGCTTCGGAGATCTCTGCGTTCAACGCGAAGCACGCTCATGTGAAGCGGGCGCTGGCGATGACGCCGGTGAAGTTCGGCATCTCGTTCAACCTGACCGCGTTCAACCAGGCCGGCGCGCTCGTCCACGTCTACAAGGACGGGTCGGTGCTGATCAACCACGGCGGTACCGAGATGGGGCAGGGCCTGCACACCAAGATGCTGCAGGTCGCGGCGACCGCGCTCGGCGTACCGCTGGCTCGGGTCCGGCTGGCTCCGACCCGCACCGACAAGGTGCCGAACACCTCGGCCACGGCCGCTTCCTCCGGCGCCGACCTCAACGGCGCGGCGATCAAGAACGCCTGCGACCAGATTCGGGATCGGCTCGCAGAGGTCGCGGGCGGTCGGCTCGGCATCAGCCCGCTTGATGTGCGTTTCGTCGACGGCGTCGTCCGCGGACTGTCCGGGGACGGGGTGGCCTGGGAGGAGATCGTTGGGGTCGCCTACATGCAGCGGGTGCAGCTGTGGGCCGCCGGGTTCTACCGCACCGAAGGACTGCACTGGGATGCGAACGCGATGCGCGGCGAGCCGTTCAAGTATTTCGCGTACGGCGTTGCCGCCGCTGAGGTGGAGGTGGACGGGTTCACCGGGTCGTACACGCTGCGGCAGGTCGACATCGTGCACGACGTGGGCGACAGCCTGAGCCCGCTGATCGACATCGGGCAGATCGAGGGCGGGTTCGTTCAGGGGACCGGCTGGCTGACGCTCGAGGATCTGCGCTGGGACGAGAGCGATGGGGATCGACGCGGGCGGTTGGCGACGCAGGCGGCCAGCACCTACAAACTGCCGAGCTTCTCGGAGATGCCGGAAGTGTTCAACGTCCGGCTGCTGGAGAAGGCGCACGAGGATGGCGTCGTCTACGGCTCGAAGGCGGTCGGCGAGCCGCCGCTCATGCTCGCCTTCTCGGTCCGCGAGGCGCTGCGCCAGGCCGCGGCCGCCTTCGGCACGCCGGGCACGAGCGTCGACCTCCCGTCGCCGGCAACACCGGAAGCCGTGTACTGGGCGCTCGATCGTGCACGGGATGGTGACTCGTGGAGTGGATGAAAGCTGTCCAGTTGCTGCGCGCTGGGCGCCGGCCAGGCGTACTGGTTACCGTGGTGTCGGTCCGCGGGCATGCACCGCGGGAGGCCGGGGCGAAGATGGTCGTTGCCGCTGACAACATTTGGTCGACGGTCGGTGGCGGCAACCTGGAGTCGGTCACGGTCGAGCGCTGCCGGGCGATGATCGCGGACGGGATCAGCGAGCCTGAGGTTCTCGAGGTCGCGCTGTCGGACAAAGCGCCGTACCAGCATGGGGTTCAGTGCTGTGGCGGTGAGGTGAAGTTGCTGCTTGAGCCGTTGCCGGTGGTGCCGTCGGTGGCGATCTTCGGGGTCGGGCATGTCGGCTTCGAGCTCGCGCGAATCCTGGCGCGGCACGACATCGAGCTGCATCTGGTCGACTCGCGGCCCGATCAGCTGACGGCCGAGCGGCTCGAGGTTCTCGACGACGCGGTCGCCACCATCCACGTCCACCACGTGCCGGTGCTGCCGGAGCTCGTGGTCGGCGAGCTGCCACCAGGCACCCACGTACTGGTGATGACCCACGATCACGCGGAGGACGCTGCCCTGTGCGACGCCGCGATCCGCAACGAGCAGCTCGCCACCATCGGGCTGATCGGGTCGCGGGCGAAGTGGGCGCGGTTCCGCCGCAAGCTCGCCGAGGACGGCAACTCCGAGGCGGCCATCGCGCGGATCACCACTCCGATCGGCCTGCCTGCTCTCGTCGGCAAGGAGCCGGCCTTCATCGCGGTCAGCGTCGCGGCCTGGCTGCTCGAACTGTTCACCGCCGAGCGTCGCCCCGCGCCGGCCCATCGTGAGGCGAAGGCATGACCATTTTCCGAGGCACGGTCCTCGACACTCCGGACAATCCGTTCACCGGCGGCGGCCTGCGGGTGGAGTCCGATGCCGGATTGCTGGTCACCGACGGCCTGATCGTTGCTCGTGGCCCGTTCCTGGATGTTCGCCGGGCGCACCCGGCCGAGCAGGTCGTCGATCTGACCGGTGGCGTCGTACTGCCCGGGTTCGTGGACACGCACGTGCACTTCCCGCAGATCCGGGCGGTCGGCGGCATGGGGTTGCCGCTGCTCGAGTGGCTCGACCGGTACGCGCTGCCCGAGGAGGCGCGGATGGCGGACGTCTCCTATGCCACCGGCGTCGCCGACGAGTTCGTCCACGGGCTCGCGGCGGCCGGGACGACATCGGCGCTGGTCTTCGGCGCGCACTACTCCGATGCGGTGGACGCGCTCTTCAGTGCTGCCTCGAAGGTCGGGCTGCGGGTCACCAGCGGGTTGGTCCTGAGCGACCGGCTGTTGCGGCCGGAGTTGCTGACCACGCCGGTCCGCGCGTACGCCGAGTCGCTTGCCCTGGCCAACCGTTGGCACGGTGTCGGCCGGAACCGGTACGCCGTGACGCCACGGTTCTCGTTGTCGTGCACGGACGACCTGCTCGCGACCTGCCGTGAACTGGTGGACGCGATCCCGGGCGCGCTGTTCACGTCGCACGTCAACGAGAACGAGGCCGAGATCGCGACCGTGGCCGATCTGTTCGGGGGCAGTGACTATGTCACGACGTACGACCGGCACGGCCTGGTCGATCGCCGCTGCGTGCTCGCCCACAACGTGCACCCGACCGATGTCGAGCTCAAGATGCTCGCGGTCGGCGGTGCGACGGTCGCGCACTGCCCGACGAGCAACGCTGCGCTCGGGAGCGGGCTGTTCCCACTCGGCCGGCATCTCCAGCACGGCGTACGCGTGGCGCTCGGGTCCGACGTCGGAGCCGGCACGGGCTTCTCACTGCTGAAGGAGGGTCTGCAGGCGTACTTCGCCCAGCAGTTGCTTGCTGATCACGGGCTCGCACTCAACTCCGCGCACCTGTTGTACCTGGCAACCGCCGCGGGCGCCGAGGCGCTCGGTCTGGAAGCGGAGGTCGGCGACCTCAGCGTGGGCAAGCGTTTCGACGCCCAGCTCCTCCGCCCCACCGACGGCTCCCCGCTCGCGGTCTCCGTCGCCCATGCCACCGACGCCGAGGAAACCCTGGCCCGGATCTTCACCCTCGGCACCCCCGCCGATGTCCAAGCCATCTGGATCGACGGCGAACTCCTCCACCACTGACAACCCCGACGAGAACACAGCCCCCCGCCGGCCCGGTCCGCTGACAGGTCTGCCCCATCACGGATCTGCAGGCCATCACAATCGCCCAGGTCACGGTGCCCGCCCGTGCAACGCACTCACACTCGCGTCATTGTGATGGCGTGGCGGTCCGCGACTCGGCCTTGAGCGTGCGGAGGTCAGCGGGACTTGGTGAGGAGGTTGTGCTGGGTTTTGGCGACCTGCAGGGCTAAGGCCAACGCCGTTCGGTTAAGGGTTGACGTTGGTGCGCAAGTCTCGGCGTTGCGGCTGGTGAGATGGGTGCAGCCCCTGTAGGAGTGTCCGGTCCTCCAAGACTGGTCATCTCCAACAAAGGCTGCGATGCCCGATTCTGCCATCATCCACGCGCCCGGGGTGTTTGCCCCGGGTCATCTGGGTGAGTTGACTCAGATCGTTTCGTTCGAGCTTGTCGATGAGGCCCTGGCGGCAGCGGGTGGCCGGGAACAGCGGTTGCGGCGGCTGCCGTCGCGGGTGGTGGTGTATCTGCTGCTCGCGGGAGCGTTGTTCGAGTCGATGGGCTGGGCGCAGGTCTGGTCGCGGTTGACCGCATCGCTGCCCGGACCGCCGCGGGTCCCGTCGGGATCGTCGATCACCGCGGCGATGCGCAGGGTCGGATCCCGGCCGGTAAAGGCACTGTTCGACCTGGTCAAGGGCCCGGTGGCGACGGTGACGACCCGCCAGGTCGTCAGGTTCGCCGGGCGGCTCGTGGTCGCCGTCGACGGCACCCAGATCCCACTGCCCGACACCGAGGCGAACAAGGTCGTGTTCGGTAAGCCTCGCCCGGGTCCCAACGGTGAAGCCGGATACCCGATGCTCCGGCTGATCACGCTGATCGCGTGTGGCACCCGATCGCTGATCGAGGCGGTCTTTGGCACCGACCAGACCGGCGAGCTGACCTTCGCGCGTGACCTGGCCGCCGCGATGGGCCCAGGGATGCTGATCCTGGCCGACCGGAACTTCGCAGCCACCGGGTTCATCAACACGGTCGCAGCCACCGGCGCGGACTTCCTGATCCGGGCCAAGACACATGCCACCGCACTCAAGCTGCCGGTCTTGGCCCGGCTGCCCGACGGGACCTTCTTATCCCGCATCGGCGAAGTCAAGGTCCGCGTCATCGACGCCGCGATCACCGTCACCGTGAACCCCGACGTCGGCCAAGGTGATGAGGCGCATCGTGACCAGCACCTGTACCGGCTGGTCACCACCCTGCTCGACCCGAGCCAGGCAGCCGCATACGACCTGGTCAGGCTCTACCACGAACGCTGGGAGATCGAGACCTCCTACTTCGAACTGAAATCCACAATCCTGGCAGGCCGGGTACTACGCGGACGCCACCCCGACGCGGTAACCCAGGAACTGTGGGCACTGCTGACCGCCTACCAACTGCTCCGCACCGCCATGGCCGACGCAATCTTGCACCGCCCAGATATCGACCCCGACCGGGCCAGCTTCACCACCGCGCTCAACACCGCCCGCGACCAGATCATCCGCGCCGACCACATCCTCACCGGCACTCACGTGGACCTCATCGGCCGCATCGGCACCGCGATCCTCCAACAACTCCTTCCCAAACGACGCACCACAACCCACGCCCGAGCGATCAAACGAGCAATCTCCAAGTACCGCGCCAAAACCCGCAACATCGACCGCCGCACCCACCCGACCAACATCCACATCACGATCACACCCTTGCCACCACAACCAGACGGCTAACCGAATGACGTTGCCACTAGACCCTCACTTCTTCGGACGTAACGAGGTGGGTCAGACGAGGGTGTTGCGGTAGAAGAGGTTGGCTCGGCGGTCGCCGGTGACGCCGGAGGCGAAGCCGAAGTAGAGGCGGGCGGCCGCGTCGGTCGAGCCGTAGACCGCCATCCCCTCGGGTTCGCGGTAGGTGAGGCTCTTCCCGGCCAGGGTCAGGAACGAGTCGACGATCGTCGCGGCATTGATGTCGTAGCACCACAGTTTCGACGTGGCCTTGGTCTCGTCCGGCTCACCCGGATAGGCCTCACCTTCGCAGAAGTACGCGTACGAGCCGTACAGGGTCCACCCCTGGAAGTCGATCCCCGAAGTCAGCGCCGGCTGCTTGAAGGACGCCAGCACGGTCGAGAAGTCGCCGGCCCGCGCCGCCGCCAGCGAGTACACGTTGATGTGCATCCCGCCGGACAGCGAATAGCGCACACCCAGCCGCCCGTACCGCTGGTCGACCGCCGGTGTGAACACGCTGCCGTTGGCGACCGGCTTCCACTTGGTGACCGAGCCCGACGTCAGCGTCGCGCCGTTCTGCCACGGGAACCGGGCGATCTGCCGCCCGCGCCCATTGGCCGTGTCGACGTCGGTCTCGGTCCAGATGTACGTCGTACTCCCGACAGCCTCGGCGCCGATCGACACGGCGTGGCCGAACCCGGTCAGGTACATGTGACCGAGCACGGTGCCGGAGAAGCTCAGCTGGCTGAGCGTGAGGTCACCGCTGTTGGCCGGCGTACCGGAGCGCAACTGACCGGTGAAGAGGCGGTTGTTCGAAGTGTCGAAGGCGATCGACTGCATGACGGTCGGTCCCCACAGCGGCTTGCTGCGGAAGAACTCGTTGGTGGTCGCGCTCATCGTGAAGCGCTTGGTGGCGGGGAGGTCGAGGGTGCGGACCGGGCGGGCGGAGGCAGTGGGTGCACCGACGGCGCCGGCTGCGAGCAGAGCGCCAGTACCGGTGAGCAACCCACGGCGGGAGAGGTTGTCCATACCGCCCAACGGTAAGCGACTTACCGCGAACTGCCAGTAGTTCGCCCAACAATTTCTGCGAACTACTCAGTGATCACTGTTAGAACGCGTACGGGTACGGCGACCAGTCCGCGGGGCGCTTCTCCAGGAAGGAGTCGCGGCCCTCAGCGGCCTCGGCGGTGCCGTAGGCGAGTCGGGTCGCTTCGCCGGCGAACAACTGCTGACCGACGAGACCGTCGTCGATCAGGTTGAAGGCGTACTTCAGCATCCGTTGCGCGGTCGGCGACTTCGCGCAGATCTTCTTGCCCCACTCGAGCGCGACCGTCTCGAGCTCGGCGTGCGGCACGACCTTGTTGACCATGCCCATCCGGTACGCGTCATCGGCGGAGTACTCGTCACCGAGGAAGAAGATCTCCCGCGCGAACTTCTGCCCGACCTGCCGGGCCAGGTACGCCGACCCGAAACCGCCGTCGAACGACGCCACATCCGCGTCCGTCTGCTTGAAGCGAGCGTGCTCCGCGGACGCCAGCGTCAGGTCGGTGACCACGTGCAGGCTGTGCCCGCCACCCGCGGCCCAGCCGGGTACGACGCAGATGACGACCTTCGACATGAAGCGGATCAGCCGCTGCACCTCGAGGATGTGCAGCCGTCCGGCCTTCGCCGGGTCGATGCTCTCCGCCGTGGTGCCCTCGGCGTACTTGTAACCGTCCTTGCCGCGGATCCGCTGGTCGCCGCCCGAGCAGAACGCCCACCCGCCGTCCTTCGGCGACGGCCCGTTGCCGGTGAGCAGCACGCAACCGACATCGGACGACATCCGCGCGTGGTCCATCACCCGGTACAGCTCGTCGACGGTGTGCGGCCGGAACGCGTTGCGGACCTCGGGCCGGTTGAACGCGATCCGCACCACCCCGGCGTCGACCGCCCGGTGATAGGTGATGTCGGTCAGCTCGAAGCCGTCCACCTGCTTCCAGGCCGACGGGTCGAAGATCTCGGAGACGTACGCGGCATCGGTCACGCCGCCGAGCATATTTCAGCCGCGTGCGGTGCTTGCGCGCAGGACGACCTCGGCCTTGAACGTCTCGGTGGTCGCGTCGCCGCCCTCGATCGCCAACTCGAGTGCCCGCCGGCCCATCTGCTCCAGCGGCAGCCGGACCGTCGTCAGTCCCGGCCACACGT
>Ga0193707_1000224_pt1 | contig 17830 bp, 17 predicted proteins | sample U3c2metaG_FD_143043 | JGI IMG/M metagenome (GOLD analysis project Ga0193707, IMG submission 143043) | Soil microbial communities from a riparian zone of the East river system, Colorado, United States - U3c2 | ecosystem: Environmental > Terrestrial > Soil > Riparian zone | place: USA: East River... | reverse complement strand
CGCCCACCGCGACGACGACAGCGCTGTCAGGTCCCGCTTCCTATCCGCCCACCTGCCTTGTCGTGGTCGAGTCCGTCATGAACACGACGTGCCAGATCCGCCGAGGCGAGCCGCCCCAGATGTTCGCCCACCACACGCAGCACCCGCTCGTCGGTGTCAGTGAGACCCTTCATCCGGTCACGAATGCAAACCCCCGCCGGTGGGGATGCCACGAACGGACGCGCGATACTCCGAAGCCACGTCATAGCGGCGACACATCCCGGGCGTACACCAAGGCGGAGCGCTCAGCACCGGACTTGATCCGGAACCTGACCGTGACCCGGGACCGCCCGACCACACCGGCGTGGCACAAATGCGACCTGTCCAAGACAGGACAGCACCAAGCCGAACAGGGAAAGGCCGGCCGGGCCCGGGGCGGCGGGCGCGGCCGGCCTTTCCGGCACGGATCAGCCGACGGTCTTCACCGCGGTGATCAGGCTGCCGTCGGTGGTGTCACCGGACAGTTCCCAGAAGAAGGCGCCACCCAGTCCCTGGCCGTTCGCGTACGTCATCTTGCTGCGGATCGTGTCGGGGTGTCGTAGCCCCACCACTCCCCGTTGCAGACCGCGTACGCCGTACCTCCGACCGCCCCGGTCGACGGGCAGCGGGCCGAGATCAGCTTGTAGTCCTCGATCCCAGCCTCGTACTTGCCCGGCGCCGTACCGGTCGCGGACCCACCGGGCGCGGCCTGTGTGACTCCGGTCCAGCCACGGCCGTAGAACCCGATCCCGAGCAGCAGTTTGTCCGCCGGGACGCCCTTCGACTTCAGTTTCTGGATCGCCGCGTCGCTGTCGAAGCCGGCGGTCGGGATCCCGTCGTACGACGTCAGCGGGGAATGCGGCGCGGTCGGGCCCTGGGCGCTGAACGCACCGAAGTAGTCGTACGTCATCGGCATCAGCCAGTCGAGCTTGCCGGCGGCCGCGTAGTCGGTCGCATCGATCTTGCCGCCGTCGGTGCCGTCGGCCGTGATCGCCGCGGTGACGAGTGAGGACGATCCGAACTTGTCCCGCAGCGCGGTGATCACGGTGTTGAAGGCGTTCGGCCCGGACGTGTCACAGCTGATCCCGCACGCGTTCGGGTACTCCCAGTCGATGTCGATGCCGTCGAAGACGTCGGCCCAGCGCGGGTCCTTCACCAGGCTGTAGCAGGAGGCCGCGAACGCGGCCGGGTTCTTCGCGGCCTCGGTGAAACCGCCGGACCAGGTCCAGCCGCCGAACGACCAGACCACCTTGAGGTTCGGGAACTCCTTCTTCAGCTTCCGCAGCTGGTTGAAGTTGCCGCGCAGCGCACCCGTGTCCCAGGTGTCGGCCACGCCGTCGACCGACGAGGCCGCGTCGTAGAACTTGTCGTACGCCGCATAGCTGTCACCGATCGAGCACCGGCCACCGGTGGTGTTGCCGAACGCGTAGACGATCGTGGTCAGCTTCGCGGCCGATCCACTCGTCTTGATGTTCTTCACGTGGTAATTGCGGTCGTAAACACCCCACTCCGTGAAGTAGCCGACCACTCTCTTGCCGGCGGCAACGGTGTGACCGGCGGCAGATTGGGCGGCAGGTTGGGCGGCGGGGTGGGCTGAGCGGCGATGGCCGGGGGTGCGAGGCCGGTGCCGAGCAGGGCTGTCGCAGCGAGGAGAACGGAAAAGCGGAATCGCATCAGGACCTCCTGGGGGCGGAGAGGAACTTTCCGCACACTACCGAGCACATCCAGTTAAGAAAAGAAGTTAACCGAATAAAAATGTTCTCGTGATCATCGGGGACGCGGCAGGTAATCCGTTCACCATCACGCCCGACACGCCGTCCAGCAGTTGCCGGACCGGCGTGCGGAGGCAGTGCGAAGCGGAGTAATCTCCTCGCGCACGGTCACTCTTGACCGCACCCGACGGAGGAACAGTGCCCGGTCTCGTTCGGCGGCCGATCGTCGTCTGGCTGCTCGCGGCCCTCGCGGTGCCCGTGCTGCTGACGGCCGTGCTGATCCCGGCCAAGGCGGGCACCACCGAGGACGACCTGCGCGACCGGACCCTGACCGCACTCCAGGCCCGTGGCATCGAGGCCGGTTCGGTCGACTTCGACGGTCGTGACGCCAAGGTCGTCGTACCGGCGGGGGTCGATCCCGCGCTCGTGCGCGAGGTCGTCGTGACGGTCAAAGGGGTTCGCTCCGTGCAGGTCGAGGGCGGGTCGACCCCCACTCCACCGACGCCGACTCCACCGACGCCGACTCCCCCGACGCCGACTCCCTCGACGACAGCGCCGCCCGCGGAGCCGACCGGCGCGCCGTTCGAGGTGGGCCGGACGAATCAGTCGATCCGGGTGCAGGCCGCGGTGAAGGACCAAGCGGTCAAGGAGGCGATCGCCGCCGAGGTCGGCAAGGTGCTCGGCGAGGGCCGTGAGTACGACGACCGTACGACGATCGACCCCGCGACCGGACTGACGGATGCCACCGCGGTGTCCGCGCTGCTGCCGGCACTCGCGATCGGGGCCGGCGACGCCTCGGTCCGGTACGACGGCGGCACGGTGACGCTGACGGGTCAGGTGCCGGACCAGGCGACCAAGGCCACCGTGGCCCGGGCCGCGGCGAAGGCGGTCCCCGGCGCCGTGATCGCGAACCAGTTGGCGATCCCCGCGCCGCCGAAGTCCACGGTCAGTGAACCGTGCCGGACGTTGCAGACCCGGCTGTCGGAGTTCACCCGGCAGCACAAGATCAACTTCCTGTCCGGAACCTCGATCGTGAACGACGCGTCGAAGCCGACCGTGGTCAAGGTCGCCGGACTACTGAAGTCCTGTACGACGGCGTTCGTCGAGGTGGCCGGTCACACCGACGACCTCGGCTCGCCCGCGAGCAGCCTGCCGCTGTCCGAGCGCCGGGCCGCCGAGGTCAAGACCGAACTGGTCCGGCTCGGCGTGGCCGCCAATCACCTTCACGCGAATGGGTACGGCGAGGCGTTCCCGATCGCACCCAACACCACCGCCGCCGGCCGGATCGCCAACCGCCGGGCCGAGATCCGAGTACTGCAGGGGAATTGAATGAGCTGGCTGATCGCACAGATCTGGATCCTGCTTCTGGTCGCGTTCCTGCTCGGCAGCGCGGCCGCCTGGCTGCTGCACCGGCTGGTCCGCAACCCGGCGAGAGGGGCACGCTGATGAGCTGGCTGCTGCGGCACAACTGGTTGTGGTCCCTGCTCGCGTTCCTGATCGGCGCCGGGATCACCTGGGTCCTGCTCGAACGCCGGGAGCACTCCGCACCCGCGCCGGCCGAGGAGCCGGTGCAGAAGCCGGTAGAGGAGAAGGAAGAGGTCCTGGTCGGAGCCGCGGTCGCCAAGTCGACCGAGGAGCACGGCCGCAGCCGGAAGGCCGCACCCGACGTACCGGCCGAACCGCGCCCCGTTGTCCGCGAGGAGCCGGAGCCGGTGGTCGGAGCGGAGCCGGAGCCCGCGTTCTCGCAGTTGATGGAGGCGGAGCCGACCCTCTTCGACGACGTCGACGACAACCCATCCTCCGCCGGCGACACAGACGCGACCGAACCGCAGGTGCCGGCCGACGTGCCGCCCGGGCGGTACGGTGAGGGCTCGGCCGACGCGGTACCGCATCAAGGTCCGCCGGACGGGTTCAGCATCAAGGGCAACGCCCAGTCGATGCTGTTCCACACGCCCGACTCGCCGTACTACGGCCGGACCAAACCCGAGGTCTGGTTCCGCACCGAGCCCGACGCCGAACGCGCCGGCTTCACCAAATACGCCCGCCGCCCCCGCAAGTCCGCCAGCCCGGATGACTGACCCGAAGGAGCTGCCGACAAGCTCCGACGAACCGCTCGAGCCGGACGCCGTCACCTTGTCCGGGGACCAGCTCTTCGACTACGACAAGGGGCAAGCACCGGCTGCCGAGGCGGTCAAACGGAGACGGCGGCCGCGACCGGGCGGTGGGGGCCGGGGCAAGCCTCCGTCGGCCGAGAGGCAGAACGAAGGACGTCGACGCTGAGCCGCCCGCAGCGGCGCCGAATAGGGTGATGCGACCCCCATTTGCTTGTACTGGCGGAGGGCCGTCACACTGATCTGAGCCCCTTGCGGAACCGTCCGTCCCCGGGGGCTCAGCACCACATCCCCGAACCCGTCCGGATACACCGCGCTGTCCCCCTCGCACTCCGATGCGAGGGAATACGAACCCCCGCGACGGGGTCCGGGAACCAGCGCGCATCCGGGCGAGTCCCACACACCGCCGTCACGTCGTGGCGGCAAGCCGCAGTACCGCTAGGTTTGGAGACACCCGATGGAGGTGAGCGTGACCGACATGCTGCCGGAGCAGCACCACGGACTGACGAAGAGTGACCCGCTGTGGTTCAAGCGGGCCGTCTTCTACGAGGTCCTCGTGCGGTCCTTCAAGGACTCGAACGCCGACGGCATCGGCGACCTGCAAGGCCTGACCGAAAAACTCGACTACCTCGAGTGGCTCGGGGTGGACTGCCTCTGGTTACCGCCGTTCCAGCCCTCACCGCTGCGCGACGGCGGGTACGACATCTCCGACTACACCGGGGTGATGACGGAGGTCGGCACGATTTCCGACTTCGCCGCGCTGATGGAGGCCGCGCACGCGCGCGGGATCCGGACCATCGTCGACTTCGTGATGAACCACACCTCCGACCAGCACCCCTGGTTCCACGCGTCCCGGTCGGACCCCGACGGCCCGTACGGCGACTTCTACGTGTGGTCCGACACCGACGACCGGTACGCCGACGCACGGATCATCTTCGTCGACACCGAGACCTCGAACTGGACCTGGGACCCGGTGCGCGGCCAGTACTTCTGGCACCGGTTCTACTCCAACCAGCCGGACCTGAACTTCGAGAACCCGGCCGTCGGCGACGCGATCCTCGAGGCGCTGAAGTTCTGGCTCGACCTCGGCGTGGACGGCTTCCGGCTGGACGCGGTGCCGTACCTGTTCGAGACCGAGGGCTCCAACTGCGAGAACCTCCCCCGCACCCACGAGTTCCTCAAGCGGGTCCGCAAGGAGGTGGACGCGAACTACAGCGACCGCGTCCTGCTCTGCGAGGCGAACCAGTGGCCGGCCGACGTGGTCGAGTACTTCGGCGACCGCACCTCCGGCGGTGACGAGTGCCAGATGGCATTCCACTTCCCGGTGATGCCGCGCATCTTCATGGGCGTACGGCGGGAGTCGCGGTTCCCGATCTCGGAGATCCTCGCGCAGACACCGGAGATCCCCGACACCTGCCAATGGGGCATCTTCCTGCGCAACCACGACGAGCTCACGCTCGAGATGGTCAGCGACGAAGAGCGCGACTACATGTGGGGCGAGTACGCGCAGGACCCGCGGATGAAGGCGAACATCGGCATCCGCCGCCGGCTCGCGCCGCTGCTGGACAACGACACCAACAAGATGGAGTTGTTCACGGCGATGCTGCTCAGCCTGCCCGGCTCGCCGATCCTGTACTACGGCGACGAGATCGGCATGGGCGACAACATCTGGCTCGGCGACCGCGACGGCGTCCGCACCCCGATGCAGTGGTCCCCGGACCGCAACGCCTCGTTCTCCACGGCCACCCCGGGAAAGCTCACCCTGCCGGTGATCATGGACCCGGTCTACGGGTACCAGGCGGTCAACGTCGAGGCCGAGATGGAGAACGCGTCGTCGCTGCTGCACTGGACCCGGCGGATGATCCAGACCCGCAAGCAGCATCCCTGTTTCGGCATGGGTACTTTCACAGACCTGGGCGGCTCCAACCCCAGCGTGCTGTCGTACGTGCGCGAGTTCGGTGACGACGTGGTGCTGTGCGTGAACAACCTGTCCCGGTTCCCGCAGCCGATCGAGCTGGACCTGCGGCAGTGGCAAGGAGTGGAGCCGGTCGAGCTGCTCGGCGGTGTGCACTTCCCCACGATCGGGGAGCTGCCCTACCTTTTGACGCTCAGTGCCCACGGTTTCTACTGGTTCCGGCTGCCGGTGGCGAAGCCGGCTGACCACGAGGAGAGCATGTAGTGATTTCCCATCTGGACCAGGTCCAGTCCTTCTGCGCCAGCCAGAGGTGGTTCGGCGAGAAGGGACACGACGTCCGCGTCGACGCGATGGCCACCTCGGTGTGGCTGTCCGACGAGGATGCCTGGCCCGCGGTCCGGATCGGGTTCGTCTACTGTTCCGGTCCGCCCGGGTCGGAATTCCCGATCCGGGTCTACCAGCTGCCGCTCAGCTACCGCCGGACCCCGGTCGAGAACCTCGGCCACGCGCTGATCGGTGAGTGGGTGGAGCCAGACCTCGACGACACCGGGGTCTGGGTGTACGACGCCTTGCACGACAAGGAAGCGACTCCGCACTGGCTGGACGGGCTGACGCACGGACGGCGGCTGGAAGGGGTGGAGTTCCATCCCGTCCACTCTCCGGACCGGACCCTGGTCGTCCCGGAGGACGCTCAGTCGCTCGTCCTCACCGTCGAGCAGAGCAACACGTCTTTGGTGTTCGGCGACGTGGCGCTGCTGAAGGTGTTCCGCCGGCTCGAGCCCGGGAGCAATCCCGGGGTCGAGATCGAGTCGGCACTCACCGAGGCCGGGTCCGAGCTGGTCCCGGAGGTGCTCGGATCGGCGCGCGGCAACTGGCCGCGGGCCGGCGGCGGCACCGACAGCGGTGAGCTGGCGATGATGACGGCGTTCCAGAAGAACGCCACCGACGGCTGGTCATTCGCGACCTCGTCGGTGCGGGACCTGTACGCCGAGGCGGACCTGCACGCCGAGGAGGTCGGCGGTGACTTCGCGGCCGAGGCGCACCGGCTCGGCGCCAGCACCGCGCAGGTCCACTCCGAGCTGGCCAAGGCGCTCGGCACGGACATCTGGGAGCCGGCCAAGCTGGTCGAGCACGCCGCCGCGATGCAGCGCCGCCTCGACCAGGCGTCCGCGGCGATCCCCGAGCTCGCGCCGTACAAGAGCGGACTGACCCGGTGGTTCGAGGCATTGGCGGCGTCTGACCAGCCCGTGACGGTGCAACGGATCCACGGTGACTTCCACCTGGGTCAGGTGCTGCGGACGATCGACGGCTGGAAGCTGATCGACTTCGAGGGTGAGCCGGCCAAGTCGCTGATCGAGCGGCGGGCGCTGGACACCGCGATCAAGGACATCGCCGGGATGCTGCGGTCGTTCGACTACGCGGCCCGGTCGCTGCTGGCCGATCACCAGGGCGATCAGCAGATCGCCTACCGTGCCGCCGAGTGGGCGAGCCGGAACCAGCAGGCCTTCTGCGACGGGTACGCCGAGGTCGCGGGCACCGACCCGCGACACCAGGGCGTGCTGCTGAGCGCCTTCCTGGCCGACAAGGTCATTTACGAGACTCTCTACGAGGCCCGGAACCGGCCGAGCTGGCTGCCGATCCCGCTGGCCGCGGCGGCGCAGCTGGCCGAGCAGTAATACCGCAAACTCTGCCGACTAATCCTCAGCGAGCCGGGAATGACAGAGCGTGGTGTGAGCCGCCGCTGTAATACTTGCGGGTATGCCTCCCGAGCCACAGCTTGAGGTCCTGGTCCTGGGGTCCAGCTCACGGACCAGGCCGAGGCCCGGGCCGCGGCCGAGCGGATGCACACGGCGGTCAGATCCGGCAACCACCTCGCCGCGCGAACCGCTGCCCGGAAAACCTGCTCGATGTACTGGACCGTGCGCCCGGGACCGACCGGGCCGTCGTCGGGCTCCGGCTCGCCCTCGCCATGTACACGCCCTGGCTGATCCGCGGCTGGTATGCCGAGGCCGCGCGGCACTTCGGTGCGTTGACCGACGCGTCAGGCGCGACTACAGCCGAGCGGATCACCGCGTTGTGCAACCACGGCTTCGTGCTGACCATGCGCGCCCGCTTCGACCAGGCCGCGGCGTTGCTGACCGAGGCAGAGGCGCTGGCCCGGACGCAGGACGACGCCACGCTCACCCTGACGGCGCTCTACTACCGGAACATCCACGCCCGCCGGCTCGACGACCGGCAGATCCTGCCGCTGAACGACGTGATCCGCGGCCTGGTCGCGACCGCTCGCGGTCAGCTGGACGACGCGGAGAAGTACCTGCGGGCCGCGGTCGAGTACGCGGTCGCCGACGACAGCGGCGTGACGCACGCCTCGATCGATCTCGCCGACCTGCTCATCCGGCCGGGCGAGCTCGACGAGGCGACCGCCCTGCTCGACGCCGTCTTCGCCGAAACCCCCGAGCACAGCACGTCCTGGCTGGCCGCCCGCGCGGTCGCGACTGCCCTCGCGCCGGCCCACGGCGACCGCGACCGAGCCGGCGCTGTGGTCGCCGAGACAGGGGTCGCCTACACCCGGACGGGCTTCGCCTGGCCGCGCTACGCCACCCGTACGACCGCCGTACGGGACGCCATGACCGACTGAACGTGTGTACGTCGGAACTCGACGGGGGACGGGGTGCGGTGAATGGAGTGTTCATCGGGCAGGATGGGGTTCATGGGATCGAGCGAGCATGAGGCCGGACCGGGTTCCGAGGCTTTCGAGCAGCCCGTTGCGGCGGTCGAAGAGCCTGTGGTGACAGCGGTTCGGGTGGATCGGACCGCCCTGGAGCAGTTGGTCGGCGGGACCTTCCACGATCCCCATCAGGTGCTCGGCCCACACCTGGGCGAGCACGGCGTCACGATCCGCGCGCTGCGCCCGTTCGCCCACACCGTCACCGTGCTGTACGACGACCAGCGGCTCGACCTGCGGCACGAGTTCGAAGGTGTCTGGGTCGGCGTGCTCGACATCGACAAGGTGCCCGACTACCGCCTCGAGGTCAGCTACACCGACGGTCCCGCGGTCGAGCTCGACGATCCGTACCGCTATCTGCCGTCGCTCGGCGAGGTCGACCTGCACCTGATCGGCGAGGGCCGCCACGAGCAGCTGTGGACCGTGCTGGGCGCCCACGTCCGCCGGTACGACGGTCCGGCCGGAGCGGTCACGGGGACGTCGTTCGCCGTCTGGGCACCGAACGCGCAGGGCATCCGCCTGACCGCGGACTTCAACTTCTGGGACGGCCGCGCGCATCCGCTGCGCTCGCTCGGTTCGTCCGGGGTGTGGGAGCTGTTCGTGCCCGGCGTCGGCCCGGGGACGCGCTACAAGTTCGACATCTGCGGCCGGGACGGCGTCTGGCGGCAGAAGGCCGACCCGATGGCCAACCTGGCCGAGACTCCCCCGGCGAACGCGTCCGTCGTGCACGAGTCGACGTACGCGTGGGACGACGCGGCCTGGCTGGAGCGGCGCGCCGCGGCGCAGGCCTACGCCGGCCCGATGAGTGTGTACGAGGTGCACCTCGGATCGTGGCGGAAGGGCCGGTCCTACCGCGAACTGGCCGACGAGCTCGTTGCCTACGTCAACGACATGGGCTTCACCCACGTCGAGCTCATGCCGGTGATGGAGCATCCGTTCGGCGGCTCGTGGGGCTACCAGGTCACGTCGTACTTCGCGCCGACGTCGCGCTTCGGCGACCCGGACGACTTCCGGTTGCTGGTCGATCGGCTGCACCAGGCCGGGATCGGCGTACTCGTCGACTGGGTGCCGGCGCACTTCCCGAAGGACGCGTGGGCGCTGGCCCGCTTCGACGGCACACCGCTGTACGAGCACCCTGATCCGCGCCGCGGCGAGCAGCCGGACTGGGGCACGCTGGTGTTCGACTTCGGCCGGCCGCAGGTGCGCAACTTCCTGGTCGCGAACGCGCTCTACTGGGCCGAGGAGTTCCATATCGACGGCCTGCGGGTGGACGCCGTCGCCTCGATGCTCTACCTCGACTACTCGCGGCAAGAGGGCCAGTGGGTGCCGAACCAGTACGGCGGACGGGAGAACCTGGAGGCCGTGTCGTTCCTGCAGGAGATGAACGCGACGCTCTACAAGCGGGTCCCCGGCGTGATCACCGTGGCCGAGGAGTCGACCTCCTGGCCGGGCGTCACCCGGGCGACGCACCTGGGCGGACTCGGCTTCGGCTTCAAGTGGAACATGGGCTGGATGAACGACTCGCTCAGCTACCTCGAGCACGAGCCGGTGCACCGCCAGTACCACCACCACGAGCTGACGTTCTCGATGATGTACGCCTACTCGGAGAACTTCGTCCTCCCGCTGTCCCACGACGAAGTGGTCCACGGCAAGGATTCGCTGCTGCGCAAGATGCCCGGCGACCGCTGGCAGCAGTTGGCGAACCTCCGCGCGTACCTGGCGATGATGTGGGCGCACCCGGGCAAGCAACTGCTGTTCATGGGCTGTGAGTTCGGCCAGGAGTCCGAGTGGTCCGAGAAGGGTGAGCTCGACTGGTGGCTGCTGGACCACAGCGACCACCGCGGCCTGCAGCAGCTCGTCCGTGACCTGAACGGCGTCTACCGCGACACCCCGGCGCTCTGGCGCACCGACCACTCGGCCGAGAAGTTCAGCTGGATCGACGCCAACGACGCCAGTAACAACATCTTCTCCTTCGTCCGGTACGGCGACGACGGCGAGCCGACCGTCGCCTGCGTAGCCAACTTCTCTGCGGTCCCGCACCACGGCTACCGCCTCGGTCTCCCGTACGGCGGCCGCTGGGAAGAGGTGGTCAACACCGACGCGGGGACGTACGGCGGATCCGGGGTCGGCAACTACGGTGCCGTCGAGGCGGACGGGCCGCAGTGGCACGGCATGACGACGAGCACCGAACTGTCGGTGCCACCCCTGGCGACGATGTACCTGCGCTACACCGGGTAGCGTTCACGGAGTGACCGCCGTACATCCGCTGACCGATGGTGAGTTGACGCTGCGACTGTCGCAGCAGGATCAGCAGCTGGTGATCTTCGACGTCGAGCATGGCGACCCTGTCGGCACCGTCGAGGTCCGGCGGACAACCTCCGGCGTCGGTCTGGTCGTGTGGGAGCTGGACGGCGGGCTCGAGGTCGCACAGCGTGCCGTCCGGCTGGTGAGCGAGTACGCCTTCGGAGAGCTCGGGCTGGAGCGGCTGCAGGTCGAGGTGGACCCGGAGCTTCACGCATCCGCCCGGGTCGCGATCCGGTCCGGCTTCAGGCGCGAGGGCGTGCTGCGCGGTGCGGCCCTGGTCGACGACGAGCGCCGGGACGTGGCCGTGTACGGGATGCGCAAGGACGACCCGCGTCCGGACACGCTGACCGGCTGGACCGCCCTGATGGACTCCACGCTGCCGAAGAAGCGGGTGATCGCGCATGTGATCGCGCGGGACACGGCTGGGCGAGTGCTGCTGTGTCAGGTCAGCTACAAGAAGGACATGGAACTCCCCGGCGGCGTGGTCGAGCCGGATGAGGACCCGGCCACCGGTGCGTCGCGTGAGATGCGCGAGGAGCTCGGCGTCGCCCTGCCGCTGCTCGGCGTACTCGCGATCGACTGGCTCCCGCGTTGGGAGGGCTGGGGCGACGCTGTGGAGATCCTGTACGACGGTGGCGTCCACGACCCGTCGTTGCTGGACACGTTGCAGCCGGACGGCTTCGAGATCCGCGGGATCTCGTGGCACGCACCGGATGCTCTGGACGGGCTGGTGTCGCCGTTGAACGCCCACCGGCTGCCGATGATCCTTCGTGACCCGTCGTCGTTGCACAACCTGAGCAACGGTTCGCCCATCACCTCGTGAGCAGGGCAACACACCAGGCGTAGTGGCCGTCGGCGGCATCGGCGTCGTAGATGGTCGCGGTGGTGATGGCATAGGCCTTGCGGTACAGGTCCATGCGCTCGCGGTCGTGGCCGAGTTGCTCGAAACGATCCAGGAGCAGGTTGTCGAGGCGCCGGGCGTCCGGGCCGTACATGTCGAAGAATCCGGCAGCCAGTGCGGCGTCGAAGGTGTTGTCGCCTGCTGTCGAGTAGAAGCCCCAATCCAGCACGGCTGCGGTGCGGGGGCCGTCCATGAGCAGGTTGGGTGGGCAGACGTCGCCGTGGACGACGCTCAGATGGTCGAGCTGGATCTGCTCGAGCTGACGGCTCAACCGGTCCAGAAGGTCGGCGAAGCCGGGGACGTCGCGCTCCAGGTGCGGACGTGAGACGGCAGCACGGCGTCGTACCAGGGCTGCCAACGACGCGCCCCAGGACCCTTGCCAGAACGGCTGGTTCAGGACCGGGAGCGCCTGGCTCGCGGGACCGGCGACGGTCTTGCCCAGCACCTCGACGATCGCGACGAAGGCGTCGAGCGCCCTGTTCTCGGGCAGCCCGGCTTCGTTCATCGGAATGCCGGTCAGCTTGTCCTCGACGCTGATGGCCTGCCCGTGGTCGTCGGCGGTGATCTCGCGGATCCTCGGCGTCCGGAACGGCAGGGGTGGAAGTTCGTCGAGGAACGCCTGCAGCGGGCGTACGTCGTCCGGCCGGCGGTCGAACCAGACCTTGCGGACGCGTCCGTCACCCAGGTCGTAGACGGCACCTTCCATGCCTTGACCGATCAGTTCCACGCCGTCGATCCAAGCAGATCAGTGGACCAGCCGGATGGTGAGAGGGTAGCGGTAGTCGTCGCCGCTCGACGCCGCGACGGTCGCGAGGATGACGACGATCAGCGCCGCGATCGCGCCGATGATGATCAGCGGGACGACGATCAGGACGCCGAGTCCGACCGTGATCAGGATCAGGATGAACGCGACCGCGAGGTAGATCAGCAGCGACAGCTGGAAGTTGAGCGACTCCACGGCATGCCGGCGGACCAAGTCCGACCGGTTGCGAAACACCAGCCACACGACCAGTGGGCACAGGAACCCCATCGCGAACCAGGCCGCCACCAGAACCCCGATGTGGGCGACCATGGCCCAGGTCCGCTCCTCCGAGGCCGACAACGGCGGCCCGGCGTTCGGCGTACTCATAATCCAGTGAAGCACACCGATTCCCTTTCGCGGGGTGACCGGTGGCGAAGTCTGTGAGCCCACCGATCCACCCTTCGTCGCGAACGGACAGCCCGCGGTCGGCGCCTACGTCCGCGGCCCCGGCGGCGGCTACGAACCGTACGGCGTCGCTGCCGCTCGGTTGAACAGCTCGGCGGTTCGATGCGCGGTCGCCTGCCCCCACCTCGTCGTACTCGTCAGACCCAGGACGAGGATGCCGATCCCCAAGCCCATCACCGGCCACCACAGGTTGTGCTCAGCGTCGGTGAAGGCCTGCGGGTTTCCGGCGGCTGTCGATCCGACGATCGTTCCGGCGATCGCCACTCCCAACGTGGTGCCGGTCTGGCGAGCCGCGGAGGCCACCGAGCCCGCCAGCCCGGCCATGGACAGCGGCATCCCGGAGACAGCCGTGTTGGTGATCGGTGGATTGACAGTGCCCAGGAAGATCCCGAAGAACAGGTAGACCGCGAGTACTGCCGGCAGTGGTGCCGTCGGGCCGAGCCACAACGAACTGACCGCTCCGACCGCCAGCGCCGACCCGGCAACCACCAGCGGCAACCGTGGGCCGTGTGTACCGACCAACCGGCCGGTAAGAGGCGAGACGATCGTGATCACCGCTCCAACGGGGAGCAAGCACAGCCCCGCCGCGAGTGCGGACAGCCCACGAACGTTCTGCAGATACAGCGTCGTCACGAACAAGAACGAGCCGAACCCGCACAGCGCGAACAACGCCATCAAGATCGCCGAACTGAACGGCACGCTCCGGAACAGCCGCAGTTCGAGCATCGGATCGGTACGGCGTGGCTCGTACGCAAGCAGTGCCAGCGCCGCGAGCGCCGCAACCCCGAGCAGCCCGAGAATGACCGGCGACGTCCAGCCCTGCGTCTCGGACTCGATGATCGCGTACACGACGCACCCCAGCACCAGAATCACGAGCACCTGACCCACCGGATCGAACCGCCGTGATCGCTCCGCGCGCGACTCCGGCACGAAGAGAACCGTCAGGACGATCGCCACGGCAACCACCGGCACGTTGATCCAGAAGATCGCCCGCCACCCGACGCCGTCGACCAACGCCCCGCCGAGGATCGGCCCCAACGCCAGCGCCAACCCGGACATCGAGCCGAATACACCGATCGCCCGGGCCCGCTCGGCCCGATCCGGGAACGTGGTCGCGACGATCGCCATCGCCACCGGGTTGAGCATCGTGCCGCCGACCGCCTGCAGCGCCCGGGCCGCGATCAGCCAGCCGGCTGTCGGCGCGAGACTGCACAACAACGAGCCGAGCCCGAAGGCGGCCAGCCCGATCTGAAACACCCGCCGCCGCCCCACCCGGTCAGCCGTGGACCCAGCGAGCAACAGCAGGCTCGCCAGGACCAAGGTGTAGGCGTCGACCATCCATTGCAGCTGCGCGACCGATGCTCCGAGATCTGCCCGAATCGCGGGCAACGCCACCGTCACGATGGAGATATCCATCACCACCACAACGATGCTGGCGCAGCAGATCGCCAGGACCCCGAGCCGGCGCCGCCGGCTGAGCTCACCCCGTGCGGTGCGCTGAAGCGTTGGAAGACCCATACCTCGACGCTAGAATTTAGAGCATGCTCGAAGTCAAACACTCCCCCAACCCCGACGAGGCCCCGCAGAGCATGACCGAGGCCTCGACCGCTCCCGACGGCCCGGGGGTGAGTATCGCCGAGGCCGCGCGGCGGACCCGGGTCAGCGTGCACACTCTGCGCTACTACGAACGCGCCGGCCTGGTCGTCACCACTGTCGACCGCACCTCCAGTGGCCGCCGCCGCTACCACCAGCTCGACCTGGACTGGATCAAGATCTGCACCCGCCTGCGCGCCACCGGCATGCCGATCAGGTCCATCCGCCAGTACGCCGAACTCGTCACCGCCGGGCGCGGCAACGAGAAGGACCGCCTCGATCTCCTCGAAGCCCACCGAGTCGACGTCCTCGCCAAACTGGCCGAACTCCAGGACAACCTCGAACTCATCGACCACAAGATCGACGTCTACCGAAGCCGCCTCGAAGCCGGCGACGCCGACCAGCTCTGGGCGCCGTCCTGACCCACGCTGGGCGCCGTCCTGACCAGCTCTGGGCTCGTGCTCGGTCAGTGGGTGAGGGTGGCGAGGCGGTGGGACAGGAAGCGGCGTTCGGTCTCGTTGGCGGTGAGGGTGATCGCGGCCTCGTAGGCGGCGGCTGCCTCGCGCGGGCGGCCCAGGCGCGCCAGCACGTCGGCACGGGCCGCCGGCAGGTAGGCGTAGGACGCGAGCGCGGCCTCCTTGCTGAGGGCATCTAGTTCGGCGAGGACCGCCTCGAGGTCGGCCCCGGGGACGAGGCTGTGCGCGGCCGCTCGGTTGAGCGCGACGATCGGTGTCGGCCAGCTCAGCATCATCGCGTCGTACATCCGCACCACCTGAGTCCAATCCGTCCTCTCCCACGACGGCGCGGTCACGTGCAGCCCGGCGACAGCCGCCTGCAACACGAACCGCCCCCGCCCCCGCTGCAAGGCGGCCGTCGCCCTCGACACTCCCTCCGCCAGCAGCCGCGCGTCCCACCGCGACCTGTCCTGATCGGCCAGCAGCACCAGCTCTCCGTCCTCGCTGACCCGCGCATCGCCGCGCGCCTCCGTCATCAACAGCAACCCCAGCAGCGCCTGCGGCTCCGGCTCGTCCGGCATCAACCGCACGAGCACCCGCGCCAGCTCGACCGCCCGCCCGGTCAGATCCGTCCGCGTCAACTCCGGCCCCGCCGCCACATGCCCGGCCGTGTACACCAGGTGCACCACCGTCAGGACGACGTCCAACCGCGTCGGCAACTCGCGATCCGCCGGGATCCGGTACGGGATCGCGGCCGCGGCGATCTTCTTCTTCGCCCGGGTGATCCGCGCGGCCGCCGTCGACTCGCCGATCAACAGAACGGCGGCCACTTCGCGCGTGGTCAGTCCGCAGATCAACCGCAACGTCAACGCCACCTGCGAGTCCCGCGCCAAGGCCGGGTGGCAGCACGTGAACACGAGTCGCAACGGATCCGTCGGCTGCTCGTCGTCCCCCGGCGCGACCGGATCCTCCACCAGCAACGGCAGCTTCCGGCGCAGGTTCGTCTCCCGCCGGAACCCGTCGAGCGCGAGTCGCCGCGCCACCGTGGTCAGCCATCCACCCGGATTCGCCGGGATCCCGTCCGGCCACGCCCGCAACGCCTGCACGAACGCGTCCTGCGTACAGTCCTCGGCCAGGTCCCGCGTCAACCGCACCACCGACGCCAGCACGGTCGACCAACTCTCCCGGTGCGCCTGATCCACCACCCGGGCCACTTCGACCGCCGAGACCGCCGCTGCCGCGCCCCCGCTCTCACTCACCCCCGTCCACCCCTTCGAGCCACCCCTTCTGTCCACCCCCTGATCCACGCCCGACGGGTACGCCGGCGGGGGACGCCGTCGGTGTACCCGGCCGACGGGACATGATCAGGCTGTGGGTTGCGAGTCCGCCGAGGTGTCCATGACCGGGCGAACCTCGACGTTGCCGGACGGGCAGAGCTTCGCGAGCTCGAGGGCCTGGTCGAGGTCGCGGGCCTCGACCACGTAGAAGCCGCCGAGTGCCTCCTTGGTCTCGATGAACGGGCCGTCGGTGACGAGCGGCTCGCCCCCCTGGCGCTGCTTGACCGTGCTGGCCGTGCTGGACCGCTCCAGTGCCTCCCCACCGAGGATCCGCGCCCCGGCCTTCTCGACCGCCTCCGCGAAGGCACCGTGCAGCTTCATCGCCTGCTGCCACTCCTCGGCCGTGAGGTTGTCGTACCACTCTTCGCTGTCGAACAGCAGGAACATGTACTGCGCCATCGCCGGCTCCCTTATCTAGGGTTTCTACTGGACATCTTGCTGACGATCGGCGGCAAACGGAATCGACAGCCCGGGCAACGAATTCCTCACTCATCATCCCGACTCACCCCCTGTGACATGACGGACACCGACAGCACCATCCTGCCGACCTCGCCTACGGTGGACCAGGAACTGAACCGGCACCCAGGAGGCATTTATGCAGCACTTCGACGTCCTTGTCGTCGGCGCGGGGTTGTCCGGTATCGGCGCGGCCTACCGGCTCCAGACGCAGAGCCCCGACCGGACGTACGCCGTCCTGGAGGCACGGGACGGCCTCGGGGGCACCTGGGACCTGTTCCGCTACCCCGGGGTCCGGTCCGACTCCGACATGTTCACGCTCGGCTTCCCGTTCCATCCCTGGACGGCGGCCAAGGCCATCGCGGACGGTCCGTCGATCCTTGACTACCTCCACGAGACCGCTTCCACCTACGGCATCTACAAGCACATCCGCTTCGGCGAGCACGTCGTACGGACGTCTTGGTCGTCGGAGGAAGCGCAGTGGTGCGTGGAGACGAGTCAAGCGTCGTACACCTGCTCGTTCTTGTATGTGTGTAGCGGGTACTACGACTACGACTCGGGCTATGTGGTCGACTTCCCTGGGCAGACCGAGTTCCAGGGGCGCGTGGTGCATCCGCAGCAGTGGCCCGCGGACCTCGACTACACGGGTCAGCGAGTCGTTGTCATCGGCAGCGGTGCGACCGCGGTGACGCTCGTGCCGGCTATGGCTCGTACGGCGGAGCACGTGACGATGCTGCAGCGGACACCGAGCTATGTGGCGTCCAGACCGGCGCATGACGCGTTCTCGGACCGGTTGCGCGCAGTGCTGCCTGAGAAGCTCGCACACCGACTCATCCGCGGCAAGAACGTCGCCTTGAGTACGGCGGTCTACAGCGCATTCCGGAGATGGCCGGCACATGCCGCGTGGCTGCTGAACAGCACAGTGGCCAAGCAATTGCCGGACTCGATCCCGGTGGACCCGCACTTCACTCCCCGCTACAAGCCATGGGACCAGCGGCTGTGTCTGGTGCCGGATGCTGACTTGTTCGAGGTACTGCGGGATGGCACGGCATCCGTGGTCACCGACGAGATCGAGACCTTCACGCCGACCGGTCTG
>Ga0193707_1000223_pt1 | contig 17844 bp, 17 predicted proteins | sample U3c2metaG_FD_143043 | JGI IMG/M metagenome (GOLD analysis project Ga0193707, IMG submission 143043) | Soil microbial communities from a riparian zone of the East river system, Colorado, United States - U3c2 | ecosystem: Environmental > Terrestrial > Soil > Riparian zone | place: USA: East River... | reverse complement strand
CGTCGGTGGTCCTGGAGTTCCTGCCACTCGTTCGGGCCGGCGCGGGCCGGATCATCAACGTGAGTGCGCCGACCGGACGAGTCGCGTTCCCACTGCTCGGTGCTTTGTCCGCGAGCAAGGCCGGGCTCGAGGCGCTCTCGAATGCGCTACGGCTGGAGCTTGCCGCGTGGAAGATCCCGGTCGTCGTGGTCGAGCCGGGATCGACCGCGACGGCGATCTTCGAGAAGGCCGGCGCGGCCGAGCAGGCCGCGCAAGGGCGGATCGGGTCCGATCAGGTGGCGCTGTATCGGGCACATCTCGCGGCCTACGAGAAGGCCACTGCGCGCTTCAAGCCTGGGCCGGTGGACAAGGTTGCCGAGGTCATCGTTCGCGCCGTCGAGGCGCGGCGGCCGAAGCGCCGCTATGCCATCGGTGACGCCCGCACGCTGGGTGCGGTCCTCACCAGGCTTCCGGCTGGACTGCGGGACCGGGTCCTGAGCGGCACCCTCGGTCTGAGTGGCATCAAGGCATGAGCCGGACGTCCACATCATGGGCAACGGGAAGTAAGTGAAGTGAATTAGTCTAGTTTCGCGGTGTGGATGTTGCCGCTCGACCGTCGTCGTCCCGCTCACTTGGAGGGCGGGGCGGCGACCGAGCCGCGCTCGATCAGGGTCGGCGTGATGGTGGTCCGGCGGACCCGGCGGTTGGTGTCGACGGCCGAGGTGACGCGGGAGACCACGTCGGCGACCAGCTCGTCGAGCGGCCAGCGGAAGGTCGACAGGGGTGGCGTGAGCAGCTGGGACATCGGCTGGTCGTCGTACCCGGGCAGGGAGAGTTCGTCCGGGATCCGCAGTCCGAGCTCGCGGCTGGCGGCGTACACACCGAAGGCCATCGAGTCGGCCAGCGCGAGGATGCCGGTCGGGCGCCGGCTGCCGGTGAGCAGCGTGCGGGCGACCTCGGTCGCACCGGCCAGGTCGTGCGGGCACTGCAGGATGCGAATCTTCAGCTTGAGGTCGGCGCCGACGCGCTGGGCGATCTCCTCGGCCGGCCGCTCCACCTCGAAGCGGCGGGCCGCACTGAGTACGGCGATCTGCCGGTGGCCGGCGTCCGCCAGCCGGCGCAGGGCCGTGCTGACACCGGTCTCGTTGTCGAGCACGACCTCGGACTTCGCCTTCGCGCCCGGCAGTGCGTCACCGATCGCGATCACGGGTGCCTGCAGGGCGATCTCGGCCCAGCCCTTCGCGGCCGGGTCGATCGGGATCACCACGATGGCGTCGGCGCGGTGGTCGACCAGGTGCTGGGCGAGCTCGAGCTGGCGGTCGGCGTCGCCGGCCGAGTCGATGATCCACGCGTTCCGGTCGGGAGCGAGCAGCTCCCGGCCGAGCGCGGCCGCGAGTCGCTGCTGCCAGAGGTCCTCGAGGGACGCGCAGAGCACGCCGACCGAACCACTGCGGCCCGAGGCGAGGGCCCGGGCGACCGGGTCGGCTTGGTAGCCGAGGCGGTCGGCGGCGTCCTGGACCCGTTGCCTGGTCTCGGGCGTTCCGTGCAGGCCGCGCAGTGCGTAGGACACAGCCGCCATCGAGAGCCCGGTCTCGGCGGCGATGTCCTTGAGGGTTGGCCTCCTGCCGGTTCCCGACATGCTCTGCACCCTAGTCCCGTCCGTGGACAAAAACTTGACAAGAGGGTCTTTGAAGCGCTTCACTCTCACCATCCTGAAGCGCTTCAATTTGATCAAATCGCCGGAAGGAGGAGCCGATGATCGACGTCCACCAGCACCTGTGGCCGGCCGAGTTCGTCGATCGCCTCCAGACCCGCTCCGAGCCGCCGTACCTCGACGGCTGGACGCTGCATACCGCGACCGAGGCGCCGTACGACGTGGATCCGGCCGCGCACGCGGTCGACAAGCGGGTCGCGCTGGAGCGGGACACCGGGACGACGCTCGCCGTGGTGTCGCTGTCGAGTCCGCTCGGCGTCGAGCACCTCGGGGATGCCGCCCTGCTCGATGCCTGGCACGCAGGGGCGCTGGAATTCCCGGAGCCGTTCAAGGCCTGGGCCGCGGTCGATCTGCTCGATCCCGATATCGGCGGCGTGGAATCCCTGCTGCACAAGGGTTTTGTCGGGCTGCAGTTGCCCGCGCATGTCCTCGGTACACCAGCCGGCTGGGCTGCGCTGGGGGAATTGCTGGCTACCGTCGAGCGGCTGAACCAGCCGATCCTCATCCACCCGGGAGTGGCCCGGCCGGTAGATGACGCGCCCTGCTGGTGGGCACCGGTGGTCGACTACACGAGCCAGATGCAGGCCGCTTGGTGGTCCTGGCACGCGTTCGGCGGGCGACGCTCGTACCCGGCCTTGCGGCTGTGCTTCGTGGCCGCGGCCGGTCTGGCGCCTGTCCATCACGAGCGGCTGACCGCGCGCGGCGGCCGGCTCGGCACCATCGACCCCAACCTGTACGTCGACACCTCGAGCTACGGCCCGCAGGGGATCGACGCGGTCGCGCGGGTCCTCGGCATCGACCAGGTCGTGCACGGCACCGACCGGCCGTACGCGGGGATCACCGAGCTCCGCCAGGGCGACGCCGCGACCGCGGTGATCCGCCACGCCAATCCGCACCGGCTGCTGTTCGGCGCCGGTACACCAACTCCTGAGAGGGGAGTGCAGTGACTGCTCAGCCCGTTTCCGACGCACCCGTCGTACCCGCGCGCCAGGCCGGCCGGCTCGTGGAGCTCAACAACTGTCTGTCGCTGGACAACCTTCCGGGCCGCGACCTCGATCCCGACGAGCTGGCCGAGCTGGCCGGCGGCCTCGCGGCCCGGCCGCACCTGTGGGAGGACAAGGTCGCCTACAGCGACGACGAGCGCGTCTTCGCCTCGCTGCACCGCGACGCCAACATCGACGTCTGGCTGATCTGCTGGACCCCGGTCAACGACACCGGCTGGCACGACCACGACGTTTCCTCCGGCGCCGTCGCGGTCGCCCGCGGGAAGCTCGTCGAGCACAACCTGGCCATCGGCGTCGAGTCGGTCGAGACCGAGATCGAGGCCGGCGACGTCTACGGCTTCGGCCCGGACCACATCCACCGCGTCGTCGGCCTGGACAAGGGCAGCGTCACCATCCACGCCTACAGCCCGCCGCTGTGGCGGATGGGTCGGTACTCCGTCAAGGACGGAGTACTTCGCCGGGTGTCGGTCTCGTACGCCGACGAACTCCGCCCGCTCGACTGACCAAGACCACCCCACCCCAACCGCTTGAGGGGTCAACCCCTCAAGCGGTGGGTTGCGGACCCGAATTTTCGCCGTCCAACCCACAGCTTCAGCGGTTGACCCCTGAAAGGGGACTCTTCTGCTCGAGGTGGGCCGGGCGTGCAGGCGAACTGGCTGACGCATCGTGGGTACGACGTCGAGCTGATCGACCCGACAGCTCCCACCGCGCCTGGGTCCCGGCGCCCGGCGCCAACCTGCAGCCGACCGGCCGCATCCGCTGGCTGGTCCACCCTCACCAAACCCCACTGGCAGCCCTACCGCCCCCGCGACCCCATCGACGAGATCCTGACCAGCTGACCTGCCGTTCCACCCGCCGGCGTGGTGGCGTCGGCGGGTGGAACGGGGTGTGCGCTAGGACTTGCGCAGTACGCCGAGCAGACCGTGGGTCTCGTCGTCCGGGCCGGCGGAGAACCACAGGGCGTCGGTGCCGCCGGTGGTGGCGGTGCCCTGCAGGAGGGCCCAGAGGCCGTCGATCACCAGGGTCTTGCCGTGGGCGTTGCGGACCTGCCCGGCGAAGTCGTACCTGCCGTGGGACTTCGGCCGCAGGATGTTGATCCGGCCGTCCCCGAAGTTGCCGACCAGCAGCGTGCCGGCCGGTTCACCCCAGGCGGCGGGGGCGAGCGCCAGACCCCACGGCGCATTCAGCGTGCCACGCGAGGCGACCCGGGTGACCAGCTTGCCGTCCACGGTGTACTCGTCGACGAAACCGAGGCCGCGGCCGGCCGCTTCCTCACCGGTCTTCGGGTCGACCTTGGCGTAGGCGACGAAGATCCGCCCGTTCAGGGTCTGCGCGTTGAACGGTGCGTAGCCCTTCGGCAGCGAGAAGTCGCGGAACGCCCACCACGGCAGCTTGACCGGCTTGAAGGTGCTGTTGAAGACGTCGATCCGCCCCTGCGCGAAGTTGGCGGCGTACAACCGGTCCCCTGCTCCGGTCGTCGCGATCGCCAGCCCCGTGTAGGCGGCGCCGGGGGTGGTGACCTTGATCTCGGCGGCACCGATCGTCGGGCTGACCGGCGGACCCCAGGCGGCGATCTGGCCGGTCAGGGTTGCGAAGATGAAGCGCGCCGGCGCGCTGACCGTCCCGTTGCTGAGCACGAACCCGGTACCGGCGTTGTTGACCTGCCCGGTCGGCAACGGCACCGTCACCCGGACCGTTGGCACCTTCGCCGCCGTGGTCGAGCCCGGTGCGGACGAGTACAGCGTGGCTGTCGACGTACCGTTGTTGGACGACCACACCGGGGTGGTCGCGCCGAGGGAGAGACCCCACGGGTTGACCAGGTCGGCGTCCTGCAGCGAGGCCTTACCTGCTTGGTCCGAGACCAGGTTGACCCGCTGTACGGCGAGTGGAGCGTGGTGAGACTGGTGTGCGCTGGCGGTTGCCGGTGCGATCAGGGCGAGACCGCTGACGACTGCGGCCGCCGCAGCGAGTGGACGGCCCTTCGAGCGAAGTGACATGTCACTTTCCTGTCGGTCGGAATGCGGAACACCATCGATACGGCCAGGTGGGCTAGGCGGTTCAATCGCCGCAAGGTAGACATGGCAGAGACCCTCGGGGTGGGGAAGCACGATGAGGAGGAGGGGGAGTTCATGTCAGAACTTGCGATCGAGCCGTTGAATCCGGCGATCCTGCCGGCAGCGACCGGGAACTACACCCACGGCGTCCAGGTCGACGGGGCCCAGCGGATCGTGTTCGTCAGCGGTCAGGTGCCGTGGGGCACCGAGCACGGCCGGGTGCCGGAGACGTTCGAGGCGCAGTGCCGGATGGTCTGGCGGAACGTGCTGTCGGTGCTGACCGAGGCGGGGATGGGAATCCGGAACCTGGTGAAGGTGACGACGTACCTATCCGACCGGCAGTACCGGGCTCTCAACTCGAAGATCCGCGAGGAGGTCCTCGGCCGGCACGCGCCGGCCCTCACGGTCGTCATCTGCGACATCTACGCCGAGACCTGGCTGCTCGAAATAGACGCCGTCGCCATGGCCTGACCGGGTCCACTCGGTGCCGAGTGGCTATGGAAAGCCTGTGTACGCCGCCTTACCGTCGAGCCTATGAGAATCCGGGTAGTCGACGCGTTCGCCGATCGTCCGTTCACCGGGAACCCGGCGGGTGTCTGTGTGCTGCCGGCCGGGGCATGGGCCCGAGGCGGCCTGGATGCAGTCGGTCGCCGCGGAAATGCAGCACGCCGAGACCGCGTTCGTGAAGCCGTCGCCGGATGGTGACGCGGAGTGGGAGCTCCGCTGGTTCACACCGACGATCGAGGTCGACCTCTGTGGTCACGCGACCCTGGCGACCACGCACGCGCTGCTGTCGGACGGGCTGGTCAGCGGCAAGGTCGGCTTCTCGACCCGGAGCGGGGTGTTGACGATCCCCGAGGACCCGGTCTGCGGCAGTGCGCACACCGCGTTGGCGCCGTACTGGGCCGAGCGCCTCGGACGGAACGAACTGGTCGGATTCCAGGCGTCCGCCCGAGGCGGTGTCGTCCGCGTAGCCACGGTCGGCGACCGCGTCCGGCTGAGCGGTCAGGCGATCACGACGCTCGACGGTGAATTACTCGTCTAAGGTCGTGTCTGGTGGTCCATCGCCTACTGCGCGGCGGCGCTGGACCACCAGACACGACCTAGGCCCAGGTCTCGGCGTGGGTGGCTACGCCGTTCGGGGCGATGAGTTCGGTGACGACGTCCTCGGCGTCCGCGTCGAGCGGCTCGAACGGGTGCTCCGGTACGACGTACGCGCGGGCCCCGGCCACCATCTCGATCCCGGGCAGCTCGAACCACGCCTCGCTGACCTCTCGGCTGATCTCGTAGATGGCCTGCTCAGCGGAGTCGACCGGCTCCTGCTCGGCGGTCTCGTCCAGCTCGGCCGGGTGCTGTTCCTGCGCGGCCCGGCCGGCCTCGAGCAGCGCGTCCAGGTCGACCACACGTAGGTCGAACCGCGACACCACGCTGATCACCTGGTCCTGCTCGGTGTCCTCGTCGTCGGTTTCGTCGGCCGCATCGTCCAGCAGGAGTGGCGCCGTACCGGTGTGCTCGAAGACGGCGTCGTTCCAGTCCCCGACGAGTTCCTCGAGCGCGGCGTTGTGCTCGTAGAGCGCGGCCTCCTCGTCGCCGGTCATCGTGAGCAGAGCCTCGGTGTGGGCCTGGAGACGCTCGGCGAGCTTGGCGCTCGCCGCGGCGAGCGCCGCCCGGGTCTCGAGGGAGAAGAACTGCTCGGCGGGGGCGATGTCCATGTCGGTCACTAGGTGTTCTTCCCTTGTCCTTGGGCTGTGATTGCCAGGCGTAAGTATGCGGACTGCCGGCGCCAGCGCGAAGTTCTGTCCGGATCGAGTGCCTGTGAGAGGTCTGTGAGAGGTCTGTCAGCGGGTGTGAGAGGCCTGTGAGAACACTCCTGAGCAGGCAGCGAGCGGTGTGCAGTGAACTCATGAGCACTTTTGCCGCGAGGTGGTGGCGTCATGGCTGACGTCATCCATCTCGCCATCACCGTCGTCGTGTTCGCGGCCGTCTGGCTCGCGTTGCGTGGAGTGGAGAAGCTGTGAGCGCCGAGGACATCGCCGGCCTGGTGGTCGCCGCGGCCCTGATCCTCTACCTGGTCGCCGCCCTGATCTTCCCCGAGAGGTTCTGATGTCCGACACCGTGGCCGGCCTGTTGCAGGTCGGCCTCCTGCTTATGCTCCTGGCCGCCGCCTACCGACCGCTGGGCGGGTACATGGCCCGGGTCTACACGTCCGGCAAGGATCTGGCGATCGAGCGCGTCATCTACAGGCTGTTCGGGGTCGACGCGAAGGCCGACCAGACCTGGGGCGTCTACGCCCGGTCGCTGATCGCATTCTCCGCCGTCAGCCTGATCCTGCTCTATCTGCTCCAGCGACTGCAGCACTGGCTGCCGCTGTCGCTCGGGCTGCCGAATGTGGAGTCGGGACTGGCGTTCAACACCGCCGCGTCGTTCGTGACGAACACCAACTGGCAGTCGTACTCGCCCGAGGTGACGATGGGCCACCTGGTCCAGTTCGCCGGCCTCGCGGTGCAGAACTTCGTGTCCGCGGCCGTCGGCATGACCGTCGCGGTCGCCCTGATCCGTGGCTTCGCCCGGGCCAGGACCGACCGGCTCGGCAACTTCTGGGTCGACCTGACCCGGACCTCGCTGCGGATTCTGCTGCCGATCGCCATCATCGGCACGCTTGTGCTGGTCGCGACGGGTGTCGTCCAGAACGTCTCCGGTGGGCACGAGGTCACCTCGGCGGTCGGCCAGACCCAGACCATCCCGGGCGGCCCGGTGGCCAGCCAGGAGGTCATCAAGGAACTCGGCACCAACGGTGGCGGTTTCTACAACGCGAACTCGGGCCACCCGTTCGAGAACCCGAACCCGCTGTCGAACCTGTTCGAGATCTTCCTGCTGCTGCTGATCCCGGTCTGCCTGACCCGGACCTTCGGCCTGATGATCAAGGACAAGCGGCAGGGCTACGCGATCCTCGGCGTGATGGGCACGCTCTGGGCCGCCTTCACCTTCTCCGCCACCTTCTTCGAGAACCAGGGCGCCGGTACGGCGACACAGGCCGCGCGTGCGGCGATGGAGGGCAAGGAGACCCGCTTCGGCGAATGGGCGTCGGCCCTGTTCGCGACGTCCACCACCGGTACGTCGACCGGCGCGGTGAACTCGGCGCACGACTCGTTCACCCCGTTGGGTGGCGGCACGGCGCTCTTCCACATGATGCTGGGTGAGGTGACACCCGGCGGTACCGGCACTGGCCTGTACGGCATGCTCATCCTCGCCATCCTGGCCGTGTTCGTTGCCGGCCTGATGGTCGGCCGGACGCCGGAGTACCTGAAGAAGAAGATCACCGCCCGCGAGATGAAGCTGGTCTCGCTGTACATCCTCACGACGCCGACCGTCGTACTGGTCGGTGCGTCGCTCGCGATGGGGCTGGCGGTGGCCAGGGCCTCGATCTTCAACACCGACAGTCCACACGGGTTCTCGGAAGTGCTGTACGCGTTCACCTCGGCCGGTAACAACAACGGCAGCGCGTTCGGCGGCATCAGCGCGAACATCCCGTTCTACAACACCGCTCTCGCGCTGGTGATGCTGTTCGGCCGGTTCATTCCGATCGTGTTCGCGCTCGCGCTGGCCGGCTCGCTCGCCCAGCAGCAGCCGGTACCGGTGACGCAGGGCACACTGCCCACCCACAAGGTCCTGTTCGTGACGATGCTCGTCGGCGTCGTCTTGATCGTGACCGGCCTGACCTATTTCCCCGCTCTCACTCTCGGACCCCTCGCGGAGGGACTGTGACCACGCTCGTGAAGACCCCCTCGCCGGATGCCAGGAAGGACCCGGGGAAGGTGGCGAACAAGGCGCCGTCGGGCCTGTTCGACGCTCGGATGCTGCTGACCTCCCTGCCGGACGCGCTGCGCAAGCTCGACCCGCGGGTGATGGCGAAGAACCCGGTGATGTTCGTGGTCGAGGTCGGCGCGGTCGCGTCGACGATCATCGCCATCACCGACTCCAGTGTCTTCGTCTGGTGGATCGTGGTCTGGCTCTGGCTGACCGTGGTCTTCGCCAACCTGGCGGAAGCGGTCGCGGAAGGCCGGGGCAAGGCCCAGGCCGAGACCCTGCGGCGGGCCAAGACCGAGACGACCGCCCGGCGGCTGGTCGGCGAACGCGAGGAAGAGGTGCCGGCGACGCAGCTGCAGCTCGGCGACCTCGTGGTCGTCAAGGCCGGCCAGATCATCCCCGGCGACGGTGACGTCGTCGAGGGCGTGGCGAGTGTCGACGAGTCGGCCATCACCGGCGAGTCGGCTCCGGTTATCCGGGAGTCCGGTGGCGACCGCAGCGCGGTCACCGGTGGCACCAAGGTGCTGTCGGACCGGATCGTCGTGAAGATCACCACCACGCCGGGGGAGAGCTTCATCGACCGGATGATCGCCCTCGTCGAAGGCGCGTCCCGGCAGAAGACGCCGAACGAGATCGCGCTGATCGCGACCGTGACGCTGCCGACGTTCGCGAACTACGCGAAGACCGACCTGAGCATCGTGATCCTGGTGGCCCTACTGGTCTGCCTGATCCCGACCACGATCGGTGCGCTGCTGTCGGCCATCGGTATCGCCGGTATGGACCGCCTGGTCCAGCGCAACGTGCTGGCGATGTCCGGCCGCGCGGTCGAGGCCGCGGGTGACGTGAACACGTTGCTGCTGGACAAGACCGGCACCATCACACTGGGCAACCGGCAGGCGTCCGAGTTCATCCCGGTGCAGGGTGTGTCCGACACCGAGCTGGCCGACGCGGCCCAGCTGTCCAGCCTGGCCGACGAGACGCCGGAGGGCCGGTCCATCGTCGTACTCGCGAAGACCGGTTACGGACTGCGGGAGCGGAGCACCGGAGAGTTGCCGCACGCAACCTTCGTGGAGTTCACCGCGCAGACCCGGATGAGCGGGGTGGACGTCGACGACCGGCAGGTCCGCAAGGGCGCGGCCGGCGCGGTGAACGGCTGGATCAGTCAGCACGGCGGCAGCACCGACCCGCAGCTGGGCGAGATCGTCGACGGCATCTCGGCCTCCGGTGGTACGCCGCTGGTCGTTGCCGAGAGCATCGATGGCGGGGCGCGTCCGCTCGGCGTGATCCAGCTCAAGGACGTGGTCAAGGAAGGCATGCGGGAGCGGTTCGACCAGATGCGCGCGATGGGCATCCGGACCGTGATGATCACCGGTGACAACCAGCTGACCGCGAAGGCGATCGCCGAGGAGGCCGGGGTCGACGACTTCCTGGCCGAGGCGACGCCCGAGGACAAGATGGCGCTGATCAAGAAGGAGCAGGAGGGCGGCCGGCTGGTCGCGATGACCGGTGACGGCACCAACGACGCACCCGCCTTGGCCCAGGCCGACGTCGGGGTGGCGATGAACTCCGGGACGTCGGCCGCCAAGGAGGCCGGCAACATGGTCGACCTCGACTCCAACCCGACCAAGCTGATCGAGATCGTCGAGATCGGCAAGCAGTTGCTGATCACCCGGGGTTCGCTGACCACGTTCTCGATCGCCAACGACGTGGCGAAGTACTTCGCCATCCTGCCGGCGCTGTTCGCGGCGGCCTATCCGGGACTCGACAAGCTGAACATCATGGGGCTGCACTCGCCCGAGTCGGCGATCGTGTCGGCCATCGTGTTCAACGCGCTCGTCATCGTGGCACTGGTGCCGCTGGCGCTGCGGGGTGTCCGGTACAAGCCGTCGTCGGCCTCGGCGATGCTGCGCCGCAACCTGCTGGTGTACGGCGTCGGCGGCCTGATCTCTCCGTTCATTGGTATCAAACTCCTGGACCTGGTGATCTCCTTGATCCCGGGCATCCGCTGAATTCCTGAAGGGTAGTTGTCCATGGCAAGCAATTTCCCCGGCTCGATCCGGCAGTTCGGGGTCGCCGTCCGGGCCGTGCTCGTGCTCACCGTCATCCTCGGCATCGCCTATCCGCTGGTGATGACCGGCGTCTCCCAGGTGCTGTTCCACGGCAACGCGAACGGCTCGATCGTCAAGGTCGCCGGCAAGGACGCGGCGTCCGACCTGATCGGCCAGGCCTACACCCAGGACAGCGGCAGGAAGGACTCCGACGGTAACGCGATCATGGTCGCGGACCCGAAGTGGTTCCAGACCCGGCCGTCCGCGGTCGACTACGACTCGATGGGTAGCGCGGCCTCGCAGTACGGGCCGAACAACGCCGACCTGGTCGCGCTGATCGACGAGCGGCGCAAGGCCGTCGCGGCGCTCGAGGGTATCGACCCTTCGCAGGTCCCACCGGACGCGGTGACGGCCAGCGGCAGCGGTCTCGACCCGCACATCAGCCCCGCGTACGCCGCTCTGCAGGTGAACCGGATCGCGCGGGAGCGTGGCCTGAGCGTGGAGCAGGTCCAGAAACTGGTGATGGAGAACACGGAGGGTCGCACGTTGGGCTTCCTGGGTGAGCCGCGGGTGAACGTGGTGAAGCTCAACAACGCCCTAGCTGCGCTCTGAGAGCATGGAGGCATGAACGAGCGAAGCGAGTTCATCAGAGAGCACTGTGTACTCGTGCCTCATCCGCGCTCGGAGCGAAGCGAGGACGTGGATGAGTAAGAGCGGCCGTGGGCATCTGCGGATCTACTTGGGTGCCGCGCCCGGCGTCGGGAAGACGTACAAGATGCTGGGTGAGGGTCAGCGACGGCTGACCCGGGGCACCGACGTGGTGGTCGGATTCGTCGAGACCCACGGCCGGGAGCACACGGCCGAGATGCTCCAGGGTCTCGAGGCGATCCCGCGCCGGATCATCGACTACCGCGGCGCCAGCTTCACCGAGCTGGACCTCGACGCCGTGCTAGCCCGGCGGCCGGAGGTGGCGCTGGTCGACGAACTGGCGCACACGAACGTGCCGGGCAGCCGGAACGAGAAGCGCTGGCAGGACATCGAGGAGCTGCTGGCCGCCGGGATCGACGTGATCTCGGCGGTCAACATCCAGCACCTCGAGTCGATCAACGACGTGGTCGAGAAGATCACCGGCGTACCGCAGCAGGAGACGGTGCCGGACCGGGTCGTCCGGGCCGCGGACCAGATCGAACTGGTCGACATGACCCCGGAGGCGCTGCGCCGCCGGATGGCTCACGGCAACGTCTACGCGGCGGACAAGATCGATGCTGCCCTAGGCAACTATTTCCGGGTCGGCAACCTGTCCGCCCTCCGCGAACTCGCCTTGCTGTGGCTCGCCGACCGGGTGGACGCCGGTCTGCAGCAGTACCGTGCCGACCATGACATCGACTCGACCTGGGAGGCCAGGGAGCGTGTGGTGGTCGCACTCACCGGTGGCCCCGAAGGCGAGACACTGATCCGGCGTGCCGCCCGCATCGCCGCCCGCTCCTCGGGTGGGGACCTGCTCGCCGTTCACGTCGCCCGCTCCGACGGTCTGACCGGCGCCGACCCGAAACGCCTTGCCGAGCAGCGCAATCTGGTCGAAAGCCTCGGTGGCACCTACCACCAGGTGGTCGGTGACGACATCCCCGGCGCGCTGCTCACGTTCGCCCGCGCCGAGAACGCGACCCAGCTGGTCCTCGGTGGCTCGCGCCGGTCCCGGCTGTCGTCGCTCATCACCGGCCCGGGGATCGGTTCCGGCACGATCCGCGACTCCGGCGACATCGACGTACACATCGTCACGCACTCACTGATGGGCCGCGGCCGGCTGCCCCGGTTGCACGGCAGTCTGTCCCGGCGCCGCAAGATCCAGGGCTTCGTCCTGGCGGTCGTTCTTCCGCCGCTGCTCGCGCTGGTGCTCGGCCTGGGTGGGGACAATCTCAATCTGACCAGCAACGTGCTCGCGTTCCTGCTGGCCGTCGTCGTGGTCGCACTGGTCGGTGGGCTCTGGCCCGCGTTGCTCACCGCGATCGGTGGCACCGTCGTACTGAACTACTTCTTCACACCGCCGACCCGGACGTTCACGATCGCCGAGCTGAACAACGCGCTCGCGCTGGCGATCTTCGTGCTGGTCGCGGCGTTGGTGAGCTCGGTCGTCGACCGGGCGGCCCGCCGTACCAGACAGGCGGCCCGGGCCGCCGCGGAGTCCGAGACGCTGGCGACTCTGGCCGGCTCCGTGCTGCGTGGCGAAACCGCTCTGCCCGCCTTGCTCGAGCGGGTTCGCGAAGCCTTCGGGATGACCGGTTCCTGCCTGATGGAGCGGGTGGACGACGACGAACTGACCGAGGTGTGGCGACCGTTGGCCTCGGCCGGCACGATGACCTGCGGCCGGCCGGAGGAAGGCGACGCGGAGGTCCCGGCCCGCGACGACCTCGTTCTTGTCCTGCAAGGCCATCAGCTGGCAGCGGACGAGCGGCGGCTGGTCGGGGCGTTTGCCGCGCATGCCGCCGCCCTGGTCGACCGCGCCCGGCTGAGCGAGGCCGCCGCCGAGGCGAAACCGCTGGCCGAAGCCGACAAGCTGCGTACGGCGCTGCTTCGCGCGGTCGGCCATGATCTCCGGTCCCCGCTGGCGTCGGCGAAGGCGTCGGTGACCAGCCTGCGCAGCGACGACGTGGACTGGAGCGAGTCCGAACGTGAGGAACTGCTGGAGACGGCGGATGAGTCGCTGGACCGGTTGTCGCGACTCGTGGACAACCTGCTCGACCTGAGTCGGCTGCAGGCCGGCGTACTGCCCGTCTTCACCCGCCCGACGGCGCTGGACGAGATCCTGCCCGGAGTCCTGGGCGAGCTGGGTGACGACGGGGACAAGGTCACGGTCGACATCCCGCACACGCTGCCGCTGGTCGAGGCGGACCCGGCGCTGCTCGAGCGCGTCGTGGCGAATCTGCTGGCCAACGCGATCCGCTACTCGCCGCCCGGGCGGCCGCCGTTGATCACCGGGAGCGCGCTGGGGGACACCGTCGAGATCCGGGTAATCGACCGCGGACCCGGGATCCCGCGGGAGGACCGGGACCGCGTGTTCGCGCCGTTCCAGCGGCTCGGCGACACCGACAACACGGTCGGCGTCGGCCTCGGGCTCGCGCTGGCACGTGGTCTGGCCGAGGCGATCCACGGCACGCTGCAGCCCGAGGACACCCCGGGTGGTGGGCTGACCATGGTGGTGGCGGTCCCGACCGCGACCCTGCGACCGGCCGACGTGCCGGTGCCGGGTGCACGTGAACGGTCCGCACCGGAGGTTGACGTGACGCAGCCGGAAGCCCCATGACCAGGGTCCTGGTGATCGACGACGAACCGCAGATCGTCCGGGCTCTGCAGATCAACCTGAAGGCCCGCGGCTACGAGGTGCATCTGGCCGGCACCGGTACGTCGGCCCTGAAAGTGGCGGCGCAGCACCCACCCGAGCTGGTCATCCTCGACCTGGGACTGCCGGACTTCGACGGTGTCGACGTGATTCGCGGGCTGCGCGGCTGGACCGAGGCGCCGATCCTGGTGCTGTCCGGGCGGACCGACAGTACGGACAAGGTCGAGGCGCTGGACGCCGGCGCGGACGACTACGTGACCAAGCCGTTCGGGATCGACGAGTTACTGGCCCGGACGCGCGCCGTACTTCGTCGCAGCGCCATCGGCCAGGACCAGCCGGTCGTGACGGTCGGCGGCGCCACCGTCGACCTGGCCGCGAAGCGGGTCACCCTGGAGACGGGCGAGGACATCCGCCTCACCCCGACCGAATGGCACCTGCTCGAGGTCCTGGTCCGCCACCCCGGCAAGCTGATGTCCCAACGCCAGTTGCTGACCGAGGTCTGGGGCCCCGGCTACGAAACCGCCGGCGGCAACCTTCGCTTCTACATGGGCCAACTCCGCCGCAAACTCGAGCCCGACCCGGCCCGCCCCAAACATCTCCTCACCGAACCAGGAATGGGCTACCGCTTCGAGCCCTGATCCGTACGTAAGGACAGGTAGTAGTCCGCCCAGCGGCGGCCGGCCGGCTGCGCTCAGGCGGCCGGTCGGATATACGTAGACGACTACTACCTGTCCTTAGGTACGGCTGGCCCCCGCCGGTTGTCCGATTCGTTCAAGACCGGCGGGGGGATCTACGCCAAGCTGGGGCCATGGACATCTTCACCGCAGGTCGTGATTTCGTACGGCTGAACGCCCGGCTGGTCGAGAGCCGGTTGTTCGCCACTGTCTTCGAGGACGCCGACCCGCACGGCGTGGTCGACGCGCTGCGCGGTTACCAGAACGCCGACGGCGGGTTCGGGCACGGCCTGGAGCCGGACAAGCGGTGCCCGGACAGCCTTGCGCTCGACGTGGAGGTGGCGTTCGACACCTTGCTCACGGCGGGAGCCCGCGACGACGGGATGATCCGCCGCGGCGTCGACTGGCTGGGCCTGACCGCGAACTCCGAGGGAGCGGTGGCCCTCTGCTCACCGGTCATCGAGCAGTACCCGCGCGCCGAGCACATCTCCGACTGGACCTACCAGCCCGCCCTGAACCCGACCGCGGGTCTGGTCGGCCGGCTGCACAAGCTAGGCATCGACCACCCCTGGCGTGCCAAGGCCGGTGCCTGGTGCGCGGCCGAGCTGGCCAAGGGCTTCCCCGAGGACAGCCACGGCATGCTCGAGTCCCTCGCGTTCCTCGAACACACCGACGACGTCGACTTCGACCGCGTCCGCGAGTGGCTCCCCAAGCTCACCCTGTATCGCGCCGACGCCGCGGATGCGTCGTACGGCGTCACTCCGCTGCAGTTCGCGCCCACTCCGGACAGCGTCTGGCGACCGCTCTTCACCGAGGCCCAGCTGGAAGCCCACCTGGACCGCCTCCTCGCCGACCAGCAGCCCGACGGCGGCTGGGCCATCACCTGGGAACCTCCGGGCGCCGCCTCCACCCTCGCCTACCGAGGCATCGCCACCGTCGGCGCCCTCCGCACCCTGAAGGCCTACAACCGCCTACCCACCAACTGATCGGGTCCGCGACCCGGCGGCACCGTCGAAGATGCTCCCGGCGTACGACGCCGGCGACCATCTGCACCCGGACCCCCAGGGCTTCACGGCGATGGCCCGCGCGTTCAACCTCAAGCAGCTCTAGCGTCCTTCGGCGGGATGCTCGACCTGGCGATCGCCCCATTGCGTCATCAGACCGCGGGCGATCTCCAGGTCCTCCCGCAGCGAACGGTCGGCCAAGTCACCCGGCAGCGCGGACAACGCGTCCGCGAGCCACGGCCCGACCGGCGCCGGCGCGAGATCCGCAGGCGTCAGCCCGGCCAGCCGGATCGCCCGGACCGCGGTGACCAGCTCGCTTGCCAAGACTTCCCGTAGTGCATCCAGGAGCTGACCGGTCAGTACGGCGGCCTGGGGCGCGAAGCTGGCGTGGTGCTCGGCACCCCGGGACAGGGTCGCCGTACCGAGGGTGGCCGGCTGTGCGGCCGACCGGACCGCAGCCAGCGCGTCGTGTGCGACGTACTCGATCATCATCACGCCGGAGCTCGCCTCGGCCCCACTGGCCAGGAACCGGCTGAGCCCGGTGAACTCCGGGTCGACCAGGTTCGCGACGCGGGACGTCGACAGGGTCGCGACGCTGTGCAGGCTGAGCCGGAGGGAGTCGAGGGCGAGCGCGATCGGCATCGCGTGCCAGTTGCCGTTGTGCAGCACGGTGTCGCCGGCCACGAGCGGATTCTCCGCGGACGCGTTGATGTCGATCCGCAGACTGTTGCCCAGAGCATCCACGTGATCGACGGCCGGGCCGAGCACCTGCGCGAAGGCCCTTAAACCAAAGGGATCCTGGACCCGGGCCGGCCGGAGCGGCAGGCCGTCGAGCAGTGCACGCATCCGGCGCGCGACCCGGACCTGCCCCGGCTGCGGGCGAGCCTCGTGCACGCGGACGTCGTACACCTCGGAGTTGCCGCGCAGGGCGACGTGCGAGAGGGCGCCGACGAGCGGTACGACGTTGATCAGCGTGGTGGCCTCGACGTACGCGAGGCAGCATTCGGCCAGCGTGACCGCGTTGCTGGACAGCAGCGGGAGTGCGCTGGTCCCGTCGATGACGGCGCCGAGGGCCAGGCCGAGCTCGGCCAGTGGTCCGAGGTCGCCGGTTCCGATCGCGCCACCGCGGTGCAGGTCGGGCAGCTCGTCATCGTTGAGCAGGGCAACGATCGCGTCGGCGACGGCCGGTTCGAGCCCGGACCCACCGGCCGCGAGCTGGTTCACCCGGATCAGCAGCCCGAGCCGGACAACGTCTTTCGGGTACGACGTCGTACCGGTGGTGGAATGTGATCCGAGCAGCCGGGCGCCGTGCTCGGGGTCAGAGGTGAGCACGTCCCGGTTGGCGCCGACGCCGGTGGTCCGCCCGTACACCGGCCGGTGCCGCGCGACCTCGGTCACCGCGACGGCCGACTCGTGCATCCGCTTCCGCGCGTCGTCGCTCAGCCGCACAGCCGTCCGCCGCTGCCCGAGCGCGACCGCGTCCAGCGGCGTCAGCCCGGTACCCGTGAGCTCCACCGGTTCCATCCACTCAGTGTGAGACCGCCCCACGGCCCGCGAACAGCAGCCGCGCCTAGGCCACCGTCTGAGATCCGAGACGTCGCCAGGCGATGGCCGCGATCAGTACGGCGACCAGCGCGAAGACAGCGCTGCCGAGCAGGGCGACACGGGGCGAGGTGTCGTCCAGGGCGAGGGCCTGGGTGAAGCCGGACCACGCATAGGTGAACAGCGCGCCGGTTGCCAACGCCAGGCCGTGCCGCACGGTCCAAGCCTGGCGCCGCGACCACCGGACGACCACGATGGTCGCCGTACCGAACAGGACGAACCACCAGGCCGCTGAGATCCAGTCCGAGCCGAGGCCGTCGGGGAACAGCACGGCCTCCAGCCAGTACGTGCTCGTCACTCCGAACCCGGTCAGACCGACGACCAGCGGCCGCGGAACCCTTCCGTCCACCGGACGCGGCGTACGACGGCCGACGACGACGGCGAGCACGATCAGCGCGACGATCACCACCGCCGATCCGGCGAACTCGGCCGGCGACGCGATGAAGTGGAGCCCGATCGCCTGCATGAGCCCGAGCAGCGTGGACCCGATGACGAAGACGGCGCCGACGAGGACGAGTCGACGCCGGCGGAGCCAGGGCCGCTGCACTCCGGGCGCACACGCTTCGACCAGCGCGATCGGCACGCAGATACTCCAGATGGTGTGCAAGGTGACGGTCGCTT
>Ga0193707_1000222_pt1 | contig 17858 bp, 2 predicted proteins | sample U3c2metaG_FD_143043 | JGI IMG/M metagenome (GOLD analysis project Ga0193707, IMG submission 143043) | Soil microbial communities from a riparian zone of the East river system, Colorado, United States - U3c2 | ecosystem: Environmental > Terrestrial > Soil > Riparian zone | place: USA: East River... | reverse complement strand
GAACCGGGTGCTCCACCGCTGACCCGCGATGACGTGGTGCAGCCTGCCCTGTTCGCGATGATGGTGTCGCTGGCCGAGGTATGGCGCTCGCTCGGCGTCGAGCCGGACGCGGTCGTCGGGCACTCTCAGGGCGAGATCGCCGCCGCGGCCGTGGCCGGTGCCCTGTCGCTGGACGAGGCGGCCACGATCGTCGCCGTGCGCAGCCGGGCGGTCGCCGGGCTGGCCGGGCACGGCGCGATGGCTTCCGTCCGCCGCCCCGCCGAAGAGGTGCGCACGTTGCTGGCGCGCTGGGGAGACCGGCTGGAGATCGCGGCCGTGAACGGGCCGCGCTCGGTGGCGGTATCGGGCGACCCGGAGGCGATCGGCGAGTTCGTCGCGGCGTGCGAGAGCGAGGGCGTCCAGGCCCGCAGGATCGGCGTCGACTATGCCTCGCACTGCGCCCAGGTGGAGGTCGTCCGTGACCGGCTCCTGGACGAGCTGGGCCAGGTCACGCCCGCGCCGCCGCGGATCGCCTTCTACTCCACGGTGACCGGGCGCCCGGTCGGTGACGCCAGCCTCGACGCGGAGTACTGGTACCGGAACCTCCGCGAGACCGTCGCGTTCGAGCGGGCCGCCACCGCGCTGCTCGGCGCGGGTCACGGTACGTTCATCGAGGTCAGCCCGCATCCCGTGCTCACGGCCGGGATCGAAGAGATCATCGACGACGGCGGCCACGATGCACGCGTCCTAGGCACGCTGCGCCGCGACGAGGGCGGATGGGGCCGGATACTGACCGCCGTCGGCCAGGCCCATGTCCGTGGCGTCCCCGTGAACTGGCTCGCCGCCCTGCCGCGCGGAGCGCGCCCGGTCGGCCTGCCGACCTACGCCTTCCAGCGCGAGCGCTACTGGCTCCGCCCCCCGGCTCCGGCGGCCGGCGCGGCGGGACTCGGCCAGGCCCCTGCCGGTCATCCGCTGCTCGCCGCCGTGATCCGGCTCGCCGGAGACGACGCTGGTGGCCGTGCCGGCGACGGCGGCGTGGTCTTCACCGGGCGGCTGTCCGCCGATGACCATCCCTGGCTGGCCGACCACGTGGTCGAGGGGACGGTGCTGCTGCCCGGCACCGCCTTCGCCGAGCTGGCGCGGCACGCGGCGGATCATCTCGGTCTCGGCCGCGTCACCGAGCTGACGATCGAGGCTCCGCTGCCGCTCCCCGAACGGGGCGGCGTCCAGGTCCAGGTCGCCGTGGGCGGCCCGGACGGACCGGGCGACCGGCCGGTCTCGATCTACTCGCGTGACGAGGACGGGGACGAGGAACGGCCGTGGACCCGTCACGCGCGCGGCCTGCTCGGCGCCGGGCCGCCCGCCGAAGCTCAGCGTGACCTGACGGGGCCGTGGCCGCCGCCCGGCGCCAGCCCTGAGGACGTGGCAGGCCTCTACGCGCGGCTGGCTGGCGCGGGCTACCAGTACGGCCCGGCCTTCCGAGGCCTGGACTCGGTCTGGCGGCGGGGCGAGGACATCTATGCCGACGTGAGCCTGCGCGAACAGGACGGGTCCGGCTCCGGCGGGTTCGGCCTCCACCCGGCGCTGCTGGACGCGGTCCTGCACGCCGCCATCGGCTGCGCTCTGGGCGACGCGGGGCCGGTCCGGCTGCCGTTCTCCATAAGCGGCATGCGGTGGCTCACCGCCGGGGCGACATCGCTGCGGGCGCGGATTACGCCCGTGGGGGAGGACGCCTTCTCGCTCGTGGCCGCCGAACCCGGCGGCCTGGTGGTGGCCAGCATCGACCGCCTGACGCTGCGGCCGGCCGAGGCGGGCTCGCTCGGCCGCGCCCGCGACCACCTGTTCGTCCCTCGCTGGATCGAGATCGGCCCCGTCGCCCCGGACCCGGCCCCCGGCGGCCTGGCCATCGTGGACTGTGGCGGGCTGGGGGTGGCCGGGCTTCCGGACGCCGCGGCGCCGCCGGATGGCACGGCGTTCCCGGAGACCGTGTTCCCGGAGGCCGCCGTATACCCGGACATGGCCGCGTTCCTGGCCGCGATCGACGGGGGAGCCGATGCTCCCGCGACTGTGCTCCTCGGCCGAGCCTCTGCCTCCCACACCGAGGCCGACTCCGATGTCGCGGCGCGGGCGCGGGCGGCGGCCCGGGACGCGCTGGACCTGCTCCAGACATGGCTGGCCGATGACCGGCTCGCTTCGTCCACGCTGGTGCTGGTGACCAGCGGCGCGGCCGGGAGTGGCGCGGGTGACCTGGTCCACGCCCCGCTGTGGGGCCTGGTCCGCTCGGCCTTGGCCGAGAATCCCGGCCGGTTCATCCTCGTCGACGTCGACGCCGATCCTCGCTCCGGCCCGGCGATCCGCGCCGCGCTCGCGAGCGGGGAGCCCCAGGTCGTCATCCGGGAGGGCACGGCGCGGGCGCTGCGCCTGCGCCGCCCGGAGCCGGGCGAGTTCCCCGGCTCCGGCCCCCGGCTCGACCCGGAGGGCACGGTGCTGATCACCGGGGGCACCGGCACGCTGGGCGCGCGGCTGGCGCATCACCTGGCGACCGAGCACGGCGCCCGTCGGCTGCTGCTGGCCAGCCGCCGCGGCGTGTCCGCCGACGGCGCGGCCCGGCTCGCGGCCGGCCTGGCCGGGCTCGGCGCCGAAGTCACGATCGCCGCGTGTGACGCCGCCGACCGGGAGGCGCTCGCCGGTCTGCTGGCGTCGATCCCGGAGGACCGCCCGCTCACCGCGGTGGCCCACCTGGCCGGCGTCCTCGACGACGCCACGATCGGCCGCCTCACCGCGGAGCGGCTCGACTTCGTGCTCCGGCCGAAGCTGGACGCCGCCTGGAACCTGCACGCGCTGACCGAGAACCTGGGCTTGTCGGCCTTCATCCTGTTCGCCTCCGTCACCGGCCTGGTCGGCACCCCGGGACAGGCCAACTACGCGGCGGCGAACACGTTCCTCGACGCCCTGGCCGAGCACCGGCACGCCCGGGGCCTGCCCGCGGCCAGCCTGGACTGGGGACACTGGGCGCAGGCCAGCGGCATGACCAGCCACCTCTCCCGGGCCGACCTGGCCCGGCTGGGCCGCGGTGGGATCGCCGCCATCGACACCGGCCAGGCACTGGCCCTGTTCGACCTGGCCGTGAGCGGCGACCAGCCGGTCGCAGTGCCGGCCCGCCTGGACGCGGCGGGGCTGCGCTCGCAGGCCGATGCCGGGTCGCTCCCCGCCGTGTTCCGCGACCTGATCCGGGTCCCGGCCCGGCCGCCCGTCACCGGCCCGTCGGCCCGGGACCAGGCGGGCGGCGTGGCGGCAGAGGGGCTGGCCGAGCGGATGGTCGGCCTGGACCCGGCCGAACAGGACGCGCTGGTCGGCGGCCTGGTGCGGACCGTGGCGGCGGCCGTGCTCGGGCACGCCGGCCCGGACGCGGTCGAGCCGGGCCGGACCTTCCGGGAGATTGGGTTCGACTCGCTGACGGCGGTGGAGTTGCGGAACCAGCTTGCGGCGGCGACCGGGCTGCGCTTGCCGGTAAGCATCGTGTTCGACTATCCGACTCCTGAGGCGTTGGCCGGGCGCTTGACTGGGCTGCTGGTGCCTGGGCGGGAGGTTGTGAGCGTGGCGGCGCCGGTGTTGTCTTCGGCTGTTGGCGTGGATTTGGATCCGGTTGTTGTGGTGGGGGTCGGCTGTCGGTTTCCTGGTGGGGTGACTGGTCCGGAGGAGCTGTGGGGGTTGGTTGCCGGGCAGGTGGATGCGGTTGGGGAGTTTCCGGCTGATCGGGGGTGGGATCTGGAGAATCTGTATGACGCGGATCCGTCGGTGGTGGGGAAGTCGTATACGCGGTGGGGTGGGTTTTTGTATGGCGCGGCGGAGTTCGACGCCGGGTTTTTCGGGATTTCGCCGCGTGAGGCTTTGGCGATGGATCCGCAGCAGCGGTTGTTGCTGGAGTGTGCGTGGGAGGCGTTCGAGGACGCGGGGATCGACCCGGCGGCGGTGCGGGGCAGCCAGACCGGCGTGTTCGCGGGGGTCATGTACCACGACTACGGTTCGGGCGAGGCGCCCGAGGGACTCCAGGGTCATCTCCTGACCGGCGCGGCGGGCAGCGTGGCCTCGGGCCGGGTCTCCTACGTGTTCGGCTTCGAGGGACCCGCGGTGACCGTGGACACGGCCTGCTCGTCCTCGCTGACTGCGCTGCACCTGGCGGTCCAGTCGCTGCGCCGCGGCGAATGCTCGCTGGCCCTGGCCGGAGGCGTGACGGTGATGGCCACGCCGGGCACGTTCGTGGAGTTCTCCCGGCAGGGCGGGCTCGCGGCCGACGGCCGGTGCAAGGCGTACGGCGTGGGCGCGGACGGGACGGGCTGGGCCGAAGGGGCTGGGCTGCTCCTGGTGGAGAGACTGTCGGACGCGGTGCGCGGCGGCCACCGGGTGCTGGGGGTGGTGGCCGGGACGGCGGTCAACCAGGATGGGGCCTCCAACGGGCTGACCGCGCCGAACGGCCCGTCGCAGGAGCGGGTGATCGCCGCCGCGCTGGCCGACGCGGGGATCGGCGCCGCGGACGTGGACGCGGTCGATGGGCACGGCACCGGGACCCGGCTGGGCGATCCGATCGAGGTGGGCGCCCTGCTGGCCACGTACGGGCAGGGCCGGGACGGCGACCGGCCGCTGTGGTTGGGGTCGGTGAAGTCGAACATCGGGCACGCGCAGGCCGCGGCGGGAGTGGCCGGGGTGATCAAGATGCTGATGGCGCTGCGCCATGAGCAGTTGCCGGCCACCCTGCACGCGGAGGAACCCTCCCCGCATATCGACTGGGACAGCGGGCACGTGGCCCTGCTGACCGCGGCGCGGCCGTGGCCGCGGGTGCCGGGCTGGGCCCGCCGGGCCGGGGTCAGCGCGTTCGGGATCAGCGGGACGAACGCGCATGTGATCATCGAGGAACCCCCTGTCCCCGATGATGCTGCCCCCGCGGACGGTGCCCCCGTGGGGCTGGGCGGGGTGACGGCCTGGCCGATCTCGGCCAAGACGCCCGCGGCCCTGGCCGGGCAGGCCGGGCGGCTGGCGGACTTCATCGCCGCCCGGCCGGACCTGGAGCCCGCCGCGGTGGCCGCGGGCTTAGGCACCCGGCCGGTGTTCGGGCACCGGGCGGTGGTGACCGGGGCGAGACGGGACGAGCTGCTGGCCGGGCTGGGCGCGGTGGCGCGGGACGTGTCGGCCGGCAACGTGGTGGCCGGCAACGTGGTGGCCGGGATCGCGGCCGCGCCGGGTAAGGCAGGGACCGGCACGGTGCTGGTCTTCCCCGGCCAGGGTGGGCAGTGGGACGGGATGGGCGCGGGTCCTGCCCGGTGTTCGCGGACGAGGTCGCGGCCTGCGACCGCGCGCTGGAACCGCTGCTGGGCTGGCGGGTCAGCGATGTGCTGGCCGGCGCGCCCGGGGCGCCGGCGCTTCAGCGGCCGGAGGTGGTCCAGCCGGCCTTGTTCACCATGATGGTCGCCACGGCGAAGGTATGGCGCTGGCTCGGGATCTCCCCGACCGCGGTCGCGGGCCACTCCCAGGGTGAGATCGCCGCCGCCTACGTGGCCGGCATCCTGACCCTGGACGAGGCGGCCCGGGTGGTCGCGGCCCGGGGCGCCGCGCTGAGCGCGCTGGCCGAGACCGGGGCGATGGCCTCGGTCCGGGTCGGCGAGCGGAACGCCGCCGAACTCGCCGCCCGCTGGCCCGGCCTGACCGTCGCCGCGGTGAACAGCCCATCCTCGGTCGTGATCTCCGGCCCGCCCGGTGCGGTCGGCGAGTTGGTCGAGGCCTGCACCGCGGATGGAATCCAGGCCCGGCTCCTGGCCGTGGATTACGCCTCACACTCCGCGCAGGTGGAGCCGGTTCGCGGGGAACTGGTCACGGCCCTAGCCGGGATCACGCCGCGGCCGGGGAACGTTCCGTTCTGGTCCGGGCTGACCGGCGAGCGGCTGGACGGGACCGCGCTGGACGCCCGGTACTGGTACGACAGCCTGCGCGGGCAGGTCCGGTTCGCGTCGGTGATCGGTTCCCTGGCCGTCGGCGGGGCCGACGGGTTCATCGAGGTCGGCCCGCATCCGGTGCTGACCGTCCCGATTCAAGAAACCATCGAGGCGTCCGGGACCGGCGCTGCCGGGACTGGCCCTGTGGCGACCAGCATTGTGGTGACCGGGACGCTGCGCCGCGAGGATGGCGGGCCGGACCAGTTGCTGGCGGCGGCGGCTCGGGTTTTCGTGTCCGGGGTGCCGGTGAACTGGCCGGTCCTGACCCGCGGGATCGCCCGGGCCGGCTTGCCGCCCTACGCGTTCCAGCGAGGCCGCTACTGGCTGGCCGCCCGTACACCGCGGTCGGCCGGGCCGGGCACGCTCACCCACCCGCTGCTGGACGCCGTGATCGACCTTGCCGACGGCGGCTACATTCTGACCGGGCACGTCTCACCGGAAAGGCTGCCCTGGCTGGCCGACCACGCCGTCGCCGGAACCGTCCTGCTGCCAGGAACCGCGTTCGTCGAGATCGCGGTCCGGGCCGGCGACATCGCCGGATGCCCCGGCATCGGCGAACTCGTCCTCGAAGCTCCCCTCGTCATCCCCGCCCGCGGCGGCACGGCGATCCAGGTCAGGGTCGGAGCGGAGGAGGATGGTCGGCGCGCGGTGGAGGTACACGCGAGGGGACCGGAGGCGGGCGGCTGGGTCTGCCACGCACGGGGCGTGCTGACGTCCGGGCGCGTAGCAGACGCGGTCTGGACGGACGAGGGCCGGGCGGATGTGGATGGGCCGCGCGGGGCCGGGGCGGACGGGCGCGGCATGCCTGGACGTGCGGTGGGCGCGGGATTGCCGGACGGGGCCTGGGCTGATCTGGCGGCGTGGCCGCCGCCGAGGGCTGTTCCGGTCGAGGTCGGTGACCTGTACGCGGAGCTGTCCGGGGGCGGGTATGAGTACGGGCCTGCGTTCCGGGGGGTGCGGGCCGCCTGGCGGCGCGGCGGGGAACTGTTCGCCGAGATCGGGCTGCCCGACGGCGTCGACCCCGCCGGATACGGCATCCATCCCGCGCTGCTCGACGCCGCCTTGCATGCCTTGGCCCTGCGGGACCGCGCGGCGGGCGGCCTGCTCCGGCCGGACGGGGAACCGGGCGGGATAGTGGTGCCTTTCTCCTGGGATGGAGCGGTCCTGCACGCCGAAGGCGCGTCCGCCCTCCGGGTCGCCATCGGCAGCACCGCTATTGACAGTGCCGTGACCGGCGGGGAGGCCGCCGGGACCGTGTCGGGCGGTGGGGCCGCCGGGGCGGTGTCGGTCCGCTGCGCCGACCCGGGCGGCAGGCCCGTGTTCTCCGCCCGGTCGCTGACCCTGCGGACGCTGGATCCGGCCACGATCGGCGGCGCGGACCGGGCCGGGGGCGGGACACTGCTCACCCTGGAGTGGGACGCCCCTGGCGGCTCCAGTGTCCCGGCCGGCCCCGATACCCCGGCCGATCTCGACGCCGTGTCCGGACCGGGTGACCCGGCAGGGCTGGACGGCTGGGCGGTGCTCGGGGACGGACCGCCCGCCGCCCTGGCGGACCGGCTCGGGTACCCGGACGTGGCCGCCCTCGCTGCCGCGATGACCGCCGGGGCGCCGGCTCCGGCGGCGGTGGCCGCCTGCCTTCCGGCGCCTGGCACGACGCCGCGGCTGCCTGACCGGGTGCACGACGCCGCCGGGCAGGCGCTGAGCCTGCTTCAGGACTGGCTGGCGTGCGAGGCGCTGGCCGGAACCCGGCTGATCATCCTCACGCGCGGCGCGGTCGCCGCTCCCGCGGACATGGACGTCGCCGTCGACCCGGCCGCCGCCGCGATCTGGGGGCTCGTCCGGTCCGCCCAGACCGAGCATCCCGGGCGGATCGCCCTCGCCGACGCCGACACGGACGGGCCAGATACGGGCGGGCCGGACACGGGCGGGCCGGACACGGGCGGGCCGGACACGGGCGGGCCGGACATCGCCCCGGCGGCGCTCGCCGCCATCCGCCGCCTCGGCGCGCCCCAGGCCATCGTCCGGGACGGGCGGGTGCTCACCCCGCGGCTCGCTCGGTCCGGCGTGCTCTTGCCGCCCCCCGTCCGCGAGTGGCGGGTCGAGACGGCGGGCGAGCGCACGCTGGACACCCTCACGCTGGCCCCCTGCCCCGCGCTCGCGGCCCCGCCGGGCGAGGGCATGGTCCGGGTGGCCGTGCACGCGGCGGGGGTGAACTTCCACGATGTGCTCGTCGCGCTCGGAGCGCTCGCAGGCGGCAGTGCTGGCGCCAACACCGGCGACGCCGTGTTGGGTAGCGAGGGCGCCGGAGTAATCGAAGCGGTCGGGGCCGGGGTCACCGGCCTGGCCCCCGGAGACCGGGTCATGACCCTGTGCTCCGGGATGGGGCCGGTGGCGGTGGCCGACCACCGCCTCACCGTGAAGATCCCGCCGGGGTGGTCGTTCGAGGAAGCCGCGGGAGTTCCCGTGGTGTTCATGACCGCGCTGTACGGGCTGGCCGAGCTGGCCCGGCTCCGGCCGGGCGAGGCCGTACTGATCCACGCCGGCACCGGCGGGGTGGGCATGGCCGCGCTGCAACTGGCCCGGCACCTGGGCGCGGAGGTCTTCGCGACGTCGAGCCCCGGCAAGTGGGACGTCCTGCGGTCGCTCGGGCTGGACGAGGACCACATCGCCTCGTCCCGGACGACGGAATTCGAGGAGCGCTTCCGCCGCGCCACCGGGGGCCGTGGCGTGGACGTGATCCTCAACAGCCTGACCGGGGAACTGACCGACGCCTCGCTGCGGCTGCTCGCCCCCGGCGGGCGGTTCATCGAGATCGGCAAGGCCGATGTCCGGGACGTGCGGCAGGTGGCCGCGGCGCACCCCGGGGTCGACTACCGGTACTTCGCCCTGCTGGGGGCCAGCCCGGACCTGGTCGGCCGGCTGCTGCGGGAGCTGATGACGCTCTTCGAAAGCGGCGCGCTGCGGCCGCTGCCCGTCACGACCTGGGATGTGGGGCGGGCGGCCGAGGCGTTCCGGTACATCAGCCAGGCCCGGCATACAGGCAAGGTAGTGCTGCGAATGCCGCCCGTCCTGAGCGGGGGAACCGTCCTGGTGACCGGCGGGACGGGGACGCTCGGCGGGCTGGTGGCGGAGCACCTGGTGACGCGGCACGGCGCGGGAGACCTGGTGCTGCTGTCGCGGCGCGGGGCGGACGCGCCGGGGGCGGCGCACCTGGCCGCGGAGCTGGCCGGGCTGGGCGCCACGGTGCGGATCGTGGCCTGCGACGCGGGGGACCGGGCGGCGCTGGCGGGCGCGGTGGACTGGTCGCGGGCGGGCCGGCAGCTGACTGGCGTGGTGCACTGCGCCGGGGTGCTCCAGGACGGCCCGGTGGAATTGCTGACCGCGGAGCAGCTGGACGCGGTACTGCGGGCCAAGGCCGACGCCGCCTGGCACCTGCACGAGCTGACGGCGGAGACGGAGGTGGCGGCGTTCGCCGTGTTCTCCTCGGCGGCGGGGGTGCTGGGCACCGCTGGGCAGGCGAACTACGCGGCGGCCAACGCGTTCGCGGACGCGCTGGCTGCCTGGCGACGGCGGCGGGGGCTGGCCGGGGTCTCGCTGGCCTGGGGGCTGTGGGAGCCGGCCAGCGCGATGACCGGGGTGATGTCGGCGGCCGACCGGGCTCGGCTGGCCCGGTCCGGGCTCCGGCCGCTGAGCGCGGCGGGTGGGCTGGCGCTACTGGACGCGGCGCTGGGGGCCGGGGACGCGGCGCTGATCCCGGTCCGGCTGGACCTGGACGCGCTTCGCGCGGCCGGGCCGCAGGTGCCCCCGCTGCTGGCCGGGCTGGCGGGCGTCACCAGGCGGCCCGCCGCTGGAACCGTCGGCGCCAACGGGGCCGGTGCCAGCGGTGCCGGAGGCAACGGTGCCGCGCCCGCGGCGGCCCCTGCCCTGGCCGGCGAGCTGACCCGGCTCGACGCCGCCCAGGCGGGAGCGGCGCTGGAAGAGCTGGTCACGGCCAGGACCGCGCTGGTGCTCGGCCACTCCAGCCGGGTCCAGGCCGACCTTCCCTTCCGTGAACTGGGCCTGGACTCCCTCACCGCGATCGAGCTGCGCAACCAGCTCAACGCGGCCACCGGCCTGAGCCTGCCTACCACGGTGGCCTTCGACTACCCCACGCCCGCGGTCCTCGCCGCCCACCTTCTCGGCCAGCTCCGCCCGGCCGCGAACGGAACGGAGGAGGAGCAGCTCCGGCACAAGATCGCCGCCATACCGCTCAGCCGGCTGCGGGCGGCCGGGGTGATGGAAATCTTGCTCGACCTGATCGGAGAGACGGAGCCGGACGGCACCGCCGGTAAACGCGCTGGATCCGATAGCACAGACGGCTATGACGATATCGACGAGATGGATATGGAAAGTCTCATCGATATCGCCCTGACGGACAGTGATTCTTACTGATTGTGAGAGATGAGATGAGCGACCCACAGGAGAGGCTGGCCGAGGCGCTGCGGGCATCCGTGAAGGAGACCAGGCGCCTGCGGGAGCAGAACCGGCGACTGGTCGCGGCCTCGCTTGAGCCGGTGGCGGTGGTCGGGATCGGGTGCCGGTTCCCCGGCGGGGTGACCGGCCCCGAAGACCTGTGGGACCTGCTGGCCGACGGGGCGGACGTGATCTCCGGGATGCCGGTCGACCGGGGTTGGGACCTGGAGAACCTGTATGACCCGGACCCCGACCACCCGGGAACCTCGTACGTCCGCCAGGGCGGCTTCGTCCGGGACGCGGCCGACTTCGACGCCGAGTTCTTCGGGATCTCGCCGCGCGAGGCGCTGGCGATGGACCCGCAGCAGCGGCTCCTCCTCGAAGTCGCCTGGGAGGCCCTGGAACGGGCCGGCATCGCGCCCGGCTCCCTGCGCGGCGCGCCGACGGGCGTGTTCGTGGGCGCCACGCCGACCGGCTACGGCCAGGAGCTAGAGGGCCTGGAAGGACACCTGCTGACCGGGATGGCGCCTAGCGTGATGTCGGGCCGGGTGTCGTACCTGCTGGGCCTCGAAGGACCCGCGGTGACCGTGGACACGGCGTGCTCCTCCTCGCTCGTGGCGCTGCACCTGGCCTGCCGGGCGCTGCGGTCGGGGGAATGCACGATGGCGCTGGCCGGAGGCGTGACGGTCATGGCCTCCCCCTCGGAGTTCGTGGGGTTCTCCCAGCAGCGGGGACTGGCGAAAGACGGGCGCTGCAAGGCGTTCTCCGCCGACGCCGACGGCATGGGGCTGAGCGAGGGCGCGGGCATGATCGTGCTGATGCGCCTGTCGGACGCCCGGCGCGGCGGACACCCGGTGCTGGCGGTGGTCGAGGGCACCGCCATCAACCAGGACGGCGCTTCCAACGGCCTGACCGCGCCCAATGGGCTGTCGCAGCAGCGGGTGATCCGGTCGGCGCTCGCCGAGGCCGGCCTGTCCGCCGACCAGGTCGACGCCGTGGAGGCCCACGGGACCGGGACGACGCTGGGCGACCCGATCGAGGCACAGGCGCTGATCGCCACCTACGGGCAGGACCGGGCGGACGGCCGGCCGCTGTGGCTCGGGTCGGTGAAGTCGAACATCGGGCACTCCCAGCTCGCGGCCGGCGTGGCCGGGGTGATCAAGCTGGTGTTAGCCCTGCGGCACCAGACCCTCCCCGCCACGCTGCACGCCGACGAGCCGTCGCCGCACGTGAACTGGGAAGCGGGCGCGGTGCGGCTGCTGGCCGAGCCGGTGCCGTGGCCCGCCGGGGACCGCGTCCGGCGGGCGGGGGTTTCCTCGTTCGGGTTCAGCGGGACCAACGCGCACATGATCGTGGCCGAGCCGCCCGCGCCGGATGGCGCTCTGGACGCCGCGCCGGGTGCCGGTGCGGGTGCCGCGCCCGCCCGGGGCGAGGGCGAGCGGCCCCCGGCGCCCGTGCTGACGGCCAGTACTGTGGCCTGGCTGGTGTCGAGCCGGAGCGCGGAGGGGCTGCGCGCCCAGGCGGCGCGGCTCGCGGCGCACGTGGCCGCGCGGCCGGCGCTGGACCCGGCCGACGTGGGGTGGTCGCTGGCGACGACCCGGTCGGTGTTCGAGCACCGGGCGGTCGTGCTCGGCGCGAGCCTCGACGAGCTGGCGGTGGGGCTGGCCGCGGTGACGGCCGGGGAACCCGCGCCGGGGACGGTGTCCGGCGAGGTCCCCGCGGGCGGGGCGGGCCGGGTGGTGTTCGTGTTCCCCGGGCAGGGCGGCCAGTGGGCCGGGATGGGCCGGGAGCTGGCGGCGTGCTGTCCGGTCTTCGCGGAGCGGCTGGCCGAGTGCTCCCGGGCCCTGGCCCCGCACACCGGCTGGGACCTGGAGCGGGTGCTGGCCGGGGCGGAGGGGGCACCCGGCCTGGAGGCGACCGACGTGGTGCAGCCGGCACTGTGGGCGGTCATGGTGTCGCTGGCCGCGGTCTGGCAGGCGGCCGGGGTCACCCCCGACGCGGTGGTCGGCCACTCCCAGGGAGAGATCGCGGCCGCGACGGTGGCCGGAATCTTGAGCGTCGAGGACGCGGCGGCGGTGGTGGCGCTGCGCAGCCGGGCCCTGCTGGCGCTGGCCGGGCGGGGCGGGATGGCGTCGGTGGCCGAGCCCGCCGACCAGGTGCGCCAGCGGCTGGGCGCGTGGGGAGAGCGGCTCGCGGTGGCCGCGGTGAACGGCCCGTCGGCCACGGTCGTCTCCGGCGAGCCCGCCGCGCTGGCCGAGCTGGTGGCGGCGTGCGAGAGCGAAGGGGTGCGCGCCCGGACCGTGCCGGTCGACTACGCCTCGCACTGCGCGCAGGTGGAAGCGATCCGGGAGGAAGTCCTGGCCGCGCTGGCCGGGGTCACCCTCGGCCCGGCCGCGATCCCGATGGTGTCGGCGATGACCGGACAGTGGCTCGACGGCCCCGAGGCCGGGGCGGGCTACTGGTATGACAGCCTGCGGGCCCCGGTGGAGTTCGACCGGGCGGTGCGGGTGCTGGCCGCCTCGGGCCATGGGGCGTTCGCGGAAATCTCGCCGCATCCGGTGCTGACCGCGGCGATCACGCAAACTCTGGAGGACGCGGCGGGGGCCGCCGGCGGGGAAGGGACGGCCGGCGAGTCGGGGGCGATCGTCGAGGCGGGGGCGGTCGGCGCGCCCGCACCGGTCGTCACGGGTACGCTGCGCCGCGACGAGGGCGGCCCGGCCCGGCTGCTGGCGTCCCTGGCCGAGGCGCATGTGCACGGCGCCCCGGTGGACTGGGCCGCGGTGCTGGGGGGCGGCCGGCGGGTAGAACTGCCGACCTACGCGTTCCAGCGGCGGCGGTTCTGGCCCCGGCCCACGGCCCCGGCGCCCGCCGACGGCGGGCCGGTCTCGGCGGCCGAGGCCCGGTTCTGGGCGGCGGTCGAGGACGAGAACGCCCGGGAGCTGGCGGCGGTGCTGGCGGTCGACGAGGGGCGGCTTGGCGAGGCGGTCCCGGCGCTGGCGTCGTGGCGGCGGCGGGAGCGCACGGAGTCGGCGACCGAGGGATGGCGGTACCGGGTGGCGTGGCAGCCCGTGGCCGAGCCGGGTGCGGCGGCGCTGACGGGCCGGTGGCTGGTGGTGGTCCCGGCGGGAGTGCCGGGGATGCGCGGGGTATCGGGGGCGGCGGGTGGGGAGCCGGCCCGCGGCTGCGTACGGGCGCTGGCGGACCGCGGCGCGGAGACGACGGTCATCCGGACCGGGGCGGGCACGGGACGGCGGGAGCTGGCGGCGGTGATCGGGGCGCTCGCCGGAGCGGATGACGGGCCGGGTGCCGGGATCGGCGGGGTGCTCTCGCTGCTGGCGCTGGATGAGGAACCCGTGCCGGGATGGGAGACGGTCGCGGCCGGGCTGGCCGGGACGCTGGACCTGGTGCAAGCCCTGGGGGACGCGGAGGTAACGGCCCCGCTGTGGGTGCTCACCCGCGGGGCGGTGGTGGCCGAGCCGGGCGAGGAGGTCGCCAGCCTGGCGCAGGCGATGGTGTGGGGCCTGGGCCGGGTGGCCGGGCTTGAGCACCCGGGCCGGTGGGGCGGGCTGGTCGACCTGCCCCCGTCGTGGAATGAGCGGGTCGGCGCGCGGCTGGCCGCCGTGCTGGCCGGATGCGGCGAGGACCAGGTCGCCATCCGGCCCGGCGGGACGCTGGCCCGGCGGCTGTTGCGGGCCGCGCCGGACCCGGCCCCGGCCCGCTCGTGGACGCCGCGCGGCACCGTGCTGGTGACCGGCGGAACCGGGGCGATCGCCCCGTACCTGGCCGTATGGCTGGCCCGGCGGGGCGCGGCGCGGGTGGTGCTCACCGGCCGGGGTGGCCCGCTGACCGCCGGGGTGGCCGAGGCGGCGGCTCGGGTGGCCGCGGCCGGGGCCGAGGTCGCCGTGGTGGCCTGCGACCTGTCGGTGCGGGACGACGTGCGGGCGCTGCTGGACTGGATCGAGACCTCAGGGCCGGCGCTGTCCGCGGTGATGCACGCCGCGGCCCGGATCGAGCTGGAGGCGCTGGAGGACGCCGGCATCGATGACCTCGCGGCTGCCCTGGCGGGCAAGGTGACGGGCGCGGACATCCTCGACGAGTTGACCGCCGGGATGAACCTGGACGCGTTCGTGATGTTCTCCTCGATCGCCGCCGTATGGGCCAGCGCCTACCACGGGGCGTACGCGGCGGCCAACGCCTACCTGGACGCGCTGGCCTCCGACCGGCGGTCCCGAGGGCTGCCCGCGACCTCGGTGGCCTGGGGCACGTGGGACACCGGAGCCGACCGAGGGCAGGGCGTAGTACCGGACAGCGTCAGCCCGGTGAACCTGCGGCGCCAGGGACTGGGGTTTCTGGACCCTGAACAGGCGCTGGCGGCCCTGGGACGGGTGCTCGCGCAGGACGAGACGTCCATGGTACTGGCCGACGTGGACTGGTCCCGGTTCGCGCCGGTCTACCGGGCGGCGCGGTGCTGGCCGCTGCTGGAGCAGATCGCGGAGGTCCAGGCGCTGGCCGAGGCGCCCGCCGAGCGGGGCGAGGGAGACGCCCGCCTGGCCCGGCAGCTCGCCGGGCTGCCCGACACCGAGCGGGACCGGGTCCTGACCGACCTCATCCGCGGGCACGCCTCGGCGGTGCTCGGGTACGCCTCGGCCGACGCGATCGATCCGGGCCGGGCGTTCCGGGACATGGGGTTCGACTCGCTGATCGCGGTGGAGCTGAGGGACCGGCTCAACACCGCGACCGGGCTGCGCCTGCCCTCCACCGTGGTCTTCGACTACCCGTCCGCGGCGGCGCTGGCCCGGCAGGTGGCGCGGCTGCTGCTCGGCGGGGCCGAGGCGCCGTCGGCGGCCCCGGTGGTGGCCGTGGCGGACGAGCCCGTGGCGGTGGTGGCGATGAGCTGCCGGTACCCGGGCGGGGTCACGAGCCCGGAAGAGCTGTGGGAACTGCTGGCCGCCGGCACCGACGCGATCTCCGAACTCCCGGCGGACCGGGGCTGGGACATCGAGCGCCTGTATGACCCGGACCCGGAGCACCCCGGCACCTCCTATACCCGCCACGGCGGGTTCCTGGCCGCGGCGGGGGGGTTCGACGCGGGGTTCTTCGGGATTTCGCCACGCGAGGCGCTGGCGATGGACCCGCAGCAGCGGCTCCTGCTGGAAGTGTGCTGGGAGGCGATCGAGCGGGCCGGGATCGACCCCCTCACGCTGCGGGGCAGCGCGACCGGGGTATTCGCCGGGGCATCGGGGTCGCAGTACGGCACGGAGATGGACAGCCCCAGCGGGCACGAGATGATCGGGAACGCGACCAGCGCGATCTCGGGCCGGGTGTCCTACGTGCTGGGCCTCGAAGGACCCGCGGTGACCGTGGACACGGCGTGCTCGTCGTCACTGACGGCGCTGCACCTGGCGTCCCAGGCACTGCGGCGGGGGGAGTGCGACCTGGCGCTGGCCGGGGGCGTGGCCGTGATGGCGGGAGCCGGGGAGTTCGTCGGGTTCTCCCGGCAGCGGGCGCTCGCGCCGGACGGGCGGTGCAAGGCGTTCGGCGCGGGCGCGGACGGGATGGGCCTGGCCGAGGGCGTCGGAATGGTGCTGCTGGAACGGCTGTCGGACGCGCGCGCCGCCGGGCATCCGGTGCTGGCCGTCGTCCGGAGCACCGCCCTGAACCAGGACGGGGCCTCCAACGGGCTGACCGCCCCCAACGGCCCGTCGCAGCAGCGGGTGATTCGGACCGCGCTGGCCGGCGGCGGGCTGAGCCCGGATGAGGTCGACGTGGTGGAGGCGCACGGGACCGGGACGAAGCTGGGCGACCCGATCGAGGCGCAGGCGCTGATCGCCACCTACGGGCAGGACCGGCCGGCCAGCCGGCCGCTGCTGCTGGGCTCGGTGAAGTCGAACATCGGCCACGCCCAGGCTGCGGCGGGGGTGGCCGGAGTGATCAAGATGGTGCTGGCGTTGCAACACGGCATGCTCCCGGCCACCCTCCACGCCGACGAGCTATCCCCGCACGTGGACTGGTCGGCGGGGTCGGTGCGGGTGGTGACCCAGGCCGTGCCGTGGCAGGCCAACGGTCACCCGCGCCGGGCCGGGATATCGGCGTTCGGGATCAGCGGCACCAACGCGCACGCCATCATCGAGGAGCCTCCGGCCGTCGTCCAGGGGGACGCCGGCGGCCAAGTGAGCATCGCCGGCCAGGACGGCATGGCCGTCGGCGGCGTGGCGGCCGGGACCCGCGGTGCCCGCGCTGACCGGGACGCTGGCCTGGCTGGTGTCGGGGCGGACCGCGGCGAGCCTGGCGGCGCAGGCCGGGCGGCTGGCGGCGCATGTGGCCGCGCGGCCGGAGCTGGACCCGGCCGACCTGGGAGGGTCGCTGGCGACGACCCGGTCGGCCTTCGAACACCGGGCGGTGATCACCGGCGCGGACCGGGAGGAACTGGCGGCGGGGCTGGCCGCGCTCGCGGTCGGCCAGCCCTCGGCGAGGGTGATCAGCGGTGCCGTCCCGGCGGCCGGGCCGGGTCGGGTCGGGTTCGTGTTCGCAGGGCAGGGCTCTCAGCGGGCCGGGATGGGCGCGGCGCTGCATGCCGCGTCCCCGGCGTTCGCGGCGGCCTTCGACGAGGCGTGCGCGCTGCTGGAGGACCGGCTGGGGCTGCCGGTGGCCGATGTGGTGCTGGGCCGGGACTCGTGCGAGGGCGCTCCGGACGACCGGGCCGACCAGACCGTGTTCGCGCAGGCAGGGCTGTTCGCGGTGGAAGTGGGCCTGGTGGCGCTGCTGGCCGCGTGCGGGATCAGACCCGATGCGGTGGCCGGCCACTCGGTCGGGGAGATCGCGGCGGCGCACGCGGCCGGGGTCCTGACGCTGGCCGACGCGTGCACGCTGGTGGCGGCGCGGGGACGGCTGATGCAGGCGCTGCCCGGCGGCGGGGCGATGACCGCGATCGAGGCCACTGAGGCCGAGGCGGTCGCGGCGCTGGACGGGGTGGCCGGGGCCTCGGTCGCGGCGGTGAACGGCCCCTCCTCGGTGGTGATATCCGGGGACGCCGAGCCGGTGCGGGCCGTGGCGGAGGGTTTTCGTGCCCGGGGGGCGCGGGTCAAGCGGCTGCGCGTCTCCCACGCGTTCCACTCCCACCGGATGGCCCCGATGCTCGATGAGCTGGGTCAGGTGGCGGCGGGCATCGAGTTCGCCTCCCCGCGGGTGCCGTGGGCCAGCGGACTGACAGGGGACCTGCTGACGGCGTGCGAGCCGGAGTACTGGACGCGGCAGGCCCGCGAGGCGGTGCGGTTCGCCGACGCGGTGGCCACGCTGGCCGCCCGGCAGGTGTCGGTGTTCATCGAGATCGGGCCGGACGGGACGCTGTCGGCGATGGGTCCGGCCGGGCTGGAGGGGGACAGCACCGACGCGGCGTTCATCCCCATGCTGCGGCCGGACCAGCCCGCCGCGGCGACAGTG
>Ga0193707_1000221_pt1 | contig 17863 bp, 16 predicted proteins | sample U3c2metaG_FD_143043 | JGI IMG/M metagenome (GOLD analysis project Ga0193707, IMG submission 143043) | Soil microbial communities from a riparian zone of the East river system, Colorado, United States - U3c2 | ecosystem: Environmental > Terrestrial > Soil > Riparian zone | place: USA: East River... | reverse complement strand
GGAAACTGCAACCGAACGGGCGGGAGGCGTGTAACTGCAAACTGAACTGCGAAAAGAACGGGGTGGGAGGCGTCAGAGATGCATAGATCCCAGGTCGCAGGTCACTACGCCCGGACTTTTCTACCGCTGATCAAGGCACAAGCAACTGCCTGTGCCTCGAATGCCACAGAGGCAAGTCTGGGCGTCGTGACCTGATACCTGGCACCTACGGCTCTCTGACACCTCCCACCCCGTTCTTTTGCAGTTCAGTTTTGCAGTTACCAGTCGCCTTGTGTTCGGTATATGTTCGGGTATAATGAGTCATGGGATTCGTCGAGCTCAGAGCTCATTCCGCCTTCTCCTTCGGCGACGGCAGCGCCTCCCCGGAAGCACTCGCCGCCCGCGCGGCATCACTTGGTTACACCACGCTCGGGATCACCGATACCGCGGATCTTGGCGGGATCGTCCGCTTCGGGCTCGAGGCACGCCGGCAGAATCTGAAACCCATTGTCGGCGCCGAGCTCAATGTCGATGGGTGTCCCGCCGCTTTTCTGGCGAGGAGCAAGGAAGGGTTCAACAGTCTCGCTTCTCTCGTCACCAGATCACGCGTGGGTGATCTCTCGACGTGGATGAAGGGGGATGGGAAAAAGACGCGCGGACGCCCGCGCATCTCCTGGCAACAGGTAGCGGAGCGAAGTGAAGGACTGCAAATGCTGACCGGTCCGGCGTCCGGGTCGGTCGCATCCAGTCTTCGGGCCGGTGATTACAGGGGAGCGGAGCGCACACTCTGTCAGTGGCGCGACGTCTTCGGCGACAGGCTCGCGGTCGAAGTGCAGCTGCACCACACGAGCGGCAACGAATCGGCGCTCGCCTCCGCCCTGATCGAGCTGGCCGAGCGGCACCGGGTGCCGTGGGTGATCTGCCACGAGCCCCGCTACATCGACAACGACAGCCGGCTCGTTCACGAGGTGCTCACCGCTCTCCGCTACAACACGACGATAGACGATGCCCTCGCGCGCGGGCTGCTGCATCCGAATGGCGAGTGGCGTCTCGCATCTCCCGAGGAAATGGCGGAGCGGTGGAAGGGACGCGAAGCAGGGCTGGAGGAGAGCGAGCGCATCGCATCCGAATGCGACTTCAGCCTCGCCTGGGTGAGGCCGCCGCTGCCGAAGTTTTCTGTTCCCGGCGGCCACAACGACGACTCCTTTCTGCGCGAAAAGGTTTTTGAGGGCGCGCGCGAGCGGTGGGGAGAGATCGATGACAAGCAGACCTCGCAGCTCGATCACGAGCTGAGAGTCATCGGAAATCTCGGCTTCGCCGGATTCTTTCTCGTGATGTGGGACGCGGTGAACTTCGCCCGGCAGAAGGGAATCCTCTGCCAGGGACGCGGCAGCGCCGCGAACTCCGCGGTGGCGTACTGCCTCGCCATCACCGCCGTCGATCCGGTGCGGCACGGACTTCTGTTCGAGCGATTCCTCTCCGAGATCCGCGTCGATGGGCAGACCGAAGCTCCGGACATCGACGTCGACATCGAGCACGACCGGCGTGAGGAGGTGCTCGACTACGTCTACGGCAAGTACAACCGGGCGAACGCGGCGATCACCTGCATCATCCAGATGTACCGCGGGCCCAACGCGATTCTCGATTCGATGCGCGCGTTCGGATATCCGGTCGAGATGGCGACGAACTTCTCCAAGAGAATCCACTGGAGCGATCCGGCCGAGGGGGCGAAGTACATCGCGGAAATTCTCGCTCCCAAGTTCGGTCTCGATCTCGACAACCCGCGGGGCAAGGCGACTCTCGCTGCGATGGCGGCATTCGAGGGAGTGCCCCGCCTTCGCTCCACGCACGTCGGTGGATTCGTTCTGTCCTCCGCACCGCTCGGCGACTACCTGCCGGTCGAGCACACGACCATGGGCCGTACGATCATCCAGTTCGACAAGGATGATCTCGATGCCGTCGGCATCCCGAAGTTCGATTTCCTGGGACTCGGCGCCCTCTCGCTGGTGAGACGCGCGTTCGACATGATCGAGGTGCGCACCGGAACGCGGCCGGAGATGTACAAGCTGCCGCCCGACGACGAGAAGACGTACGACCTGATCGCGCACGGCGAGACGATCGGCACCTTCCAGATCGAGAGCCGCGCGCAGATCGCATCGGTGCTCCACACGAAGCCCGATCGCCTTTACGACATCGTGGTGCAGGTGGCGCTCATACGTCCGGGCCCGATCCAGGCGAATTTCGTCCATCCTTACACGGCCAGGCGGCGGGGGCTCGAGCCCGTGACGTACCTGCATCCCGATCTGGAGCCGATTCTCAAGCGCACACAGGGAATCCCGATCTTCCAGGAGCAGGCGATGGCGATCGCCATGAAGCTCGGAGGCTACTCGGCGGCGCAGGCGGATGAGCTGCGGCGAACCATGGGACATATCCGCAAAGTGGAAAAACTCCACCGCGTGCTCGAGCAGCTCCGCGCGCGCATGGTCGAGCGCGGCGTCGAGGAGTCCGTTGCAGTGAGAATCGCCGAGGATCTCAAGAGCTTCGCCAACTATGGATTTCCCGAATCGCACGCGTGGAGCTTCGCCCTCATCGCGTACGCGACCGGGTACCTCAAGGCGCACTACACGGCGGAGTTCTACGCCGGCTTGTTGAATTCGTATCCGATGGGATTCTATCCACCGTCGACACTCATTCACGATGCGAGGCGGCACGGGCTCAAGAGTCTTCCGCCCTGCATGCGTGACGGCGACTGGGAATGCACCACCGAGCCGACGGAAAATCCGGACAAGCCGGCGCTCAGAATCGGCTGGCGCCACATCCGCGGGCTGGGCGAGAAATCTCTCGACGCGTTGAAAGCGGCGAGAGGCTGGGATCGCTTCGCGTCGATCGACGATGTGGTGCAGCGCGCAAAGCTGCAGCGTTCCGACGCGCTGCAGCTGGCGCGCGCCGGAGCGTTCGGCGCCTGGGAGCCGGATCGCCGTCGCGCCGCGTGGGTCGCGATGCGCGCGGTGGGAGATAGTCTCCCCCTCGCTCCGGCGCGTGTGACATCATACAACCCACGCCCCCTCACGCGGGACGAGCTGATCTTCCTCGATTATTTCTCGGTCGGCATCTGCGTGAACGGTCATCCAATGGAGCATCTGCGCGAGAAGCTGCAGATCGCGGGAGTGCTCGACTCACGCCAGCTCGAGAAGCTCCAGGGAGGAGAGTCGATCGTCACGGCGGGCCTCGTCACCATTCGGCAGCAGCCGCAAAGCGCCAAGGGCACGGTGTTCCTGCTTATGGAGGACGAGTTCGGGTTCATCAACGTGATCGTCTCCAAGAAGATGGTCGAGAAGTACTCCGAGGTGGTGAAGTTCTCGACCTTCGTGGCGGTAAAAGGGAGATTCGAGCGCGACGGAGGAGTGCGGAACGTCATCGGGCTGAATTTCCAGGAATTGAAGGTGAAGCAGATCGTCCACGCCTCTCGCGACTTTCACTAGACATCATCGAGAACGCGACGAGCACCGGCGGCGGTCGTCTTGCCGCTGGAGCGAGCGAGACGTTATCGTAGGCGCATGCCGCACAAGCAACAGTCGGGACGCGCTTTCGCGAGCGACAATTGGGCCGGCGTGCATCCCGAGGTTCTGGCGGCGATGGCAGCCGCGAACGTGGGACACGTTCCATCCTACGGCGGGGATCCCTACACGCGCGATGCCGTCGCCAGAATCGGCGACGAGCTGGGCGGGGATGCGCAGGTATTTCTAGTGTTCAGCGGCACCGCCGCGAACGTGCTCTGCCTGAACAGCATGGTGCAGTCGCATCAGGCGGTGATCTGCGCCGAGACGGCGCACGTCCACACGTCGGAGTGCGCCGCTGCCGAAAAGCACATCGGCTGCAAGCTTCTCACTGTCCCATCGCCGCAGGGCAAGATCACCGTGCCGGGAATTCGCGCGCATCTGCACGACATCGGGAACGAGCACCATGCGCAGCCGCGTGCGATCTCGATTACGCAGGCGACGGAGTACGGCACGGTATACACGCCGCAGGAAATCCGGGCGATAGCGGATTTCGCGCATGCGAATTCCCTGCTCCTGCACATGGATGGGGCAAGGATCTTCAATGCCGCGGTGAGCCTGAACGTTCCGTTGAAAACGATCACCAGTGGCGCCGGGGTCGACGCGCTCTCGTTCGGCGGTACGAAGAACGGTCTGGTCGCGGGAGAGGCCGTAGTCTTCTTCAAGCTCGCGCTGGCGGACGACTTCGAGTTCAAGCGCATGCAGGGGATGCAGCTCTCGTCGAAGATGCGGTTCATCGCCGCTCAATTCAGCGCGCTACTGACCAACGATCTCTGGAAGAGAAGCGCCACCCACGCCAACCGGATGGCTCAGTTGCTGGCGGGACAGCTGACCGGCATCAAAGGCGTCACTATCACCCAGCAGGTGCAGGCGAACGAAGTGTTCGCGACGATGCCGAAGGAGATAATCCCGAAGCTACAGGAGCAGTGGCCGTTCCACGTCTGGAACGAGGCGACTTCCGAAGCGCGCCTGATCACATCGTTCGACACGGTCGAGGCCGATGTCACCGACTTTGCCGGTCGTGTGCGCGAGGCAATCGGCGCGGGGGGGGAATAATGGATCTGAAAAACGCTGCGGTGCTCGTTACGGGTGCCAGCTGTGGAATCGGTTTCGAGACAGCACAGTTGCTACGTGAGCGCGGAGCGCGCGTCGCAATCTGCGCTCGACATCAGGGTGAGATAGAGGCAGCGGCCGCGCAGATCGGCGCGCTGCCGATCGTCGCCGACGTGAGCAAGGAAGACGACGTGCTGCGGATGATCGAGACCGTCGTCAAGGAGTACGACGATTACAACGTCCTGGTCAACAATGCAGGATTCGGATCCTTCGCGCCGCTCGTCGACCTGACCAGCGACGGGTTTTTCAGGGTGTGGCGGACCAACGTGCTCGGAGCGATGCTGGTTGCGCGGGAATCAGCGAAGCGCTTCATCGGCCGGAGTTACGGGAATATCGTTAACATCTCCTCGACCGCGGGTCAGCGTGGATTCGCCAACGGGACGGCGTACTGCTCGAGCAAATTCGCCTTGCACGCGATGACCGAGTGTTGGAGGGCGGAGCTTCGACAGCACAAGATCCGGGTGATGCAAGTGAACCCGAGCGAGGTGATCACCAGCTTCGGCGAGGCCCACTCATCGCCCACGCCGTCCAGGCCGGACAATCCGAGCAAGCTCCACGCGTCTGATATCGCTCACTTGATCGTGAGCATGCTTGAGACAGAGGATCGAGGGTTTGGAACTGAGTCGACAATCTGGGCGACCAATCCCAAATAGAATCCCAACGGAACGAGATCCGAGATCTGAGAGGCGCAGATGGTATAGATAGTCACTGCGCTCCGAACGTTCGATGGGGTCAGCCTATGTATACACAGGAAGGGCACCTGTGGGGTCCGCGCGCAGTATCTAACCTCTGAGATCTATGCTTCTCAGATCTCGGATCCCGTTCTTTTGCAGTTGTCGGTTAGAGCTTGAACCGACTCTTCGCCGCGCTCACGATCAGTTCAGCGGAACCCTGAATCCCCAACCGCTCGGTGTTCACGCTGAGATCGTAATTCTCCAAAGCTCGCCGATCCCTCTCCCAATGCAGCCGCACCCACTGATCGCGCTGCTTGTTCGTGTCATCAACGAGCCGCGCGGCTTCTTCGGCGCCGATGCCTTCGCGCTTCATCGTCCGCGCGATCAGCGCCTTCCGTGGCGCGTAGCAGAATACGTGGAGCGTATCCTCGCGCTCGGCCAGCATCTCCCACGTGCCGCGCCCTACTACGACCAGCGGGCCGCGCAGGATCGCTTCCTCGATGATGTGCCTGGTGACTTCGATCAGCTGCTCGTCGGTCGGACGCTTCGCGTCCGCGATGGGCGACATCCACTCCTGCGAGCCCATCGCCATCGCCGATGTCAGTCGTTCCACCAGTGAGGGAACCCTCTCCTCACGCGCCTGCACCTCGGCCACGCTCAATCCCATGCGGGCCGCTACGGCATCGACGACAGCATTGTCGAGCAACGACCAGCCCAGAGCTTTCGCGACGATGGCGGCGACTTCCGAGCCTCCCGACCCGTAAAGCCGCGAGACCGTGAGAACCGGCAACTGTCAGTCCTGGTATGGGCGGCGGCGCTTTGACAAGTGCTAGTCCTGATAAGGGCGGCGGCGCTTCTCTTCGACGGCCCGGCCGTAAATGCCCGCATCCGAGCGCGCGATTTTCTTGCGCGCGACGAGAGACTCGAGCACCAGCTCGCACCCGGCGGCGAGGACCGGAAGATCGTCCATCGGTGCCAGGCCCGCGGTGTTCACGACCTGCATCAATCCCGGGATGCTGCCGAAGCCTTCGACCACGGCGTCGACCCGAACATCATCGGTCACCTGCAGCGCGCCACCGACATCGAACCACATGATGATCTCGTCGGTGTTCACGCCGCCGGCGCGGTCCTGATAGGTCGCATCGGCGGCACGGCGTATCAGCTCCCGCGCGATGACGTGTCCGCCCACGAGCTCACCCTCGTACTCGAGCTCGATCTTGCCGGTGATTGCAGGCAGGGCGGCGTAGATGTCGGCGATACGCGGAACGATGTCCCGCTCACCTGTCTGAATCGCGCGCCGCTCCGCATTCGACACGACGTTCTCGAGAACGGATATCGGCATGCGCTGGGAAACCCCGGATCTCTTGTCGATGCGCTTGTCGTTTCGTGCCTCGAACGCGACGCGCTCGATCACCTCGGCGATGAAGTCCGGCACGCGCACCTTTCCGGCGCCGCGGGCCGTCCACGCTTCCTGATTCGTGATCGCCATGCCCAGCTCGACGCTCTCGGGATAGTGGGTCGTCACCTCGCTACCGATGCGATCCTTGAGCGGCGTGATGATCTTGCCGCGGGCGGTGTAGTCCTCGGGATTGGCGGTGAAGCAGAGCATTACATCGAGCGGCAGCCGGACCGGATAGCCTTTGATCTGGACGTCGCCTTCCTGCATGATGTTGAACAGGCTGACCTGAACTTTCCCCGCCAGATCAGGAAGCTCGTTGAGCGCGAAGATTCCGCGATTTGACCGCGGCAGCATTCCGTAATGCATCGTGAGCTCGTCGCCGAGGATGTGTCCTCCGCGCGCGGCCTTGATGGGATCGAGGTCGCCGATGATGTCGGCTACCGTGACGTCGGGCGTAGCGAGCTTCTCGACGTAGCGTTGATCCGGATCGAGCCATGCGATCGGCGTGTCGTCTCCGGCTTCGTTCAGAAGATTCTTCCCGTACTTGGAGATCGGAGCGAATGGATTGTCGTTCACCTCGCTGCCGGCAATGATTGGCATCGCCGGGTCGAGGAGCGTGGTCAGCGAACGAAGGATTCTCGACTTCGCCTGTCCGCGGAGGCCGAGCAGGATGAAGTTGTGCCGGCTCAGAAGGGCGTTGACGATCTGCGGCATGACCGTCTCCTCGTAGCCGATTACACCATGGAAGATGGGTTTTCGGGTAGCGAGACGGGTGAGGAGGTTCGAACGAAGCTCATCTTTGACTGATACCTGCCTTCGGTCCGGTGAGCCGAAGGCAGAGCGCTTGAGCGCGCCAAATGTTTCCGGGTTGACCGACAACTGATTCTCCGCGGGAAATGCCGACTTTGAGACTTAATCTAGTCCGTGTCCGTGAGGGCAACCAGAAGGCTCTGCTCTTGACACAGGTTCTAGATGAGATAAATTTTCGCCCGCGCCACAACGGGCACCGCGATAGCGGGCACGGTACCGGCGACTTATCCCACGTTCCTCTTAAGGAGATCGTAAATGAAGCGCCTGGCCCTTGTCGCCGCTGTTCTCGTACTAGCCGCATGCACCGCCAAGAAGGATGAAGCCGCATCAGCCGACACATCTGCTCCCGCCATGGCTCCGGCCCCGGCGATGACTGACACGACGATGAAGATGGACTCGACCACGACCACGACTCCGACGGCGTCGAGCACCACGACCACGAAGACGACCAAGACCACCACGAAGAAGAAGTAAGCTCGTCGCGGTCATAAAGAAGGCGCCACTAAACAGTGGCGCCTTTTTCGTTTTGCTCGACCTGCACGCTGCATTCTCCTCCGTCCCATCTCGCCTGGAGCGTCGTGCCCGGTGGCACCTCTCGCCGCACCATTCCCAGCGCGACGCCACCGAATCGCGGTGAGAGGGCGGAGCTTCGAATGTCGCCGATCACCTTGCCGGTCTCGTCCACCAGCTCGGCTCCGTTCGGCGGCGCGGGCCTGGTGACGAACCGCAGCTTGCGCAGGAATCGATTCACGTGACCCCGGAAGTGAACGCGCGCGACGGTTTCCTGCCCGATGTAGCAGCCTTTGGTGTAGGAGATCGCTGCCAGCTCGTCGAAGTTGGCCTCCTGCGGGAGTGTTGACTCGTCCATGTCGGTGCCCCACTTCGGACGACCGCTCTCGATGCGCGCGATTTCCCAGGTGTCCTGGCTTCCGGGAAAGACTGCCGCTGCCTCCAGGTTTCCCTTCAGCGAAGCTGCTGCCTCGCTCGGGATGAAGATCTCGAATCCATCGAGATCCATCTCGGGAACGCGGGCGATGATAACGGTCACTCCCTCGAACGGCCGGCTGATGTGCCCGTAAGGCGCGAGATCGGCGAGGTCCTTGTCGTCGATGTCAACCAGACGCGAGACGGCCAGCCGTGCTGATCGTCCAAACACTCCGAAATCACTGAGCTCGCCCGTGAGATCGTGGTAGGGCGCGATGCGCGGATTGACGTACTTGCGCACCATCTCCTTCCATCCTGGAGCGGCAGCGGCGGAAGTGTCGATCAGAAGGGAATCGTCGAGCGCGAAGATGCGGAGGTCAGCGACGATCTTGCCCTTGGGAGTGAGCGCGGCGGCGTAATGGCCTTCACCCGGAAGCAGAGCCAGAACGTCGTTCGTCACCATTCCGGTGACCAGCTCGGCGGCCTTCGGCCCGGCGATGCGCATGCGCGTCCGGTCGCTCCGATCGAAAAAGAGAGCACCGTTGTGCAACGCGGAATACCCGTTCATTTCCGACATTACCTGCAATTAAGCCACTGCCCAGAGCGGGCGCTACTGGCCGAACGCTGCATAGGATGCGTCCAGCAAATCGACGGGATGAATCGCGCGCGCGGGGATCTCGGCGCGAATCAGGCCGGCACCGATCTGCATCAGACAACCAGGATTTCCGGTCGCCACCCACGCCGCTCCGGTCGCTCGAATGTTCGCGAGCTTGGGCGCGAGCACGGCGTCGGATGTCTCCGGCTCGATGAGATTGTAGATGCCGGCGCTTCCGCAGCATTGATCGGAATCGAGGAGCGGAACGAGGTCGAGACCCGGGATCGCGGCCAGAACGGAGAGCGGGGCTTGCGTCACGCGTTGCGCGTGCTGGAGATGGCAGGGCGCGTCGTAAGTGACTCGAAATGGAAGCGGCCCACCTTCGCGAGGACCAGCGGCCGCGAGGAGCTCGCTCACATCTCTCACCCGCGCGCTCATGCTCGCGGCTCTCTCGTGCCACTTGGGATCATCCTTCAGTAGATGCGCATACTCCTTCATGATCGCGCCGCAGCCGGCGGCATTGACTGCGATGAACTCGGCGCCCGACCGATCGAACGCTGAGATATTGCGGCGCGCGAGAGAGCGGGCAGTCTCCAAATCGCCGGCATGCGCGTGGAGCGCGCCGCAGCAACCTTGTCCGGGAGCAGCGACAAGCGCATAGCCATTCACCGCCAGAACGCGCCTGGTCGCGCCGTTCGTCGCTGTGAAGAGTCCGTCCATCACGCAACCGCGGAGCGTTGCAACTTTGCCGCGTTCGCCCCGCATCACGGGCTGGTAGCGTGAGCGCTCGATCGAGCGGCCGGTGGACGCGAGCATCGCCATCGCGAAGCCCAGACGCCCCCGGATCCCGGAGAGAAGCGTGGGAATCGGCGTCGCGGCGAGAATTCTCGAGAAGAACATCACGGGGCGCAGCAGCCATTCGCGCGCGAAAACGAACAGGATTGCCCGCGCAATGAAGGGCACCGGCTTGTATTCGCGCAGCGTCGCTCTCGTCGCTTCGAGAAGTTGCCCATAAGGAACTCCGCTGGGGCAGACCGGCTCGCACGCCCTGCATCCGAGACATTGATCGATGTGCTGCTGCACGCTCGGGTCGTCGGGCTTGACCGTGCCCTCGAGCAATGATCGCATCAGAAAAATGCGTCCGCGTGGACTGTCGTTCTCGTCCTCGAGATTCAGGTAGGTCGGACACGCCTGAAGGCAAAATCCGCAGTGGACGCATGCGTTGATTCCCGGCAGCGCGTCGGCCAATGGAGTGCCCGGGAGCGCGCAACCCGGCATCGGGTCGTGCGGGAGCGGATCGGCTGGAAGGGTTGCGGTCACTTCAATCGCCAAGGATCCCAGGGTTGAGAATGTTGTGCGGGTCGTACGCCCGCTTTATGCCCTGTGACAGTGAATCCGAGACTGCACCTGGAATCTCCTGCCACGCTTCGGCCGGGAGTTTTTCGAATATGATGTGCTCGTCCGGCTCTCCCGCGGGATCGATGCCGAGCACAGACTCTTCGGATGCAGCGGCGTCATCGGTAGCGCGCAAGACCAGGCGAAGAATTCCCCTCATAGGGTTGATGTACTCGGATATCCATGGGTACTCATCCGACAACATGGTGGCAGCCACCTCCCGAAAGCTTGCGGGCGAACCCGAAATTCTGATTACGCCTTCCGCCCCGCTCTCCAGATTCCGCAGCATGCCCCAGACGGTGGCGTCGACTTCTTCAGGCTTCGCGACGGAAGAAACCGCGCGAAGCTGCGCGTCGACGGCTGCAGCGTTTCCTCCAAACCGAATCAGGCAAACCTTGGAAGATCCGAGGCCGAGTGCTTTGCTGGCCGAAGCGCTCAGCAGCTCGACGCTGTATGGGTTCAAGGGAGCCCCCAGAAACGCGCGAAGAAACGCGGTCGATTCCTTGGCGCTCCCTTTGAGCCGAACTAGAATGGTTCGATCGGCCTTCGGTCGCGCGTAGAGTCGCAAGGTCACTTCGGTGATTACGCCGAGCGTTCCCCACGAGCCCGTGAGCAGCCGGGACAAGTCGAACCCGGCGACGTTCTTGACGACCTTGCCTCCGCCTCTCACCACGTCGCCGCGTCCGTTCACGAATTCGAGACCGAGCAGGAGATCGCGCGGCAATCCGAAGCCAGATGCTAATGGGCCCGCCGATGCTGTTGCTATCGTCGCCCCAATCGTTCCCTCGTTCGAGCCGTAGGGGTCGAGCGGAAGCCACTGGTCGTGCTCCCGCGTCACACGCTCGATCTCGGAGAGTGGAGTTCCGGCGCGGACTGTAAGTGTGAGATCACCCGGCACATAGCTGACGACACCGCTGTCGTCGCGGAGTGAAAGGGTGTTGTTCGCGCGCACGGGACGACCAGCATCCAGCCATGTCGACCGACCGGTAATCCGAAGTGGGGATCGAGTCTTGGCGCTGTCCTTGATCGCGGATACCACCGCTTCCGTGCTCACTCGGCAGACGGATGCGAAGGTTCGGCCTCGAGGGGACGCGGCTCACTCTCGTCGGTCCAGGAGCTTGCGTCCCTTCGCAAGCGGCCGCTGGATACTGCGTTCCATTCCTTGCACGCATGGATCGGGACGACCTTCCCCGGATTGGATCGCCGCTCCGGATCGAACACCGCGCGCAGCTCGCACATCGCGTTGAGCGAGCTCTCGGAGAAGATGGATTCCATGTATCCCATCTTGTCGAGCCCGACACCGTGCTCGCCGGTGATGCTCCCGCCCGCATCGATGCACGCCTGCATGATCTCGGTCATCGCCTTGTGCACCCGCTCGCTCTCGGCCGGATCATCGGCGCTGTAAGGGATGTTCGGATGAAGATTCCCATCACCCGCGTGAAAAACGTTGCACACCAGGACGCCGTATTTCTCGCTGATCGCGCGAATGGTGGCGAGTATCTCCGGCAAGCGCGTCCGCGGAATCACAGCGTCCTGCACGATGAGGTGCGGCGCCATGCGTCCCATCGCTCCAAATGCCTTCTTTCGCCCTTGCCAGAGCTTCATGCGCTCCGCATCGTCGCGCGCTACCCTCACGTTTCGCGCGCCGCCATCGAGGCAGATCTGCCGCACGGCTCCGAGGTCCGCCGACACGCCAGCTTCGAGTCCGTCGAGCTCGATGAGTAGAATCGCTTCCGCATCCCGTGGATAGCCCGCGGCATAAATGGAATCCTCGACCACGCGAATGGTCGCGCCATCCATGAACTCCAGCGCCGCGGGTACGATTCCGGAAGCAATGATCGCGGAGGTCACGTGCGCGGCCTGGTCCACCGATGTGAAGTCGGCGAGCAGGGTCCTCACCGTCTGCGGCTTCGGCATCAGCTTGACGGTTATGTCCAGAGCGAGCCCGAAGCATCCCTCCGACCCGACAAATGCTCCGCGCAGATCGTAGCCATCTCGCTCACCGACCTTGCTGCCCAGCTTGACCACCTCGCCGCTTGGCAGAACCACCGTTATCGCAAGAACGTGGTTGAGCGTGACCCCGTACTTGAGGCAGTGCGGGCCTCCCGCATTCTCGGCCACGTTGCCGCCGATCGTGCACGCCGCCTCGCTCGAAGGATCCGGAGCGTAGAGCAGTCCGTGGGGCGCGACGTGCTTGTTGAGCCGGAGATTCACGACGCCGGGCTCGACCGTAGCGCGGCGGTTCTCGACGTCGAGCGAGATGATCTTTTTGAGACGGTGGAGCCCGATGACGACGATGTCGTCGGCGAGCGCTCCGCCGGACAAACCGGTGCCGGCGCCTCGAGGGACGAATGGGAGTCCTTCATCGGCCAGCAGTCTCACGGCCGCGACGGTCTCTTCACGCGTTCCCGGAAAAACAGCGAGCCTGGGCTGCTTCCTGTAGCCGGGCAATCCATCGGAGTTGTAGACCAGCAGCTCGCTCGCCCGACTAAGCACATGGCGCTCGCCCACGATTTCGGCCAGACGCTCCGTGATCGCGGACCGCACTTGCGGCGTCTGAGCCCGAGCTGGGGCGCGAGTCGGATGGGTCATCCGTGGAATTTAGCTATTCATCTCCCTCTGGCGGGGCGACGACGAGATGGAGCGCGTCGCGCACAATCCTGTAATCGAGCGGAGTTCGCATTTCCTTGAGCTCGCCATCGAGCCCGATCAAGGCGTGGGACCTGGTAAGGTCGATCCGGCAGCTTTCGACGACGAAATCGTCGAATTCCGGAAGTTTTTCCGCTTCCTTGGTTCCCCTGGAAATTCCGGCCAGCGCCACGGCGAACAGACGCGCCCGCTTGCGACCACCAACGACCATGAGGTGGAGTCCTCGCCTCCCGTCCTTCACCCTGTTGCCGAGTGTCGGCAACTTGAGCTCGCGCTCGCCGGCACCGATGAAGACCATTGAAGAGCGGTACAACTTCTTCTCGCCTTCGACTTCCAGCGTCACTGTGAAGCTGCGCAGCCGCGCCCATGTTCTGATGAGGGCCAGGAAGCTCGCGATCCTGTAACCGACATACTTCTCGAATCGCTCCCGAACACGGACAAAGGTGACGTATGCGCCAATCGAGCTCGTGTTCAGAAAAAGAGAGTCGTTGACGTAGGCAACGTCGGCGCCGATGACCACACCGTCTGCCGCGACCAGCGCTGCCTTCCCAAGGTCCTCTGGAATGTTGTGGTCCTTGGCGAAATGGTTGAGAGTTCCGGCCGGGATGATCGCAAGCTCGACGTCCGTTTTGGCGACAAGCGAGGCGGCGGTGGCGATAGTACCGTCACCGCCGGCTACGACGATGCGCTTGGCTCCACCATCGATTGCCTGCTTGATCCTCGTCTCCAACTCGCCCGGCTGAACCTCCTCGAGATCGAACGCCCCGTCAGAGAGCGCAGCGCGCGCCGCTTCAGCATTTCCGCCGGCAGCATTGAGAAAGACCTTGAGCTTCGAGCCGCGTGGAGCTGACGTCGCGCTCTGTGTCGCTGCCATCGGTTGCGGAGTAGGAAGAGGGAGCCAACGGGGAGACACCCTCTTATACAAGAAAGACGCCGGCCAACTTCGCCCGGCGTCTCTTCCTGTTGATGTCCAAACCTGCTTCAACCTACGACTTTCAGCTCCAGAATCCCGCGAGAGCGGAACCGTCTGGCGATTCACGCAGTTTCTCGAACGCGCGCTCTCGAATCTGTCTGATCCGTTCGCGGGTGACGCCCATCAGAGCACCGATCTTCTCGAGCGTCATCGCATCGGAGCCCTGCTCGAGGCCGTAGTAGAGGTGAAGGATCTTGCGCTCACGCGGGGTGAGGTACTTCCGGAAAACGCGGTCAATGAACTCGCGCATAAGGTGGAAGTCCGTCACGTCCTCGATTTCGGCGCCATCGACTCCGGCGAAACGTTCGCCGAGGGTACAGGCCTCGCGATCAGAGCGATCAATCGGGGCGTCGAGGGAGATCTCCGTGGCCGACATCTGCTTGGCCGAACGAACCGCATCGGGGGTCTCTTCGAGAAGTCGTCCGATCTCGTTGTCGGTGGGATCGCGCTTGAGAACCTGGGAGAGAACCGTCTGGGCGCGGGCCAGCTTGATCAGCTGCGAATTCTGATTGAGCGGGATTCGAACGCTTCGTGTCTGCTCGGCCAGCGCCTTGAGTACCGCCTGGCGAACCCACCACACGGCGTAGGAGATGAACTTTACGCCTTGGTCGGGATCGAACTTCCTGACTGCCTTGAGCAAACCTTCGTTGCCGATGGCGACGAGCTCGCCAAGATCGAGGCCGTGGCCCTGGTACTTCTTTACGTACGAGATGACGAAGCGAAGATTGGCGGTGACCAACCGCTCTGCTGCTTTCTCGTCGCCGGCTTGTGCACGGCGCGCGAGGCGACGCTCTTCTTCAGCGTCAGTGATCAGTGGAAGCTTTTGAATGTCCTGGAGGTACTGGTCGAACGCGGTAGAGGGGGAGGAACGGAAGAAGCCTTTGGATCTACTCTCGCCCGTTGTCTGCATAAGCCCCTTGGCAGAGACATTACCGACCGGCGTTGCCTGGGTGGCGCGCCCGGTTCTGTTGGACGCGCACGTTAACTAGGCGCGCACTCTACCGTCAACAGCCACATTTCATGCCACGTTCAAGCCTGCGGATCTTTGGGCTTCGTTCGGGTTGTGGCGCTGACAATCCCGATTCCGATGAGGATGATGGCCCCCACAGTGACCCAAGTGGGTGAGACGCCAAGAAGGATGGCAGCGATGGCGAGACCGATGATCAGGACGATGAATCCAATCAGGTAGGTGCTGAACGAGGACATTATGTGATCCCGGTTAGGATTTTCGTGGCGCAATCGAGCAAATGTAAGGCCAGTTGAGGCCTGAAAAAGCGCGCTGGTCAGCGCTTCGCGAGTCCGTCCCACCGAGTCGGCATAAGCGAATCATTCGGGAGTTGCTCGACTTCCCGCGCGACGAGTACCGCGCTGCCCCAGTGGCGTCCGAAGCGCGCTGCTTCCTTGCAGTCTGGGTTCCAGATGTCGAGCGTCGCGCCCAGCACGTTGCCGCCGGTGTCGTCCACGAGGTAGCGGCCCAGGTATTCCTGGCCGAGGAAGACTTCGACGTACCGCGCGAGTGGGAAGATGCGAGGATCGGCGGCGACGATCCCATGGCGGGTCTGACGTCCGCGGCGCGTTTCACCCTGCACGCAGTACTGGGTGAGTGACACCGGGACGGTGATGCCATTCTGGGCGCGAGCGAACTTGGATGGAATGAGCGGAATAATGCCTTTCTTCATCTTGATCGCTTCATGTGCCGTGGCGCGGACGATACTCGCGGCGGATGGAAATATGTCGATGCCATCGGCGATGGGTCTCGTCACAGCGGTCGTCACCTTTGCGACTCTCGCGGCCGTGGAGGGGAGCGCCCTCGCCATGTCCGACACGGTTTGAGCCAGCGGACCGCCGAGCATTCCCGCGGTCTCGCGAATCCTTTCGATGTCAGGGCTGGCTTCCGGCTCGAGCTGCGGTCCCTTCCGAGGCGGAATTTCGATTCCGGCTCCAATGGGAGCGAGCGAGGGGAGTGCGATCGCTCCGGTTCCGATAAGAGCGACGGCGAGGGTCACCGCGACGATCGTGCGCACGACTTCCTTTCGCCGACGGCTGGGCGATGCGTCGTTAGCGGCCACTGGTGGGAGGCCACTCCGAGAGATTCTGACAATTTTCATGCAAGCACCTCCCGCAGTTGATCGTCACTGACTGGAACCGTCCATCCGGTCTTTGCCCCGGCCATCGCTCCAATGCGAAGGGGAAGGGCGAACCTCGTCTTGCCCGACACTCCCTTCTTGTCCGACTTCATCGCCTCGATGACCGCGTCCGGTTCGAAGCCGGGTGGGAGGTCGGTCGGGAGCCCCGCGGACTGCAGCGCTTTTGTGATCGTGGCTGCGGTTCCGGTCCTGGCTACGCCGATCTGTTCGGCGAGCTTGCTCTCCAGTGCCATCCCGATCGCGACAGCCTCACCATGCAACAATGAGTAGCCGCTAACCAGCTCGACGGCGTGGCCAATCGTGTGGCCGAAATTAAGAGTTTTCCGAAGGCCTTCCTCCCGTTCATCACGTGAGACAATGTCGGCCTTGATCTCTACGCTACGGACGATGAGCGAGAGCAACCTGTCACTCGCTGAACCGTCCGCCGACAGCAGCTCCGAAGCCCCGCTGGCGACCTCACGAAGATATACGTCGTCCGCGATTACGCCATGCTTGACAATCTCTGCAAAACCCGCACGCATTTCTCTAAGTGGAAGTGTAGCAAGGAGTTGGGGGTCGACAAGCACAGCAGTCGGAGAGTGGAAAGCGCCCACCAGATTCTTGCCGGCGGGGGTGTCCACCGCGGTTTTCCCACCGATCGAGGCGTCGACCATGGCGACCAATGTGGTGGGTATCTGGACCACCGGAATTCCGCGCATGAACGTCGCGGCGACGAAGCCCGCAAGGTCACCGATGACCCCGCCCCCGAGCGCGATCACGGCCGAATCGCGCCCATACTTTTTGGCGAGCATTTGGTCGGTGAGGCGAGCCCAGCTTTCACGGGTCTTGTTCGACTCGCCGGCGGAGATTGTCAGGACATCCGCGGTGCCCTTTTCAAGCTGGCCGTGGACCATTTCCGCGTACAGCGGGCCGACATTGGAATCCGTGATGATGGCGTACCGATGGGCCGGGGCGAGCTGGCGGGCGATGACGCCGGCTTTGGCCAGGAGACCGGGGGCGATCCGGATCGAGGAGCCGTGAAGCAGAATCTCCCGCGGGCTCACCAGGTTACTTCGCCCGCACCCGTGCGCACATTCGCGACGCGCGCGAGAGTGAAGAGGAGATCCGACAACCGGTTCAGGTAGATGACGACGAGGGACGGAATCTCGACTTCCTTCTGGAGGTGGACCACCCTCCGCTCCGCACGCCGGCAAACTGTTCGGGCGACGTGAAGCGTCGCGCCTTTGAGGCTTCCGCCAGGGATGATGAACGCCCGGAGAGGCTCCAGCTCCTTCTCACAGTCGTCGATGGCGCGCTCGAGATCCTTGATCCGCCGGTCGTCGATGTTCGCCTTGGACAGGTGGCTGTGCATCTTCTCAAGGTCCGGTGTGGCGAGGAGGGCGCCGATACTGAAGAGATCGCGCTGCATTGGCACAAGGACTTCATCGATGCGCGGGAGCGGCTCGATCGCGCGCGCCATTCCGATGACGGCATTGAGTTCGTCGACGTCGCCGTAGGCTTCGACGCGGGGGTCGTCCTTCTGGACCCGGCCGCCGCCGAATAATCCCGTGTCGCCGGCGTCGCCGGTCTTCGTGTAAATCTTCATTTGCAGGAAATCTACGCAGACTAACTGCACTGAGATTACCGGCCGGGCCAACTACGAACTTAT
>Ga0193707_1000220_pt1 | contig 17921 bp, 17 predicted proteins | sample U3c2metaG_FD_143043 | JGI IMG/M metagenome (GOLD analysis project Ga0193707, IMG submission 143043) | Soil microbial communities from a riparian zone of the East river system, Colorado, United States - U3c2 | ecosystem: Environmental > Terrestrial > Soil > Riparian zone | place: USA: East River... | reverse complement strand
GACGATCCGTAATCTATCATGGCTTCGCGCTTTGCTCAGCAAGGTGTTTGTGGCTAATTGCGTCATGAAGACTCCGATTAAAGTCGCTGTAACAGGCGCTGCTGGGCAAATTGGTTACGCTCTGCTGTTTCGCATCGCCTCAGGACAGATGTTTGGGACGGACCAACCCCTCGCACTCCATTTGATCGAAATTCCGGATGCGCTTGGCGCGTTGGATGGCGTCGTGATGGAATTGCACGATTGCGCCTTTCCGTTGCTGGAATCAGTTGTGCCCACAGCGGACCTCAATGAAGGCTTCCGGGATGTGAATTGGGCGCTGCTCGTGGGAAGTGTCCCGCGCAAGGCGGGCATGGAGCGGAAGGATTTACTCGGGATTAACGGCAAAATTTTCATCGGACAAGGTCAGGCAATTGAAAAAAATGCTGCCTCCGATGTGCGCGTGCTCGTAGTGGGAAACCCTTGCAATACCAATTGTCTGATTGCGATGAATAACGCCAAAGAGATTCCAAGCGATCGCTGGTTTGCCATGACCCGACTGGACGAAAACCGTGCGCGCGCGCAACTGGCACATAAGGCCGGTGCAGGCATTGGCCTGGTGACGAACGTGACCATCTGGGGAAATCACTCCTCGACGCAGTATCCCGATTTCTACAATGCCAGGATCGACAATCGTCCGGCGAACGAGGTGATCCGAGACGAAAAATGGTTGAAGGAAGAATTCATCGCCACCGTCCAACAACGCGGCGCCGCGGTGATCAAGGCGCGAGGACTTTCGTCGGCCGGTTCCGCGGCGAACGCAGTCGTCGACACCGTCTTTTCGCTCACCAACGACACGCCGGGTGACGACTGGCATAGCGTGGCGGTTTGTTCCGATGGATTTTATGATGTCGAGAGGGGATTAATCTCGTCATTCCCAATACGTGTGCGCAGCGGCAAATGGGAAATCGTTCAGGGGCTTCAGATCAACGATTTCAGCCGCGCAAAAATTGACGCATCGGTAGCGGAATTAAAAGAGGAGAAATCACTTGTTAGCGAATTGATTTCGTAAAATCTCCCGGGAGCACGAAATTTTTCATTCTCTTCGCCCGACGATAGTAAAAAGTGTGTGCGCTTTTCCGCGGTGATACTGGTCGTGCGTCAAAGTTTGAGAAACTGTGAACCCCATCACAGCCAGAAATCGAGTGAAAAACTGCGTGCTGAAATGCCACCAGGTGTCCCAGAGAAAATTTTCAGGCGTAGGCGCAAGTCGGCAGATCGACGCGCCTTCCAAATCCGGATGGAACATATCAGCGATAATGAGCGACTTCGCCATTTTCCCGCATTGCTCAACAATCCGGAGCGGATCGCGGCAGTGCAACAGCACTGCCGCCATTACTGCGATGTCGAACTTCCCGAGCGCGGCAGGCAAATTGTAAACATCGCCGTAATACACCTTGGCTTTGGATTGTAGAGCGGCGTGACTGAACCAATAGGAGTTCTTCAGCTGTTGCATCACGATTCGACGTGGGCCGAACACTTCTCTCAATCTTTTAGCTGGATACGGAACAAAATCCCAGCCGTGCTCTGCTGTTAGCTCGACGGAGACCACTTCGGTGCCGCGCTTCTCCATCTCGAAAGTGAGAAAACCGCTTGCAGGACCAATTTCCAAAACGCGTTGACCGGCAAAATCGACTTTGCCGAGGTATTCATCTACCCCCCGGCGCAAGTCCCAATCACGCCCCTTTATGACTCCGTGACCGGGGAGTTCCATCGTGTGGTAAAAGTAACAATCGGCGACATCTGTCACCTTAAGTGGGACCGCAAAAATCTTCTCGTCGCTCATGGATGACTTATCGGCTGATGCTTTTACCTGAGCGCTCTTTCGAGTGCCGTGTTCCAGGTGAGAGGCTTGTTCCTTAACCAATCCGAGTCAAACTTTGGCGCGGCAAAAAGCGCCCACGTCTGCCTGGGATGTTTCCAATCCAGAATTTGGAATCGTAAATTCACGTCGGCGGCTGCCTGTTCCAGTGTCGCCGGTCGATAATGCACACAGTCCGGATAGATCCAGCCCATTTTCGGAGAGTCTTCCTCGCCGATCAAGAATGTGGCGATCAAAGCGCCATTCTGCGCAAGTGAACGCGAAATGGCGGACAGCCAATTCTTGATCAGGTCCAGTCCGCAATGACTGAAGATTGATTGAGCCAACACGAAGTCGAACAAGCTGTCGGCCTGAGCGATCATGTCCGGTGAATCGGAAAAAAAGAAAGTCGGGCATTTGATTTGCAACAACGCCTCGCCGAGCTCGCGCTTGATTCCATCCCGGACGAGCCATTCATTCGGCTCAACGCCAAAATACTTTCCGCGATTCAAGTACGGAATTAGCAGGCGTCCAATCCGAAGAGAACCGCATCCGACGTCGAGCAATGAATGATGCTGCCGCAACCCAAGCGTCGTCAGCAGATTGAACGTCATTGCAGCGATCAAATCGTAATCTTCCGGAGGGCCGACATACGCACGGTAATGAGTGTCCCCTGGCTTGAGACCAACACCCAGACTTTCCCCAGGCGTTTCCATTTCAGGTCACGCGCTTCAATGTGGCGCGATCGAACCCCTTGAGCGCGTCCTTTGGTTGATCGGGAAATCCCACGACGCCACGCGACCGGTCGAATTGATAGATGCGTGTCCGTGGGCGTTCGCGGAAAGGAAAAGCGCGAAGCTTGTCGCCATCGAGAGCGTCTATTGCGCCCGGGGCCTGACACATTTGCACGGCCAGGGCACACAGATCTTTCCTAATTTGCGGAGCTGATGCGACGCAGTTCGACAGTTCGTTGGGATCTCGCTCGCGATTGAAGAGTTGTTCACGCCCACCGTTTGCCATGAAAATGTATTTCCACTCGTCAGTAAGGACCATGAGTTTGAAATCGTGTGAACCAGGAGGCTCAACCATACCGATAAGATATTCACGCGGCGCACATTCGCCTCGCACCATTTTCAGAACGTTCGTTCCCTCGCGCACGTCGCACTCGCTGGCTGCTTCGGTCGCAATTCCGAATAAGTCCGCAAGGCTAATCAATTCATTCCGGGCGGTTCCTGCGGGGAGCACCGCTGGCCAACTAAGCAAAAGGGGAACCCGGCAGGCGGCCTCAAAGAAGTTTTGTTTTTGCCAGCCGTGATGATCCCCCAAAAGATCGCCATGATCTGAAAAAAAACAGATCAGAACATTCCCCGGGTTCGGGCGCGCTTCGACCGCGTCGAGGATTCGGCCCACACAGTGATCCAGATAACTGATCTCGCCGTAATACCGGGTTCTTACGATTCTGGCGAGCGCCGGGTTGATTGCGTCTGCCCAAACGGCATATCGCATGTAAGGAATTTCTTCATCCAGGTAATCTTCCTCGATTTTACCAAGGACAAGGTCCGGCATTCTTTCGGGATCGTACATCCGATTGAAAGGAATTGGAGGAGCGAACGGCGGATGCGGACCGAAAAACGATAGGAACCCAAAAAAAGGTCGCGAACCGTCCGAGTTTGTAATCTCGTGCACGGCGCGCTCCGACGCCCACCATTCACATCCTAGCTCGGCGGGAAGCGGGCTACGCTGTGGCAGGTAGTACATCTCACTGCGCTCTCCAAACGGCTGCTCGAGGAAATCGAACGCCGGATGGTCTCGAGTCAGCCACGAACCGTAGTCGTCACCTTCTCGTAGTGGCGGATGGTAAGTCTCTTCACTGCGCCATAGTGTTTCGTAACCGACATCTTCATTCCAGGGATATGTGTGGAACTTTCCGACTCCAAAGGTCCGATATCCCAGCCGCGACATTGTCCGCCCCAGATACGGTCCGCAACGGGCTTCCATTTCAACGGCTTGCCCTTTTGCCGGCTGTGGTTTTGCGTTGCTAAAGACGCGCGTGGTTAACGGTTCACATCCTGTACGGATCGTGTAGCGCGCGGCGATGCAAACCGGACAGGTAGCGTATGCATTGGTAAAGCTGATTCCCCTGCGAACCAGCCGGTCGAGATTAGGCGTATAAATATGCGAATTACCGAGTGCAGCGATGGTATCGAACCGCTGCTGGTCGGTCATGATAAACAATATATTGGGCCGGGTGGCCGATCCCGTAGCGGGCACTGCAAGTGGTTCCATAAAGTTACAAAGTTCGCGCTGCCCCTCCGGATCGCCAGGAGCATCCTGACATCATCCCCGCAAATCAAAACAACGCTGCATGTCGTAAACCTTGTAGCCGTTAGACTCAAACGACGGGCGATCGCGAAACTGGGTTGGCCAGAAGTTGGAATCGCTTGGGTGAACAAGATACCAACGAATCCCGGTTTCGCGCACAGCGCGCTGCAAATCTGGAACACTGGTCGCCTGTTGCAGACCTTGCAACTTCCGTAGTTGCTCCTGGTAGCGAGAACCCCTGAAGGCCTTGCTCATCCATTTCCACCATCCAGGTCGGGCTGCGAAAGAAGGCCGCTCACTCAATCCCTCCAAGATAAGATAGTTGTTATCCAAACGTGAGTCCTGTGCCACAGAACTTATAGGAAGCTGACCACGGATGTAGTGCGCGCAATCGACCAGACCGCGATCCACGCGTAACTCGGAATAGGCATTCGCTCCCAACCAATTGCCACGCTGGATCCCGGAGCCATATCGCACAGGAACCAGTATTAACACAACACTACTAACCGCAACAACCCCAGTTGCCAGTTGTCGACGGCCTGCCGCGACCATTGAAAAAAGGCGGCCGGCAGTAAGTGAACCCACCAGCCAGTAGGCCCAGACGAATGGCTTTTGTATTAATTCGATCGAGTTTAAATCGCCGCTTATGCCAAGAGTCATCAGAAGCAGAGTAGCTACCGCAGCCATCGAAATTCCATCAGATGCCTGCCACGTCTTAGTCCACGCCGCGAAAAGCCAAACAAGCGGAGCGATTACCGCAAAAATCCCCAAAGCACTAAGCAGGATTAAAACAATCGCTTGTGGCAAGTGAGAAGCAACCGGATCAGGTGCGCTAAAAGCCTGATACCAACTCTCAGTGCGCGTACCGGTGGCTGTACTTGCCAGTCGGTTCCAATACCAGGCGCTACCAGAAAAATCGAAATGGATATTCGGTCCGATGTAAAAACGGGTTGCCAACGGGATCAGCGCTAATCCCGCCGCGACACATCCGCCGAGAAGCAGCCACCGCCAGCGCGTGCGCGGAGGCCACGCCAGGATCGCAAAAGAAAGCAGCAGCGGGAATGCCGCCGCGAAGATGTGAACCTTGAAAAGAGCCACAAGCGCACCCATTACCACGCCGGATACGATTAAGACGCGCCGTCCTTCGCGCGCTTCCTGTAACATAAGTATCAATGCTGTTCCGGCGATCGCGACACCATAGAGACCTCCAGGCGCAACATGTTGCAGCCAAAAATAACCGTAAAGGGGGTGGCCAACGTTCAACAAGGCAGTGTCCGGTATTAGGAAGCTACCTACAAGGGCGGCAAGTCCAGCCCCTTGACCCCACAGGACTCGGCCCAGGGCATAGCTCGCCAGCGCCGTAAGAAATGACCCGAATGGTGCCCAGAAACCTACTACTGTATCGTAGGCGGGCACGTGCCCTACCTTAGCTAAACAAACGGAAAGAGAATAACTCGCGTAGTGATAGAAGACCGCGGGGAATCCTTTCCAGTCATAATTGCCAATGTGGGGCAAAGTTTCATTTCCGAGGCTGCGTGCCACCATTGTGGCGTGCCAGAAAAAATCCGACCATGGCTTAAACACAATGCCGCCCTTGACCGGGCTTGTTGGCAAAATGAGATCCTGAGACCAGCCCGTTGCAGCAGCAAGGCTCACAATTATGCATAGGAGGTCAAGGGCGGAAACTCGGGCACGCTGATTTTGTGGTAGCAGCTTCGGAATGGCCGCAGCCGCGATCAGAAGACCAGTCAGGGCAACCCAAAGCGACAACGGAACGAAAGTCTTCCAAGCCAACACTCCGGCCGAAACAAGTGCGACTCCTAAGAGGAAATCGAGTGCAAAAAAGGATGGCAGCCGCAGCGCTGTCGTAATGACGCCGCCAGCTCTGAGCAGCACCCACGGTAGCACAAAAAGAAAGACGGTAGAATACGGGTTAAAGCTTCCACTGGCGAGGATGATCCAAACAACAAGAAAGCTCGAAATCGCAAGGCAGGCTAACAAGCAGCGCCCGTCGAAAGCGCGTACGGATTGCTGCTTTGCCTCGATTTTCGTTGTCTCTAGCTGACTTCCAGTCATCGCCACTCTTCGAGTTTCGCGATTAACCAATGACAAGATTTCTCGTCATCTTGCCTTGCAACGAAATGCGCGCGGCGTCAATTATCTGCGCCTGTTCCGAGCTGCTCATGTCGGTGAAAAATGGGAGACGCAGCAGGCGGTCCGCCAATCCTCCGTGACAGGACGGCCGCCCTGGCATCCGCTAAACCGCAGACCCATCGGGGATAGATGCAGCGGCAGATAATTAAACACGGTCAGTATCCCAAAACTGGCTCGATGGGAGATAAGGCATGCCTGCTCTCAACGGACAGCATGATCACATAAAACATGTGGAGCGCGAAAGTCAAAAATGAAATTAAGCCTGTCCATAAGGGAAAAGCCGTGTGATTCAAGCGCGTGGATGATCGCCGGATCTGCTGGCGTCGTTTTGTCCGAATGGCACGGCGGGAGAACAACTGTTACCGCACCGAAGCGCATTGTTGCCCAAGTAAGCAACACGTCGCTAGAAACAAAGGCGACTAATAGTCCGCGCAATTTTGCGCGAAAAACGCGAAATGCGCTCATATGTCTCGCGACTTCAGCGCCCCAGCAGAAAGCAGCGCCAACCGAGTGACGCGGAATGCGATGGTGCGCCAAAAACCATGCTGTTCGCTGTCCGGCGCTGCGTAAACAATCTTAAATCCCTCCCGAGCGAGCAGTCGCGGAATTTCTTCCGGCTGATGTTGCAAGTCGTCGTCCATCGTAAAGATCACGGCTGCGCGAGCGGTGCGGATACCACAGAGCAGCGCATTATGTTGACCGTAATTGCGCATCAGGTTGATCCCCGCATGCACGGAACGGTGACCGCAAGCTGAGGAATAATTTCCAACTTCTGTCGCGGCGAAACTCGTTCGCCAAGACAATTTCGTAGGACCTTGTTTGTCATCATCCCGTGGCTCTCTGACCCATTCTACGTCAGGCGCGCATTTTTTTGGATTGTTAGTGTCTTGTTCGTTGGTCACAATCTCGATCTTCGATGGAATCTTGAACAGTGCGTGTTGCTCGCGACAAATTCACGCGTCCGTTTTCGTAACGCGCCAATGTCTTCTGGTTCAAACAGGTTGAAGCGCGCGACGACTATGTGCCCGTCCATGTTCAGGAAAGCCTCGGAAACTATGAGACGACGTGGATTTCGTCAAAGCGACGGTGGTGATCTTGCAATTCTGCCTCGCGTGCGCTGTTGCCAGGTGACAAATCTCTTCCCGGTTTAGGCGGGGCAAGCTTAATTTCAGACATGCAAATTTTCTTTGGCACATGCCTGTTTCTTGTCGCCGTCGTCATGTTGGCATATGTGCCAGGCAAACTGTTGCTGCTTCTCCTAAAACGGACGCTCACGCCCCTGGTAGACGTGACTTTGGCTTGCATTCTCGGTTTGGTGGTCAGCGGTCTCGCTTATTGGTTAATCACAGTTGCTCACCTGACGCGCTTCTACCTAGTTTGGCCGCTGACCACTGCCGCAGCTTTTGTTTGGCTCTACTGTAGCAAACGAAAATCACTATTGCACCATTCCGCGCAGCTCGCGGCCTTCCACGGAGAAAGCGCGAAGCAGTGGCGCGACAGATCCGGATTCGCCTTAACCGGAGTTGTCGCGCTTGGAATCTTGGTATTCGCCTTTCTGCCGCATTATTACACGAATTTCACGTGGCGGCCGGACGGCACAATGCGTGTCTGTCCGCTACCTGATGTCCTTTTTCACATTGCGGTCGCTAACGAATTGACGCATACAATCCCGCCCCAAGCTCCCGTTTTCGCCGGGTACCCGCTCGTTTATCACTACGGAATGGACCTCTCAGTCGCGATGTTTGCCAAGGCGACTGGCCTAGACATGCGCGACCTGACCGTGCGCTTTGTCCCAACTTTGTTCCTCGCTCTTTCGATGCTGAGTGTTTTTTGCTTCTCAAGAAACTGGCTTCGATCGGGATACTTCGGTGCTCTGGTCGTATTCCTGGTTTTGTTTGGCGAAGACTTTTCGTTTATTCCTCGCTTGCTACTAGGCGAAAAAGTAGACTGGTCTCTTCGCTATTTTGGCTTGCCGCCAATTTTGCCCCTCTTTTGTGCGAATCCAATCCTTCCTGGCCTCGGCCTCCTTTTTGCCGGCTTGTTTTGTCTCGAGCGCTACCTGCGGGAGCGTGGTGGCGCCTGGCTTTTCCTAACTGCGCTGCTGTTTGTTGCGTTGATAGAGGTGAAAATCTTTATTGCGGCGCAAACGATGTGTAGCCTGGCATTGGCAGCGCTCGTGTATCTTGGTCTTTTTCGGAACACAATCTTGCTCAAAGTCGCCGCGTGCACCGCCATTTCGGCGATGCCGCTGGCTGGGTCAGTTCTTCTCAAGAATAGACGCGGACCAAATATTGTCACGAAATTCGAGCCGTGGCTTTACGTCTCGGACTCAATGGAAGCACTTGGAATCAAAAATCGATTGACTGGTTTTGTCTCTTTCGCAGCCCTGGCCGTCCCAATTTATCTTGTCGGTTGCCTTGGCATGCGGGTTATTGGGGTGCCCGCGATTCTCAAGGCAATATTTCGTCCAGACGCAAAATCCGCTCTCCGGTTCGTTCTGGCCGTCTTTGTAGTGATCGGATTGGTAATTGCATTGACGTGCAACATCACGCTGGCAGGATGGAGTCCTGCGTACAACGCGGTCAGCGCCACCTTTCAATTACAAAGCAATTACGTTGCATGGATCTTTGCAGTTGAAGTTCTTCAAAGGTTGTATCGCTGGGCTGTCGCACGAGGCATCTATCCCGCCCTCGCTACAGCAGGAATCGTGACGACTGCCGTGGCGCTGAGTGTACCTGCGACGGTGCAGCACTTCGTATTTTGGCGAGAGCCGGATCATCTCTCTGGGCACGGAAACCCACTCGGGAAAGAGTTGCAAAACTATGACCGGAAAACCTTGAGCGTCATGGACTTCCTGGTGAAGGATGCACACCCGGGAGATGTGGTCTTACCTGGGGACAAATTGCTTGCACCTGTCCTTGCACTTACAAAATGCCGCGTGCCGGTCGGCTATTTCGCCTATGCTTACGTCCCGCTGGGCGACTACATGCGGAGGGTGAGGACGGAAAAGGAGTTTTGGAAAGCCTGGCGACTCGGAAAAATTCAAGGCGAGTTATTGCGCGAGGCTAACGTCAATTACGTCATCGTGAGCAAGGCAACGGAAGGCATCCCGGCAACGATTCCCGGCGCAATGTCCAAGGTGTTCGAAAATTCCGAGTTTGCGGTATTCCAGGTGCACCCCGAGCGCCTGAGTGAAACACCTTCGAGAACCTAGTAATTTGCCGGTACGAGCGAGTCTCGTTCACCGATTCAAAGACGCTCGAGCCGCTCTCTTTGGATGTTTGGAGTCTGGATCGTCTGCAATTGTTGCGACGGATTGCACAAGCCGCGGAACAGCGTGTGCGTCGAGGCGTTGATCCAGCATTTTGCCGCATTATCTGGGGTGAGAGCGACGGACTTCCGGCTTAGATTACTCGATTATTTTCGAAATGCAGACGCTCACATTAGCACTCGATCCGCGAAGAGACTTGGACCACATCTAGGCACTCGCGAGTTCGTGCCCTGTCAGGCGACGAAACGCTTCGAGATATTTCGCCGACGTCTTCTCAATCACGTCCTTCGGCAGAGACGGCGCAGGGGGAGCCTTGTCCCAATCAAGCGTCTCCAGATAATCGCGCACGAATTGTTTATCGAAGCTAGGCGGGCTTTGGCCGACCGCGTATTCATCTTTCGGCCAGAAGCGCGACGAATCGGGCGTCAGACACTCGTCGATCAAGAGCAATTCTCCATCGATAATCCCAAACTCGAATTTCGTGTCCGCAACGATGATTCCTTTCTGCGCCGCATACTCGCGGCCGCGTGAATAGATTTCGAGACTGAGCGTTTTTACGCGATTAGCGATTTCGTCGCCGAGAATTTTGGCGCATTGTTTCATGTCGATGTTCTCGTCATGACCTTGCTCTGCTTTTGTCGACGGCGTGAAGATTGGCTTCGGTAGTTGCGAGGCTTGTTTTAGTCCGGCCGGAAGTTCGATTCCACAAACGTTCTGCGATTCCTGATATTCTTTCCATCCGGAGCCAGCGAGATAACCGCGCACCACGCATTCCACCGCGAGTGGCTTCGTTTTCCTCACGATCATTGAACGTCCGGCAAGCTGCTCCCGGAACGGATGCAATTCCTTAGGAAACTCTTCGAAGTTCGCAGTTACAAGGTGATTCTTAATGTTGCCGAAATGCTTAAACCAGAACGCCGAAATTTGGTTGAGCACTGCGCCCTTGTGAGGAATTGGATCGGGCAGGATCACGTCGAAAGCCGAGATCCGATCGGTGGCGACAAACAGTAGCGTGTCGCCAAGATCAAAGACTTCGCGCACCTTGCCGCTGCGCAGTTTTTTGATTCCCGGAAGCTCGATGGAAGTTTGAGGTAGAGTTTGCATGTGCCGTAGTGATTAGTGAGACGTAAGAGGTGAGAAGTTGTCAGTATAACTACTTCTCACTATTCACTTCTCACTTCAAACCATGGCCGGAATTATTGTCAAACCGCGGGCGCGAATTTTGCACGGACACGATTGGGTGTTTTCGAGCGAAGTCCTGAAGGTCTTTGGGAAACCGGCAGACGGAGACGTCATCTCGCTCAAGGACGGTAAGGATCATCTAATCGGTAGCGCGATTTACAATTCCAGGTCGCAGATTGTGGCGCGCCGTTTCTCGCGGCGCAAACAGGACTTGGACCTGGATTTCTTCAAACGCCGAATCACACAAGCGGCAGAATACCGTGCGCGGCGACATCTCGATCCAAGCCTTTGCCGCGTTGTTTGGAGCGAAAGCGACGGACTTCCCGGGTTAATCATCGACAGGTACGGCGACTGTTTTGTGATGCAGACGCTCACCCTGGCGATGGACATGCGAAGAGATTTAATCGCCGATGCGATCGAAGGCGGCATCGGCTCGATGTTCAATGCGCCTGAAGCGCATGCCACGATCATCGAGCGAAATGACGCGCCGGTTCGCAAGGCGGAAGGATTGGAGTTGCGCACGAACGTTTTGCGTGGAGACGCCCCAGCGCGAATCGAGATCGAAATCGAGGACGTAAACTTCGAACTCGATCTCCTGCACGGACAAAAAACCGGCTTCTATCTCGATCAAAAACGCAACTATGGGATCGTTGCCGGATTCGCCCGGGACCGGCGCGTGCTGGACTGTTTCACAAATCAGGGAGCATTTGCGTTGACCTGCGCGCGTGCCGGCGCATCGGACGCGACCGGCGTTGAAGAAAATTCCGAGAATATCGGGGCCGCGGAACGAAATGCAGCGCAGAACGATTTGAAAGTGCGATGGATCGAGCAGGATGTCTTTCAGTTCCTGCGCGCGGCCGAAAAATCCGGGACGCAGTATGATTTGATCGTTCTCGATCCGCCGTCCTTTACCAAAACCAGAAGCGGATTACGCGACGCGTTGCGTGGTTATAGGGAACTGCACATGCGCGCTTTCAAGCTTCTTTCGAAAGAAGGTCTGCTGGCGACCTTTTCATGCTCGCATCACGTAAGCGACGCCGCATTTTCGCAAACAATCTCTGATGCGCTTGTCGATGCCCGGCGTTCCGCGCGACGTTTGCGACGATTCGAGCAAGCCCCTGATCATCCTGTTCTGCCGACCATTCCCGAAACAGAATATTTCAAAGGTTTGCTTTTGGAAATGATGCCGGGGCGATAACGGTGATTATTGCGATGACAGCGAGAAATATCTGGAATTCTCAAGTGAGGCATTTAATATGGCGCTCAGCGAGCCGGACGGCGAGTCCTGATTTGTCATGGCAGAAAAAATTCGACCCGTTGAACAAATGCTCGAACTGAGCGAGGACGAAGCCAATTCCCCCGAGCATCTGGATTCGCAAGTGCAGAAGGCACAGGAGCAACTGCTCCAGCTTAAGCGGCAGCAGGAGCAGATCGAAAAACAAAAACGAGAGCTGGAAGAACTAAGTCGTCGCCAGGAGGAATTGGAGCATGGTCGCGCAGAAATGGCCGATAAACTAACTCGCTCTCTCGTTGTCCTCGAACGTGAGGGGTACAACGCACAAAGCCGGCTCGAGCAAATTCGCGCAGCCCGGGAGAGTTTCGGTCAGCATTTGGAATTGATTGAAGCGATCGATCCAAAAAGTTGGAATCCCTCCGATTTGCACAAAGAGCTGAGCCGGGCTTTGAGCACAGTGGATGAGGCGCGCACGGTGTACAACGAGCAACGCAGCCGGTTGCAGGCGGGCGGAAATGAAGGCGAGGCATCGCTGCCAGACGTCGGGACCGATTCTTACGAGGGCAACGACGGACGTTCATTTTCTCAGTGGTTCCAGATTGGCGTCGCACTCTCTTTTCATTTGGTTGGCGAGCAAGTGATGGCGATGTTTCGTCGTTCGCCCAAGTCCAGCCCGCCGCTTCGCCGCAGGCAGGAAGAGATAGCACGCCAGGAAGCGGAACTGCGCGAGAGGCTCGACAAACTCGAACGGCTTGTTGCGAAAGTGCCGTTCATCGAGAAAAACAGGGCGGACCAAGGCCAAAAAGATAATCGGGCCGACAAACGATTCCGTGTCTCAGTTGCGGCGCAAGCCGGAGGCTCCATCGGCGAAAGCAGGAATTCGCGGCGCCCTCGTTCGTTGCGGAAAGAGCGACGGGAGGGCCAAATCATTTTCCTCTTTCTTGTGGTAGCGCTTGCCGTCGCAGTCATCTGGCTGATCAGCAACCTGCATTCGTAAGCAACAATCATGGCCGGGACTTCGGAGCTCGACGTTGGGTACGTCGCCAGGCTGGCGCGAATCAATCTCACTGAAGAGGAAGCAAACGCGTTTCAGAAGCAACTTGATGATGTGCTGAAGTACGTTGAAAAACTTCGCCAGGCGGACGTGAGTCGTGTCGAACCAGCTGCGCACGCACTTCCCATTTTTAACGTTTTCCGCGAGGACGCGGCGAGCGAATGGTTTACGGCGGAACAAGCGCTGAGCAATGCGCCCCGAAAGGCCAACGATCTTTTTATCGTCCCTAAAGTCGTAGAATGACGGAGAAGAATCTGCCGGCGCTAAGCATCGCCGATCTGCAATTGATGTTGCGTCGCCGGGAAGTTTCCGCGCGCGAAGTCGTCGATGCGCTGGGAGCCCGCGTCGAAGCTGTTGATGGAGAAATCGGCGCTTATCTCTCTCTCGACATGGACGCTGCGGCCAAGGAGGCCGAGGAGGCGAATGTCGATCTTCCGCTGGGCGGCATCCCGGTTGCGATCAAAGACATCATCAATGTGATGGGTCAGCCGTGTACCTGCGGCTCAAAGATTTTGCATGGTTATCGGGCGACCTACGATGCGACGGTCATTCGAAAATTGCGCGCTGCGGGCGCAATCCCATTTGGCAAAACCAACCTGGACGAGTTTGCCATGGGTTCGTCCACGGAGAATTCTGCCATGAAATTGACGCGTAATCCCTGGAACTTAACGCGCGTGCCGGGTGGCTCCAGCGGTGGTTCGGCGGCGGCCGTCGCTGCGGACGCAGCCTTTGGCGCATTGGGCAGCGATACTGGCGGCTCCATTCGGCAACCGGCTGCACTTACGGGCGTTGTCGGTTTCAAACCGACCTACGGCCGGGTCTCCCGTTTCGGTCTGGTCGCGTTTGCGTCGTCACTCGACCAAATCGGGCCATTGACGAAAACCGTCCGTGACTCCGCACTCATCATGAACGTAATCGCGGGGCATGATCCGCAAGACTCTACCTCTCTTAAGGAGCCCGTGCCTGATTACGCTGCCAAGCTCGGAAAGGATTTGCGCGGGGTAAGGTTGGGCGTGCCGAAGGAATACATGATCGAAGGGACCGACCCACAGGTGAAAGCCGCGATTAACGCCGCGGTGAAACAGATGAATTCGTTAGGCGCAGAGATCGTCGATGTTTCATTGCCGCATACTGATTACGCGGTCGCCGTCTATTATATTCTCGCCACCGCGGAAGCCTCGGCGAACCTGGCCCGTTTTGATGGGGTTCGTTATGGATACCGAGCGGAAAATCCCAAAGACGTCCTCGATCTTTATGGTCGTACGCGCGAGGAAGGTTTTGGACCGGAAGTGAAACGGCGAGTTATTCTCGGGACTTACGTTTTAAGCTCCGGCTATTACGATGCCTATTACTTGCGCGCGCAAAAAGTGCGGGAGTTGATCCGGCAGGATTTCGCGAAAGCATTTGAGAAAGTCGACGCAGTGATCTCACCAACATCGCCGGTTCCGGCATTCAATTTAGGCGAACGCACTGCAGACCCTTTGCAAATGTATCTTGCAGACATCTTCACCATCGCAGCGAATCTGGCTGGAATCTGCGGAATCAGTGTGCCGTGCGGTTTCGCCGAGGTGAATGGGCATAGCCTGCCGATCGGCTTGCAGTTGTTAGGCAAACCGCTGGATGAAGCGCGCATTTTGCAAATCGCGCATGCCTATGAGCAAAGCACAGACTGGCACAAGGCGCGTCCGCCGATCGCCTTGGCCACGCACAAAGCATGACGAGCGCGCGTCGCGTAAAAGCGGCGGAGCAACACCGCACTCCAAAACCCAAGCGCGTAATGTGCGCTTCCGAAGGCGGCTACGTTTTGGAGTGCGGCAGTGTTCTGCCGCTTTTAGATGTGCTAGAGGAACCGCGTGCGAGTCTTTAACCTGCGACTAGACAGATCGCGAGCGGCGAACTCTCTCGTGTTGCTCTTTGTAGTAGCGGCCACAGTCTTTTCTGTGCTTCCCCTGCTGCGGTACCTCCGCGGGCACACCATCTTCGATTACGAACTCTGGTACGCCACCGGCAAACATGTGCTGGCTGGTGACGAAATCTATTTCTTTCGCGCCGGGAAATACGATTTCATGTATCCGCCCCCGTGCGCGCTTTTTCTGGCGGCCGCAAGTTTGCTCGGGCAAGGAGGGCTCATTCTCCTTCTTGTGATAATCAACTCCGCAGCGTGGTTTTGCAGCGCGAAATTGAGCGCAATTCTCAGTATCGGAAACCGAAGCGCAATAAACTGGTGGCTATATTTCGTTCCAAGTCTGCTGGTGATGGTTTACATCTGGTCTAGTTACCACCTCGGTCAGCCGAATCTTGTTTTGCTCGCGCTGATGCTGTGCGGTTTCGTTTCACTGCGCACAAAACGCGAGGTTATGGGCGGCGGATTCATTGCAGTCGCTGCCGCGATCAAAGCGTTTCCGATACTTGCGATCGTTTATCTGGTTTACCGACGCTATTGGACAGCAGTAGGAAGCCTTATCGCAACACTTGCATTTCTGCTTCTGATTTTGCCTGCGCCGTTCCGTGGATTTGAACGGGCGTGGCACGACCTGGAGAAGTGGAGCGCTGGAATGTTGAAATACAGCGAAGTCACTGTTGGGCAGCGCCCAATGCGCAGTTACACGTGGAAGAATCAATCTCTTATCGGTGTTAGCAATCGTCTGCTTCGCCACGTCGATGCAGATGCCGCTTCAGCTCCGCACCAACCCGTTTATGTAAACTTCGCGGATCTTAGCTTTCGTCTCGTCAACGCGATCATTATTGGTGTCGCGCTGGCGCTCGGCCTCGTGTTTGTCACGCTGATGCCTCAGCGCGATATGCGAACCTCAGACAGCGATGCGATTGAATTTGCGCTGCTTCTTTTGCTGATGCTCATGGTGACCCCGCTTTCGTTTGGCTACTTCTATTCCTGGCTCCTCCTGCCATTCGCCGTAGTGGCGCAACAAACACTCGCTCGAAAACGCGTGCGTGTTTTGTGGTGGACCTTGCCGGCGCTGGCGTTACTGGCTCTCGGCTTGGAATTCCCACGGGGCGCACAACTCTACGGAAATACTTTTTTCGCGACGCTGCTGCTGTTTATCGGACTGTCGATTGAGCTTTTGCATTTTAAACAACAAACGGCATACACGCGATCAGTTGGCGAGTTGTCTTGCTAAGCGGCAATGATCGGACTCTGACGGCAGCAGATTTCTAATTTGTTCCCGTCAGGGTCCTCGAAGAAGAACGCGTAATAGCCCGGGCTGTAATCGACACAGATTTCCGGACCTTCCAGATTTTTTCCGCCGGCTTGCCGCACCAGTTCTGCAATACGATCGACTTCGTCTCGCGTATCGGCCCAGAATGCGATGCGTGTTCCGTTCGGCTGGTGGTTCTTGTCCTCGTCAAATGCGAAAAACTCCGAAGGCTTGTCGGTGCCGGCAGAATAAAAAGCATGGAAATCGCCGCCGGCTTCCGGACGTGGCGACGGTTCGTGCCGTTCACGAACAAATCCGAGTTGCGGCAAAAATTGTCCGTAAAACTTAATTGCTACCTCCATGTTTTTCACTCGCAAATCAATGTGATCAAAGTAACGCGTTTTCATTTTCGGTTCTCTCTCCAGATCATCAGTTTCAACCCAGACCAGGTTTCATCAATTGCGCACACTTTTACATCGACGAATCCGAGCGGCAACGCTACTGCGCGAACCACATCTTCCGTCACGTCGGCAGGTACGCGGGACGATTTCTTTGGCCAAGAGACCCAAACTGTTCCGGTGTCCGCGATTTTCTCGCGCAAGACGGATAAGGTCTTCTCCAACTCGCTGCTCTTCTTAGTAAAAACGTGGACAAAACCTGAGTCCGCTTTTAAGCGATCAGAGAACATCACGTTTTCGGGGATTGTGCCGAGCAGTCGACGATAGTTTGTCGGCGCGTTGATTGTGACGACGTTCAGGCCCGGTTTGATTCCTAGCTTCTGTGGCAGGGGTGTTTCTGAGTAACCGGCCATCGTTATTAAGTTATTAGTTTAGCTTGGCCTTTGCGAGTGATTTCCCTTTTTGCAGCAGCTAAGGAGAAATACAGCGAATTATCGATAGTCGGCTATGGAAACTAAATATACTGGATTAGTTTCCGCATTGTGATAAGACTACCTTGGACATGAAACAAGCACACAAGGCCCGTCCGCGAAGCCGAAAGCGCGACCGGAACCGGCAGCGAATTATCGATGCTGCGCGGGTCCACTTTTTCAGTCACGGGTTTCGGAGTGTGACCATGGACGATCTGGCGGAGGAACTGGGCATTAGCAAGAAAACGCTCTACGCGCATTTTCCGGGCAAGTTCGACCTGCTCGAGGCTGTGCTGGCCGATAAACTCGCTGGCGTCGAAGCGAAGCTGAAGGAAGTTACGCGCGCGCACCCGCACGATTTCCCGGCGACTTTGCGCGAGTTGTTGGCCGGTACGCACCGCGAATTGGATGAAATTAAGCCGCCGTTCGTGCGCGATATGCGCCAGAAAGCGCCGGACGTTTTCAAACTCGTCGAACGCCGTCGGGCCGCGGTAATCCAGCGCTACTTCGGAAAATTTTTCGCTGACGGGCAACGAGCGGGAATGGTGCGCAAGGATGTCCCCGCCAGCCTGATCATCGAAATCTTGCTGGCGATGGTTCAATCGATCATGAATCCGCCGAAGATGGAGGAGCTTGGGATGATGCCGAAGGAAGGGTTCTCCGGGATTCTTAAGATCGTTCTCGAAGGCGCGCTGACATCGAAGGGACGAAAAGCGTGAGTCGGTCATTCGTTGGTGAACATCGACAGCTGTTGCGTGCGGCGGGAGCTTTGACGTTACTTCTCTTGCTCACCGGTTGCGGGAATCGTGAAATGGCGGTTTCGGGAACCATCGAAGTAGAC
>Ga0193707_1000219_pt1 | contig 17923 bp, 12 predicted proteins | sample U3c2metaG_FD_143043 | JGI IMG/M metagenome (GOLD analysis project Ga0193707, IMG submission 143043) | Soil microbial communities from a riparian zone of the East river system, Colorado, United States - U3c2 | ecosystem: Environmental > Terrestrial > Soil > Riparian zone | place: USA: East River... | reverse complement strand
CGAAGTTGTAGCGCGGTCGTCGCTATCCGGAGCGTAGGTCGAGAGATCCCGATGAAGGACGTGAAGGTGTCATCCACAGGAATTGCTGTAGCTGCCGCTGTCCTCAGCGGCAGAATCTATTGACTCTGCCGCCAGTGACGGCGGCAGCTACAATTAGCTCTTCAATCGCACAGTCAGTTTAATCTCCGTCCCCGCCAGCGCGACCGAGATCGGGCAGGTCTTCTTCGTCTGTTCCGCCAGTTCCTTAAATTTTGCGTCGTCAATGCCCGGGACTTCGCCTTCGCAATCAAGATCGATGGAGGTGATCTTGGGTCCGCCACCGATCATTTCCAGGTTCACTTTTGCGATGGTGTGGACACTTTTTGGTTGATGACCCGCTTTCGACAAATTAGCCGAAAGCGCCATCGAAAAACAACCGGCTTCCGCCGCGCCGATCAATTCCTCCGGATTCGTTCCGGCGCCATTCTCAAAGCGCGAGGCAAAGGAAAACGGGCCTTCATACGCGCCGCGCCCCACTTTCATGGTGCCTTTGCCTTCTTTGAGATTGCCTTCCCAGGTAGCTGAGCTCGTTCGTGTCGCCATAAATGATTTCCTCCTCTTGTTTTGTGAATGGGATAAAAATAAACCCGCAGATCGCGCTGTCTATTTCAGCAAATTAACCACGCGCGGCGAAAAGGAAATAGTTAATGGAAGAGGACGCGCTTTCGACGCTACCTGACTTCTTTGGCGGCGGGCTTGAACGCGCTGGCCAACGGTTTCATTGCATACAGCTTTTTCCCTGGCCGCACACGAAGCACTAATGTCGCCGCACGTCGAAAGGAGTCATCATGTTACACCTCGTTTGGTATATTCTCGTTGGACTGATCGCGGGCGTCATCGCCAAGTCGGTCATGCACGCTCATCTCACCATCTTCTGGACGATTGTGCTGGGAATCATCGGCTCCATCATTGGAGGCGCCGTTACTCATATGTTCGTGCCTCCACGCGACCAGCGTTTTCATCCCGCTGGTCTTATTTTCTCCACTTTGGGTGCGATCCTGGTGCTGTTTGTTTGCTACAAACTCAAGATTCGATTTCCGCACGTGTAGAATCGCGAGAGAATGGTGGTATAAGCTGGTTACTAGAGGCGATTGACCTGCAAGATTCACAGACTGCCCCCACTTTATGGACGGGCAAGCCGAGAGCGTTGACGAGATCGGAAACTCGGCCGCATCGTCGGCTACGGCTCGCTTAGGTCTCGGCGAGATCCGGGCGGAACAATTTGAAGGGTCATGAACTCCGAATGTGCGTTCGTCCAGGCGACCGCCTCTCGTTTTGTTTCAAAAAACCGGTCGACCACGATGGCCTTGAGTTGGCTCGCCGTTCGTCCGCATAGACGAGCGGCTTTGCGATTAACCACTGCCGATCCGGTGTCGACCGCGGTGCAGACGCCATCAGCAAAAACAACTTTGCTCCCGTACGGAATTCGGTTCGGATCGACCGCGCAATGTCCGGCACGCAAACGCTCCCCGGTACTGGCGTAGTTCGAGCCCTCACCCGCCCAGTAACTGGTAACGCGAGCAAGGATCGACTCCTCGCGCGCGAAAGCTACTGATGCCAACGATAATAAAAATGTGACTGCGCAAAAAAACTTCATGGTGTTGCAGGGTTGCTCCGATGTCGCCCGAGTCCCGGGTGGAGCAAGCCATTCTCGATGCCGAAAGCCGCAGGGATGCAGCTTTTACTTCAGATTCGAAATTAGCCCCGGCGCGTTAGCCCTTCGGGGGCGCGCGAACTTCTGACGACGACTCGCCTTGGCGAGCCGATCCTCTTTATAGACTAGACGAGGTCAGCGACTTGTCAATCGATCACATCGTCGCGACGGGTGAACTCGCTGGCGTCACCAAGATCGCAATCGCACGATCGGCGATGGAAAATGAGGCCGCATGACAAGGCGCCTGAGGGGACTCTATGCTGAATTTTGGTCATAAGTCGGAGCTAATTTGTCGAGTACTCAAAATCTTGCTTACGCGATTGCCGCGGCTGAGGAAAAAAATGTTATGCGTAAACGAGGAGATCGTTCGCGCCGATTCATTCCAAAATCTTGGAACAGAAACTAATTCCCCGCTGAACCGACTACTCGCCGATCCATTAAGCGAAACAAAGAAGTGGCGGAAGTTTTCCAGTCAGAAAATTTACGCGTCAAATAAGTCAGCTCGCTTTATTTACGTCGATTGCGTTGCAAGCCGGCGATGATTAGCGTCTCGCAATTTCTTGCGCGCGATTCGAATCTGACGCAATGAATGTGGCTTCCATCCGAATCGCAATGTGGTCGGGGCCGCGCAATATCTCGACCGCGATGATGCGAGCATGGGGAAATCGCCCCGATACATTTGTCGTGGATGAACCGTTTTATGCTTTTTATTTGAAGGAAACGGGCGCCGATCACCCGGGCGCGGAGGAAGTAATCGCAGCAGGCGAGACCGACTGGCGGAAAATCGTCGCGAACCTGACTGGGCCGATTCCAAAAGGCGCCCGCATTTTTTACCAAAAGCAGATGACGCATCATTTCCTCCCGGAAGTCTCGCGCGATTGGCTGCGCCAAGTGACCAATTGCTTCCTCATTCGCGATCCGGCCGAGGTGATCGCCTCTTATATTAAGAAGAACCGGGAACCGACGGTGGAAGACGTTGGTTTTGTGCAACAGGTGGAGATTTTTGATTTTGTGCGAAGCCAGACCGGCGCGGTCCCGCCGGTGATCGATGCCGATGACGTCTTGCGCGATCCGGAGCGAATGCTGCGCTTGTCGTGCGATGCGATCGGCGTGGAGTTCTCCAATGCGATGTTGTCATGGGCGCCAGGCCCGCGCCAGACCGATGGAGTCTGGGCAAAATATTGGTATGCCGAAGTAGAACGCTCAACCGCGTTCGCACCGTATCGCGAAAGAAAAATCGAATTGCCGAAAAGGCTAGCGGAGGTCCACGACCGTTGCCGTAAGATTTACGAGGAGCTCTATCAACATCGATTGCATTGAACCGGGGACAACGCGGATTTCGCGGAAAGTAGTTGTAGGGCAGGCGCGTCGCCTGCCGTCCTAAGGATTGGCAACCGGGAGCGGTTGCCCTACAAAATATCTGCGTCGTCCGCGCAATCCGCGATTTAAAAATGCTTCAGAAATTCGACGAACGAAACCGCGACCTGATCGTTAACATCAACGGTCAGCTGATTCATCGCGACAAAGCAGGAATCAGCCCTTTTGATTCAGCGGTGCAGGGCGGCGACGCCGTGTGGGAAGGATTGCGGCTTTACCGCGGTCGCATTTTCAAATTACAAGAGCATCTCGATCGGTTGCACCGATCCGCGACCGCGCTTTCTTTCGCCGAAATTCCGCCTCGCGAAAAAATCATCGAAGAAATCAAGCGCACCCTTGCCGCTAACGAGATGCAGGACGGCGTTCACATTCGCCTGACTCTTACCCGCGGTGTCAAAATCACTTCCGGGATGGACCCGCGGCTGAATCAGTCGGGTTCGACCTTGATCATCCTGGCCGAACACAAAGCGCCTGTTTATACGAGGACCGGGCTCACCTTGATCACGAGCAAGTTCCGGCGTCCTTCGCCCGAGATTCTCGATTGCAAGATTCATCACGCCAATTTGCTCAATTCCATTTTGGCGAAAATCGAAGCGAACAATGCCGGCGCCGATGATGCCCTCATGCTCGACACTGGCGGTTTTGTTGCCGAGACGAACGCGACGCATCTCTTCATCGTGCGCAAAGGTGAGGTCGCCACTAGTCGCGTGGTGGCTTGCCCTGAAGGAATCACCCGCGCCACCGTGATCGAGATTTGCGCTGCCGAAAAAATCCGCTGCACCGAAACGGACTTGTCGCCGGTCGATGTTTATGGCGCGGACGAAATCTTCTGCACTGGAACGATGGGCGAACTCGCCGGTGTCATTAAGATCGACAATCGGATCATCGGCGATGGCAAAGTCGGCCTGATGACGAAACGTTTGAGCGAACTTTTCGCCCAGCGCACCGCGTCTGAAGGCGTTGAGGTGTCATAGCGTTGTAGCTGCCGCTGTCTCAGCGGCAGAGATTCTCGGTAACGTGCGCGCCGTTCGTGTGCACTCACCAGACCCGGATGACGCGCGTCGTTACGCCGTGCCGTGAAAAACACTCGAAAACCCAGCGCTAGATCCGTTAGTACTTCCTAACCAATCTTGTGATGGCAACCATGCTGGAAATGATCGGCCAGGCTGCGATCCCGGTGATAAGAATAAAGAGGAAAAGCTCTGCCATATAATCGCGTGGTGTTTCGTTAGCAAAAAATTCAGTGCTCAGTTTGCGGAAGGTTTTCAGCTCAAGCGCGGACGGCGTTTTTTTCGCGATGGCGCGACCGGCTGATAACGCACTGGTTCGATACTGATAATCGGTTAGCGGAAAGCTTCGCGGCTTCCGCTGCTTGCTACTGACTTGAGGTGTTGGTTTCATAATTCAAAGTTTTAAAGGTTGGTCTCGAATTCGGGCTTGAGAGGATCGGCGCAAAAGACCCGCGCATGGCGGGTTCGACCACTGGGGTGCCCCGAAAGCATTCGGGGGCTCCAACTTGGCGAAGAACAGGCGCCGTTAATCAGTCTGCCAGACTCCCGGCGGCCTGAAACGGCGTATGCATCGTATTCACTGCGCTTACCTAACGCAGGCCAGCGATATCTCCAAATTTTGGCTAGGCAAATCCTTCATAAGTGCCTCAACCATAGACCAAAGTCGGTTGAATTTATTTCTCGTGAACGCTTCCCTCGATGGGCCGAATCTGTTCGGTGGGCAAGCCGCCACCCGGCCCAGCAACGGTTATTTCAGTTAGTCCGATCCGCTCTTGGCTGGCAAAGGCAGGAACTGGTGATTCTGGTGTCCGCCCTGGCCCAGAGTCTCTTGAACTTTGCGTCCGTTGCGGCGGCTTCGTGTAAATTTTTCTTTTGCGCTCGTAGACTGCTCGCCAACCCGTAAAGGGACCAGCCATTTTCCGGTAATCGCACCAGATCTTCCCGATAGATTTGTTCCGCTTCAGCATAGCGCCCATTCTGCAAAAGAGTCGCACCTAACGAGTGCCGGGCAGGAATTAACCAACCAGGAGGTTCGTCGTAATTCAATGCGTCCTCCAGCTTGATTGCCTCGCGAAGTTCGGCAACACCGGCATCGAGTTTGTCCTCGCGAATCAGAATCTCGCCTTCAACCATTCGTGCGGTCAGCGCAAGAATGGCTTCCTCGGTGTTATTGCCAAAGATCTCCTCTTTCGGTACCAGCTTCGCTTTTTCGAGAAAAATCGCCTGCTCCTGGCGGGCCTTCTCCGTCTCGGCTTTGGCGGCGTAAGCGATTGCCCGCGCGGCGTGATGAAAAGCGCGCGTGCCCGCCATGTATTCGGGGTAACTATCAGGCTCCGCCAGAATCTCATTCCACATCCCGAAACGCACCATCACTTCGAGCGGCATCGCCACGAAACCCTCCGCCTGCGTTGCATTTTCTTTCAAAAAATCCGAGGGCATTTCCGCGACCATGGCGCGGATATGTTTCATCGCGAGCGCACGCTGCCCGGTCATCATCGCCGCATACGCCAGCATGTGACGGTTGTGCGCGACATAAACATTGAGGAACCCGACGGGCGGACCGGTGATTTTGCGATAGCGCTGGTCGGCCGCGATTGCTCTCAGGTTGGCTTCGACCGCTTCGTGCCAGCGGCCGCACCGAATGTCGATGTGCGAAGGCATGTGCACGTTGTGCGACAGTCCCGGTTGCAAAGTGCGCAGCTGGTTCGCTGCCCGCATCGCGCGCTCGGGATGCCGCGATGCTTCGTTCGCATGAATATAGAGGTGGTTCGCGAACGGATGTCGCGGATTCAATTTCAGTACCCGGTCAAGGGTGGCGAGAATTTCGTCTGTGCCCGGGTTCGGCTGACCTTCGGGCGTCCATTGATTCCAAGGGCGCAAATCCATCATCGCTTCGGCGAAAAACGCGCCGACATCGAGGTCGTTAGGATATTTCCGCCAAACCGATCGCATGGCGTCGGCGTAGGCCTGATCGAGCGCCGCACGATCCGGCGGCGGAGGGTTGGCATAACGGTGACTCAGCGCTTCGATCAGATCGCGCTCCACCGGTGACGCGTGTTCCGCATTTTGCTGCGCCAGTTTGAGTTCGTTCCATGCCATTTCCGCGGCTGCTGGCGGCATGACCGTAAGATTAATGTGTGGTCCGCATGCCAGGGCGATTCCCCAATGGGCCATCGCACACTTCGGATCGAGTCGTGCCGCTTCCTGGAACGAACGAATGGCAGCGCCGTGGTTAAACCCGTGCAGAAATGCCAGTCCCTGATTGAAATATCGTTGCGCCTCCGCCGAATTCGTCGTGACCTTTCGTGAATACGAACCAAGCCCTTCGAAAAATGGTTCCTTCGCTGACACTGCAATTCCGGCTGCCAGCACTCCCAGGATCACGATCGCGCGGGGCAAAAATGTGGCGGCTCTCATCGGCGAAATCTTATAGCATCAATCACCGTCATTCTATTTGGGTCCCGAGAAAAATTAAGCAACACAACTCGTGGCGCACGGACGGATTCTGGGTAGCGCACGCGTCTCGCGTGTTGGTTTCGGCGTCTCGCCGAAACGATCTTCCTCGAAAAGTCCGCGAAAGTGGGACACTTTCGCCAACACGCGAGACGCGTGCGCTACCCAATCGGGGATTACTCTGTTCGCAGTGCTTCCACTGGATTGAGCAGACTCGCTCGCCGCGCAGGAAACAAACACGCGAGTAACGCGGCTATTCCAAGGACCGCGATTGTCGCGATCAACAGGAGCGGATTGTGCGCGGATGTTTCGTAGAGTTGTGATGCAATCAAGCGGCCGAGCGCAAGTGCCGCGCCTACTCCAATGACCAATCCAAAAACTACCGGCCTCATTCCCTGATTCACGACCAGCCGAAGAATATCCATTGTTTGCGCGCCGAGTGCCATGCGTACTCCAATCTCGCCTGTCCGTTGCTCTACCGTATAAGCGACCGCGCCGTAAATGCCGACCGTGGCGAGCAGCAGAGCCACCGCGGCGAAAACACCGAGCAGCACCATCATCAATTTCGCTTGGCCGAGCGCTTGCGCCATGAGCTCGCTGACTGCCTGCGGCAAAATAAGCGCGAGACTGGGATCGACCGTGCGCAAGGCGGACTGCACTAACTTCGTCACACTCGCCGGCGGCAACGGACTGCGCACCGTGATGGTGAGAAAGGGAAAGTTCTCCTGCGCGAACGGCCGGTAAAATTCCATGTCGTTATGTTGGTCGAGCCGTATGGAACGCACATCGCCGACCACGCCGACGATCTCGACCGGCACGCTCCCGCTCGTGACGAGTAATGTTTTGCCGATTGGATTTTCGTTCCCGAAAACTGTTTTCGCTCCGGATGCGCTGATGAGAACGACGTTGGGATGATCGGCGATGTCCCGCTCGTTGAAATCGCGGCCGGCCAGGAGCGGAATGCCGAGAGTGCGGAGCCATCCCGGACTGATATCATTCGACGGCGCGCCTTTGCGTTCCGCCACTGGAGGAACATTGCCTTCAGCGCGGGTGTAAAGTGTCGCGCCGGCGCCGCCATTCAGCGGAATGCTGGAACTCATCGTTACATCCTGGACGCCTGGCGTGCTGCGTAATGCGTTTGTCAATTGTTCCGCCAAACGCGTCCGCGCCGCGGTGTCGGGATACTGCGCCTGCGGCATAACGGTGAAGGCAGTCCAAAGATTGTCGACCTTGAAACCGGGATCCTGATGACTGAGACGCAGAAAGCTCGCGATAAGCAACGACGCGCCCGCGACCAAAGTGACGGAGAGGGCAACCTGCGCGCCGACCAGCAATTTGCGGAAACGTTGCTGCCGGACGCTGCCGGCGGTGCCGCGACCACCTTCCTTTAATGCCTCCACGATATCAGCGCGCGAGCTTTGCAGCGCGGGATATAAGCCCATCAACAGACCGGTCAAGAGCGAAAGCGCAATCGCAAAGGTGAGCACGGGAAATGAAAGCGCCGTAGCAGTGCCGGCTTCGATCGGAAGGAAGTTCGCCGCGAGACGCGGCACCAGTGGCACCAACTGCCAGGCGAGGAGCGCGCCGATAATTCCCCCGAACAAGCTGAGCAGCACACTTTCAAAAACGAAAAGCCGCAGCACGCTCGCGCGCGTCGCGCCCAGCGCCATGCGCAATGAAATCTCCCGACGACGCCCGGTGAACCTAACGAGCAGTAAATTCGCGACATTGCTGCAGGCGATGAGCAAGACAAAGGTAACGGCTGCAAGTAGGGTGGCGAAACCGGGCCGCAAATTCTCCGTCACATCTTCCGGCAACGTCTTAACTACCGTGCCCGATCTCGCATCGATCTTCTCCGGATACTGCGCGCGGTAGCTATTCTCGAGCAATTGCAAGGCGGCGCGCGCTTGCTCGAATGTCACGCCCGGTTTCAATCGTCCGACCGCTCGTAGAAATGCGGTGCCACGCATCATTCGTTCATGGGAAAAACCCGGGATGATGAACGGCTTGGTGGTCCAGATATCGGCGTTCGGTCCGGTCCACGAGACCGGCAGCTTCGGTATCACCCCAACAATCGTGTGCGAGACGCCGTCGAGTATAAGCGCGCGTCCGATCACGTTTGGATCGCCGCCTAGTCGCCCTTTCCAAAAACGATCCGTGACCACAGCGACATCGGCGCCTTCCTCTTCCTCCGGCAAAAATGTGCGCCCCCGAATCGCGCGCAGGCCGAGCACATCGAACCAATTCGATGTCGTCTTGAAGATCGGAACCTGAAACGGATCGCCAAGTCCGGTCACGGTGGCGGCGCTGCCATTCTCACCAGCAAATCCGTCGAAAATGGTTTGCCCATCGCGGAAATGCATGAAACGCGGTGCGGAGAGTGGGAAATCGACCGTCTGCTCCTTGAAACGCGAGAAGACGTGGAGCAAGCGCGCTGGTTGCTGGAAGGGCAGGCCGCGCAGGAAGAGATCATTGATCAAACTGAAGATAGCGGTGTTCAACCCGACCCCGAGCGCGAGCGTCAGCACGGCGAGCAAAGTGAACCCGGGCGACTTGAACAACTGACGAAAAGCGAAGCGAACATCAGTCATCATGGCAGTTGTAACTTTGTAACTCTTTTAACTTTTGTAACCAAAAATCTGATGCGGCAATCCGCGGGATTGGATTCAAATAATAGACGCTGCCACGATCCATTTTTGTTTGAAGAGCCGTCGCGGTCGCCGAATTTTTATTCCACTGAGACAGTTTGGACTCGGATATCTGGTTGCATCGAGCCTCTTGAGGTTGCTAGGCACTGATTGAGCGGCGATTAAGATTGTATGACGCGCAAAACTTTTTTCATAGCAGCAGGTACAGCCGCGACAATTTTCTTATCCAACCAACAAGCATGGTGCGCGGACGATTTGACTGACATCAAGGAGCAAATCACCAAGCAGCATGATCAATCGGTGAAGCGGTTGCAGGCTTGGATTCATCAGGTGTCGATCGCGGCAGAAAATCGCGGCTACCCGGAAGGCGCAGACTACCTGATCAAATTGCTGCAGGAAGCGGGATTTGATCAGGCGAAACGGGTGCCGACTGAGGGCAAACCGGGCGTTTTCGCTACGCTCGATGCCGGTGCCCAGAAAACTGTCGGCATTTATTTCATGTACGACGTCAAACAATTCGATCCCGTGGAATGGACTTCGCCGCCAACCGACGCGGCGCTGGTAGATAAACCAGATTTCGGAAAAGTGGTTGTCGGCCGCGGTGCGGTGAATCAGAAAGGACCAGAGTCGGCTTTTCTGGCAGCGCTGCATGCAATTCGCGCCGCCGGAAAAAAATTGCCGGTGAATCTCGCGTTTGTGGCAGAAGGCGAAGAAGAAATCGGTTCGCCTCACTTTCCGCAAATCGTGCATGAGCCGGAAGTGCAGGCGGCGTTGGCCAAATGCGAGGGCGTTTTCATTCCGTCGGCGGAACAGGACCCCGATGGAACAGTGACTTTAACCCTCGGCGCGAAGGGCGTGATCGAAGTTGAGCTGACTTCCAGTGGCGAGAAGTGGGGACGCGGTCCGAAGAAAGATGTTCATTCTTCGAACAAAGCGCGGCTCGACAGTCCCGCGTGGCATTTGGTGGAGGCGTTGCACACGCTCGTCTCGGCAGATGGCAACGAACCGGCGATCGATAATTTCACGGCGAAGCTGCGGCCGATGAGTGCGGAAGAAAAAGCGATGGTGGCGAAAGCGGCCAAGCGCCTCAGCGAGGCACAGGCGAAGAAACTACTGAGCGTCGAGCATTGGGTGCACGATGTGAATTGGGAGAAAGCGCTCGAGCTGTTGATGTCGCGCCCGACGGTGAACATCGAGGGGTTGGTCGGCGGTTATACCGGTCCCGGCGGCAAAACGATTCTGCCGCACAAGGCGGTGGCGAAATTGGATCTGCGGCTCGTGCCGAATATGACGGCGGCGGATGCGATTGCAGCGTTGAAAGCGCATCTGGCGAAGCGCGGCTTCGCCGATATCGATGTGAACATGACTGGCGGCTACGATCCGAACAGCACTTCGGTGGATAACGGTCTGATCAAATCGCAAATCGCGGTTCTGAAAAATTCCGGGATCGATCCGATCATTTTGCCGCGAAGCGCGGGTTCATGGCCGGGTTATGTTTTCACCGGCGCGCCATTGAACAAACCCGCCGGACATTTCGGTCTTGGTCATGGCAGCGGGGCACATGCGCCGGACGAATATTTTGTCATCGAATCGTCGAATCCGAAGATTCAAGGCATCGACGGGGCGACGATGTCGTTTGTTCAGTATCTATACGAGCTCGGGAAGTAGGTCATCCAGCCCTTCTTCCTTCGTAGGCGCGACAGTCTCTTTTCCCGTGATACTTTGCGCGAAACGGAAGCGGCCGATTGAGCGTCACTGAGTGACAAGGAGCATTCCCGCGTCGTTTAGCAACGCCGATTTTTGATTACTCCAGATAATCACGAGGCTCGATGAGCTGAAAGCCGGTTGTGTTTTGGACGAAATGCCGCAGCCAAAAGGCATGGCCTGACCCGAAGACGACAAGGACCCGATCACCGGGCTGTGCGATCTGTGTAAGCTTGGCAAAGATTTTTGCGTTGCGCTGATACCAGGCTGCATTCAGTTCTGCGCCGGGTTGTTCTTTTTCGTTCGCGAGCGAGAGCAGCGCATAATAAAAATTTTGGTGATCGGAGAGCACTCGCGCCGGCTCATTCACATCGGCGAGCATGACTCGGATCGGTTTCGTTTTCTGCGCGGTTTCCATTTGTTTCATCATTTCCTCGACTTTTTCCTGCATCCGGCCGAGCGCCGCGCCTTGCTCATGCGCCTTGGCATAGGCCTCCACTTTATCGAATGGAAAATAATCGATCGTCTTGCCCTGCTCATCGATGCCATAGACGGATTTGTGACCAAGCTGATGAGCGAGACGGAATGCGATCTGGGTGCGTTCGTCCGGATCTGTAGTCAGTTTTTCCGAGGTGAACCCGTCGAACTTATTGCTGACGAAATCAGGCCGATCGGACAACGCTTCCACTGCAATCTTCGTCGGATTGAATTTGGCGAGACGCGCGGCGAGGTCGGCCAGTTCCGCTTGTTTGGTCGGCGTGAGCACGCTGTCGACCTTCATATTGTGCAAATCCTGACCGGGGTTGTCGAAGTGGTAGGTGCCAAGCACCATTACCTGGATCCGAGTGGGCGCCGGGGTCGGGCTTTGCGCGAGGAGATTGGTGCTAAGGAAAGCAGCGACGCAGGCGTTGAGGAAAAGTCTCATAGGTGGATGGCTTCGCTCGATAGGACGCCATTTCGCACTAGTTTGGATTCAACGTTTTTAGTTCTTTAAGCACGAATTCTGCATCATCATTTTCCGAAGACGAGAAAGATTGATATCGTGCGCGAAAATGGAAGCGGTTGATTGGGCGTCGTTGAACGATCAGGAGCTTCTCGAGCGCCGGATCTCCAAGCTCGGTTTGCGGCTCGAGGGGACGACACTCGAGCCTCTGATCAAACAACTTTATGATGAGCTTTCGGCCAAGGGGCTCGTCTTTCATCCGCGCTGTCACATCGGCGATGAATGGTTCGTGCCGGTCGGTATTCCGGCTATCTTTGTGCCGTTCTTTCTGGTCAACGATCGGCTGCGCGCGCTGGAGCGGACAATGATGCTCGAGGTCGAAGGTGGAACAAGAGATTGGTTTATGAAACTGATCCGGCATGAGGCGGCCCACGCCTACAACTACGCCTATCACCTTCCGCGCAACAAAACGTGGGAGAAGATTTTTGGGCAAACTTCCGACGATGAAACGCCGGATTCCTATCGCCCCCGCCCATTCAGCCGCAGTTATGTGGTGAACCTCGACGACTGGTATGCGCAGAGTCATCCGGATGAAGATTTTGCGGAGACCTTTGCCATCTGGCTCACCCCTGGCCTCGACTGGCGCACGCGTTATGCCGGTTGGAAGGCGTTGCAAAAACTCGAATATGTCGATGAGCTAATGCGGTCGCTGGTGGGCAAGCCGCCGGTGCACACACCGAAGTATCGTGTCGCCGATTACGATTGTCTGAACCTCAAGCTCAAGACCTATTACGCGCGCAAGCGGAAGCTCTACGAAGATACTTATCCGGATTTTTACGATACCGATCTGCGGCAGCTCTTTAGCGCGCCTGCCGGTTTAAAGGCCAGCTCCTATCTGCGTCTGCGTCGTCGCCGGCTGCTCAATGCCGTCTGCCTGTGGACTAACGAGAAGAAGTACCGGGTAAATGAACTTCTTGCGCGACTGATCGACCGCTGCGACCACCTCGGGCTTCACGTGCATAACGACGACCCGCAGCAGGATTTTCGCGTTTCCGCGTTTATCACCACTCTGGTCATGAACTATCTTTTCACCGGCAAATTCAAGCGCACGAAATAGCGTGAAGAAGAAACTCAAAGTCCTCGCCCTTTTCGACGCCATCCGGCCGACCACCATCGATCAGGACTTGAGCAAAGAGATGAAGACCGAGGATTGGAAAACTGAGGCAAACGTCCTGGGTGCGCTCGGCACGCTCGGCTACACCGCAGAACACCTCGCCATCTTTGATGATCTCGATCTGTTGCGGCAAAAACTGGAAAACTTCGCGCCCGACGTAATTTTTAATCTGGCCGACCAGTTCAAGAATAACCGCGGGTTCGATCAGAACATCGTTTCCTTTCTCGAAATGCAGGGTGTGCCCTTCACTGGTTGCAGCGCGACCGGTCTGGTTCTTTGCAAACACAAAGGTATCTCGAAAAAAATTCTGCATTATCATCGCATTCACGTTCCGAACTTCGTCGTTATTCCACGCGGTCAGCGCATTGTCCGCCCCAAACAGCTCAAGTTCCCGATTCTGGTGAAGCCGGTAAAAGAAGAAGCCTCTTACGGCATTTCGCAGGCCTCCTTTATCGAGACAGACGAGCAGTTCCGGGAACGCGCCGGGTTTATTCATGAGAAGCATGACGCCGACGTGATCGCGGAGGAATACATCGAGGGCCGCGAACTTTACGTCGGTTTGATGGGCAACTTGCGGTTGAAGGTTTTTCCGATCCGCGAATTGGTTTTCCGCGAGGTGCCGCCGGACGAGCCGAAGATTGCGACTTATCGCGCGAAGTGGGACGAGGAATATCGCAAACGCTGGGGCTTGCAGAACAAGTTCGCCGTCGGTCTCGAGCCGGCGCTGGTCGTCCGCATCGAAGAAACCTGTAAGCGCATCTATCGTTTACTCACCATCGATGGCTACGCCCGTATTGACCTGCGGTTGACGCCGAACAACGAAATTTATTTCATTGAGGCCAACCCAAATCCGATTCTGGCCGAGGACGAAGATTTCGCGCAAGCGGCAGGCAAAGCAGGCCTGCCCTATCCGCAATTGATCGATCGGATCATCCGGCAGGGGATGAATACGCTGCGGGATTGAGGCTAGTTCGTGAATTTGGAGGGACACGCGCCGTCGTGTCCCAAAAATCAGAGCTGACACGGCGCCCCCCTTTTTCCTGCAATTCGAAACTCGCAATTAGCGGCCGCTGAATTCATCTTGGCCGCAATGGCCGACGCGATTACTCCGATGATGCAGCAGTACCAGCGGCTGCGCGGGAGCGTGCCGGCCGATGTGTTGTTGCTCTTCCGGCTTGGCGATTTCTATGAGCTGTTTTTCGAGGACGCGAAAGAGGCAGCCGGCTTGCTCAATGTCGCGCTGACGAAGCGGAATGGCGTGCCGATGTGCGGGGTGCCATATCACGCCGCACAAAATTATATCGCAAAGTTGATCAAAGCGGGAAGGCGGGTCGCGATTTGCGATCAAACGAGCGAGCCGCAGCCGGGACGAATCGTGACGCGCGATATTACCCAAATAATCAGCGCGGGAACCGTGAGCGAACTGGGTTTGTTAGAAGCGAAGCGCGCGAATTATCTCGGCGCGATTTACGAACACGAATCCGCCAGCCCGGCTCGGACCATTTTCGGGTTTGCCTACGCCGATTTAACGACCGGCGAGTTCCGGTTGATGCAATTGAGCGGGCAAGGGGGACTGGCGGATGAACTGGCGCGGGTCGGGCCGTCGGAAATTTTGGTGAGCGAGGAACAGCGCGAAGTTTTCGCCTCGGTCGAGCATGCCCTGGCGCACGATAGCTACGCATTCTTGCCCGAACAGGCGACATTTACATTATGCGAACATTTCAAAACCAAATCACTTGATGGTTTCGGTTGCGCGGGAATGCCGGCCGCGATCGGCGCCGCGGGCGCGATCATTCATTATCTCAAACATCAATTGCGTCGGAAGATTGATCATCTTTCGTCGTTACGGTGCGAATCCGCGACTGATCATGTAGTGCTGGACGCAGCCACCCAGATTAATCTCGATCTGGTCGAATCACGCGGTGCCCGCGATACCAGTTTGCTGGCGGTGCTCGATCGCACGGTTACGCCAATGGGCGGGCGGAAATTGCGCAGCTGGATTTTGCAGCCACTGCGTGATTTGCACGAACTGAATTGCCGGCAGCAGATGATTGCGGATCTGCTGCATGAATCCGATTTGCTGGGCTCGTTGCGCAGCTCGCTCAAATCGATTCGCGATGTCGAGCGCGCTGCCGGGCGGCTTTCGCAAGCTTCCGGAAACGCGCGTGATCTCGTTACCCTGAAAAATTCGCTGCAACAAATTCCCGAGCTCAAACGCGAACTCGGTAAACTGATCGAGCGGATCAATTTCGGTAAAGCGAGTTCTCCAGTAGAGGCAGGCGTGCCGCCTGCAACATTTTCTCAGGAGCAGCCGGCACGGCTGCCACTACAGACACGATCCCACCAATCGTTAGCGAATCGTTTGCAAGGCGAGATCGCGGAGATGCCGGAACTGGCCGCGAAACTGGAAGGTGCAGTGGTGGACGATGCCCCCCTGGCGTTGAAAGAGGGTGGAATTTTTCGGGATGGCTTTGATGCCCAACTTGATGAGCTCCGAAATGCCTCACGCGATGGGAAGAATTGGATCAATGCATTGCAGGAGCGCGAAATTGCCGCGACCGGAATCAAATCACTGAAGGTGCGCTTCAATTCCGTCTTTGGTTATTTCATCGAAATCACGAAATCGAATCTGGCGAACGTGCCGACGCATTACACCCGCAAGCAAACGACAGTCGGGGGGGAGCGCTTTATTACCCCGGAATTAAAGGAAACCCTAACGGAACTTGGACCGTTGCAAAAAACCGCAGGCGCGATCGCGACTCTGGATGCGATTTGTTCGCTGGCAGAGACAGCGCGGTTGTTCCATTACTGCCGGCCGCAACTTGACGATTCGCTCCGGCTAACGATTTGCGACGGTCGGCATCCGGTGCTCGATCAAAATCTGGTGGAAGAGAAATTCGTTCCTAACGATACCGAGCTTGATGGGGAAAAGTTGCGACTCGCCATTATTACGGGGCCGAACATGGCAGGGAAATCGACCTACATCCGTCAGGTCGCGCTCATTGTATTGATGGCGCAGATCGGAAGTTTCGTGCCGGCGACCAGCGCCGAGATCGGTCTGGTTGATCGCATTTTCACGCGGGTGGGAGCGAGCGACGATCTTTCACGCGGGCAATCCACCTTCATGGTGGAGATGAACGAGACCGCCAACATCGTCAATAATGCGACCGAGCGCAGTCTCATTATCCTCGATGAAATCGGCCGCGGAACTTCGACGTTTGATGGTCTGTCAATTGCGTGGAGCGTGGCGGAATTTCTGCACGACAAAATCAAGGCGCGGACGCTTTTCGCGACCCATTATCACGAGCTGACCAAGCTGGCGGTGGAGCGGAAAGGGGTGGTAAATTTCAATGTCGCGGTGCGGGAATGGAACGAGCAGATCATTTTTTTGCGCAAGATCATCCCGGGCGGTGCGGACAAGAGCTACGGAATTCAGGTGGCGCGCCTGGCCGGTCTGCCCAGGGAAATTTTAGATCGCGCCAAAGACATCCTTGCGCATTTGGAAAACCCGAATGGCGCAGTAGTTCACGGCAAATCAAAACGAAAAAGACCGGCGCAAAAACTTCCTCAATCGCAAAAGCCGCAACTCGATTTGCTCTAGATTCAACGCGCGCACCCGTGCATTTGTCGTGACGGTGGAGTGATGCTGAAATTATAGTCACGGCGAACGCAATTATGGCGGTTAAGACCGAGAAAGAACTGAGTGAAGATCAGCGCGCGCATTGGCTAAAGGCGGTGGCGGCGATTGAGCTGCGCAATTTCGGCTACGCCATTTCCCTTTTGCAGGGAATTCTGAAACAGGAGCCACAGTTTCTCACCGGCCGCCAATTATTACGCCGGACCGAGGTGACCCGATTGAAAGCGGCGAAGAAGAAGTTTTTCAACGTCTCGACTGCATCGGTGGCGGTGATGAAAGCGCAGCGCGAAATGAAGAAGGATGCGAAGCGCGCGGTGGAATTGATCGAGAAAATTCTCGAATACGAACCCTACAACAAACAGGCGAACCTGGCGCTAAAGGACGCAGCGGTGGCGGCGGGATGGCTTGAGACCGGGGTCTTCGCGCTGCAAACATTGCTCGAAGAGAACGCGCGAGATACCAAACTGCTGCATGAACTGGCGCGGCTTTATCACGAGCTGGGCGAGAGCGAGCGCGAGGTCGAGATTTACAATCGGATCAGCGCGATCGATCCGGCCGATGCCGCGGCGATGCGGCTGGGGAAGGATGCCTCGGCGCGCGATTCGATGAAGAGCGGGGGTTGGGCCGCAGCTGCGAGCTATCGTGATTTGATCAAGGACAAGGAAGCGGCGGTTTCGCTGGAACAGCAGAGCCGAATGCAGCTGACAGAAGAGTCGCTTGGCCGGCAAATCGCCGAGGTCTATGCGTTGCATGAGGCCGAGCCACAGAATATCGACATAGCGCGGCGACTTGGCGCATTGAGCGAACAGAAAGATGATCTGGACGCGGCGATTGCGTGGTACCGATACGCTTCTGATTTAACGCAGGGGAGTGATCCGGGCTTAATTCGAAAGATTTCCGACCTGCGCGTGAAGGTGACCGAGCGGGAGATTGCGGCATTGGAAGAATCAATCGCGAACAATGCCGGCGATACCATGGTGCTCACGGAAAAGAATTCCGCATTGGCGGCCGCGAAAAAGCGGCGGGCGGAGATGTTGATCGAGGAGGCGCGGAAACGGGTCGAGCGCAACCCGACCGATCTGCAGTTTCGTTTTGAACTGGGTGAACATTTGATGAATGCGGGACATTTTCGTGAGGGCTTGCCGGAGTTGCAGCGCGCCCGACAGAATCCGAATGCCCGCCTGAAGGCGATGAATGCGCTCGGGCGATGTTATCGCGAATTGGGAATGTTTGATCTGGCGGCCAAGCAACTGGAAGAAGCCGCGCGCGAGATCGCAACCATG
>Ga0193707_1000217_pt1 | contig 18044 bp, 16 predicted proteins | sample U3c2metaG_FD_143043 | JGI IMG/M metagenome (GOLD analysis project Ga0193707, IMG submission 143043) | Soil microbial communities from a riparian zone of the East river system, Colorado, United States - U3c2 | ecosystem: Environmental > Terrestrial > Soil > Riparian zone | place: USA: East River... | reverse complement strand
TCCGGCGGTGGCGGCGGCTGTACCAGCGGCGCGGGTTGCCGCGGGGGACCGGCTTCCAGGGGACGCCGTGTCCGCGGTGTGACGAGGTGGCTTTGGATGAGACGGCGTACGCGCTGTTGCTGGGGTGGTATCTCGGTGACGGGCACATCGCCAACGCGCGGCGCGGGGTCTTCTGTCTGCAGATCGCCAACGATCAGAAGTATCCACAGCTGAACCAGGAGATCGCGGCCACAATCAGGCTGGTGAAGCCGACCGCGAGCCCGTGCCTGCGGACTGGGCAGGGCATGATCCGGATCGAGGCGAGATGGAAGCACTGGCCATGCCTGTTTCCGCAGCATGGTCCGGGCTGAAGCATTTGTGGAAGATCGAGGTGGCGGACTGGCAGCGGGAGATTGTTGCCAAGTACCCCGAACAGCTCCTGCGCGGACTGTTCCATTCGGACGGGTGCCGCTTCATCGACTGGGCGAGCAAGCCGGGCAGGGAGCAGCGGTACTACTACGTGCGGTACATGTTCTCGAACGAGTCCGAAGACATCATCGGGATCCTGACCGCTGCGCTCGATCTACTCGGGTCCCGTGCCGGAGACCGCGACGTAACGCGATCGCGGTCAGTCGGAAGGAAGGTGTTGCCGCGCTGGATGGGTTCGTTGGGCCGAAGAACTGACGGAGGTCGATAAGGTGTCGGGTGTGACTGCTAAGCGTGTGGTGATCGCTGAGGACGAGGCTTTGATCCGGATGGATCTGGCCGAGATGCTGGCTGAGGAGGGGTACGACGTCGTCGGGCAGGCGGGAGATGGCGAAGAGGCCATCCGGCTGGCGACCGAGCATCGGCCGGATCTGGTGATTCTCGACGTGAAGATGCCCAAGCTGGACGGGCTGAGCGCGGCGGAGAAGATCGCCGGCGACCGGATCGCCCCGGTGCTGATGCTGACCGCGTTCTCGCAGCGCGAGCTGGTCGAGCGGGCCCGCGACGCCGGCGCCATGGCGTACCTGGTGAAACCGTTCTCCAAGGCCGACCTGCTGCCCGCGATCGAGATCGCCTCCTCCCGGTACGTCGAGCTCGCCGAGCTGGAGCGTGAGGTCGCCGACCTGGCCGAGCGGCTGGAGACCCGCAAGCTGGTCGACCGGGCCAAGTCGATCCTGCAGACGAAGTTCGGGCTGTCCGAGCCGGACTCGTTCCGGTGGATCCAGAAAACCGCCATGGACAAAAGAGTTTCCATGCGTCAGGTCGCGGAGTTGGTTGTTGACGAGGCGGGCGGTAGCGACTGAATCACTCTCCGCTCACAGGCCTGAGCGGCTGTACAGCAATCACTGATCTCCACACTGCTTACCGCTGTAACGACCTCACAACACACGCTCCGTGACATCGCCGAGGGAGCTTGCTGAGGTCTAACCTGCGGGTGCTCGCGGGAAACGCGGGAGTCCGGGGTTTGCCGGACTATCCAGACATGGGAGGAACAGTGCACCAGCGTTCCGTAGTAAGGGTCGGCGCGTCGCTGATCGTTGCGTCGTTGGCCCTGACTGCCTGCGGCTCACGCAGTGGCAACGACTCCGGGGGGGACTCCGGAGGTTCGACGAAGACTGCCAAGATCGGCGTGATCGCGCCGTTGTCGGGAGACTTGTCGGCGCTGGGCCTGGGCATCCAGCACTCGGTCGAGCTGGCCGTGAAGCAGGCCAACGACTCCAACGCGATCCCGGGCTGGAAGCTCGAGGTCGTGCCGAAGGACGACGAGGCGAAGCCGGACCCCGGTAAGAACGCGGCCACCGCGCTCGCCGGTGACGCCGACGTCATCGGCGTGGTCGGCACGCTGAACACCAGCACGAGCCAGCAGGTCCAGCCGGTCCTCGCGCCCAAGAACATCGTGCAGGTCTCGCCGGCCAACACCGGCCCGGGCCTGACCCAGGGCGCCAACTGGCAGACCTCACCGAAACGACCGTACCCGACGTACTTCCGCACCTGCACCACTGACGCGGTCCAGGGTCCCTTCGCTGCTCGCTACCTGTACGAGACCGCGAAGATCACCAAGGTCGCCACGATCCACGACAAGAAGGCGTACGGCCAGGGTCTGGTCGGCACCTTCACCGAGGAGTTCAAGAAGCTGGGTGGTCAGGTCGTCGCGGCCCAGACCATCAACCCGGACGACTCGAACTACCAGGCCGTGATCTCGGCGATCAAGCCGTCCGCCCCGCAGGCGATCTACTACGGTGGTGAGTACCCGCAAGCCGGTCCGCTCTCGCAGCAGATGAAGGCCGCCGGTCTGAACGTCCCGCTGATGGGCGGTGACGGCATCTACGACCCGAAGTACATCACCCTGGCCGGCAAGACCAGCGACAACGACCTGGCCACCTCGGTCGGCGCGCCGGTGGACACGCTGGACTCGGCGAAGAAGTTCGTATCCGACTACAACGCGCAGAAGTACAAGGACCCGTACGCGGCGTACGGAGGCTACTCGTTCGACGCGGCCAACGCGATCATCAACGCGCTGAAGACCTCGCTGAAGGACGCCAAGGACGTCGAGTCGGCCCGCCAGGCCACGGTCGATGCCATGAGCAAGGTTGCCTTCGACGGCGTGACCGGCAAGGTCGCGTTCGACCAGTACGGCGACACCACGTCCAAGGTGCTCACCGTCTACAAGGTTGCCAGCGGCAAGTGGGCGACGGTCCAGACCAAGGACTTCGAGACCAAGTAAGCGGAGTCGACCTCATGCCTCGGGGGTGGGAGCTGATCCTCCCACCCCTGTGGCGTGTCCATAACGAGGCAGATGGGAGGTCGACGTGGACCAGTTCTTCCAGCAGCTCGTGAACGGGCTGACCCTGGGGTCGCTGTACGCCTTGATCGCGGTCGGGTACACCGTCGTCTACGGCATCGTGCAGCTCATCAACTTCGCCCACGGCGAGGTCTTCATGATCGGTGCCTTCGGCGCGCTGACGACGTACCTGTTGTTCTTCGACGGCAAGACCAGCGTGTGGATCCTGCCGGTCATGATCGTCGGCGCCATGATCGCCTCGGTCGGCACCGCCGTGCTGATGGAACGTGTCGCGTACCGTCCCCTGCGGAACGCGCCACGCCTCGCCCCGCTGATCACCGCGATCGGTATCTCCGTGTTCCTGCAGGAGTTCATCCGGCTGTTCTACGAACGGCCGGGCTGGGTCGTGGCCGTGTTCGCGGGGCTGGCGATCGCCCTCGGCTACTTCGTCGGGTCGACCCGGACCGACGCTCACCTGAACCACCCGGTGTCCAGGTGGTACGACCGGGCCCCGCTGCTCGGCGGTGCGGGTGGTGCGGTCGCCCTGTGGGCCGTCCTCCGGCTGAGCACCAAAGATCTGAACGTCGGCCTGATCGCGGCCGCGATCGTCGGCGGCGCGATCGTCGGGACGGGGATCGGCCTGCTGGCCGGGCTCGCGGCCCGGCGCCAGGCGCGCGTCCGGATCAGCCTGCAGGCGACCGCCGCGTCGGCGGCCACGGCCGCGGTGGCGAGCGAGGTCGGCTGGGTGATCTTCAAGGAGCTCATCACCAAGCCGGAGCACAACGGCCAGCCGTTCGAGTGGCCGAGCGCCAAGCAGCGCATCCCGTTCCCGCAGCTCGACGTGGTGACCGGGAAGGCCATCACCATCGGGAACGTGACGATCCAGCGGTCCGCGATCTTCACCGTCGCGGCGCTCGTGATGTGCGCGATCCTGCTGTGGTTCTTCATCAACCGGACCCGCCTCGGCCGCGGTATGCAGGCCGTCTCGCAGGACCCGGACACCGCCCGGCTGATGGGTATCAACGTGGACCGGATCATCGTGGTCGCGTTCGCCCTCGGTGCGGTACTCGCGGCCATCGCGGGTGTCTCGCAGGGCCTGCAGAACAACAACATTGACTTCAGAATGGGCTTCCTGGCCGGTCTGAAGGCGTTCACCGCCGCGGTGCTCGGTGGGATTGGCAACGTCTACGGCGCTGTCGTCGGTGGTCTGGTGCTCGGCGTCGTCGAGGCGATGGCCACGCAGTACATCCCGGGCCAGTTCGGCGGTAGCACCTGGAAGGATGTCTGGGCCTTCATAATCCTGATTCTGGTTCTGGTGTTCAGGCCGCAGGGCCTGCTCGGCGCGAGGGTGGTGGACCGGGCATGACCGACGTGAAGACGCCTCCGGCGGAGCCGGAGGCCGCGGCTCAGCCGCCCACCAAGCCGATCGCCTGGCCGCTCGGTCTGGCCGGCGTGGTCCTGGCTGTCGTGGGCTCGTTCCTGTCCTGGAGCTACGACGACCGGATCCTCGGCGACCTGTCGCTGAACTTCTATCCCGGTGGCCTGCAGATCCTCGCGATCATCGTCGCCGTACTCGCGCTGATCCTGCTGCTGGCCGAGCGGGGCCCGCTGACCAGGCTGGGTTCCTGGCTGGACGCGACCCTCGGCCTGCGGGTGCTCGGCGCCGGCCTGGTGCTCTACATGGCGCTGGTCCTGGTCGCGATCTCGACCGACTCCAACGGTCTGATCAACGTGAACCCCGGTGGTTACGTCTGCCTGGTGGGCGCCGTACTGCTCGCCGTCTCGGCCTGGATGCTGCCGTTGCGGCAATTGCGGGACATGAGCGAGGCGAAGCTGCCGGGCTGGGCGGAGATCCTCGCGATCGCTGTGCTGATGGCCGCGGTGCTCTTCGTCGCCGCGTACGCGCTCGGCCTGCAGGACGCCTGGTCGTTCGTCCTCTGTCTGATCTTCATCGCTGTGGTGGCGGTGGCGTTGTTCCGGACCGGCACGTTGACGTGGATCGGCCACGTGAGCCAGCGGCACCGCAAGGTGCTCACGCTGGCCGCGTTCGTGGTGGCGTTCCTGTTCCCGTTCACGCAGAACGGGTCGGACGCGAACATGTCGATCGCGAACCAAGTGCTGATCTTCGGCGCGACCGCGATGGGCCTGAACATCGTGGTCGGTCTGGCCGGCCTGCTGGACCTCGGGTACATCGCGTTCCTCGGGGCCGGCGCCTACACGGCCGCGGTGCTGTCGAACTCGGCGTTCGCCACCGTCGGGTGGAAGCCGCCGTTCCTGGTCGTCATGCTGGTCGGCTCGGCGGTCGCGGCGACCTTCGGGCTGATCATCGGTACACCGACACTGCGGGTCTCGGGCGACTACCTGGCCATCGTGACGCTCGGCTTCGGTGAGATCTTCCGGTTCTCGATGGGCAACCTGGACGGCAACAACGGCCCGAACCTGACCAACGGCCCGAACGGTATCCCCGGCATTCCCGACCTGGAGTTGTTCGGCTTCAACTTCGGTGACGAACACACCGTGGCAGGGATCGACCTCGGCAGATTCTCGAACTACTACTTCCTGCTGCTGGTCCTGATCGGCTTCGTCATCCTCGTCTTCGCCCGGCTGAACGACAGCCGGATCGGCCGGGGCTGGGTGGCGATCCGGGAGGACGAGAAGGCGGCCGAGGCAATGGGCGTGAACGTGTTCGGGCTGAAGCTGCTCGCGTTCGCGATCGGCGCGTTCCTGGCCGGCCTGGCCGGCACCATCAAGGCCCACCAGGACGCCGCGGTCAGCCCGGACCAGTACCAGTTCATCGAGTCGGCGTTCCTGCTGGCCGCGATCGTGCTCGGCGGTATGGGCACCATCGCAGGTGTGTTGCTGGGAGCAACGATCCTGAAGCTGCTGCCGGAGAAGCTGCGGTTCTTCTCGGAGTACCGGCTGCTGATGTTCGGCCTGCTGCTGGTGCTGATGATGCGGTTCCGGCCCGAGGGTCTGGTCGCGAGCAGACGACGGCAACTGGAGTTCCACGAAGAGGATGAACAGTTGGCCGTCGCGGTCGAGGAAGAACGCCTGGTCGTAGAGGAGGCGAAATGACCGTCACCGATGCGCAGCGCTCGCCGGCCCGGACCGGCCAACCGGTGCTGGAGGCGTCCGGTGTGACCATGCGGTTCGGTGGTCTGCTGGCGGTCAACGACGTCAACCTGACCGTCCGTGAGGGTGAGATCGTCGGCCTGATCGGTCCGAACGGGGCCGGCAAGACGACGTTCTTCAACTGCCTGACCGGCCTGTACAAGCCGACCGGCGGTCAGGTCCGGTTCGCCGGTACGCCGAGGAAGCCGAAGCGACCGAAGAAGCGGAAGAAGGGCCAGCCGATCCAGGTCGAGGCGGTGCCGGTCCAGCCCTTGGGTGCGCTGACGCCGTTGTCACCGAAGCCGCGGGCGGTGGTCCGGGCCGGGATGGCGCGGACGTTCCAGAACATCCGCCTGTTCGCCAACATGACCGCGCTGGAGAACGTGATGGTCGGCCGGTACTGCCGGACCAGTGCGGGCGCGCTCACCTCGGTGCTGCACGGGCCGAAGTTCCGTCGCGAGGAGGCGGCCACCCGGGCCCGTGCCCAGGAGTTGCTCGAGTTCGTCGGCCTCGGCCGGTCGACCGAGCACCTGGCCCGGAACATGCCGTACGGCGACCAGCGCCGGCTGGAGATCGCCCGGGCCCTGGCCACCGACCCGAAGCTCATCCTGCTGGACGAGCCGACGGCCGGTATGAACCCGCAGGAGACCCGTCAGGCCAGTGACCTGATCTTCAAGATCCGGGACTCGGGCCTGTCGGTCGTGGTGATCGAGCACGACATGCGGTTCATCTTCAACCTGTGTGACCGGGTGCTCTGCCTGGTCCGCGGCGAGGCACTGATCGAGGGCACGCCGACCGAGGTGCAGTCCGACCCGCGGGTGATCGAGGCCTACATCGGCACCGGTGAGGACGACGACGAGGACGACGTGGACGTCCAGGACGCGCACGTCCAGGACACGACGATCGCCGACGAGGAGAACAGGTCATGACGGTATCGATGCCACGCCTCCGGCGCGGCGGGTCCTGGGGCTTGTCCTCACGGTCTTCCCTCGTCGCTCCAGTCGCTTCGCTCCCTCCACTCCTCAGTCCAGACCGGGAGACCCCATGACCGCGATGTTGGAGGTCCGCGACCTGGAAGTTGCCTACGGCAAGATTATCGCGGTGAAGAAGATCAGCTTCAGCGTGGAGCAGGGGCAGGTGGTGTCGCTGATCGGCACCAACGGCGCCGGCAAGACCACCACGCTGCGGACGATCTCCGGTCTGCTCCGGCCGCAGGCGGGCGAGATCCTGTTCCAGGGCGAGCGGATCGACCACGTGCCGGCGCACGACATCGTCGCGCGCGGGCTGGCGCACTCGCCGGAAGGGCGGCGGATCTTCCCGAAGCTATCGGTCGAGGAGAACCTGTTGCTCGGCGCGTTCGCCCGCCGGGATCCGGCCGGCGTCCGCACCGACCTGAACGCGGCGTACGACCTGTTCCCGATCCTGGGGGAGCGGCGCAAGCAGCCGGCCGGTACGTTCTCCGGCGGTGAGCAGCAGATGCTGGCGATGGGCCGGGCGATGATGAGCCGGCCGAAGCTGCTGATGCTGGACGAGCCGTCGATGGGTCTGTCGCCGATCATGATGAAGCGGATCATGTCGACGGTGACCGAGCTGCAACGGCAGGGCACCACCATCCTGCTGGTGGAGCAGAACGCGCAGGCCGCCCTGAAGCGGGCCGACTTCGGCTATGTGCTGGAGGTCGGCAAGATCGTGCTGTCCGGCTCCGGCCGCGACCTGCTGGTCAACGACGAGGTCCGCAAGGCCTACCTCGGCGAGGACTGACCCCAACGCTTACGTCCGAAGAAATGTGGGTTATAGGCCATCCTTCTTCGGACATAAGCGGTTGTTGGGGTCAGCGGCGGATGATGACGATCAGTTGCACGAGGAGGGGAGCGACGATCAGGGCCGGCAGGAGGTCGGCTACCGCTATCTGTTTCAGCTTGAGCAGCCGCAGGGCGACACCGATCAGCATCACGCCACCGGTGGCCCCGAGCACGGTCACATGCGCCCGCGGGAGTACGTCGCCCAGTACGGCGCCGACCGCGGTCATCAAGCGCCCTGGACCGCCAGCACGACCAGGGCGGACGCGGCCACGCCCCAGCCGAAGACGCGGCGAAGGCGATCGAGGTGAAACCGTCCAGCACGGACTTCAGGAACAACTGATCCGCGCCACGACCCAGTCCGTCCGACAACGCGCCCAGGAACGTCAGCGGCCCGACGCAGAACACCATCGATGCCGACACGAATCCCTCGACGAACGTGCTCTGTCCCTCACCGCGGTCGAACCGGCGCTGGATCCACGCGCCGAAACCCTCCAGCCGCTGCTCGATCCGCAGCAGCGGGCCGGTGATCCCGCCGAGCACCGTCGCGACGTTCACGACGGTGCCGATTCCGATGAACAAACCTGTCTCCGATCAGGCCGGGAGGCGCAGCTTTTGCAAGTGACCTTGCAGGGCCTACTGTTGTGCGAGGACGAGCGTATCCGCCGTCTCCGTTCACCTCGGGGTGGACCAGACCAGGAGGTCGCTGTGGCAGCAGCCATCGAGGTGCGGGACGCCCGGCGAGGGGATGCCGACGCCCTGGTCGCGTTGTGGCGCGAGCTGACCAGCGCCGGTGCGCATCCGTCCCGGCTGCCCGCGACGCCGTCCGCGGCCGCCGTCGAGGTTGCCGTCAGCAAGCATCAGGACGATACGTTCGGCCGGCTGCTGGTGTGCGAGCTGGACGGCCAGGTGCACGGTATGGCCTACTTGCGCCGGACCGCGATCACCCCGCTGCACGACGACCAGACGGTCACGGTCGAGTACCTGCACGTCAGTGACGCCGCCCGCCGGCACGGCCTGGGCAAGGCGCTGATCGCGGAGGCGGCCGGCTGGGCCGAGCACGAGAACTGCGCGCACCTGGCCGTGGTCGCGCCCGCGATCGCCCGCGAGGCGAACAGGTTCCTCGCGCGGCTGGGCCTCGGGCAGGCCGGCGTGCTGCGGTTCGCGACGACGCACACGGTGCGCCGCCGGCTCGCCGCCGAGCACGCGCCGAATCTGCTCGCGCTGCTCTCGTCACGACGGTCCGTGATCGCCCGCCGTGCCCAGCTCGGCCGCCCGCTGCCGGCCGAGGCGCAGTCGCTCGGCGCCGAGGTCAGCTACCGGGCGGAGCCTGAATCAGCTGACACGTGATCCGTGCGGTGCAGACCCGCTTGTCCCGGTCATCGGTGATGACCACTTCGTACGACGTCGTCGTACGGCCGAGGTAGATCGGGGTGGCGACGCCGGTGACGGTCCCCTCGCGGACCGCGCGGTGGTGGGTGGCGTTGATGTCGACGCCGACCGGGACCTTGCCGTAGCTCGCCGCGTGCAGGGCCGAGCCGATCGAGCCGAGGCTCTCGGCGAGCACACAGGACGCGCCGCCGTGCAGCAGTCCGTACGGCTGGGTATTGCCCTTGACCGGCATCGTCGCGACGACCCGCTCCGGCGACGCCTCGCTGACAACGATGCCCATCAGGTTGAGCAGGGTGCCTTCGAGGCCCATCCCCGGCCCGAGGTCGACACCTTCGGCGCTGTGATCAGTCACAGCGGCAGACTATGTCAGCGCTGAGGTGTGCAAGAAGTGTCCATGGGAACCACTAGAGTCGGTACGTGGCTCCAGATACCGACACCTCGACGATGACCAAGGACACCGCGCAGGCCGGCGCAGCTACAGCCCGGCCGCGGATCCTGCTGCTGGACGGGCACTCGCTGGCGTACCGGGCGTTCTACGCGCTCCCGGTGGAGAACTTCTCCACCACTACCGGGCAGCACACCAACGCGGTGTACGGGTTCACCTCGATGCTGATCAACATGCTCCGCGACGAGCAGCCGACGCACATCTGCGTGGCGTTCGACGTGTCCCGCAAGACCTTCCGCTCCGAGCAGTACACGGAGTACAAGGCCGGCCGGTCGAAGTCCCCGGACGAGTTCAAGGGGCAGGTCTCGCTGGTCAAGGAGGTGCTGGAGGCGCTCCGGATCCCGACCACCGAGATCGACGGCTGGGAGGCCGACGACATCCTCGCCACGCTCGCGACCCAGGCCGCCGAGCAGGGCTTCGAGGTGTTGATCAGCAGTGGTGACCGGGACGCGTTCCAGCTGATCAGCGACGACGTCACCGTGCTGTACCCGAAGCGCGGCGTGTCCGAGATCGCCCGGATGGATCCGGCCGCGGTCGAGGAGAAGTACGGCGTGACGCCGCGGCTCTACCCGGATCTCGCGGCGCTGGTGGGGGAGCAGAGCGACAACCTGCCCGGCGTGCCCGGTGTCGGTCCGAAGACCGCGGCCAAGTGGCTGAACCAGTTCGGCTCGCTGAACGACGTGGTCGACCGGGTCAACGAGATCAAGGGCAAGGCCGGCGAGTCGCTGCGCGAGCACCTGGCCGACGTGATCCGGAACCGGCAGATCAACGAGCTGGTCCGCGACCTGACCCTCGACGTCACGGTGGACGACCTGGTCCGGACGCCGTGGGACCGGGACAAGGTGCACACGCTGTTCGACAGCCTCGAGTTCCGGGTGCTGCGCGAGCGCCTGGTCGCCGAGCACGAGGAGGTCGACGCGACCGTCGACCACGGGTTCGAGCTGGAGGGTGTGCAGCTGAAGCCGGGCGAGGTGGCCGGCTGGCTCAAGGAGCACGTCAGCACCGGGGAGCGCGTCGGCGTCGCGGTGCAGGGCAGCTGGGGTCGCGGGACGGGCGAGATCACCGGCCTGGCGCTGGCGAACACCTCCGGCGCGGCGGCCTGGTTCGACCCGACCGCGCTGACGCCGGACGACGACGCGGCCTGGCAAGCCTGGCTCGCCGATCCGCGGCAGCCGAAGGCGCTGCACGACGCGAAGGGTCCGCTGCTTGGATTTCTCGAGCGCGGCTGGACGCTGGCCGGGCTGAGCTCGGACACCCAGCTGAGCGCGTATCTGGCCCGCCCCGACCAGCGCTCGTACGACCTGGCCGACCTGACCGTGCGCTACCTCAAGCGCGAGCTGCGCACCGAGGAGGCGGACAACGGCCAGCTCAGCTTCGACGACGTCGAGGGCGGCCCGGCCGCGGACGCGACCATGCTGCGCGCCCGGGCGATCGCCGACCTGGCAGACACGCTCGACACCGAGCTCGAGAAGCAGGCCGGTACGGCGCTGCTCGCGGATGTCGAGCTGCCGCTGATCGACGTGATCGCCGCGATGGAGCGGGACGGGATCGCGGTCGACCGCCCGTATCTCGAGGAGCTCGAGGAGCGGTTCGCCACCGGAGTGCGGGAGGCCGCGACGGCGGCGTACGAGGTGATCGGCAAGGAGATCAATCTCGGGTCGCCGAAGCAGTTGCAGGTCGTGCTTTTCGACGAGCTGCAGATGCCGAAGACCAAGCGGACCAAGACCGGCTACACCACCGACGCGGACTCGCTGCAGGCGCTGTTCGAGAAGACCGAGCACCCGTTCCTGGCCTACCTGCTGGCGCACCGGGACGCGACCCGGTTGCGGCAGACGGTCGAGGGGCTGCTGAAGACGATCAGCCCGAAGGATGCCCGGATCCACACCACGTTCAACCAGACCATCGCGGCGACCGGGCGGCTCAGCTCGACCGACCCGAACCTGCAGAACATCCCGATCCGGACCGAGGAGGGCCGCCGGATCCGGCAGGCATTCGTCGTCGGCGCGGGCTACGAGGCGCTGATGTCGGCGGACTACAGCCAGATCGAGATGCGGATCATGGCGCACGTGTCCGAGGACGAGGGGCTGATCTCCGCGTTCAACTCGGGCATGGACTTCCACTCGGTGACGGCCTCACGGGTCTTCTCGGTCGAGCCGTCCGAGGTGACGCAGGAGATGCGGGCCAAGATCAAGGCGATGAACTACGGGCTCGCGTACGGCCTGTCGGCGTACGGGCTGAGCCAGCAGCTGAAGATCGGCGTGGACGAGGCGCGCGGACTGATGGACGAGTACTTCGAGCGGTTCGGCGGCGTCCGGGACTACCTGCGGTCGATCGTCAGCGACGCCGGCAAGAGCGGCTACACGGAGACGATCCTGGGCCGTCGGCGGTACCTGCCGGACCTGACCAGCGACAACCGGCAGCGCCGCGAGATGGCCGAGCGGATGGCGCTGAACGCGCCGATCCAGGGCTCGGCCGCGGACGTGATCAAGATGGCGATGCTCAAGGTCGACGCGTCACTGCGCGACTCCGACCTGAAATCGCGGATGCTCCTGCAGGTCCACGACGAACTGGTCTTCGAGATCGCCCCTGGCGAGCGGGAGGCCCTCGAGGAACTGGTCCGTCGCACCATGGGCCACGCCGTCGACATGGCCGTCCCGCTGGACGTCTCGATCGGCGTCGGCCGTACCTGGCACGAAGCGGCCCACTAGCGCTCAGGACGTTCCGAAGACCGGCATCGGGTCGGGGGAGAGGGCGTTCTCGATCGACGCCCGCTCCCGGTCCGTGAGGTCCGGCAGGTCGCTCAGCGGCCACCAGCTGACCTCGAGGGACTCCGATGCCACCGAGGGCAAGACCTGGGACCAGTACGGCGTGATGTACCGCTCCGAGGACTTCCGCCTGGCCGAGCGGGTCAACCCGCGGCAGCCGGCCTTCGAGTCGCCGCTGTACGAGCAGACCAGGGACAACCTGTTCGAGCACCGGCAACCGATGGAGCGGCAGTTCCCGCCGGTCACCTTCGAGGCCGACCAGGCCGCACAGGACGCCGAGATCGGGCTGAACCTCCAGGGTGAGGTGACCACCTCGCTGGCCAAGTTCGTCACCGGCAGGCTCGATCCGTCCGACGACGGGCAGTGGCGCGACTACACGGACCGCATCAGCAAGATCGGGCTGCAGCCCTACCTGGAGATCCCGACGTACCTGGTGGTGGACCGGGTCGGCCTGCTGAACACCCGCTGGGCGATCATCCTGCCGGCCGCGCTCGCGGTCTGGAACATGATCATCACCCGGACCTACTTCCAGTCGACGATCCCCGAGGAACTGGTGGAGGCGGCGAAGGTGGACGGGTGCTCCGACTTCGGCTTCTTCTGGCGGATCGTGCTGCCGCTGAGCAAGCCGATCATCGCGGTGAACCTGCTTTTCTACGCCGTCGCCCAGTGGAACTCCTGGTTCAACGCGCTGATCTACCTGACCAACGAGCACCTGTTCCCGCTGCAGCTGGTGCTGCGCCAGATCCTGATCCAGAACAACTCGACCTGTCCCAGGTCCGCGACACCGCCGAGCTGATCCGGATGAAGGAGCTCCAGGAGCAGCTCAAGTTCTCGCTGATCGTGATCGCCACCATTCCGCCCCTGCTGATCTACCCCCTTCGTGCAGAAGTACTTCGTCAAGGCGGCCATGGTCGGCTCATTGAAAGGTCGGCCTCAAGCACTTCGAGCGGTTCGTCGAGTCGTACCAGTTCTGGCGGCTGATCAAGAACACCTGATCAAGAACACCCTGATCCTGCACCTCTACGAGCTGCTCGCGACCTTCTGGCTGCCGATCGTGCTGGCGCTCGGCCTGACCATGGCGCGGCGCCGCTGGTACCGCCGCTCGGTCCAGCTGATCACCTACGCGCCGCACTTCATCTCGACCGTGGTCGTGGTCGGCCTGATCGTGGTGATCGTCGATCCGAACAGCGGCGTCCTGAACCACGTGCTCGGGCAGTTCGGGATCGGGCCGATCGACGTCCTGAACAACCCGGACTACTTCCGGCACGTCTACGTCTGGTCCGGTGCCTGGCAGACGATGGGCTTCTCGGCGATCATCTACCTCGCGGCACCGACCAGCGTCTCGCCGGAGCTGCACGAGGCGGCCATCGTCGACGGCGCGTCCAGACTGCGCCGGGTCCGGCACATCGATCTGCCGGCGATCCGTCCGGTCGCGGTGATCCTGCTCATCCTCAACCTCGGCACGATGATGACGTCCGGGTGCGAGAAGGTCCTGCTGTTGCAGAACACGCTGAACCTGCCGACGTCGGAGGTGATCGACACCTACGTCTACAAGCTCGGCTCCGCGTCCCAGGTGCCGCAGTTCAGCTATGCCGCGGCGATCGGGCTGTTCCGGTCGGTGATCGGTCTGGTCCTGCTGGTGCTCGCGAACACGCTGGCGCGGAAGTTCGCCAAGTCCAGCCTCTGGTGAATCAGCTGGTGGCCTGGCGGTGCAGTCCTGCCGCCAGGCCGGCCGACAACAGGATCGCGCAGGTGCTGGTCATCGCGACCAGCACCTTCACGCCGTTCAGTCCGGTGGCGATGCCGGTGCCGAGCACGATCCCGGCCGCGACCGCGAGGACGACCAAGCCGACCCAGATCAGCAAGGCGGCCCGCTTCTCCTGCTGCGCGATCGCCGCGTACACGACCAGCTGCAGTACGGCGTACGCCGAGCCGGCGATCGCGAACAGCCAGGTGTACGGACCGAGCGGTGCGTACTTCTCCTTGCCGCCGATGATCGCGACCACCAGGTCGGGCAGCAGCAGTGCGCCGATGACCGCACACACACTGAGCCCGGCGACAGCCTGGATCGCCCGGCGCAGCCGCAAGGTGTCACCGGGGGAGCTGGCGAGTGACGGGAACACGATCACGATGACGAACTGCGGCAGGAACAGACACGCCTTCGCCACGATCACCCCGGCCGCGTAGTACCCGCTGTCCTTGCCGTCCAGCAATGCACGCGCGAACAGCACATCCGCGTTGGCGAGCGCGAAGAACGCGAGCAGAGTGTGCGTGCCATGCACCGTCTCCCGCACAACACCCCTGACATGCTCAGGCGTGGCACCAGTAGACCCGCGCAGCAGGAAGGCGCCCAGCAGAGCAGGTACGGCGGCGCCGAGAGCGAGACCGAACATCGCCCAGTCGAGGGACGGGTGCACGAGGAGCGCACCGCCACCGAGCAGGAGGCGACCGATGCCGACAGCGGTGTAGACAGCCGCGAGCTCGGTCCAGCGCTGGCTGCCTTGCAGGACACCGAGCTGGGAGCCCATCAGCGTCAGGAAGCCGAGGGTGGGCGCGAGCAGCAGGATCGCCACCACGGAGTCGATGTGCAGCAGCCACATGAACAGCGGGGTCGCCACCAGGCAGGTTGCGGTGAGTCCGACAGCCGTGCGGCGACCTGCCTTGAGCATGGCGTCGGCCAGGGCTGCCGCGCCCTCACCGGAGTGCGTGGCGAGCCGGCGGGCGCCGGTCGCCTGCAGACCGAGTGAGGCGACGTTGCCGATCAGCAGCAGGCCGAGCAGCGCGGTGATGGCGCCGAACTGCTCCGGCACGAGCCGGTGGGTCCCGATCAGCGTGAAGCCGTAGGCGGCCACGTTCATGATGGCCATGCCGACGGCAACGACCGTGGCGCTGCGCAGGAACGCCAACCGCGGCGCCTGCGGCTCCTGCTCCGGAGTGGTCTCCGAACTCATGCGCTACTGCCTCACTCCGCTGCTCGCTCCGGGCTCTGTGGTCGGCGACGACCTGGTGTTGGCGCCGGACCTCACGGTACGGCCAGACCAGATCGGTCTCACAACGGCCATGCCGCGCTACGCCTTGTCAGATGCGATCGCCGCCCCCGACGGCCGAAGACGAAGCCAAGGCGTTACCAAGAAGTGACGAAGCCCGTCAGAGCGCCCGGGATCCGTTAGGGTCCCGCGTGTGCGTTCGGAGCGAGTGGTCTGGCGGGCGAGGCTCGTGCTGGGCTGCCTGGCCTTGATCGCTGTGTGCTTTCACCAGGCGCCCGGCAAGATCGTCCCCGACGGCAGGCTCGAACTGACCGCGGGCCCCGGCGGCTTTCTGGCGCGAGCACTGCACCTGTGGGATCCGCAGAGTGCGTTCGGGCAACTGCAGAGCCAGGCCTATGGCTACCTGCTGCCGGCGGGTCCTTTCCACTGGCTGCTCGACTCGCTGTCGGTTCCGGCCTGGGTCACACAACGCCTGTGGTGGTCCGCGGTCCTGTGCGTCGCGTTCCTCGGCGCCTGGAAGCTGTGCAAAACCTTCCAGTACGGCGTGCCCTGGACGCGCTTCGCCGTCGCGCTGCTCTATGTACTGTCTCCTCGCCTTCTCGGCGACCTTCCGATAGAGGCGTGGCCCCTGGCCATGGCTCCGTGGGTGCTCCTGCCACTCGTCACGCCACGCGCACGGTCCGGCTGGTGGCGCGTCGGTTGGTCGGCCATGGCGTTCGCACTGGTCGGGGGAGCCGATCCGGTCGCGGCCGGCGCGACGCTCGTACTGCCCGCGGTCTGGCTCATCACCCGGCGACTGGACCGGGCGACCCTGAAGGTGGCGGTGGCCTGGCTCGGCTGTGTGGCCGCGGTCTCGATCTGGTGGATCGTGCCGCTGATCCTGCTCACCCAGTACGGCGCCTGGACCGAGGCGAGCACGCAGTCACTCGAGAGGTTCGCGCCGGTCGTCGCTCTGCCGCTCGCCTTGGCCGCCGCGCACTTCCTGAGCCGGCTGAGCGAGTGGTCGGTGTCGAGGGGACTCCAGCGCCGAGTCGTGCCGGTTCTGGTCGCCTGTCTGACGGTGGCGGTCGCGGCGCCGGTGATCCTCGCTCAGCACGACGAGGCGTACGACGCGATCCCCGCGCACTGGCGTGAGGCCGCGGCCTGGCTCGACAACCAGTCGGTGCCGGGCAGCGTCCTCGTCGTCCCCGCCGCAACGGCTGCGGACTTCACCTGGGGCTCGACCAAGGACGAGCCGTTCCAGGCCTTGCTGAAGCGACCCACGGCCGTGCGAGACGGCGTACCGCTGGGGTCTACCGGGGCGACGCGCTGGCTGGATGACGTGGAGCGCCGGCTCGGATCCGGCGTCGGCGACCAGACACTGCGGCAGGCGCTCGCGCGTGCGGGTGTCAGGTACGTCGTGGTGCGTAACGACCTCGCGGACGCCGCTCGAGTGTCGCCGGCGTTGGCCGTGCACGAGAGCCTGGGCGAGGCCGGGATCGGGCGCGTGGCGTACTTCGGGCCGGCGGTCCGCGGGCAACCGGGCCTGACGGTCGACAGTCAGACCCGGCCGGCGTACCCGTGTGTGGAGATCTTCGACGTCGGTGGCACGAGTCCAGGACGGCTGATTCCGCAGTCACGGCTCGTGGAGGTCAGCGGCGGGATCGAGGACGTACCGACGGTGGTGACCGCGCTCGGCGGCGGCTGTGACGCAGTGGTCGGTTCGGATGCTGCCGGCCGGCTCGACGAGCTACCACTGATCCAGACAGACGGCCTGCAGTTCCGTGACGTGCCGGTCGACCATCCGGCCGGCGGCCTGGTCGCGGCGGGACCGGTCGGTCGACCCATCGCCACACCGACGTCCATCCGGGCCAGGACTCCGGCGAACGGACCGCTCAGGGACGCACCGGAGTGGAGGCCGACGGTTGTCGTGAGGATCGCGAGCGCAGCGATCGCACGCAGCCCGTCCAGTGCGGCGAATCTGGTCCGGGTCATCGGGGCCGTCCGATCTCGAGGTCCTGGTGAGCCGAGCAGACGATGTCGAACGTGGCGTCCTGAGAGGGGAGTGCGGTCGCGTCGGCCGCGACCGTCCGCACGGCTGTGCCGGTGCGAGCGTCGAGCTCGTGGGAGATCCGGAGTTGCTCCACCGAGATGTCGACGGCGACCACGTCCGCCCCCTGCTCGACCAGCCACCGTGAGCACTGCGCGGCACCGCAGCCGACCTCGAGAATACGCCTGCCCCGGAACGGGCCGAGCAGTTGGGCGTACTCCTCGTCGACGCCCTCGGGACACCAGATGAAGCGGTCGTCGCCGAGGAAGTCACCGTGCTCGGCCAGATACTCGCCGGCCGCCGCGTTCCAGTAGGCCCGGCCGGCCCGCGAGGTCTCCGCCTCGGTCAACTCCACCCGCACCGGCCCGGTCACGGAGGAAACTCTAGTGTTCAGGAGTATGAGCGACTTCGCGGCCAGTGCTGTCCCGTTGACCGGCGGGTACGGCGGTCAGACGTACGCGGTCAGCGCCGGCGGTGAGGACGCCGTACTGAAGCTGTATGTGAAAGACCCTGGGCGTGCGGCGGTGGACGCGGCGCTGCTGCGGTTGGTGGACGGACTGCTGCCGGTGCCGCGGATCCTGGACGCGAAGCGCGAGGGGACACCGGACGATCCGCCGTACGTGCTGACCGAGCGGCTGCCCGGGGTGAACCTGCAGGTCTATCTGGAGACCGCGGGGGAGGACGAGCGCCGGACGGTCGGGCGGCAGTTGGGGGAGTTGCTGGCGGGGCTGAGCGGGATGCCGTTCCTCACCTTCGGGATGTTCCGTGGT